>Ga0116181_1000322_pt1 | contig 42870 bp, 40 predicted proteins | sample AD_UKC075_MetaG_FD_89752 | JGI IMG/M metagenome (GOLD analysis project Ga0116181, IMG submission 89752) | Active sludge microbial communities of municipal wastewater-treating anaerobic digesters from USA - AD_UKC075_MetaG | ecosystem: Engineered > Bioreactor > Anaerobic > Digestate | place: USA... | reverse complement strand
TGCCGCCGACGGCGCCGATGCCGTAACCGGTACCGCCCGCGCCCCCGGTGCCCCCGTTGCCGTACAACAGTCCGCCCGCGGCCCCGGCCCCGCCGTCGCCGCCTGCGTGGCCCGCAACGACCGGTCCACCGAAGGTTTGTAGGGCCCCGCCGGCGCCGCCGTTGCCGCCGTTGCCGATCAGACCGGTGGCCCCGCCGGCGCCGCCCGCCCCGCCGGCGGTGGGCGACAGCGCTCCGGCGCCGCCGTTGCCGCCGTTTCCGCTCACCCAGCCGCCGTGGCCGCCGTTGCCGCCGCGGCCGGAGTTCACCGCGAGAATGCCGGCCCCGCCGTTGCCGCCGTTGCCGAACAGCCCGGCCGCGCCGCCGTTGCCGCCGTTGTAACCGTTGCCACCGTTACCGAGCAGGCCGCTGTTGCCGCCGTGGCAGGCTGAAATACCGATGCACGTTTCCGCGGTAAACGAAAAGCCATTGCCGACGAGGAGTCCCGCGTCGGGATGCTCCGCCGTGCCGTTGCCGAAGAAGACGTCCCACAGAGTCCACGCGGCCTCGGCCGCGGCGCTCGGTCCGCGGAACGCCGTCGCGACCGCACTTGTCGCCGCGGCACCCGGAGCCGGGTGCTGGTCGGGGCGACTCAGGCTGCTCACCGACAGCAGCAACGGCGCCGTCCACCCGGAGTCCGGGGCGTCGCCGGACCGCCGCGCCGGCCGGATGCGTGACTCCGCCAGTCGGGGTGCGGTGGCTTGGGCTGCGATCTGATCGGTGTCGACCGCAGCGCCATCGACAGACACGGGCGGCGGGGGGATTGCTGCGGCCGCCGAGCGTGGTGTGGCGGCAGGGTCAGCGGTCAGTGCGTGCCCGCCGAGCGTCTCGGATGAGGTCACCCGGGTCGTCTCGACCTGGACCGCGGCCCGTGCTCGGGTGACAGCGGGGGCGGAGCCGCCGGGTCGCCGCACCTCTGCGCGGGTGGGACTGTGCGACGAGCGTGACCGTTCGGCAGTCTCGACGCGACCCTCGGCCGACGCAGAGATTCTCGTGTTGCTCGCCGCCGAGTCGGTCCCAGCGGTCGTGTCGGCGGCGGCGGTGGCCGGCAACCACCAGATCGTCGCACCCACGCCGAGGGCGAAGGCCAGGGCGCCGACTCTGCCCACGTGCTGCGATGTGCCGCGCGGACAATCGAATTGAGGCCCTGCCTGTGCTGCGCGGGTTCCGGAAATCGTGGACTGAGCCATCTCTGTTTCCTCGTTGCGTCGAATTGGAGATCCGCCGCAGTCCTTGCTCGCCGCAGCACACCGATTGCGAAGCCCACCCTAAGTAGGGTCACGTAATGTCGGCGGGATTTCGGGGGATTTCTGTGCCGGCGAACGCCATTTCTGTCAGAGTCCGCTGGGATGCTGAGCGTCATGTTCGAGACCACGCCACCATCGCCGCCGCCACCGCCCAAGGCCGAGGGCTTTGACGCCGAGGGGGGTGCGGCCGGGGACACCGTTACCGGGGCCTTCCAGGTGGAGTTGGAGGACCCGATTGCCGCCGTCGTCGCCGTCGACCTGTCGCGGCTGTTCGTCGGACTCTGCCTGAGTTGGGCTGAACCGATGGTCGCCGACCTCGCCGCGCGGGAGTCGATGTTGCGCAAGGCCGGTGGGTCCGCACTGGTGGAGCGGTTGCTCGCCCAGCGGTTCTACCGTCGCATCGAACCGCACGTTCTGCGGATGCTCGACACCTGCGTGACACTGGAGCATGCCGAAGCCGCACTCGCCCGTCTGGAGGACGTGCTGCGCGCACGGTTCAGCGAGGTGGTGCGCACCGCAACGAGTTACCTGCTCAGCCACGACCGGGATTGCGCGATCCAGATGGTCGCGGTCTCGACCACCATGGCGGCCCGTGAAGTGCGGACTGACGTTTCCGACATCCTGGCGGCACGGCGGAGAGGAGGTGGCAACGCAGAGGGCTGATTACCATCAGATTGGTAGGCTGATGGCATGCGGACAACCATCGACAAGGCAGGTCGCGTGGTCATTCCTAAGGCGCTGCGGGATCAGGCCGGCATCGTTGCCGGAGAGGTGGAAATCTCCCTCGTCGGTGCCGCCATCAGGATCGAAAGCGTGACCGCTGACACCCTCGTCGAGGCCAACGGAGTGTTGTTCCTCCCGGCCGACGGACCGGAGCTCGATGAGGATGCCGTGCGGGAATTGCGCCTTGCCGACCAGCGCTGAACACGTTCTGCTGGACACCAGTGCGGCACTGGCGCTGGTTCAGCGGGAGAACCCCTTCCACCGGGCCGCCACGGGCCGGCTCCTGACCTGCCGCCGAGGAATGTCCGGACACGCCGCAGTCGAGTTGCAGTCGGTCCTCACCCGGTTGCCACCGCCCCAACGGCTCGACCCGTTGACAGCGCTGCGTCTCTACGAGGTCAATTTCCCGCATTCCCGGTTCCTCACTACGACTGACACGTCCGAACTGCTGCGGGAATTCGCCGCGCTGGGACTGGCCGGCGGCGCGGTGTACGACGGACTTGTCGCGGCTGCGGCCCGCGAGCACCGGTTGCCGCTAATCACCTGCGACCGGCGGGCAGAACCGACGTACCAGGCGCTGGGCGCCGTCTACGAACTGCTCCGGTAACCGTCCGCCGCGTCATCCCCGCGGCGCGACAAAGCCGACCGGGCCGGATGCCACACACACCGTGAGTGCCGCTGTCACGGCTTTCGCGGTGATGACGTCGCCGGCACCGGACAGCCGGACGAACACGCGGTTCAGCCCCGGCTTGACCGTCACCCGGGTCTCCGGGCCGACCGGCAGAGACAGCGCCAGCGCGCCGTCGGAGTTGGCCAGGTAGTTGATCTCGGCGGTCCACTCCGCCGGTAGTAGCGGACCGTCCAGGGGCATCCGGGCGGGTTCGTCGGGGCCGACGAAATAGCCGCACTGCGGTCTGGGACCGTCGGCGATCCTGCGGACCCAGGTGACGTCGGCATCGACCACGTGACCTGCGCTGGTCAGCATCCGCAGCAGGCCGGTGGACCGGGCGAACTCCGGCCGGTCGCGGATGAGGGCGAACATATGGCTGGCCAGGCTCTCCGGTCCGACGACCCGCTGCAGGATCAGCGGATCGACGTCCTGATCGAGCAGCGGCTCGACAGACCGTCCCCGGGCGGCGGCGAGATCCCGGACGGCGGTCTGCAGATATGCCTTGGTGGGGTTGTCCTGCCAACTGGTGCGGAAGGTCCCCGTGGAGACCAGGCTGGCCACCAGGAAAGCGGCGGCGGCACCGAGCACTGCGGCCGTGCGCCGCGGCGACGCGTCCAGCCAACGCGACGGGGGCCGGTTGGGGGCCGTCAAGCCCACCGCGGCCAGCAGTGCGAGTACCCACACCAGATCGGCGAGATAGCGCAGTGTCTGTGCGAGTTCGAGGGCCGTGAAGGCCGAGGACCGCATCAGGTAGATCGGCACCTGACAGGCCAGCGCGTAGCCCACCGCCGCCAGCCAGACCAACCCGATGCGGCGTTTGCGCAGTAAGGAGATCGCCACCGCCGCCGTCAGCGCGATCCAGCCGACCACGGCCGCTGCCGCCGGTGGGACTGCCCACGGCGAGGCCGGTGCCCACCGCTGCCATTGCCACGGCCCGCCGGCCAGGGCCGGCACGATGCCATGCGTCACCGAGCGGCTCAGCAGATCCCAGGTCATCGCCAGATCCCCGCTCCAGCGCCGCTGGTCGACGACGGCGAGATACAGACCCACCCACGCCGCCGTCAGGCCCAGCGCCGGAATCCACAGCAACCTGCCGCGCCGCCACACCCGCACCGGCGAATCGGGGTGGCCGGCGACGTAGCAGAGCAGTGCGGTGACGGCGAAGGCCACGAAGGGGATGACCGCCGACTTCTCGAAGAACAGCAGCCCGCCGAGGTAGGCCAGCAGTCCGGTCGCCGCGTAGCGGCGGTTTCCGGTCCGCACCAGCAGGACCGCATCGGCGGTCACCCAGGCCAGCGCGGCCAGCATCGGCAGGTAGTTCAGCGCCGCCGCCCACCACGCGAACGCGGGTACCGCCAACGGCGTGAACAGGGCGAACACCAGCGGCACCAGCAGGACCGGCCGCCAGCCCAGGATGACGTACAGGGCCCGCAGCAGCGCCAGGGAGGCCACCAATTGCAGCACCAGGAGGCTCACCGCCGGCCACGTCCACACCAGTGGGGCCAGTCGGGTGATCGCACCGCCGAGCAGGAACGCCGCCGGCATCACATGCCCGTCGTGGTCGGTGAACAGGTAATCCAACGACAGCAGCGGCATGGTTCCGGCCCGGCCGACGATGATCAGGTCATCCCAGTAGAAATAGCCGCCGAACGCCAGCATCGCGCGGACCCCGAGTTGGCAGACGATCAGCGCAACCGCCGCCGCGGCCACCGGCGGTACCCGCCGGAAGGCACCTGACATCAGCACTGACTGTACGGCTCAGCCCGCCGCCCGCTCCGTATGGTTATCCCGGTGCGCACCCTCGTCACCGGCGCGGCCGGTTTCATCGGCTCCACACTGGTGGACCGACTGCTCTCCGACGGCCACCACGTCGTCGGCCTCGACGACCTGAGCCACGGACGGCCCGAGAATCTCGACGACGCCCACAAGCAGGATCGGTTCGCCTTCGTGCAGGCCGACATCGTCGACGCCGACCTCAACGGGCTGCTGGCCGACATCCGCCCGGAACTGGTGTTCCACCTGGCCGCCCAGATCGATGTGCGCCGCTCGGTGGACGAACCGGAATTCGACGCCATGGTCAACGCGGTGGGCACCGTTCGCCTCGCCGAGGCGGCCCGGCGAGCGGAGGTGCGCAAGATCGTCAACACCTCGTCCGGTGGTGCGGTCTACGGGGTGCCGCAGCGATATCCCACCGGGGAGGATGCCCCGGCCGAGCCGGCTTCGCCGTACGTGGCCAGCAAGGTGGCCGCCGAGCTGTATCTCGCGAGCTTCCGCAGCCTGTACGGAATGGACTGCACTCACATCGCGCCGTCGAATGTGTACGGCCCCCGGCAGGACCCGCACGGCGAGGCGGGTGTGGTCGCGGTGTTCGCCAAGGCGATGCTGGCCGGACGGCCGACGAAGGTCTTCGGCGACGGCACCAACACCCGCGACTACGTCTACGTCGACGATGTCGTCGACGCGTTCGTCCGGGCCGCCGGGCCGACCGGATCCGGGAGGCGTTTCAACATCGGCACCGGGGTGGAGACCAGCGACCGTGAGTTGCACAGCGCGGTCGCGGCGGCTGTCGGTGTTGCCGACGATCCCGTCTTCGCCCCGCCCCGACTGGGGGACCTGCGCCGGTCCTGCCTCGACGCGTCGCAGGCGCGGGCGGTGCTGGGCTGGAGTCCGCAGGTCACGTTGGCCGAGGGGCTGCGCCGAACCGTCGGGTACTTCCGGCTCACCGCCTGACCGCGGGTCAGCGCTCCGGTGTCCGGGCGCTCTGCAGAGCCACCGCGCGGGCGAGTCGGGCGTATCGCAGTTCGAGTTCCTTGAACCGCAGATAGGTGCTGAGCGTGGTGAACACGAACGCGATCACCAGCGCGTAGGTCAACAGGTCGGCGCCGCGATCCACACCCAGCCAGTTGGCCACCACGGTGGTGTCGTCCGGGCGCAGGACGGCATAGACCGCGGCGATCACGAACAGCAGGTAGCCCACCTTCACCCAGGCCTTGGCCTTGGCGTTGGTGCGGGACCGCAGCAGGTACACCAGCAGGGCCAGCACTGCCGAGATCAGCAGCACCTGTATCCAGTTCATCGGCGCATCCTCCCGCGCAGGAATCCGTCGAAGACGATGTTGACCCCGTTGAGCAGGGGCTGTCCCTTGGACATCGAATAATCGGTGTAGAGGATCTCGACCGGCTGTTCGGTCACCCGCCAGTGGTTCTCGTCGATCAGCGAGATGAACTCGCCGGCATGGCTCATCCCGCTCATGGTCAGGGCGAGGTTGTCGGCGACCCGCCGATTGAACACCCGTAGTCCGTTGTGGGAGTCGGTGAGGCCCAGGCGCCTGCTGGCCGGACTCAGCCAGGCCGCCGCCCGCAGGATCACCCGTTTGAGCAGCGGGGTGTGGGTGGCACCCTCGGCCGCGAACCGGGTTCCGATCACGATGTCGACATCGCCGCGCCGGAGTCGCTCGACCATCCTGACGACGTCGGAGACCCGATGCTGGCCGTCGGCGTCGAAGGTCGCGAAAACACCAGCGCCGGACTGGCTGCGGGCGTACTCGACCCCGGTCTGAATCGCCGCGCCCTGGCCGAGATTCACCGGATGGGTCACCACATGGGCGCCCGCTGCAAGTGCGACGTCGGCGGTGCCGTCGCGGCTGCCGTCGTCGACGCACACCACATGGGCAAAAGCCGAACGCAGCTCGCGGACGACTGTACTGATGACCCGTGCCTCGTTGAAGGCGGGAACGATGACCCAGACGTCCGCTGCGCGGGCGTCCCCGGGGTAGGTGTCCGCTGTCTCGATGTCCATAAGCTACCCCTGCCGGTTACTCGGTGCGGGACAGCGCGGCCAGGTGTACGGCGATGCCGACCAGTGGCCCGCACAGCAGTGCGGCGACGGTGCGTGATTCCAGATCGAACGGCAGGGTCAGCAGGGCGGCGGCCGCGACCGTGGCGCCCACCCAGCCCAGCGAGTAGGCCCGGTGCAGGGCGGCGGCCACCGTCGCCGCGCCGGTCAGCGTGAGCAGGGCGACCGAGACCGCGCCGGCGGTCAGCCAGGACAGCAGGACGCCGCTGGTCTGGTACGCCGGTCCGAACGCCAGCCGCAGCAGCCACGGCCCCAGCGCTGCTGCCGCCCCTACCCCCACCACACCGAGCGCAACGATCACGGCGGCGGGAACGAGCAAGGGCCTCAGTCGGGCGCCCCGGCGGCCGGCATCGACGAAGTGGGCGATGAGGTTGCCCTGCATGGCCGTCAGCGGCACCAGCAGCGGGGCCCGGGTGAGAGTGACGGCGAGGATCACCACACCGCCGGACGCGCCGAGTTCGCCGGAGGTCGCCTTCAGCAGCACCGGGAACCCCATCACCAGGATCGCGCTGGCACCGGCCGCGGCGATCGAGTGCGCGGACCCGCGCAGGAACGTCCGGGCACTCCCGTCGGTGCTCAACCGGGCGGCCGACCGGGCGGTCGTCGAGACCGTCAGGAGCAGAACCCAGGCCACCGCCCCGGCCACCGTGGCCCACAGGAAGCCGGCCAACCCCCACCCGAGCAGGAACGCCCCCAGCGCGACCAGCACCCGGATGACGGCATCGGTGACCATCAGCGAGCCGTAGGCGGTCCACCCACCGACCCCGGCCAGCATGCCCAGCAGGGTCGCGTGCAGACAGAAGCCGCCCAGACCGGCAGCCAGCAGCGCCACCGACAGTTCGGTCGACGCGGTGAAGATATGCGGCGACCACCACGGCGCGGTGGCGGCGATGGCGGTGGCGGCGCCCAACCCCACCGCGGCGGCGACCCACATCGGCCGGGTGCGTGGGCCGTCCGCGGCCGACGGGCGGTACCGGCTGTGCCGCACCTCCCGGGTGGCCTCCTGCAGCAACCCGTTGGCGGCCCCAGTCACCAGCCCGAACGCGCCCCAGAACACCCCGAACAGCGAGAAACCGGCCGGATCGAGGGTGCGTGCGGCCAGGTACAACACCGCGTAACCGCACACCGCGGTGATGGCGGTCGCGATCCCGACTCGCGCCACGCTGCCCCGCGCGACGGGTCCGGCGGTCGCGTTCCCGCCGTCGGTCACAGCGGCGGGAGCCCTGTCGCGTACAGCCAGGCATCCCACAACGGCCGCAGCGAGACATCGGCGTAGTTGGCGGCCAATCCGGTGAAATCGTCGGTGACGGCCGTGCCGTGCCGGAACCGGGTGGTCCAGTCCCGCAGCAGAGCGAAGAACTTCTGGTCGCCGATCACCCCGCGCAGCGCATGCAGGGTCAGGGCGCCGCGCTTGTAGACCCGATCGTCGAACATGTCCGCCGGCCCGGGGTCCGCGAGCAGCAGATTCTGGGGCAGCGCGGCGAGGCGGCGGTGGTACTGACGCGCCAGGTTCGCGGCGGCGGGTCCACCGGAGTGCTCCGACCACAGCCACTCGGCGTAGCAGGCGAAACCCTCGTGCAGCCAGATGTCGCGCCACCGTCGCGCGGTGACGCTGTTGCCGAACCACTGGTGGGCCAGTTCGTGGGCGACCAGGCGTTCGTGGCCCCGGCTGCCGTCGCAGTGGTTGGCCCCGAAGATCGACATGCCCTGGGCCTCGAGCGGGATCTCCAGGTCGTCATCGGTCACGACGACGGTGTAGCCCGCTGCGAAGGGGTAGGGGCCGAACAGTTTGACGAACAGTTTCATCATCTGCGGCTGGCGGGCGAAGTCGTGGTCGAAGGCGGTCTTGAGCCGCTGCGGCAGGAATACCTGCATCGGCACCGTCGTCTTGGGAAGCCGGTGCTGCTGGTACACGCCGATCTGCAGGGTGGCCAGGTATGTCGAGGTGGGTTCGGGTTGCTCGAACGTCCATTCGGTCTGCGCGGCGCGGACCCGTCGCGACACCAACTCACCCGGTGCGACGACCCGGTAGGGACTGTCGGTACTCACCTTGATCCGGTAGCTCGCCTTGGCGCTGGGGTGGTCGTCGCACGGGAACCACGACGGCGAGCCGTTGGGCTGCCCGGCGACCAGGGCGCCGTTGGACAACTCCTCGAAGCCCACCGTGCCCCAGACGCTGCGAATCGGACGGGGGGTGCCGCCGTAGCGGATCGCGACGGACATCGCCGACCCCGCCGGCAGCGCGGCGTCCAGGCGGATCCGCAACTTGCCCGCCGATGTCGCGAAGTGGGCGGGACGCCTGCCGTTGACGGTGACCTTGCTGACGCTGAGGGCATCGGAGATGTCGAGGGTGAAGGTCCGCAACGAGGCCAGCGTGACCGCGGTGACGGTGGCGGTACCGGAGAGCCGGTTGCTGGCCATCTTGTAGTCAAGATCGAGGTCGTACCGCGACACCCGGTAGCCGAAGTTCCCGCTGTGCGGAATGTACGGATCGATGACGGGCGGCCGGCTGCCCTTCTTGGCCGCGCGCTTCACGCCCGTCCACTCTCCGTTCCGGACTTCGCGGCCTTGGACTTCTTGCCCGTCCACGGGGCGATCGGGTTGCCCTGCCAGCGGGTCGACGGCGGAACCTCGTCACCGCGCATCACCAGGGAAGCGGGGCCGACGGTCGCGCCCGCGCCGATGCGCGAGGCGGGCAGTGCCACGCAGTGCGGCCCGAGCGTCGCGCCGTCCTCCAGGACGACGGTGTCCATCCGCATGATGCGGTCGTGGAAGAGGTGGGTCTGCACCACACACCCCCGGTTGACGGTGCTGCCGTCGCCGAGTGACACCAGGTCCGCCTCAGGCAGCCAGTACGTCTCGCACCACACCCCGTGGCCGATCTTGGCCCCCAGCGCGCGCAGCCAGACGTTCATCACCGGTGTTCCGGCCGCGGCCCGGGCGAACCACGGGGCGGCCACCGTTTCGACGAAGGTGTCGGCCACCTCGTTGCGCCACACGAACGACGACCACAGTGGCTGCTCGCCGGTCCGGATACGGCCCACCACAAGCCATTTCGCCACCACCGCCGAGCCACAGGCCACCGCCCCGGCCGCCAGCAGCACCAGACCGCCGGCCAGCCCGGCCAGCCCGTAGCCGCCGATGAGGACAAGGGCCTGCAGACCGGCGAGAACGGCGGTCCCGATCGCGAAGGTCACCACGACCGGGATCAGCCGGCAGGTTTCCACCGCCGCACGCATCACCTTCAGCCGCAGCGGCGGGTCGTAGGTCAGCGCGGCGTCCGCGGTGTCGGCGTGCCGGCGCAACCGGATAGGCGGGCTGCCCAGCCACGACGAGCCGCTCTTGGCCTTCGGCGGGGTCGCCGAGAGCACCGCGACCAACCCGTCGTCGGGTACCCGGCGGCCGGGCTGGGTGATCCCGGAGTTTCCGAGGAACGCCCGCTTGCCCACGGTGGCCTTGGCGACGTGGATCCAGCCGCCGCCGAGCTCGTAGGAGGCCACCATGGTGTCGTCGGCCAGGAAGGCGCCGTCCTCGACCACGGTGAACTTCGGGGTGAGCAGGGCGGTGGAGATCTCGGTGTTGCGGCCGATCCGGGCGCCCAGGATGCGCAACCACACCGGGGTCAGCAGACTGGCGTAGAGCGGGAACAGATAGTTCCGGGCGGCGTCCATCAGCCGTTCGGTGGCCCACAGTTGCCAGCCGATCCGGCTGCGGACCGGGTGGTACCCCTCGCGTAACCCGATCGCCATGACCCGCACCCCGATGACGGTCAACACGGCGTAGACGGCCATTGCGGCCAGGGTCGCCACCGGAATCCAGGGCAGGGCCGCCGCGACCGCACCGGTCAGGGTGGACGCTCCACGGGCACCCCAGCCGACGACCGCCAGGCCGGCCGCCAGCGCCACCAGCGGCAGTCCGCCCAGCAGCAGCGAGCTCACCCCGTAGATCGCCACCCAGTGCGCGGCCCGCGGCGGCCGGTGATCCGGCCAGGGGTGGCGGGCCTTACCGGACTTCACCGCCGGTGAGCCCTTCCAGTACTGGCCGTTCTTGACCTTGCCGATCACCGCCGAACCGGCGGCCACGTCGGCGTCCTTGCCGATGACGGCACCGGGCAGCAGCGTCGTCCGCGCCCCGATGGTGGCGTCGTTACCGATGGTGATCGGGCCGACGTGGAACAGGTCCCCGTCGATCCAATGCCCGGTGAGATCCACCTCCGGCTCCACCGAACTGCGATGCCCCAGGGTGAGCATGCCGGTCACCGGTGGCGCCGAATGCAGGTCGACCCCCTTACCGACGCTGTTGCCCAGCGCCCGGGCGTAGTACACCAGCCAGGGTGCGCCGGCCAGATTCTCCGCGCCGCTGGCCTCGGCAAGTCGCTCGGCCAGCCACACCCGCATGTGCTCGCCGCCACCGCGGCGGTAGGTGCCCGGTTCGAGCCGCCGGAGCAGCAGGCGCGCACCCAGCACCGCGATCGCCATCCGCCCCAGCGGGGACACGAACATCACGAACGCCGCGATGACCAGCCACCAGTCGACGGGCACCAGCCACGGCAGCGGATGCACCGCGGCGAGGGTGTTGTTGAGCACGGCCAGCCAGGTCAGCCACTGCGCCGCCGTCAGGGTGGCCAGCGGCACGGTCAGCGCCACCTGCGCGATCCGGGTCCCGACGGGTGTGGGATCGACGGTGCGGGGGGTGACGGCGACGGGGGCGGGGGAGTCCGCCGCGGTTTCGTCCAGGAAACCGGCCAGGGAGCCGAGCCTGGGGTGGTCGTAGAGGTGCGCGACCGTCATCTCCGGGTACTGCGGCCGCAGCGCCACCACCAGCTGCGCGGCGGACAGTGAGCCGCCGCCGAGGGCGAAGAAATCGGCCTCCGGGCCGTCGACGACGGTGCCGAGGATGTCCTGCCACAGACCGGCCAGCCGGCCCATCGTGCCGCCGAGTTGGGCGCCGACGTCGGGGGTGTCACCCGGTGGCGGCCAGGGCAGCGCGTCGCGGTCGACCTTCCCCGACGTGCGGGTCGGCAGCTCATCGACGAGCACCAGACGCGGAACCAGCGCCGCGGGGAGCGAATTGGCGAGTTCGGTGCGGGCGGCGGCCAGATCGAAGTCCGGGTCGGCCGACGCCACGTAGCCGACCAGGATCGGTGTGCCGGTTGCGGACCGGCGGACCGCGGCCGCTCCGCCGCTGACCCCGGGCAGGTGTACCAGTGCGGAATCGACCTCGCCCAGTTCGATACGGCGTCCGCCCACCTTCACCTGGTCGTCGGCGCGGCCCTGGAAGTACAGGCCGTCGGGTTCCAGCCGGACCAGGTCTCCGCTGCGGTAGGCGCGCGCCCAGCCCAGGGTCGGCATCGGCGCATACTTCTCGGCGTCCTTCTGCGGGTCGAGGTAACGGGCCAGTCCGACCCCGCCGATCACCAGTTCCCCGACCTCGCCCCAGCCGACCTGGTTACCGGCACCGTCGACCACGGCCAGATCCCAGCCGTCGAGGGGCAGTCCGATGCTGACCGGGCCACCGCCCAGTCGCGCGCCGCACGCCACCACGGTCGCCTCCGTCGGGCCGTAGGTGTTCCACACCTCGCGGCTGACACCGTCTTCGCCGGAGGCCAGTCGCTCGGCCAGATCCGGGGGGCACGCCTCACCGCCGAAAATCAGCAGACGCACCGCCTCCAACGCCTCGGCGGGCCAGAGCGCGGCCAGCGTCGGGACGGTCGACACCACGGTGATATCCCTCGACACCAGCCAGGGGCCGAGGTCCATGCCGCTGCGGACCAGGGAGCGCGGCGCCGGGACCAGGCAGGCCCCGTACCGCCATGCCAACCACATCTCCTCGCAGGAGGCGTCGAACCCCACCGACAGACCCGCCAGCACCCGGTCACCCGGGCCGATCGGATTGTCCCGCAGGTACATCCGGGCTTCGGCGTCGACGAACGCGGCGGCGTTGCGATGGCTGACCGCTACTCCCTTCGGAACGCCGGTCGACCCCGAGGTGAAGATGATCCACGCATCGTCGCCGGGTTGCGGGGCGGCGACGCTCCACCCCCGCGACGAACCCGGGCCGCGTTTGAGTCCGGACTCGGTGATCACCCCGGCGACACCGGCCTCGCCGAACACCAACTCGGCGCGCTCGTCGGGGTCGTCGGCGTCCACCGGCACATAGGCCGCGCCGGCGGCCAGCGTGGACAGGATGGCCATGTACAGCGAGTAGGAGCCCGACGGCATCCGGATACCGACCCGGTCGCCGCGGCCGATACCGCGGGCTGCCAGCCACTGCACACCGGCCTCGATGTCGACGAGCATCTCGGCGTAGGTCAGTTGCACCTCGCCGTCGTCGATCCCGGTCGCCTCCGGGTACCGCGCCGCGGTGTCGTAAAAAACGTCGATCAACGTCCGCGGCGGCGGCGCATGGCCCGACCGCAGGTATTGCGAAGGGATTTCCGGCGTCGCCACGGCTTCGAATCCTAGGGCGCGGCGCCCGGCGCGGCCGGGCACCTGCGACACTGGGTCGGCAGAGGGGAGTATTCCTTCGCCGCGGTGTCGTCACCACGTCGGCCGCCTGGACCTTGTGAGGGTGGCCGTCCGGTTCCGCGGGCCGTCCACGGTGTCGTAGCCGCGCGGCGGAAGAGACCTCGGGCGTGTTGGCTTGGTTTTCCATGACGGCCGGAGGTTTCAGCGACATGAACGTGTCGACCACGGAATGGGCGATCACCCTCGGGGTCACCCTGGCGGTTCTCGTCTTCGATGTTTTGTTCTCAGTCCGGCGGCCACATGAGCCGAGCCGGCGTGAGTGCGTGGTGGCGTTGTCGATCTACGTCCTGCTGGCGATCGGTTTCGGGCTGTGGGTGTGGCACTTCCACGGCGGGCAGTTCGGGCTGGAGTTCTACGCCGGCTGGCTCACCGAGTACAGCCTCTCGGTGGACAACCTGTTCATCTTCATCATCATCATGGCCAGCTTCAACGTGCCCAAGGTTTATCAGCAGCAGGCGCTGCTCGTCGGGATCGTGCTGGCACTGGTGTTCCGGGGCATCTTCATCGCGCTGGGCGCCGTCGCGATCAGCCGGTTCTCCTGGATGTTCTACATTTTCGGAGCGTTCCTGGTGTTCACCGCCATCAAACTGGTCCGGGACACCGAGCACAGCGACGACGCCGACAACGCGGTGGTGCGGTTCGCCAAGACCTACCTCAACACCACGGACAAATGGGACGGCCTCAAGCTCTACCTCAAAGAGGGCAACAAGCGGGTGATGACGCCGATGTTCCTCGTGATCATCGCGCTCGGGACCACCGACCTGCTGTTCGCCCTCGACTCCATCCCGGCTATCTACGGTCTGACCAAGGAGCCCTACCTGGTCTTCACCGCCAACGTTTTCGCGCTGATGGGCCTACGGCAGCTGTATTTCCTGCTCGGCGACCTGCTGAACCGGCTGGTGTTCCTTTCACAGGGCCTGGCCTTCATCCTGTTTTTCATCGGGGTGAAACTGCTGCTGCACGCCTTGCACGAAAACGAACTGCCGTTCATCAACGGCGGCAACCCGGTCCCGGTGCCGGAGATTCCGACGCTGCTGAGCCTTGCGGTCATCGTGCTGACGTTGTTCCTGACCATGGTCGCCAGCCTGGTCAAGTCCCGGCTGTCCCGGGACTGATCGAATCGGCCCCGATTCTGCAGCTCCGGGCCTCAGCGCCAGTTGTCGTAGCCGCCCTCGGGTCCCAGCATCCGTTCCAGCCGGCTGCGGTTGAGTTTGGCGATCTCGTTGCGGGCCACCTTGCGTTCGGTCTCCACGTCGTTGTGCATCCGGTCGCCGATCGCCGCGATGACCTGGGGGGCTGGGCAGTCCTCGGCGAGCGCGCCGACGTGCATGACGAACCCGAACCCGAAGTGTCCGCTGTATTCGTCGGCGGCGGTGCGCAGCTCGTCCATCACCTCCGGGCGCGAATCCCAGACCGAGCACTGCTCGGCGTGCGACCATGCGCTGCCGGGTCGGCTACCGACGCTGGGGTAGGCCTGCATGATCTCGTCGATACTGTCCTCCGGCAGCCCGAAAAGGACGGCATCGGCGCGGGCGAACAACGCCGCATGGTCGGGGTAGGGACGTTCCCTGACCAGTTCGGTGGCCATTGCCAGGCTGTTACAGCATTCGTAGAGGGCGTGCAGGGCCTTGCGGTAGGGCAACCGGTTGAAGGCCTCAAGCCCGATGTCTTGGTGCATCAACACACCGTCATCATCGGAAACTCAGGGCACAGCCGGGTTACCCCGTGTTACAGCCAGGAAAATCCTGCCCCGACTGGCCGGTCCTGCGGGGGTTAGTGCCCTTCGGCTGCGAAGCGCTGCCGCGACCGCTCGACCTCGGCCTCGGCCTCGGCCCGGCCGACGAAATCCGCCGCCTCGACATGCTTCCCGGGCTCGAGGTCCTTGTAGTGCATGAAGAAGTGCTTGATGGAGTCGAGTTCGTGCTTCGGAACATCGCCCAGGTCCTGGATGTGATCCCAGCGCTCGTCGCCGGCCGGTACGCAGACCACCTTGTCGTCGCCACCGGCCTCGTCGACCATCCGGAACATGCCGACCGGCCGGGCCTCGACGAGGACACCGGGGTGAACCGATTCCGGCAGCAGCACCAGGGCGTCGAGCGGATCGCCGTCATCGCCGAGCGTGTCCTCGATGAAGCCGTAATCGGCGGGATAGCCCATCGGGGTGTACAGATGGCGGTCCAGGCGCAGACGTCCGGTCTTGTGGTCGACCTCGTACTTGTTGCGCTGGCCCTTGGGGATCTCGATCGTGACGTCGAACTGCACCGCGCACTCCTTTACCGCTGAACTTCCGCGAGTTGTCCGGCTTCGCCGCCCGGTGGCGACGGGAGTCAACCCTAACGGAGCGATACCGCAGGCGGCGGGGGCGTTGCGCACATTGGGTGGCGCACCGTCCGGTCGGGCCACTGGTCGCATCCGCCCCGGTTGGGCAGAATGAGGCGGTCGGCGGCCCTCCCGGGGCTCGGGAGCAGTTCCGCACCGGGATCCGCCAGGGTGAATCGAAAGAGGGATTGATGTCCGGCATGCTGCGCCGCCACCACGTGGCCATCGCCGCCGCGGTGATCGCCGTGGTGGCCGCGGTGGTGGCCACGGCCGCGGTGGTGAACCCCGGGGGTGGCAGCGACGCGATGGTCCCGCCGCCCCGACCACTGGCCAGCGCGAACCCCGGCATCGTCCCGGTCCCGGATTCGTCGGAAGCGCCCAGCACGACCGGTATGACGGCCGCCCTTGCCTCGGCACTGGCCGATCCGAACCTGGGCTCGCTGACCGGTCGCATCACCGACGCGCACACCGGCGCGCAGATCTGGGAGCAGCGGGCGAACGTCCCGATGCAGCCAGCGTCCACCAATAAGGTGCTGACCGCGGCCGCGGCGCTGCTGACGCTGGACCGCGACGCGCGGATCACCACCGTCGTGCAGGCCGCCGACCAGGCCCGGATGCCAGGTGTGGTGGTCCTGGTCGGCGGGGGCGATCCCACCCTGTCGGCGGCTCCGCCGGGCGAGGCCACCTGGTACAAGGGCGCGGCCCGGATCTCCGAGCTGGCCGATCAGGTTCGCAAGAGCGGCGTGCAGGCCACCGCCGTGCAGGTCGACACCTCGCTGTTCACCGGTCCGGACATGGCACCCGGATGGGATCCCGCCGATATCGGGGGCGGGGATATCTCGCCCATCCAGTCGGTGATGCTCGACGCCGGGCGCATTCAGCCCACGACGGTGGAATCCCGCCGTTCACCGACGCCGGCCCTCGATGCCGGCCGGGCGCTGGCGGCCGCCCTCGGACTGGGTGCCGACCGGGTGACGTTCGCCCCCGGTCCGGCCGGTGGGCGGCAGTTGGCGTCGGTGCAGTCGGCGCCGTTGATGGAGCGACTGCGCCAGATGATGTACCTCTCGGACAATGTGATGGCCGAGACGATCGGCCGCGAGGTGGCCAAGGCCAGCGGCCGGCCACTGAGCTTCGCCGGCGCCGCCGAGGCCACCCTGTCCAGGATCGCCGCCGCGGGCATCGACGTCAGCGGCGCGTCGCTGGTGGATTCCAGTGGTTTGTCGGTGGCCGACCTGCTCACCGCCATGACCCTCGATGAGGTCGTCAACGCCGCGGCGGGACCCGGCAAGCCCGAATTGCGACCCCTGGTGGACCTCCTGCCGGTTGCCGGCGGTAGCGGCACCCTCTCCGACCGGTTCCACACCACCGATGTCAAGAACTCCTCGGCCGGTTGGCTGCGGGCGAAGACCGGTTCGCTGACCGGGACCAACGCACTGGCCGGAATCGTCACCGATGTCAGCGGCCGGGTGCTCACCTTCGCGTTCATCTCGAACAACGCCGGGAATGAGGGCCGGACCGCCCTCGACGCTCTCGCCGCCAGACTCCGTATCTGCGGTTGCACGTGAGCCGGCCGGCGCCTCCGCTCTCCGGCGGGGCCGTGGACTGGGATTTCGCCGGCGCGGTGGGTGCCAGGCTGGCCCGCTCCGGGCCGCCCACCACCGACTACACCCGCGCCCAGGTCATCGACGACCTCGGTGCGGCGTCCCGGCGCGCGGAGACCCATGTGCGCGAGGTCACGGGTCTGTCGGTGGCGGGCCCGGCACGTGACGCGCGCATCATCGACCGGCAGGAGTGGATTCGGGCGGCCGCGAACTCATTGCGGGTGATGGCCGGTGGCGAGGGGTCCGAGTCCGGGACCCTCCGGGGCGTCGGTGTCGTCACAGGGCGCCTGGCCGGCGCCCAGACCGGAGCGGTCCTGGCATTCGTCTCGGCCGGCATCCTCGGCCAGTTCGACCCCTTCACCGTCGACGGGGGCGATCTGCTGCTGGTGTACCCCAACGTCATCGCGGCGGAGCGCCAGTTGCGGGTGCCTCCGGGGGATTTCCGGTTGTGGGTATGCCTGCACGAGGTGACCCATCGGGTTCAGTTCACCGCGAACCCGTGGCTTTCGCGATACATGGCGGACACCCTCGCCGTCGTGACCACCGGACGTGACGACGACGTCCTGGAGGCGGCCGGCCGCCTCGCCGGTCTGCTCAAAGACCGGGGCGGCAAGGCCCGCCCGGGTGGGGCAGGGACTGGCTCGCTGGGCGTCATCGATGTGTTGCGAGCGGTGCTCGCCGAGCCGCAACGCGACGCACTCGACCGACTGCTGGTTCTCGGAACCCTGCTGGAGGGGCACGCCGACCACGTCATGGATGCCGTCGGGCCGACGGTGGTGCCCTCGGTGCATCTGATCCGGCGCCGCTTCGATGATCGCCGGCACCGGCCGCAACCACCGCTGCAACGGTTGATGCGGGCCCTGCTGGGGGTCGACGCCAAGCTCAGCCAGTACACCCGCGGCAAGGCGTTCGTCGACGAGGTGGTCTCCCGGGCCGGAATGGCGGGCTTCAACAGGGTGTGGTCCGGGCCCGACACTTTGCCATTGCCGGACGAGATCGAGAATCCCGCGCTGTGGGTCGACCGGGTGCTCTGAACCGGCTGCGGGACGCGGTGGCCGGCTTCGCCGAAACCAGCCTGCCCCACGAACAGTCCTGGTGTGTCGCGTTGTCCGGGGGGCCGGACTCGCTGGCGCTCACCGCCGCCGCGGCAACCGTGCGTCCGACCACGGCACTGATCGTCGACCACGGTCTGCAAGCCGGTTCCGCCGCGGTGGCCGCCGCCGCCCGCGCCGCGGCACTGGAGCTTGGCTGCATCGACGCGCGGGTGCTGCCGGTACGGGTCGGCAGTGCCGGCGGACCGGAGGCGGCGGCCCGCACCGCCCGCTACGCGGCGCTGGCCTCCGCTCGGGACGGCGCTCCGGTACTGCTCGGTCACACCCTCGACGATCAGGCCGAAACGGTGCTGCTCGGGCTGGGCCGCGGCTCAGGCTCACGCTCGGTGGCCGGTATGCGGGTCTGCGATCCGCCGTGGTTTCGGCCGCTGCTGGCCGTGCGCCGAAGCGTCACCGTCGCCGCATGCGCCGAACTTGGGCTGACGCCCTGGGACGACCCGCACAACAGCGATCCCCGGTACACCCGGGTGCGACTGCGGCGTGAAGTGCTGCCGTTGCTGGAGGAGGTGCTCGGGGGCGGTGTGGCCGAGGCCCTGGCCCGGACCGCGGTGGCGCTGCGCGAGGACACCGACCTGCTCGACGGAATAGCCGCAGACCACCTCGCAGGCGCTCTGGGCGAGGACGGAATGCGGGTCGAGGCCGTACGGCAGTTGCCTGTCGCGCTGCGTCGCAGGGTGCTGCGAGGCTGGCTGATCGACGGGGGCGCCACCGGGCTGACCGACACCCAGATCCGCGCGGTGGACACCCTGGTGACCGGCTGGCGGGGACAGGGAGGCGTCGCGGTCGGCTGCCCCGTGCCCCGAACCCGGATGTTCGCCGAACGGCACGGCGACGTCTTGCGGCTGCGCGCTGAGCCGGTCTGATTGGTTGCAGCGGGCCCGGCATGGCACGCTGTGCTCGTGTCAGCGGATGAGCTGTATCCCGGAGATATCGAGTCGGTGTTGTTGTCCGAGGAACAGATTCAGGCGCGAACCGCAGAACTGGCCGCGCAGGTCGGACGCGACTACGCCGACAATCTCGCAGGTCGGGATCTGCTCCTGGTGACGGTGCTCAAGGGCGCGGTCATGTTCGTGAGCGATCTGGCTCGGGCGATCCCCCTGCCCACCCAGTTGGAGTTCATGGCCGTCAGTTCCTACGGGTCGAGCACCTCGTCCTCGGGGGTGGTGCGGATTCTGAAAGACCTGGACCGCGATATCGCCGACCGGGACGTGCTGATCGTCGAGGACATCGTCGACTCCGGTCTCACGTTGTCCTGGCTGCTGCGCAACCTCGCCACCCGGCAGCCGCGGTCACTGAAGGTGTGCACCCTGCTGCGTAAGCCCGACGCGGTGCGGGCCGATGTCGACATCAGCTACATCGGATTCGACATCCCCAACGATTTCGTCGTCGGTTACGGGCTGGATTACGCCGAGCGTTACCGGGACCTGCCGTTCATCGGCACTCTCGATCCGAAGGTCTACCAGGACGCCTGACCGGCCGTCCGGTTCAGTTCAACTCCCAGACGGCCGTCACCGAGAAACTCACCGTCTGCTCGCCCGGCGACAGCGGTACGTCGGCGGCCGCCATCGGGGCCCCGCGTTCCATCGGGATGGGGCGCGGGGTGGGACCGCCGCCGGACGCTTCGGAAATCGAGATCACCGTGCCCAGCGACAATCCGGCCAACTCCGCGTACTGCCTGGCCCGGTTCTCGGCATCGGTGAACGCCCGTGCCCGCGCGTCGCTGACCAGCGCCGAATCATCGGCGATGGAGTAGCTCACCCCGTTGATCCGGGCTGCGTTGCCGCCGGCGTTGACGACGATCGCCAGGGTTGCCGGGGCGGCGTCGATCTCCCGCATGGTCACCCGAATCGAGTTGTCGGCCCGGTATCCGGTCAGCGCCGAATTCTCGCCGTACTGCGGTTGCAGGGTCACCGACGTGGTGCTGATGTCCTTGGAGTCGATCCCGCGCGCGTTCAGGGCGTCGATCACCGCTCGCTGCCGCTGGCCGGCCTGGTTCATCGCCGCGGTGACGTCGGGCGCGGTGACCTCGATGCCGACGTCGGCGGTCAGGGTGTCGGGCATCCCCTGCACCTCGCCGGAACCCACCACCGTCACCTGGCGGTGACTGGCCGGCGCGGGAGTTTGGACGTCACATCCGGAAACGCCGGTCGCCGCGACGAGCGCTGCGGCACCGATCATCAACGCGCGTGTGATGAGCACAGCTCACCGTATCCCAGGCGATCACCACCACCGCGATTCGGTGAGAAAGCCGAGCAACTCGGCGTTGACCTCGGCGGGGCGCTCCTGGGTGATCCAGTGACCCGCGCCGGTGAGCATCACCTGCCGGTAGGGTCCGACCGCGACCTCGCGGGCCCGGTCGATCTTGGTGAAGTTGAGCACCGGGTCGTCGGTGCCGCCGATGAACAGGGCCGGGACGCTGATCGTCGCGGTCACCGGTTGGGCCATGATCCGCCAGTTGCGGTCGAAGTTGCGGTACCAGTTCAGCGCTCCGGTGAATCCGGTCCGGCTGAATTCGGCCACGTAGTGGCCGAGCTCCTCCGGACTGAGCCAGTCCGGCAGTTGCCCGGGCTCGGGCAGGCGGTCGATGAACCCCGCAGTTCCCGGGGCGAGCATCCGCGCCGCCGCGGCATCATCGGCCGGCGCCCGCATACCGCCGAGCATCCGTCGCATCGCCCGGCCCGGGTCGGCGGCCATCTCGGCGTCGGCGATACCGGGCTGCTGGAAGTACAGGATGTAGAAGAAGTTGTCGCCGAAGATCCGGCGGAACGCCTCGGTCGGTGGTGTCAGTGGTCGCGGTACCGGCGGGACGCTGAGCCCCGCGACGGCGGCGATCCGGTCCGGGTGCAGCAGGGGGCTGCTCCAGGCCACCACTGCCCCCCAATCGTGGCCGACGACCGCGGCCCGATCGGCTCCGACGTCGTCGAGCAGTCCGATCAGGTCCCCGCTCAAGGCGGTGATGTCGTAGGCGTCGACGTCGTCGGGACGTGACGAGCCCCCGTATCCGCGCTGGTCCGGTGCGAGTACACGGAAGCCGGCGGCCGCCAGTGCGGGAATCTGGTGGCGCCACGAGTACGCCAGTTCGGGGAACCCATGGGCCAGCAGAACAACCGGGCCGTTGGCCGGCCCCGCCTCGAAAACCCGCAGTTGGACGCCGTTGACAGCGACGGTCCTTTCGACCGCTCCCGGTACGGGGCCGGACCCGGATCGCCCGCTGATGGTGGTCACGAGACTGAGCGAAGCACACTGCCAAGCGCAGTGCGGGGGAAACCAAACCCTGACGGACGCCCTCGCGACCCCCTCGGTCACGGAGGTAGCGGTAATCTGGGGATTCCTGGCAAGCCTGAGGGAAGGACAAGGCCCGTAGCGGCCGCATGCCCGAATGAACCGCAAAAACGTGATCCGCACGGTGACGGTGGTCGCCGTCATCCTGCTTCTCGGCTGGCTTTTCCTCTTCTTCAGAGACGACACCCGGGGCTTCAAGCCCGTGGACACCTCGGTGGCCGTGGCCCAGATCAACTCCGGAAACGCCACCCTCGCCCAGATCGACGACCGGGAGCAGCAGCTTCGCCTGGAGTTGAAGAGCGGCGACGGCGACACGGGCAACTCGACCAAGATCATCACCAAGTACCCGACCGGATACGCGGTGACGCTGTTCGACTCACTCAACGCCAAGGGCGTGAAGACCAACACGGTGGTCAACCAGCCCAGCCTGCTGGGCTCCCTGCTCGTGTACATGCTGCCGTTGCTGCTGCTGATCGGCCTGTTCGTGCTGTTCTCCCGTATGCAGACCGGCGGGCGGATGGGCTTCGGCTTCGGCAAGTCCCGGGCCAAGATGCTCAACAAGGACATGCCCAAGACCACCTTCGCCGACGTCGCTGGCGCGGATGAGGCGGTCGAAGAGCTCTACGAGATCAAGGACTTCCTGCAGAACCCGGGCCGCTACCAGGCGCTCGGCGCCAAGATCCCCAAGGGCGTCCTGCTGTATGGGCCGCCCGGAACCGGAAAGACATTGCTGGCACGTGCCGTGGCGGGTGAGGCGGGTGTTCCCTTCTTCACCATCTCCGGTTCGGACTTCGTCGAGATGTTCGTCGGTGTGGGCGCGTCCCGGGTACGCGATCTCTTCGAGCAGGCCAAGCAGAACAGCCCGTGCATCATTTTCGTCGACGAGATCGACGCCGTCGGCCGCCAACGCGGCGCTGGCCTGGGCGGCGGGCACGACGAACGGGAGCAGACCCTCAACCAGTTGCTGGTCGAGATGGACGGCTTCGGCGATCGTCAGGGCGTCATCCTGATCGCCGCCACCAACCGCCCGGACATCCTGGATCCGGCACTGCTGCGGCCCGGCCGCTTCGATCGACAGATCCCGGTGTCCAGCCCGGACCTGGCCGGCCGCAAGGCGGTGCTGCGGGTGCACGCCCAGGGCAAACCGCTGGCCCCGGACGCCGATCTCGACGGTCTCGCCAAGCGCACCGTCGGCATGTCCGGTGCCGATCTGGCGAATGTGATCAACGAGGCGGCGCTGCTCACCGCCCGCGAGAACGGCACCATCATCACCGGCGCCGCGCTGGAGGAGGCCGTCGACCGCGTGATCGGCGGGCCCCGCCGTAAGGGCCGGATCATCAGCGAGTTGGAGAAGAAGATCACCGCCTACCACGAGGGCGGGCACACTCTCGCTGCGTGGGCGATGCCCGATATCGAACCGATTTACAAGGTCACCATCCTGGCCCGCGGCCGCACCGGCGGTCATGCGGTGTCGGTTCCCGAGGACGACAAGGGTCTGATGACCCGCTCGGAGATGATCGCCCGACTGGTGTTCGCGATGGGTGGCCGGGCCGCCGAGGAACTGGTGTTCCGGGAGCCCACCACGGGCGCCGTCTCCGATATCCAGCAGGCCACCAAGATCGCTCGCGCGATGGTCACCGAGTACGGCATGAGCGCCAAACTCGGAGCGGTGCGCTACGGAACCGAACACGGCGATCCGTTCCTGGGTCGCACCATGGGCACCCAGGCGGACTACAGCCACGAGGTTGCCCGCGATATCGATGACGAGGTGCGCAAGCTGATCGAGGCGGCGCACACCGAGGCATGGGCCATCCTCACCGAGTACCGCGACGTTCTGGACATACTGGCCGGTGAGCTGTTGGAGAAGGAGACCCTGCACCGCGCCGAGTTGCAGGCGATCTTCGCCAACGTGCAGAAACGGCCGCGGCTGACGGTGTTCGACGACTTCGGGGGCCGGATCCCCTCGGACAAACCGCCGATCAAGACCCCGGGCGAGTTGGCCATCGAACGGGGCGAACCCTGGCCCAAGCCGATGCCCGAACCCGCTTTTAAGAAGGCAATCGCCCAGGCATCTGCTGCTGCGGCCGCCCAGCAGGCACAACAAGCCCAACAACACGGTCAGCCGCCGGGATCCGGGAACGGCAACGGCGTGCACGGCCATTCGCAGACGCCCAACGGTCCAACCCAACCCGATTATGGAGCGCCTGCCGGGTGGCGCGCACCGGGATGGCCGCCACCACCGCAACAGCAGGGATACTGGTATCCGGCGCCCCCCGGATGGGGCGGCCATCAGCCCGGTCAGCACCAGCCCGGTCAGCATTACCCGCCACCGCAGCAGACGTACCCCGGTCACGGTGGGAACGCGCCGGCGTCTGGAGACGATCCGGTGGAAGAGGCCGGTCGTCACCACGCCGGCCAGTAGCCTTCGTCGCGCCGGCCAGTTGTTGTGTCGCCCACTTCGGAAACTGATGGAGCCGCCATGCCCGATTCGGTCTCGTTCGACATCCCCGAGTTCGACCAGCCGCGGGCTGAGGCGGCGGTTCGGGAACTCCTGCTCGCGGTAGGCGAGGACCCCGGACGGGACGGACTGAAGGCCACCCCCGCGCGGGTTGCCCGCGCGTTCCGGGAGATGTTCGCCGGGCTGTACGTCGATCCCGACTCGGTCCTCGACACCACCTTCGACGAGGGTCACAGCGAACTCGTCCTGGTCAGACAGATTCCGATGTACTCCACGTGTGAGCATCACCTCGTGGCTTTCCACGGGATGGCGCATGTCGGCTACATCCCGGGGGAGGACGGCCGTGTCACCGGGCTGTCCAAGCTCGCCCGGGTCGTCGACCTCTACGCCAAGCGACCGCAGGTTCAGGAGAGGCTGACCGCCCAGATCGCCGATGCGGTGGTGCGCAAGCTGAATCCCCGTGGCGTCATCGTCGTGATCGAGGCCGAGCACCTGTGTATGGCGATGCGCGGGGTGCGTAAGCCCGGCGCGGTGACCACCACCTCAGCGGTGCGCGGACTGTTCAAGTCGAACAGCTCGTCCCGGGCCGAGGCGCTGGAACTCATCCTGTGCAAGTGAGCGATAACGATCCCTGGGTCGCTGCGCTTGGCCGGCCCGGTGCGCCGGTGGCGGGCGTGATCGTGATGGGCGTCGTCAACGTCACCGATGACTCCTTCTCCGACGGCGGCCGTTATCTCGACCCCGCGCGTGCGGTACAGCGTGGCCTGGACCTTGCCGCAGAGGGCGCGGCGATCATCGATGTCGGCGGCGAGTCCACCCGTCCCGGAGCGGTCCGGATCGACCCGGGCGTTGAACTGGCGCGGGTCCTACCCGTCATCAAAGATCTTGCCGCACAAGGGATCACGGTCAGTATCGATACGATGAATGCGGCCGTCGCGGGCGCGGCCCTGGAGCAGGGTGCCGCCATCGTCAACGACGTCAGCGGAGGCCTCGCCGACCCCGCGATGGCGCCCCTGGTCGCCGAGGCCGGTGTGCCGTGGGTGGTGATGCACTGGAGGTCCGCGCAGGCGGCGCGGCCACATGACGCCCCGGACTATCCTGACGTGGTCACCGCCGTTCGTGACGAGTTGTGCGCGGCAGTGGACGGCGCGGTGTCGGCGGGCGTCGACCCGGCCAACCTGATCATCGATCCCGGACTGGGTTTCGCCAAGACGGCCCAACACAACTGGGCTCTTCTGCACGCTCTGCCCACGTTCGTCTCGACCGGAATCCCGGTCCTGGTGGGAGCATCCCGGAAACGCTTCCTGGGGACCTTGCTGGCAGATGCCGACGGAACGCCCCGACCGCCGGACGGAAGGGAAACCGCCACCGCGGTGATCTCGGCACTGGCCGCCCTGCACGGCGCCTGGGGCGTGCGAGTCCACGACGTGCGCGCCAGTGTGGACGCGCTCAAGGTCCTCGGGGCCTGGCAAGGAGGGGGTGACGGACGTGGCTGACCGAATCGAGTTACGTGGCCTGACTGTTCGCGGACACCACGGGGTGTTCGACCATGAACGGCGGGACGGGCAGGACTTCGTCATCGATGTCACCGTCTGGATCGACTTGGCCGACGCCGCAGCCAGTGACGATCTGACGGACACCTTCGACTACGGGGTGCTTGCCCAGCGTGCGGCCGACATCGTCGCCGGCCCGCCCCGCAACCTCATCGAAACGGTGGCCGCCGAGATCGCCGAGGACGTCATGAACGACACCAGGGTGCACGCCGTGGAGGTCGTCGTCCACAAGCCCAACGCCCCCATCCCGTTGAGCTTCGCCGACGTCGCCGTGGTGGCCCGGCGGTCGAGACGCGGCGGACGCGGACACGTCATCCCGGCGGACGGCGGCGCGGTATGACGAGAGTCGTCCTGTCGATCGGTTCCAACCTCGGCGACCGGATGGCCCGCCTGCAGTCGGTCGTCGACGGACTGGGTGGTTCCGTTCAGGCGGTGTCGCCGGTGTTCGAGAGCGATCCGTGGGGCGGAGTGGATCAGGACGCGTTCCTCAATGCCATCCTGGTCGCCGAGGACGAGGGCAAAGACGCCTACGACTGGCTGGCTCGGGCACAGGAACTGGAACGGGAGAACGATCGGGTGCGCGAGGTCCGGTGGGGTCCGCGGACCCTCGATGTTGACCTCATCGTCTGCGGCGTGGCGGGCCGCGACATCCGAATCGACGACCCGACACTCACCCTTCCCCACCCGCAGGCGCACCGGCGCGCCTTCGTGCTGATTCCCTGGCTGGCTGTGGACCCGGCGGCTGAACTGACCGTTCACGGGCGTCGACGCCCGGTCGCCGAACTGCTCGAGGAACTCGACCCGGCCGAACGGTCGTCCGTCCGTCCGACGAATCGCGTGCTGCGGACCTCCACCGGTGATGGGGGTCGTCGATGATGGGCGTGACCCGACCCCGGGACCTCGCCGCGGCAGCGCTGGCCGCCGCAGTGGTCAGCTACTTTTTCGTCCGGCTGTCCTATCGCCATTTCCCGCCCATCACGGTGTGGACCGGCCTGTCGCTGCTCGGGGTGGCGGTCGCCGAGGCCGCGTGGGCGGTATCGGTGCGCCGGCGGATCCGGGATGGTCAGGTCGGTGTCGGCGGTGGCCGGCTGCACCCTCTGGCGGTCGCCCGCACCGTTGCGGTCGCCAAGGCGTCCGCCTGGGCGGGAACCTTGGCGCTCGGTTGGTGGGTGGGCGTGCTGGCCCATGTGCTGCCCCACCGGTCAGAACTGAGGGTCGCCGCCGCCGACACCCCGGGCGCGGTCGTGGCCGCCGGATGCGCGCTGGCCCTCGTTTCAGCGGCGCAGTGGTTGCAGCATTGCTGCCGTTCGCCGGAAGACCCCGCCGGCGATGGCACGCCTGCCGCGGAATAGCGCTCGCCGGTGCCGACTTTCGGGCGAATCGCAGCAGCTTGTCGCTCCGGGCAACCGTCTGGGTTAGCGGTACAGTCAGGCCCATGACCGTTCTGCCCCGCGGCGCCAAAAATCGGCGCGGCGGCCGCAGGCCGGGCTGGCTGCTGCTCACGGCGTTGCTGGTACTGGCCATCCTGGCCAGCACCACACTGGTATTCACCAACCGGGTGGAACTGCTGCGCCTGGCGGTCATCCTGTCGCTGTGGGCGGCCGTTCTGGCCGCGTTCGCGTCGGTGATCTACCGCCGCCAGAGTCAGCTTGACGCCGCGAAGGCCCGGGACATGAAGTTCGTCTACGACCTCCAACTCGATCGCGAAATCTCCGCGCGCCGCGAGTACGAGCTCGCGGTGGAAGCGCACCTGCGCCGGCAGTTGGCGGTCGAAGTACGGGCGCAGGCCGCCGACGAGATGGGGGCGCTGCGGGCGGAGTTGGCGACACTGCGCGCCAACTTGCAGGCCCTGCTGGGAGCCGACCTCGGTGAGCGTCCCGCGCTGGAGTCCGAACGGGTGGCGGACGCCGCACTCTCCGAACCGCTTGCAATGCCGCCGGCCCCCGGCCGGGTGCACAGCAGTCGGGTGACCGCGGACACCGAGGAGTTCGCCGCTCATGTGGGTACGACGCAGGTCGAGGTCACGCGGGTAGAGGTTGTCGCCGAGGTGGATCTGGGGGGTGAGAGCCCGATCATCGATGTTCCTGAGGAGCCGCTCGTTACCGCCGCGCCCCTGCCACCCGCGTCTGAGCCCCCCGTGTCGCAGCCCCCCGTGTCTCAGCCCCCCGTGTCGCAGCCCCCGGTGTCCCCGCCGCCCGTGCCGCCTCGGACCCGCAGGCGGCAGCAGACCCCGCCCGTCGACCAGCAGCCGCCGTCGATCGAGAACGGCTCCCACCGACGCCAGGAGACGGACGGGGCCTGGCAGCGGCCTGCCCCGGCACCACGGACTGCCCCGACACCACGACCGGCCCTGGCGCCACGATCAGCCCCGCCGCCACGGCGCACCGCACCTCAGCAACCACCTGCCGCGTCGCCGTCCGGCCCCGGCTGGGCACCGCAGCCGCCCCGGCCGCCGATTCCCCCGCCCGGCCCGACTACCCCGTGGCGTCCGCCTGAGACGCGAACCCGCCCGGGTCGGCACCGGGGCTTCGAGGAGCAGGCCGCTGACACCGGGTCGGGCCCGGCACCACAGCACCGCGCGCCCGGCGGTCGGCACGCGAACGAGGCGCCGGACGACCACGCCGCCGACGTGGCGGGCCGGCATCGCAACGCAGCGCAGAACGGGCCCGTCGAACAGGCCGTAGCCGAGGCTCCCCACGGCCAGCATGCAGGGGGCGCGCCGGTGGCCGACCTCGTCGCCCGTCTGCGGGGTGGCAACCCGTCGAGCGACCGCTCTGGTGGCGGCGGACGCCGTCGCCGGGAGGACTGACCGGCGGCTACACTCAGGCCCACATCCGGTCCCCGCGACTCGGGACGGGAAAGCCGATTAGTCAGCGAGGTCGTCGAGGTGGGGACCCCCAACGGCCTGCGTCCGGCCCGCCTGAAAGTCGGGATCGTCTCCGGCGGTCGGGTGGGGACGGCGCTGGGCGCGGCGCTGGAACGCGCCGAGCATGTGGTCGTGGCGTGCAGTGCGATCTCGGCCACCTCGCGGCGGTTGGTGGAGCGCCGCTTACCGGACACCCCGGTGCTGCCGGTGCCCGAGGTCGCCGACTCCGCCGAACTGCTGCTGCTCACCGTCCCGGATTCCGAACTCCCCGGACTGATCGGCGGACTTGCCGCCACCGGCGCCGTGCGGCCGGGCACGATCGTGGCCCACACCTCCGGGGCCAACGGTGTCGGTATCCTCGCGCCGCTCGCCACGCAGGGATGCATCCCCCTGGCCGTGCATCCCGCGATGACGTTCACCGGAGGTGAGGAGGATGTGGCCCGACTTACCGACGCCTGCTTCGCGGTGACCGCGGCCGACGAGACCGGATACGCGGTGGCCCAATCCCTGGTGCTCGAGATGGGCGGTGAGCCCTTCCGCGTCCGCGAGGAGTCCCGCACGCTCTACCACGCAGCCCTCGCGCACGGCAGCAATCATGTCGTCACTCTCCTCGCCGATTCTCTCGCGGCGCTGCGGCGCGCGCTGGCCGGCGACGAACTTCTCGGCCAGCAGATCGTCAGCGACGCACCGGGTGGCCTTGCGGAGCGGATCATCGCGCCGCTGGCCCGGGCTGCTCTGGAGAACACCCTGCATAGGGGGCAGGCGGCCCTGACCGGTCCGGTGGCGCGCGGCGACGCCGCTGCCGTCTCGGCGCATCTGACCGCCCTCGATGCGGTGGATCCCGATCTGGCACAGGCGTATTGCGCCAACTCGTTGCGCACCGCGCAGCGCGCTCACGCCCCCCGGGAAGTGTTCGACGTTCTGACCACCTGGTCGAGCTCGAGAGGGTCACCGAAATGACATCCAGGACAACGCAATTCACCGCGGGTGAGCTGAACGTTTATCCCACCCCAAGGTCGGTGTCCGGTGTCACCGCGGCGTTGCGCCACACCGGTCGCCGGGTGATGCTGGTCCCGACCATGGGCGCACTGCACGACGGTCACTTGGCGCTGGTCCGGGCGGCGAGACGGGTTCCGGGCGCGGTGGTTGTGGTATCCATCTTCGTCAATCCGCTGCAGTTCGGAGCGGGGGAGGACCTCGACGCCTATCCCCGGACTCTCGATGCGGATCTGGAGTTGCTCGCCGATGAGGGTGTGGAGGTGGTGTTCACTCCGACGCCGGACACCATGTACCCGGACGGACCGCGGACCACGGTGCAACCCGGCCCGTTGGGTGCCGAACTCGAGGGGGCGGTGCGCCCCACCCATTTCGGCGGCATGCTCACCGTCGTCCTCAAACTGCTGCAGATCGTCCGACCGGACCGCGCCTTCTTCGGGGAGAAGGACTATCAGCAGTTGACCCTGATCCGGCAGATGGTCGCCGACCTCGATGTCGGTGTGCGCATCGTCGGCGTGCCCACCGTGCGGGAGCCCGACGGGTTGGCGATGTCCTCGCGCAATCGCTACCTCAGTCCCGAACAGCGAGAGCAGGCCGGTGCGCTGTCCGCCGCATTGCTCGCCGGCGTGTACGCTGCCTCGGCGGGGCCCGCGGCCGTTCTGGACGCCGCCCGTGCGGTCCTCGACGAGGTGCCCGCCATCGCGGTCGACTATCTGGAACTCCGTGGACCGGGCCTGGAGCCCACGCCTGATTACGGCCCGGCGCGGCTGCTCGTGGCGGGTCGCCTCGGCGCCACCCGTCTTCTGGACAACATCGCCATCGAGCTGCCCGGCGGGCACCTCGGCGTCGAGCCGGGTGACTCCGAAATGACCTGGAGAAATTGATGTTTCGGACCATGCTGAAGTCCAAGATCCACCGCGCGACGGTGACGCACGCCGACCTGCACTATGTGGGTTCGGTGACCATCGACGCCGATCTGATGGATGCCGCGGACCTTCTCGACGGCGAGCAGGTGACCATCGTGGACATCGACAACGGCGCCCGTCTGGTGACGTACGCGATCACCGGCGAGCGCGGCAGCGGTGTGATCGGAATCAACGGTGCCGCAGCGCATCTCGTGCACCCCGGTGATCTGGTGATACTCATCGCATACGCCTCGATGGACGATGCCGAAGCCCGCCGGTACCGTCCGCGGGTGGTGTTCGTCGACTCCGCCAACAGGCAGGTCCACCTCGGCGACGATCCCGCCCACGTTCCCGGCGACGCCGCCGGTCTGAGCGCCCTGAAAGTGCTGCGGTAGTCGTGCTGCTGGCTATCGACGTCCGCAACACCCACACCGTTGTAGGTCTGATCTCGGGGTCCGGTGACCACGCCGAGGTCGTCCAGCATTGGCGGATCCGCACCGAACCGGAGGTGACCGCCGACGAACTCGCCTTGACCATCGAGGGTCTGATCGACGACGACTCCGAACGACTCACCGGCGTCACCGGACTGTCGACCGTGCCGTCGGTGCTCTACGAGGTCAGGATCATGCTCGATCAGTACTGGGTGGACGTCCCGCATGTGCTGATCGAACCCGGTGTGCGCACCGGGATACCGTTGCTGGTCGACAATCCCAAGGAGGTCGGCGCCGATCGCATCGTGAACTGCCTGGCCGCCCACGCAAAGTTCAAGGGCGCGGCTATCGTGGTCGATTTCGGCTCGTCGATCTGCGTCGATGTCGTCTCCGCCAAAGGCGAGTTCCTCGGTGGCGCAATCGCTCCCGGTGTCCAGGTCTCCTCCGATGCGGCGGCCGCCCGATCGGCCGCGCTGCGCCGGGTGGAACTCGCCCGGCCGCGTTCGGTGGTGGGCAAGAACACCGTGGAGTGTATGCAGTCCGGAGCGGTGTTCGGCTTCGCCGGCTTGGTCGATGGTCTGGTCAGCAGAATCCGCCAGGACGTCGACGGGTTCGCCGGTGCCGGGGTTGCGGTGGTGGCAACCGGGCACACCGCGCCGCTCATGCTCCCCGACCTGCACACCGTCGATCACTATGACCAGCACCTCACGCTGGACGGTCTGCGGATGGTGTTCGAACGCAATCAGGACGGCCAGCGCGGACGTCTCAAGCCCGGCCGTTGAGTCCCGCCGTTTATGCTGGCTCGCCGTGAGTGATGCGGACGCACCGGAAGAGGCGGGCCTGGTCGTCGACCCTTCCGTCGATGAGGTTCCCGAACAGTTCCGGATCCGCCAGGCCAAGCGCCGGCGGATACTCGACTCGGGAGTCGAGGCCTATCCGGTAGCGGTGCCCCGAACCCATTCGCTGGCCGAGATCCGGGCCGCTTACCCCGATCTGGCGCCGGACACCGCGACTGGCGTCCGGGTTGGTGTCACGGGGCGGGTGGTGTTCTCCCGCAACTCCGGAAAGCTCTGCTTCGCCACCCTGCAGGAGGGCGACGGCACCCAACTGCAGGCGATGATCAGTCTCGCCGGGGTCGGGGACGACGCGCTCGAGAGGTGGAAATCCGATGTCGACCTCGGCGACATCGTGTTCGTGCACGGCGAGGTGATCAGTTCCCGGCGGGGAGAACTCTCGGTGTTGGCCGACTCCTGGCAGATGGCGGCGAAGTCGTTGCGCCCGTTGCCGGTGGCCCACAAGGAGATGAGCGAGGAATCGCGCGTCCGGCAACGCTACGTCGACCTCATCGTGCGTCCCCAGGCGCGAGAGGTCGCCCGGCAGCGCATCGCCGTGGTTCGCGCGGTCCGTAACGCCCTGGATCGTCGTGGCTTCCTCGAAGTCGAGACGCCGATGCTGCAGACCCTGGCAGGCGGTGCCGCGGCCAGGCCCTTCGTGACCCACTCCAATGCCCTGGACACCGATCTGTACCTGCGTATCGCACCGGAACTGTTCCTCAAGCGATGTGTGGTGGGCGGGTTCGAGAAGGTCTTCGAACTTAACCGGAACTTCCGCAACGAGGGTGCCGACTCCTCCCACTCGCCGGAGTTCGCCATGCTCGAGACGTACCAGGCCTGGGGCACCTATGACGATTCGGCGGTCGTCACCCGGGAACTGATTCAGGAGGTCGCCGATGAAGCCATCGGCACCCGGCAGGTCACACTGCCCGACGGATCCACCTATGACCTCGACGGCGAATGGCCGAGCATGGAGATGTATCCCTCGTTGTCGGAGGCCTTGGGGGAGGAGATTACCCCGGAGACTCCGGTTCGAAATCTATTCGGAATTGCCGACAGGCTGGCCCTGGAGATTCCCACCGACCGCGGATACGGGCACGGGAAACTGGTCGAGGAACTGTGGGAGCACACCGTCGGCGACACATTATGGTCTCCGGTTTTCGTGAAGAATTTCCCCGTCGAGACCACCCCGTTGACGCGCCAGCATAGGAGTATTCCGGGAGTCACCGAAAAATGGGATCTCTATGTTCGGGGCATCGAGTTGGCGACCGGATACTCGGAACTTGTCGATCCGGTGATCCAACGCGAACGTTTCGAGGCCCAGGCTCGGCTCGCGGCGGCCGGTGACGACGAGGCGATGGCCCTTGACGAGGACTTTCTCGCGGCCATGGAGTATGCAATGCCGCCGACAACGGGTACCGGGATGGGAATTGACCGCCTCCTCATGGCTCTGACGGGGTTGTCGATTAGGGAGACGGTTCTGTTCCCGATCGTTCGCCGGCACGGAAACTGAAAGTGTTTGAACAGCAATTGTTGTAAATCGGTATGTGGTTATGGCACATTAACGGGCAACTAATACCGAATCTGTCGGCTTCCCGGCAGAGAAAGGCCCAGTGCTGGCATGGCCAAGAAAGTGACCGTGACACTCGTCGATGATTTCGACGGCGCAGGACCGGCTGATGAGACGGTCGAATTCTCCATCGACGGAGTGAGCTACGAGATCGACCTCTCGGCTCAGAATGCGCAGAAACTCCGCGATTTATTCACACCGTGGATCGAAGCCGGCCGCCGGGTCGGGGGGCGGCGCCGCGGCCGTCCGACCGCCGTGCCGAACGGACGCGGACGTGCCGTGATCGATCGGGAGCAGAGCGCGGCGATCAGGGAGTGGGCCCGGAACAACGGACACAAGGTGTCGACCCGCGGCCGCATCCCCGCCGACATCATCGAGGCCTTTCACGCCGCGACATGATGCGCGCGTGCCGGGGCGGTTTCGCTGGCCGCGAAGGCGGAATTGTTCGAGGTCGGTAACAAACCGTCGGCGAGCGGCGTTGACATGCTGTGTTCAGGGCTCGGGGACGGTTCGTCCGCGGGCTCACGGGCGGTGACGTCAGCGGGCAGAACGCCCCGGGTGAACCGCCCCACTAGAGTGGTTCCTGAGGTGAGCGGTGCCGTCCGCCACCAGGTGACGAGAGCAGGTAACAGGCGATGTTCGAAAGATTTACCGACCGCGCCCGCAGGGTCGTCGTTCTGGCTCAAGAAGAAGCCCGGATGCTCAACCACAACTACATCGGCACCGAGCACATCCTGCTGGGGCTGATCCACGAGGGCGAGGGTGTTGCGGCGAAGTCGCTGGAATCCCTCGGCATCTCCCTGGAGGGCGTGCGCTCACAGGTCGAGGAGATCATCGGCCAGGGCCAGCAGGCGCCATCCGGTCACATCCCGTTCACCCCGCGCGCCAAGAAGGTCCTCGAACTCTCGCTGCGTGAGGCGCTGCAACTCGGCCACAACTACATCGGCACCGAGCACATCCTGCTGGGCCTCATTCGTGAGGGCGAGGGGGTCGCCGCCCAGGTGCTGGTCAAGCTCGGCGCCGAGCTGACCCGGGTGCGTCAGCAGGTGATCCAGCTGCTCAGCGGCTACCAGGGCAAGGAGGCGGCCGAGGCCGGCGCCGGCGGCCGGGGTGGCGAGTCGGGCAGCCCGTCGACATCGCTGGTTCTCGACCAGTTCGGCCGCAATCTCACCGCCGCCGCCATGGAGGGCAAGCTCGACCCCGTCATCGGTCGCGAGAAGGAAATCGAACGGGTCATGCAGGTCCTGTCCCGGCGCACCAAGAACAACCCGGTGCTGATCGGCGAGCCCGGTGTCGGCAAGACCGCCGTGGTCGAGGGCCTGGCCCAGGCGATCGTCAACGGCGAGGTGCCCGAGACACTCAAGGACAAGCAGCTGTACACCCTCGACCTCGGTTCGCTGGTCGCGGGCAGTCGTTACCGCGGTGACTTCGAGGAACGCCTGAAGAAGGTGCTCAAGGAGATCAACACCCGCGGGGACATCATCCTGTTCATCGACGAGTTGCACACGCTCGTCGGCGCGGGGGCTGCCGAGGGCGCCATCGACGCGGCGTCCATCCTCAAGCCCAAACTGGCCCGCGGTGAGCTGCAGACCATCGGTGCCACCACCCTCGACGAGTACCGCAAGTACATCGAAAAGGATGCCGCCCTGGAGCGCCGCTTCCAGCCGGTTCAGGTGGGCGAGCCGACGGTCGCGCACACCATCGAAATCCTCAAGGGTTTGCGCGATCGCTACGAGGCGCACCACCGGGTGTCGATCACCGATGCGGCGTTGGTCGCGGCGGCCACCCTCGCCGACCGCTACATCAACGACCGCTTCCTGCCGGACAAGGCGATCGACCTGATCGACGAGGCCGGCGCCCGGATGCGAATCCGCCGGATGACCGCTCCGCCGGACCTGCGCGAGTTCGACGAGAAGATCGCTGATGCCCGCCGGGAGAAGGAATCGGCCATCGACGCGCAGGATTTCGAGAAGGCCGCATCACTCCGCGATCGGGAGAAGCAACTCGTCGCACAACGCGCCGAGCGCGAGAAGCAATGGCGCTCAGGCGATCTCGACGTCGTCTCCGAGGTCGACGACGAGCAGATCGCCGAGGTGCTGGGGAACTGGACCGGTATCCCGGTGTTCAAGCTGACCGAGGAGGAGACCACTCGGCTGCTGCGCATGGAGGACGAACTGCACAAGCGGATCATCGGTCAGGAGGACGCCGTCCGGGCAGTCTCCAAGGCGATCCGCCGCACCCGTGCCGGGCTCAAGGACCCCAAGCGCCCGTCCGGATCGTTCATCTTCGCCGGCCCGTCCGGTGTCGGGAAGACCGAGCTGTCCAAGGCGCTGGCGGAGTTCCTGTTCGGCGACGACGATGCGCTCATCCAGATCGACATGGGCGAGTTCCACGACCGCTTCACCGCCTCCCGACTGTTCGGCGCGCCCCCCGGGTACGTCGGCTACGAGGAGGGCGGCCAGCTCACCGAGAAGGTGCGGCGCAAGCCGTTCTCAGTGGTGCTGTTCGACGAGATCGAGAAGGCCCACCAGGAGATCTACAACACCCTGTTGCAGGTGCTCGAGGATGGCCGGCTCACCGACGGCCAGGGTCGGACGGTCGACTTCAAGAACACCGTGCTGATCTTCACGTCGAACCTGGGCACCTCCGACATCTCCAAGGCGGTGGGTCTGGGCTTTACCCAGGGCGGCGGTGAGAACAACTACGAGCGGATGAAGCAGAAGGTCAACGACGAGCTCAAGAAGCACTTCCGGCCGGAGTTCCTCAACCGCATCGACGACATCATCGTGTTCCACCAGCTCACCCAGAACGAGATCATCCAGATGGTCGACCTGATGGTGGGCCGGGTGTCCAAGCAGCTCAAGGCCAAGGACATGGACATGGAGCTGACCGAGACGGCGAAGGCTCTGCTGGCCAAGCGCGGGTTCGACCCGGTGCTGGGAGCCCGGCCGCTCCGGCGCACCATCCAGCGCGAGATCGAGGACGCCCTCTCGGAGAAGATCCTCTTCGAGGAGGTCGGCCCCGGACAGCTGGTCACCGTCGACGTCGAGGGCTGGGATGGCGAAGGCGCCGGGGAGAACGCTCGGTTCACCTTTGCCGGCGGGCCCAAGCGCGAGACCGCCGAGCCGGATCTGGCGGAGGCCGCGACAGCGTCGACCGACTAGCGGGTAAGACACAGGCCGAGCGGTCACCCCATCGGGGTGGCCGCTCGGCCTGTGTCTCAGCGGTATCGGTCTCAGCGGTAGCGCGGAAGCAGCCCGAAAACCTGCTTGATGATGGTCATCACCCAGGCCCCGGCATTGGTGCTGTGGAAACGGGGCCAGTTGAGTTGGAAGCTGACCACCCACGCCTGGCCGGTCCGGTCGACGGCGTACCAACTGAAGGTCAAGTCGCCGGGGAGGTTTCCGGCCTTGGCGCCGATATACGGCCACTCCTGCCGATCCAGGTCGATCCCGGCCACCTCGGACATGATGTCTCGTACCGGAGCGGCGGCGCCGACAGCCTCGTGCTGCAGCGCTGCGTGCACCCGACAGATGTCCTCTGCGGTGCCGTACCACTCGGCGCCGTAGGCGGACCCGGGTGAGTGGGTGCGCTTTGGATCCGGTTCGTAGGGGCGGGAATTCGCTTCCCGCAGGAGCACCGCCCGGTCGGCGGGCCCGGCTTGTTTCCACTGTTCGCGTACGTCCGGGTTGCCCCACCCGACCGCGAAGATCTCCCGCATGGTGGGGAAGGGCGTCATGCTGGCCGGATCGTGGTGGCCCGCATGGGCCAGCGCCTGCTCGACGGCACGGGTGCCGAGCCGTTCGATGAGTAGGTCGGTGGCCATGTTGTCGCTGGTCGCGATCATCTTCCCGGCAGCCTGACGCACCGTGATCTGGGACCCGGCGGGCAGTGTGTCGAACCCCGAGGAACCGAGTTTCTTGGCCTCGCTGGTGATGGTCAGGGTGTCGTCCCACCGGATCTTCCCGGCCAGTACCGCCTCCTCGACCGCGAACAACACGTAGGTCTTGAAGATCGAGGCCAGCGGAAGCGAGGTGGAAGTGTTTGCGCCGGCGACCTTTTCGCAGCGGCCCTCATCGACCTTGGAGACCATCCAGGAGTATCTGGCGCCGGTCTGGTTCAGTGCCGCGTCGACGTCCTTCCAGGCGTTGATCGTCGGCTTCTCGGTGGTGACGGTCATCCGGCTGACCATCGTCTGATCATTGATGTGCAGTTTGATCTCTTCGCGTGCGCCGAACGAACTGGTGACGTTCAGCGTCGCCCTGCCGGCGCGGATATCGAATGAGTTCAGCGTGTAGGGGCGGTCCCACCACAGCGAGTCCATGATGGTCGTGACCGGCTTCACCATGTCCGGTGCCGCCAACGTCGAGACGCTGTGCGTTCCGATCGGCCAGTCGGAGTTGAGCATGTCCATGACCTGCTGGGCGCGGACACCCTGGGGGCTGTTCAGGCCGATGCGCAGACCGTCGGCCACCGGTGTCGCCGGGGCCTCGGCGCAACTGGTCGCCGCGGCGGCCGTGGTGACGATCGCGACGGCGATCGCCAGCGCGCGGCGACTAACTCTTGTCGCTGGACCGCGCAACGTCCAACACAACCTCGAACTCGAGGAGCTGGGCACCCGTCGACACCGGATTGGCCCGCTCGCCGGCATGTGCGGCGATGGCTGGGCCGCTGGCCCAGGATTGGAAGGCCTCCTCGGACTCCCACTGGGTGACGACGAAGTACCGGGTCTCACCCTTGATCGGCCGCAGCAACTGGAATCCGAGGAATCCGGGCTGGTTGTCGACGGCGTGCGCCCGATTGGCGAACCGCTTCTCCAGCTCCGGGCCGGCGCCGGGAGGAACCTCGATTGCATTGATCTTGACCACGGCCATGGCGCCAAGGTTACCGGCAGGATGGGGTGGTGAACTCAGTACCACTGACCTTCCGTGGTGGCGGCGGGCACCCGATCGTGCTTGTGCACGGGCTCATGGGCAAGGGCAGCACCTGGGGACGCCAGCTGCCCTGGTTGGTCGGACTCGGTGCGGTGTACACCTATGACGCTCCGGGACACCGGGGCTGCGAAGCCGATGTGGCCCCACCGCTCGGTACCGAACGGTTCGTCGCCGACCTGGCGGCTGCGGTGGAGTCGCTCGGTACGCCGGTGGTACTCGTAGGGCATTCGATGGGCGGTTTGCACTCCTGGTGCCTGGCGGGCGATCGACCCGAGTTGGTTCGCGGCCTCGTGGTCGAAGACATGGCACCGGATTTCGTGGGCCGCACGACGGGTCCATGGGAGCCGTGGCTGCACGCACTACCGCGGGAGTTCCCCTCGGCTGAAGCGGTTTTCGAGGAGTTCGGCCAGGTGGCCGGGCAGTACTTCCTGGAGGCTTTCGACCGGACCCCGACCGGATGGCGGTTACACGGACAGCCATCGACCTGGATCGCCATCGCGGCGGAATGGGGAACGCGGGACTACTGGCAACAGTGGTCGGCGGTGCGCGCCCCGACCCTGCTGATCGAGGCGGGGAATTCGGTGGCGCCGCCGGGTCAGATGCTGCGGATGCGGGACGTCGCGGCCTGCCCAGCCCGATACGTCCGCATTCCGGAGGCGGGCCATCTGGTGCATGACGACGCACCGCAGCGGTATCGCGAGGTGGTCGAGGAGTTCCTGGACTCGCTTCCGGACTGAGCGACGGCGGCTTCTCAGCGGGCCTGGGGGCCCGCATCGTCGCCTTCGGTGTGCATGACTCGGCGTCTCAGCGGGCCTGGCGGCCCGCATCGTCGCCTTCGGTGTGCATGACTCGGCTTCTCAGCGGGCCTGGCGGCCCGCATCGTCGCCTTCGCCCGCCAGGGCGAATCGGCCGTCGCGGGTCTGTTCCACCAGGCCGTCCACCAGCAGTGAGTCCAGGGCCCGGTCCCGTTGCGCGGTGTCCGACAGCCACACCACGTCCAGTTCGGCCCGTTCGACCGGAGCGGAACTGGCCCGCAGTACGTCGAGTAACCGACCGCGCACCTGACGGTCGGTGCCGGCGTAGCGCTGCGCCGTTCTGGCAGGGCTCTGCCCGGGTGGGAACCCGGCGGCCCGCCAGGCACACCGGTCCAGTGGGCAGTCGCCGCACCGTGGTGACCGTGCCGTGCACACCGTCGCCCCGAGTTCCATCAGCGCCGCCGAGAACACCGCCGCCTCCGGCCCGTCCGGCAGCAGTGCCGCCACGGCGGTGTGATCGCGAACCGTCGAGGCGGGCCCGGCGTCGGCCCGACCGTCGACGGCCCGGGCGACCACCCGGCGGACGTTGGTGTCCACCACCGGCACCCGCATCCCGTAGGCGAAACAGGCCACCGCACGTGCCGTGTAGGCGCCCACTCCCGGCAGCGTCAGCAGCGTCTCGACGTCATCGGGCACCACATCGCCGTACTCGTCGGCGATCACCGTCGCGCATTCGTGCAGCCGTTTGGCCCGGCGCGGGTACCCCAGCTTCCCCCAGGCGCGCAGCACATCCGCCGCGCCGGCCGCGGCCGTCGCCGAGGGCGTCGGCCAGCGCCGCACCCAATCCACCCAGATCGGCGCGACCCGGGCCACCGGGGTCTGCTGCAGCATGAACTCGCTGACCAGAATCTGCCAGGCGGTGGTGCCCGGCGCCCGCCAGGGCAGGTCGCGGCGAGCCTTCTCGTACCAGCCCAGGAGATCGGCGGCAGGGATGCTCATCGACTGCCCGCGAACCGGGCAGGGCACAATGACCCGCATGGCCAAGACCAGTCCGGCGTCCGCGTGGAAGGCACTGAAGGAGGGTAACGAGCGCTTCGTGGCCGGTCGTCCCGAGCATCCGAGCCAGAGCATCGAACACCGCGCGGGTCTCGCGGTGGCGCAACGACCGACCGCGGTGGTGTTCGGCTGCGCCGATAGCAGGGTGGCCGCAGAGATCATTTTCGACCAGGGTCTGGGCGACGTGTTCGTGGTCCGCACCGCCGGTCACGTGATCGACTCCGCCGTGCTCGGCTCCATCGAATACGCCGTCACTGTTCTCGACGTCCCGTTGATCGTGGTGTTGGGCCACGACAGTTGCGGGGCCGTTCAGGCGACCATCGCGGCGCTGGACGAGGGAAAGGTGCCCGGTGGGTTCGTCCGCGATGTCGTCGAGCGGGTGACACCGTCGATCATGCTGGGCCGCCGTGACGGATTGACCAGGGTCGACGAGTTCGAGACACGGCACGTCATCGAGACGGGCTCGCAACTGCTGGCGCGCTCCACGGCGATCGCCGACCGGGTCGCCCAGGGCGCCGCGGCCATCGTCGGCGTCACCTACCAACTGGCCGACGGCCGCATCGTTCTGCGCGAGCATCTCGGCGACATCGGGGAGTAGCGGCAGGCGATCAGTCCCGCATAAGGCAAGACGACACGCCGGGCGAGGTCGGACGGCTCGCGGTGACCTCGCCTTACGGTGGAAACGTGCTGGATCTTGAACCGCATGGCCCGCTGCCGCCGCAGATCTACTGGCGGCGTCGCGGACTGGCGCTCGGCATCGCCGCAGTGGTCATCGCGATCGTCGTCGGCGTGTTGATTGCCGTGTTCGGTAAGTCCGAGCCCGCCAACACCGCCACCACCTCCGCCACCGTGAAATCCGAGGCGACCCAGAGCCCGGGACAGATTCCGCAGCCGGAGAACAAGACTCCCGTCGTTCCGCCGGCGCAGGCCGGCCCGCCGCCGACGCCCACCGAGACGGCGGCGGTGGCGCCACCGCCGGTTCTGCAGGCCGGCGACGACTGCCCGGACTCCAACCTCGCGGTCAAAGGCGTCACCAATGCGCCCCAGTACGTGATCGGTGATCAGCCCAAGTTCACCATGGTCGTCACCAACATCGGACTGGTCGCGTGCAAGCGTGATGTAGGCGCAGCCGTGTTGGCCGCCTATGTGTATTCGCTGGACAACAGCCGACTGTGGTCCAACCTCGACTGCGCCCCGTCCAACGAGACCCTGGTCAAGACCTTCAACCCCGGCGAGCAGGTGACCACCGAGGTGACCTGGACCGGGATGGGTTCGGCACCGCAGTGCCCGCTGCCCCGGGAGCCGATCGGTCCGGGTACCTACAACCTGGTCGTGCAGTTGGGCAATCTCCGCTCGGCGGCCGTGCCCTTCATCCTCACCGACGCCCCTCCGCCGCCACCGGTCGAGCCCGCGCCGGGCGGTGAACCCGCTCCGGCGCCGGTGGAGGGACAGCCGGCCCCTGCCCCGGCGGGCTGACTCGGTTGCTACAGCATCCGGTCGGTGATCGTCGACTCGGCCAGCTGTGCGAGTCCCTCGCGGACGTGGCGGGCCCACATCTCCCCAATCCCGTCCACGGACTGCAGGTCACTGGCGCTCGCCGCCAACAGGCCCTGGAGCGAGCCGAACCGGCGAACCAGTAGGTCGACATGGCCGAACTGCAACCGGGGGATACCCGACATCGCTCGGTAACCGCGGGCGCTGAGCGCGGAATCCTGCGCCTCGGAGGTGGACGGATACCCGAAAACCCTTGCCAGTGCGGTGAAGTCGAGCAATTCGGTGTCCGACAGCGAATCGAGTTCGGCCAGCGTTGAAGCGACTTGAGAATTCGATGGCGCCTGGGGGCTGGCATGGTAGTCCCTGGCGATGAGTTCCCGGGCGTTGTCGTTTCCGCCGAGAAGCTCCTCGAGTTGCAGCCGCAACTGCCGGCCGTCGGTGCCGAGTTCTACCGCGTCATTGTCGATTTCGAGCCCGATGCGGCGAACCATCTCCAGGCGTTGCACCACGGTCATGACATCCCTCAGCGTGACGAAATCTTCGATCTCGGCGGTGGAGAGTTGCCGGGACACCTCGTCGAGCCTGGCCTTGTAACGCTCCAGAGTCGCAACGGCCTGATTCGCCCGGGACAGGATGGTCGCGGAATCGGCGACCACGTGACGATCGCCCCCCACGTAGACGGTCACCAGATTCATCGAGTGGCTGACCGAGATCACCGGAAAACCGGTCTGGATGGCGGTGCGTTCGGCCGAGCGGTGCCGGGTGCCGGACTCATCTGTGGGGATCGTCGGATCCGGAACCAACTGGACGTTGGCGCGCAGGATCCGGTCTCCGGTGGTGGAGAGAACGACCGCGCCGTCCATCTTCGACAGTTCGCGGAGTCGGGTGGCCGCGAAGCTGACATCGAGCGAGAAACCGCCGTCGCAGATCGACTCGACTCGCTCGTTGTAGCCCAGCACGATCAGGGCACCCGTGCGGCCGCGCAGGATGCGTTCCAGTCCGTCGCGCAGCGCGGTACCCGGTGCCAGCCGGCCGATCGTCTCCCGCAACGTGGTGGCCGTCGGCGGTGCGCTGCTGGGACGGTTGGCGTTGTTCACAGCCGGTTATTGTCCACCGCGGGACCCCGGTCGCCCGAACGCCGGCCGGATTCCGGCCCGAACGGGCGGCTCCTCAGGGAAAGCAGGCGCCAGACTGATCTCGCCGAGCGTCCGCAATGCATCGACGATGGTGGCGGATTCCAGGGTGCGCAGGCCCGGTGGGGGCGCCCCGCAGCCGACCGGCACGACGGCGACGCCGAAACCCAGGCGGGCGGCCTCGGCGAGCCGTCGGTCCATGCCCGTGACCCGGCGCAGATCCCCGGCCAGACCGATCTCGCCGAACACCACGGTGTCGGCGGGTAGCGGGCAGCCGGTTGCGGCAGAGGCCATCGCGGCGGCGACCGCGAGGTCTGACGACGGATCGGTCAGCCGCATCCCGCCGACAGTCGAGAGGTAGATGTCGAGCAGGCCCAGGGGAACCTTTGCGCGCTCGTGGATCACCGCGGTGATCATCGCAACCCGGGACTGATCGACTCCGCTCACCACCGTCCGCCGTGGGGAGTTCTCGCTGGGCGGTGAGGTCAGCAGGGCCTGGATCTCGCCGATCA
>Ga0116181_1000309_pt1 | contig 43731 bp, 40 predicted proteins | sample AD_UKC075_MetaG_FD_89752 | JGI IMG/M metagenome (GOLD analysis project Ga0116181, IMG submission 89752) | Active sludge microbial communities of municipal wastewater-treating anaerobic digesters from USA - AD_UKC075_MetaG | ecosystem: Engineered > Bioreactor > Anaerobic > Digestate | place: USA... | reverse complement strand
CAGAGAGTGACCGGCGCTTCCTGAAACCTTGACGATCGACTCCACTCCATCAGGCAGGCCAGGCCCAAACAAGCCCACTTCTCCGCTGTACAGGTCTATCTCCATCGCATCTCCAGCGTCGTAATCCCCCAGCTTGGCTGCGTATTCAAACCTGAGCCCGCCCGTAGGCCTGTATTCGCTGTAACCGGTTGTCCCCATCAGCTTGACAAACACAGGGTTAAGCTGATCCGGCTCAAGGTCGTTGAAGTAGCTGTCCTGGGGAAGATACATCCCCATCACCAGCCCACGCTTTCCTGCATGCTCTGGATCACTTATCCACTTGTCGAGGATCTCCCACGTCCGGTCAGGCATGATCTGATACTGGGACGGGATGAAGATAAAGTCATAGTTGTTGATGTCGATCTTAAACTGCTCCTCAGTCCCGTATGTCAGGTCCGCATCAGGCACAATGTCAAATGGAATATGGAGCTGATAGAGGATGCTTGCGAAGTACCTCGCGCCGTCGAAGTCTATACCGGATGCATTGCTAAAGGCGTTTGCGGTGTTTCGCATGATTAGGACTTTGGCATCTCGGTTGTACGTAAACGGCACGTCTTGAACAGCCCTAAGCGCCTCGCCCAGCTCATCGGCAACAGGCTTTATGTGCATCCAGTGATAGCAGAGCGCTGCAGCAGATCCATTGCCAAACAGGTCTGCCGACCAGTTCTTGAAATACAGCTCTATACCCTCAGGCGTGGATCCTGCCCCACCCTCGCCGTTGCAGTACCCTATAGGCAACGCACCGTTCGCCTTGAGATATGGACCGTAAGATGCGACGTTCTGGATGTATTCTCTAGTTCGGGCCCAGTAAGGTATGTCGGGATACTCATTCTGGCCGTCGTGCTGTCCTACGCCTATCAGGTCGAATGCGAGCCTAGCTCTGTCGAATACGTGCAGGAAGTGCCAACTCGGGTTGAAGTCATACGGATTGGAGTAAAAGAGTATGTGATTTGGGGCAACCTGTCGCACAGACTCAGCCCACTTATTGCACTGCTCGATGATGAGCCACTGTTTGAACTCCATGAAATCGATTACTACCGGATCTCTCAGGATGTTCGCATTCCAGAGGCGGGCGTCTGAGGACACGATCTGCTCAAAGGGTTCCTTGGTTCTCCGCAGCGTCTGCCAGACTGGAACCTTTACGTCGCTGAACTTGTTTATATAATCAAATGCCTTTGGCGTGTAGGGATACTCCGTCCTGTAGGCAAGCTCAATCCCAAAAGCTTGATGCTCCCACAAAGATCTGTCCGAGTAGTCGTAACCACTGCCCCAAGCCTGCTTCATAGCATCAACAGTCCCATACTTGCTCTCGAGGTATGCTGCGAACTTGCTCTGTGTCTCGGGAATCTCTGTAGCGTTCTTGTGCGGATTGGTCAGGATTCCGGTATCAAACACGAGGCCCTCTTCGCCGATCATAAACATGGCTATAACTGTTCGCTTGCTGTAGTAGTCTATTATCCGAGTGTAGGCCTCGACCATCTTGTCCCAGTACTCATCAATGACTATGTACGCCCCGCGGTATTCCTCCGGTATGACATCGTAGTTGATACCCCAATAAAGCGGAATCTCGGCCATGACATACAAGCCGTGTGCCTGCACTCTGTCGAGGAAATAGTCATAGATCTCATAGTTGTACCTAAACCGTGGCAGATCGGAGCCTTTGGGCTGATCCGACACTACCTTCCAGGTGCCGTCAGGGTTTAGCAGTTCCGACCAACTGAAAAAGCGTATATAAGGGTGGATCTGATTGCGCTCCATTATCTTGAGGTCTTCTTCCAACTGGTCGAAATCCCACTTGAGGATGCTGAGCTCGGATCCGGCAGTACTGGCCTGATTGTAGATGGCAAAGAACGGCCTGAACACCTGCCCATTGCGTTCCATAAGTCCGGTTGTCTCGTTGATGCGGAGGTAGTCTTTGTAGTAGTCGGCATAATGAGCTTGCAAGTACTCGCCCTTAAACTCTGAATACTCGGGATGTTTGTATGCTCCACCCAATGCCAGCACTCCCCATTTGCTATCGTCATAACTACTGATCAAGTCAGCGAAGTCCCACTCTACGCCCGCATCTCCTCCACCCATCGATGCAGGTATCATCCAAGAGTTGCCCCTCGGTATCGCGTCTGTAACCTGCCAAGTCTCATCTGTCGAAATCCTAGTCGTCCGCCCTGCGGTGTCCTTCAACACTATCTGAGCCAAGAGCCCACCATCCGAGCTGCCGGACGTGAGATTGGCGGTTACGACAGCACTTACTACGTTCTCGCCCTCGGTCAAGTACTCAGTTATGTCATAGACCTGCAGGACTGACCACTCTGCAGAACTCCCGATACGCTCACCGTTCACGTACGCCGTAACAGTGCGGTCACCAGTGACCACGAGCTGAGCGCGGCTGAGCTCACCATCAACAGTGAAGCTCTTCCTAAAGCGCATTAACAGCGAAAAGGACTCCTTTGCACGAGGCGTCCATATCCAATTGGTCTCCTCCAGCCTGATTGCATCTGAAGCATCGGAGTTGTCCGCTGATGCGGGCACTTGCATAAACACGGCTGATGCCGCAACAACCATCAGCGCTATGACTATGACAGACACGTGTAGGCGACAAAACCTCATCATCAACACTCCTTTGCGATGTGGGTCTGAGGGAGGTGACCTTAATCAAGAGCTTGTTCTGTTCATGGGCTGCGAGTGTGGAGCCAGTCGACTGCAGCCTCCAAACGACCGAATCACATCGCGGGCTACAACAACATGTTCGCGGTCTACGCTGTCAATCGTTTCACTTTCAAATCTGGCATGATAGACGACAGGCCAAGGAGGGAATGAACCCGGAACACCCAATGACTTCCGTAATTCACGTTTATTTTTCGGAACTCTTACGATTGCCATATTTGCTATATTACGATATTGCCATGTGAAGTCCTTCGAACATGCAAGCTCCTCTGAAAAAGAAAGGACAGAAAACCTGTCCTTGAGATCAAGCAGGAGGCGGGCTTGTCCGCCTCCCTTGCCTTCTAATTAGAGATCACACCGCTTCAAAAGTCACAGGCGTCTCATTCATGATATTGTCTGAGATCGGACACCTGTTATCAACTTCTTCTATGAACGCTTTCTTTTCCTCTGGCGTCATATCCGCATCAAGGTCGACCTTAACTGTTATGCTGGAGAACCCGGCCCTATTCTCAAAGCTCCTTCCATGGAACCTGTCGAGGTCAAGTTCACCCTCTATTTCAACCTTTATGTCTCGAAGTTGGATCTTCTTCTGACGCGCAATCACCTGTGCCACAGTAATGACACATCCGGCTAAAGAAACGAATAGGTAGTCCACGGGCGTAGGCCCGGCATCAGTTCCTCCGGCACCGGTCGGCTGATCAACGATAACCGTATGATTCCCTGCAGTAGCCTCTATCTTGAACCCCTCAACAAGCTTCGCGCTCAGTTCCACCTTTTTGATTGTAGCCACGTTGCACACCTCCAATATGTCCAATCTATGAAAACGTCCTCTCAGGTTCTATTTGATCCTACCCGATATATATCCTTCAGCTTATAGGATCTACATGAATCACTTCTCAGCCCACGAATCTGCAATTCTTGCCTCGGCAACGATCGGCACTAACTTGAGATAGTGTGCCCCGGCTTTCTCCATGGTAGTCTTGAGGAGTTCTGCTGCGTACTCTGCCTTTGATGCCGGAGCCTCCAAGAGAACCTCATCATGGACACTGCCGATTATGCGAACATCAGTGCCATCAAGAGCCTCTGCAAGCAACGCAAGCGCCTTCTTTACGATGTCTGCGGCAGTTCCCTGGACCGGAGTATTGAGCAACCCGGTCAACTTCGGGTCATTGCGCCAGCTTCGCAATCTCCCTCCAATAGTCCTTGTCCACATCTGGCGGGAAGCGGCTACGCTTCGATGCCACTCTCCCAACCCTTTATACGCTGAGAAAAACCTGTGTCTAAATGTCTCTGCCTGATCCATAGTCATCTCAACGCCATACGTATCGCGAGCATACGCCCTAAGACCTGCAGCGCCCATTGCGTATATTAGGCCGAAATTGACTGCCTTTGCAGCTTGACGCTCGTCCTTTGTCACCTCGCCAATGTCCTTTCCTGTGACCAATGAAGCAGTGAGCCTGTGCAAGTCCTGACCCTGCCTGTACGCTGCTATCATCCTGGCGTCCTTACTAATCTCGGCTGCAACCCTAAGCTCAATCTGAGAGTAGTCGGCAATAACCATCTTGCAGCCCGGATCAGGAACAAAGCACGACCTAAACTCCACTCCTCTGGGAATCTGCTGCAGATTTGGGTCACTGCAGGAGAAACGGCCGGTAGAAGCGCCCAATTGGTGGTATGTAGGATGTATTCGGCCGGTTACTTGGTGAACAAAAGTGGGCAGGCTCTCTGCAAAGGCCTGGACCTTCTTCGCGATATCCCTGTACTCCAAGAGAGCCGCAACTACCGGGTAATCACTTGCTAGAGATGTCAGATGTGCTCTTGACGTTCCCTGTACAGGAATCCCGAGAGAGCGCAGTGCATCCAACACCTGCTGAGTGCTGTCGAGGTTCACAGTCTGGTACTCCGGCCCAAAGAGGGAGACCTCGTCGACGGATGCACCCCTGAGCATAGTCTGAAGTTCTGCAGCCGCCCGCTGCATTTCGGCTTTCAGCTGCCTAGTGAGGGCTTGCCAACGCTCAACGTCTAGTCTCATGCCGTTGAGTTCCATGTCTACGACAGCGTTCAAGCAGTCAAACTCCAGCTTGGCAGTGTCAACAAGCCCGTTCCTAACAAGCAGGGGAGCGAGAGCGGCCCTCAACCTCGGAAGCACAGCAGCATCCCGAACAGCATACTCCAGCTGTTCATCAGACAACTCTCTGCTCCAGTCACTCATCTGAGAGCTCTTGTCCAGATTTTTTCCCAGATACTGACGGACCAAGTCGTTCAGGCCGTGCCCTCCGACCTGCAGGCCGGCTGTGACCAGTTGCGAAGCAATCATTGTGTCAAACACAGGCGGTGACACCCTTAACCCTGCACGTCTCAGGAACTTCAGATCAAACTTGGCATTGTGAAACACCTTTACTTGAGGGCCGGTGAAGAACTTGTTAAGCGGATCAATACACGCATCCCCCAGCTCAAACAGATCGACAACAAAAACCCGATCGAGCCGGTCCCCTGCAAACTGTATCAACCTGATCCGATCAACCAGCGGGTCCAGACCTGTTGTCTCAGTATCTACACCAACAACCTTGGACGACGACAGATCAGAAACCGCGTCTATCAAGGCCTGTCTGTCCACTATTCGCACGAGCTTCGAGTAAGTCGCCATAGCTACTCTCCAAATCAGTGTGTGCGCCACACAGTGAGTCCATCGTAGTCAGACTGATACCCCATCTGACTCATCCTCTCGACTAACAAGGGATCTGCCTCGTCAATCGGACATGACCCGATCGACCTGACAGTCATCCCCGAACGCCCTATCCAAATCTTTCCCCTTGTAAAGGCTGTAGTCAAGTGCTCCAGCGCATCGATCATCGTCTGCATATCGATGCCCTCAGACGGGTGCAAGCTTGACCCGTATTCAATATACCCAGAACTCACCTGTGCATTGGCAAAGGCGCACTTCAGCAGGTCCCCTCTTGTCTTGGTCATTATCACGCCTTTGCTTACCGCATCGAGACGATGGCCTGCCCTGCCTATCCTTTGGACTACTTGGGCAATAGTCGAAGGTGACTCTATCTGAACGACAAGATCAACTGCGCCGATGTCGATTCCAAGCTCAAGAGAGGACGTCGCTACTAGGCACGGCAGCTCTCCTCTCTTGAGAAGCTCCTCAATCCGGTGCCGAGCCTCTTTGGAGATGCTGCCGTGATGCGACCTGGCGATCTCCGGCCACGCCCGCTCCTGAGGCTCGCTAGGAGTGCCAAGCTCTGTACGGAACCATTTCTCTATGGCAGGATGAAAAAACGAAAGAGCGTCCCGGCGGGCGCTTGGAGGGATCCCACTTCCGCCCTTAGCCTCCGTGCACATATTGACGCCTCCATTCAGACGTTCAATGGTGCAGTTCCTTCTACAATGTGGCAGCGTGATCCTCCTAGTCAGCCTGATGCCGAAGCTCAGCCGTGGATGCCGTGAATGTTTCGCTCCTGCACGTGGTCAGCGATGCCTGCGTGTGCGGCCCAACTTCGCACATGGTGCATATGGCGCCTGCGGCCACCGCGCAAGCAGCGTATGCCTCACTGCATCGCCTCTCCCAATGTGATCCACATGCCTTCAGCGCATCCAGCAGTTCGGCCAGCAGAGCGTCTTCGAACGCATCATCGTAGTGCAGATTCTGATTGTGCAGTCTCGCAGCCGCAGTCTGAGTCCGCGCGTTTAACCTTCCTCTCTCTGCGCAGAGGTTTCACCTATATAGTCTCGTTCTGGAAGTGGAGGTTAGCAAGCTCTTGAAAACCGCCAGATGCCGAAAGCCTGAAATATCTGTTTATGTGGAAGGTTCTCGAAACACTGGCCTGCATCCTACGTTGAGCCCGATCAGATAGACATCGTAACATCCTCTTGTAGCGGTTTGTCCAGATACACTACTAGTTCTTGCAGGAGGAGTGGCTCGAATATTCAGAAAAGCACGTTTCGTTGCAGTCATAATAGCACTAGCGATCATTATCAGCCTGGCGGCTATTCCTGTCCAGGCCGCGAGTGTGACTGGAGAAAAGGTTGTTCAGATTGCTCAGAGTCTTAAGAACAAGGTCACGTATGCACGCACATACGATCCGGCCAATTACAAGTTTGACTGTTCCGGTTTCACATATTACGTCTTCAAGCTCGCAGGTCTCGACATCAGGACCACTGATGATGATTATCAGGTAAGACTTGGAACGCCGGTCAGCAAGGCAAACCTCAAGGCAGGTGACCTTGTCTTCTTTAACTCCAACAAGAGTGACCCAAACGACGTGACGCACGTCGGAATATACATGGGTAACGGCAAAGTCATTCACAACACGAGCTCTGCAGGCGGCGTGATAATCACCAACATGAACACGAGCAACTATATGAAAAACGACTACAAGACAGCACGAAGAGTCATAGGTGTGCCATTGATCAATGTGCCAAAGATGGAAAAGCCTATGTAGTCACTGACCACGGCTGGGTGACCGTCCGGTCAAAACCGTCGACAAGCTCGGAAGCGCTGGGAAGGCTCATATTCCCTCAGCCGTACGAGTTGATCAAGAAGTACAACAGCTACTGGTATCAGATTAAGTTCAACGGAAAGATCGGGTATGTCACAACAAGCCCAGCCTACGTCCACGCATATTACCCAAGTGGCTCTGGCTCATCGAGCAGCTCAGGCTCTTCAAGCAGCTCGTCAACTAAGGCTCCTGGATACCTTATGACTGACCATGGATGGGTAAATGTGCGCAAGGCTCCGGCTCTAAGCTCCGAGATCATCGGGAGACTGCACTATGGGCAGAAGTACCCCTATATCAAGAAGTACAACGACTACTACTACCAGATCAACTACAACGGCCAGATCGGTTACGTGACGACCAGTCCTCTGTACGTCCACGCGTACAGCTACTAGGTGGTTGCGGGCCTGCAGTTGCCAAGCTGTTACAAACCTACGCCTGCAGCTACTAAGCTATTGCGCGTCTGCAGCTGATAGGCTGCTGGTAAGCGTCATGGAGCACAGCCGAAATGTTGGGGACAAGGTAGTAGCAATGCAACAGCCCCTAGGGCGAGTCCGCTCTCGCGTCCATTGCAGAGCGGACTCGTCTCAGCTATTGGCGTCAGCGAGGTGCCTTAACTCCACTTGCGGCCTCCTCGGAGTCCGCAGCTTGTCCATTGCCGTTGTCGAGAGTTCAGCGTACAATAGCGGTATAGAACCTAGATAGCTGTCAGCTTTCTAGAGAGGAGTACAGTTGTGAACAAACACTTCCACAATCACAGTCACGCAGTCGACTCAGATGTTGCATCGGGTCACTTGAAGGTCAGCCTTATCCTCAATCTATGTTTCGCACTTGCGGAGATCGTGATTGGGTTGTTGGCAAATAGCATGGCGATTCTCAGCGATGCTGTCCACGATCTGATGGATAGCGCATCGCTTATGTTGTCGCTTATTGCCTCTTGGGTCAGCCAAAGGCCTCCAGACGAAAAAAGGAGCTTCGGATATAGACGAGCCAGCATCTTAGCAGCCTTTATTAACTCGTCTATCCTTGTTGTCACCTCTGCATTTATCGGATTTCACGCGATTCGTAGGCTGCTGGATCCGGTGGAAGTAGGATCCGGCTACATGCTTCTTGTAGCAGCGTTGAGCGTGATCATCAACGGCTATGCAGTGCTGAGGATGAGGCATGATCGGCATGGCGACCTCAACTTGGAGAGCGTGTTCATGCACTTGCTAGAAGATGCACTAGGGGGCGTCGGCCTGCTTGTTGGAGGACTGATCATCAGGTTTACCGGCTGGTACGTGGTCGACTCTATCATTGCAATCGCACTTAGCGCGTTTGTCCTCAGAGGGGCTCTCAGGATCGTCATGAGATCAATCAACGTGTTTATGGAGGGCGTTCCTGAAGACGTAGATATCGGATTACTGGAGAAAGCGTTGCTCAGCCACCCCATGGTTGTAGACGTCCATCACATTCATGTCTGGATGCTGGACGCTTCAAATTACAGCATGAGCGTACATGTTAGGTTGAAAGACAGACATCTGCCAAAAGGCCTATACGCTGAACTCGCAGAACTAGTCAAGCCTTACAAGATCAATCATCTGACTGTTCAGGCAGAGGGCCCCGATGGAGCATGTCTGCCCTGTTGTTGAGGCTCTAGAGCCGAGCAGCTGGGACCTCGTTCGATTCGGATGAGACCACGCATGCCTGCCGCATGCTCGCTCGGTGCGTGTGGCAGGCATGCTCGCGAGCTATTGGGGTGAATCCTGGACCGCCAGGTAGGGCCACTTGGGTGCCCGAACCCGTCAGCTAACCCCGTAGGAGTGACCAAGCGTAGTGTATTAGCCCCTTTTAATGGGACTTTGCATGCGCTTTTTTTGTGTCGTCACGCCTGTGTCGACGCAGTGTCACTATTTCATACGGGGTGTTCTTATGCTCTCTCTGTGGGAACGTTATCGGGGTGACATAACTGGAGGTATCACTCGCTACCTTGAGCTGTTGCGGACTGGTCAGTGCGCATCGCGGGCCCAAGGCGGCAGCCGCTGCTCTGAACTACTTGATCTTGGCCACATTGGGTTCGAGCCTAATCCTCGCTGGATCCGTACTGGCGTTGGGTCAGGATGAACTAAAGCGCAGACTGGCGTTTTCGACAGTTGCTCAAGTCGGGTACATCGCTCTTGGATTGGGGCTCCTCAACACCAATGGCTTAACAGGCACTCTATATCACATAGCCAGCCACGCGGTGACGAAGTCTATCTTGTTCTTGGCAGCCTTCACAGTTGCCAGTCTGGGCCTTGTGAGGATACCACTGTTCTCCGGGTTCATCGGCAAGTGGTACATGCTGCTAGGAAGCCTGGAGGCTAGGGAATTGCTGCCTGCTGCTGTGATTATCCTTAGGAGCGTTCTCTGTGCGGCTTATCTTCTGCCGATCATCCGAATCGCGTTTTTCGAGCCTGCACCTAGTGAAGACTGGAAAGACCCTGGTCTTCCTCAAAGAGTGAGCTTGATCGCGTTGTCTATCGGCGTTGTTGCGCTGGGTGTCGCCCCCGGGTACTTCTTTGAACTGGCCGAGAGAGCCGCAGTGGATCTGTTAATGATTGGGTAAAGCAGGGAGGAGCGCAAGATGGCTAGTATGACTCTAGCACTGCTTAGCGGGGTAGTAGGAGCCGTGCTTGTGGCATCTACTGCTCGAATCAGAAGCCAGCAATGCCATTTCATTGATTTTCGCCATGTGCGGCACGTACTTCACTTGGCGAGTGCCGCTTGCTGCACTTGAAGGAACGCCTGGCTTACTCGACGATTAGTCAGCTGTCGTACATGCTCATAGGCGCCTTTACGCTCCATACCTTTGGCCTTGTCGGTTCAGTATTTCACATGTTAAGCCATTCGTTGCTGAAGATCACTTTCTTCTTCTGTGCCGGGATAGTGATGAGGCAGACCGGCAAAACGCTCATCAGCCAGATGAGGGGCGTCGGCAGGCAACTGCCCGCGACGATGAGCGCCTTCGCGATAGCAAGCTTGGGCATGGTAGGCATGTTACCGCTGAATGCCTTTTGGAGCAAGTACTACCTGATGAAGGGCACAGTCGCCGCAGGAAGCTGGTACTTGAGTTTGATACTTGTTGCAACTGGCATACTGAACGCTTTCTGCTTTATTCCGATTGTGATTTCAGCGTTCTCAGGCAGAGAAGGCCGACAGCGTGAGGAGCGAGGGACTGGCAGTCAAGTGTGTCGATCATTCTGTTGGTTACAGTGATGGCGTGCATCGGCATCTTGCCTCAGCTTCTCCTCCAAACCTGGCCCGCGCTGTCCGCAGTAGCCGTTGACATCTACGGCGCTGAGACAGTGCTGACAGGCTTCTCCTTCTGGAGCTGGCACGATGTATTGGCCGCTTTGGTCACCTTGGGCGTCGGGATAGCAGTAGCCTGGCTAGGCCTAAGAACAGGGCTGTTCCATTGGAGCTGTCCTCGTTGGCTCACACTGGAGGGTATCCTACGTGGCGTTTACGCAAGCCTCGCAGCCGCCTTTTGCGCAATCGAGAGCATGTATTGTGCATTGGCTGACTACCTATCCAAGCGGTGCATGGACGCGAGCCGGGTATTTCTGACCGCATGCAACAGTCTTGGATACTCAAGGGGAGTAACAATCGGCGGCAAGTCATTGTCAGTAACCAGCACTTATGTAGGGCTGGTGATGATAATCCTCCTCATCTTAGTCGTGCGTTACACGTGTCTTGAGATCATCCAAGGGGCGGTGTATCGCTTGACGTTTACATGCATTCCATAGCTGTGATACAATGTGATCGGTGTAGGTAATCCTTGTTAGGTTCCTAGGCCGACATGTGAGTAATATATAGTGAACTAGAGGCAGAGTAGATGCCACGCGTTAAGTGCCATGGGATGGGATGTTGCCTATGGACGAAAGGGTTCAGGCCCTGCGGTGTGGTATCGCATCCGCTGCCACGAGAACAGCCAGCGCAATAGAGCCCTGCTTTCCCGTGATAGCGACTCTAGTTACACGTGGAAAAGGAGGGCTTTTCTGTGATGTATGAACGAGACCGCACTAAGCTGATCGTTCTCTCAGGTCTGTTGACCGCGCTGAGCATTGTGTTCTCTAGACTGTTCGCAGTTCAGATCCTGTTAGGCGGGGTTGGTGCACTCCGTCTAGGGTTAGGTCCTCTGCCTGTTATCATTGCAGGCTTTTTGGGAGGGCCTTGGATTGGGGCAGCGGTAGGCGCCGCCGCAGACCTCATAGGGTATGTCATCAATCCATTTGGTGCAGCGTTCGTTCCGCACATAACGGCTGTATCGACGCTGACCGGAATGCTTCCGGCTCTGATCCTGCGCGTTCTGCGCCTGAGGACAGATGCACAGCCCGGCTTCATCTCACATCTGATAGCGATCGCAATCTCTCAAGCCGCTCTCCACATTGGGGCTATGACACTCATCATGTACAGCGTGTTCGGGGTCCCAATCAAAGCGAGCCTAATCGCCAGGACGATCGCACAGGTGATCCAGATTCCGGTCTACTCGATTCTGACTCACATCATTGTCAATGGAGCGTACGCATCTCTTGTGCTGTCAAATCGACAGAGAGCGTAGCCCATCAGCAGCCTCGAAACTCTGAGCGCTGAGCGGCCTGCGCTCTCCTCATGTCTATACCGGACTCGCTCCCCTACCCGCCGCGCTCCCCTGAGCGGTTGTCAGCACCTGAGTCCGGCTTGTCAAACGCGCCCTTTTTCACTGCCTTGTACAGGCTGTAGAAACTGGAAAAGATGCCGAGCAGTACAAGCAGGATCGAGAGCAGGGGCTCTGTCTGAAGGCGGTGATCAAGGTATCTTCCCAGAAAGAAACCGCCGAGAATGCGAAATGCCAGGTTGAAAAAGATCGTTCCAAGATACTTCAGTGCGAGAATCATCCCCGAGTCCCTGAAGCCCATGAGTATCAGCACCGCCTCTCCTGCAGGTCACTCCCTAAGGCAGCTCTTCCGTTGGTTGGTTTTCTAGGTGGCTATGGCAACTGTAAATCTAGCATTCGAGCGGCTTTGAGTCAAGAAAGCCGAGCCTTAGGAGCAAATTGATTGGGTTCCAAAAATATGCTAAGGTACTCATTAGTACAATTCTGTCTAGCATCACTGGTTCATCGACTCTTGTAGGGCGGGCTATTGATCAACTCTGTTTTCCGCAGCCGAGAGTCAACTAGACCACTGTACCGCAAGAGCCCGCATTTTAGCCGGAGAGGCTTAATACCTATATTACAGACAAGCGTCATATAGGCGACGCCTTGTCTTTCCGAAGAGCTATTACATGAATGATTGGAGGAGATGAACAGGTGAAAGTGTCAGGCTGCATTGCTGTTTGCCTGCTTGCTACAACTGTGATTGTCCTCTCAACAGCCGGTGCTGTGGCGAATGCGGGCACAAATGGTCCACAGGAGCACACCTACGTAACAGCCACGTATGGGTCCCCGGTCATTGATGGTGAAATCGACGACTGCTGGAAGCATGCTGAAGTTATTGTTCCGAAGGTCTACAGGCCGGTGTCCAATGTCACTGCAAAGCATCGGCTCATGTGGGATGAGAATGCCCTCTACGTCCTCTCCGAGATCTATGACAGCAATCTGGACGCATCAAATGAGACCCCCTACCTGCAGGATTCGCTTGAGGTGTTCATGGATGAGCTACACGACGGAGGCCAAGCATATAAGCCCGATGATGTCCACTATAGAGTCAATTTCAACAACATGCGCACCTACGACGCAGGAGAAGACACTCGCTTCTACTCCGCGACAAAGCTCATGACAGACGACAGTGGAGCAATAGAAGGGTATGTTGTTGAGGCATGCATTACCTGGGACAGAGCAACTCCTGCAAACGGAGTGGAAATCGGCATTGACCTAATGGTAAATGAAGCAGCCAACGGAACTCGAATCTCGGAAATCAACATATTCGACACAACAGGCAACGCATATCAGAATCCGTCGTTGTTTGGGAAGCTTGTACTTACCGGAAAGGAGGGGGACGCAGTGGCCGGCGCAAACCGATACCCATTGTTGGCATACATAGAGAAGGTAAAAGGTCTCTATCTTCCTGCATACGTCAACCGAGACATCGTCGATGAACCCCTGGCAAACGCAGAGAAAATAGCCGCCTCAGCAAATCCGTCTCAATCTGAGATTGACGATGCCTACAACAAGCTCAAGCAGGCTGTTGACAGCCTTGATGATGGAAGTGGTTACGTAAAGCCGAGTGCATTGCCGTTGGTTACCGAACAACCTGATGCATTTACGTTCATGGACGGTTCAAGAGTCACGACTCTCATCGATTGGGAGCGCAGAAGACAAGAAATCGCGGGGCTCTACAAGTACTACATGTACGGTGTCCTCCCAGACACGTCTGGTGAACGTGTCAGCACCGAGTACCTCGACTCCTACGAAAGATATACTTGGTGGGGACAGAAGGTAACAGTGACAGTAGGCCCAAATCTCAAGATTCTCAAGGTCAACGTCGCAAGTGGCGACAAGACCGTCAGTTTCGTAGCGACGGTTACTCTGCCCGCTCAAAGGGCATTTGATCCTGACGTTGGAGCCGAGGTTGTAACGGGTGTAGTCCCTCCAACATATGAGGACGGATACCCGGTGCTGATTGTGATTGGGTTCCTGGGCGAAGCGGAGAAGCGGTACTTGAACGATCACGGCTATGCAGTCATCGAATACGATAACAACACTATAGCTGCAGACAACGCTAGCCGCACCGGCGTCTTTTATGAGCTATACCCCTACGGCAAAACATGGGATACACAGACAGGCGTGCTTTTGGCATGGTCCTGGGGCGTCAGCAAGATTATAGACGCGATCGAGAACGACGCAAGGGGTGCTAGAGAGCTCAACATCAGTCCGGTAAACACGATCGTAACCGGCGTATCGCGTAATGGCAAGGCCGCGGCGGTCGCAGGCGCATTTGAGCCAAGGATCAAGGTGACAGTGCCTGCATCCTCCGGTGCAGGCGGGATGGCGAACTTCCGTTACCAAAGCTCAGGGAGACAATACGACTACTCTATGCTAGAGAAGCACGAGTTCATTGACTTCCTGGGCGAAGAGCAGGGCACTGCGCTCTGGCAGCAGTTTCAGGACAACCCAATACACACGGTTGGCGCCAACGAATCCTTGAGCAATCTCCAGTCTCAATCCGAGGCGCATTGGTTCAACGACAAGTTCCTCGAGTTCACCAGCCCTTATCAGCTGCCGTTTGATCAGCAGTTCCTGGTTGCACTGACCGCAGCTCCTGACCGCTACTACCTGATCACCGGCGAGATCCATGGAGGAGATTGGATCAACCCCGCAGGCATGTATGTGACATATCTAGCAGCACGCAACATCTTCGAGAGCCTAGGGCTTGCCAACAACATAGGCATACACTTGCACGCTACCGGGCACGCGCTTACGCTCGAGGACGTGAAATACCTTGTGGAGTTCTGTGATTGGCACTTCTACGGGATTGCTCGCGGCAACAAAGATCTTGAGCAACTGAAGACGAGCATATTTGAACTACCGGTCAACTACGATCCATACTTCGATGAGATCAAGAATGCAAGAGGGCCAAATCTGATCATAAGCTGGTAGTGTAGAATCCGCCGAGTAGAGTCCATGGGCGAAAGGCGACGTGCGGTCTCCTCTATCAGCCGTCTGCCCTAGCGTGACGGCTTGCCTCTCTCCGTTGAGACAGCTCACTCGTTATCCTTGACTTCGAGCTGAGCTGTCTCAGCGGTCGCTCCGGAGGGCGACAGGTTGCCTCGTACCACCTCAGCCATTCCAACCAGTTAGTTTGACTCCTGCTCGCGCCCCACAACTAGGCGTCCTATAAGAATCCTAACCAAGCATTCTATACCCCACCAATCTTCGCGCATACGCAAAGCTGCTACAGACAGGCTTCTTCGGATACTGTATTTGCAAAGCACTCGACTGTCTCTACAACTTCCTCGCCCGTGCCAACTCGGATGATCCTTGGAGCGTTGTTGTACCTGTCTCTCGAGACGAGCTGCTCGCGCACCACCTCGCCGTCCTGACTTACGATCTTGAACGTCTCGACCAGCAGATCCGGCGCTCCCCATCTCTCAACAACCTTCTGCCCCAGAGGAAGCGAAGGGTCCTCGCGATACTCCACCGGTGGATCTGTCCTCTCAAGCACGTTTGTCTTTATCTCAACGCTCTTTCCTGTCTGTACACGGCCAAGTAGAGCGATCTCTACGCGGTTGTCTTCGACCCATGCTCCAAGCACTACCGGACTCTTCGTACTATTCTTGAAACTGAAGTCAAGATAACCATACGAGACTGTCGCATCAGTGCCCGGCTCTATGTAGTTCAAGATAAGCGAGTGGTTCTGCCGTTCGATCACCTGAAGATCGGCTCGAAGCACAGCGTTGTAGAGGGTCGACGATACCTGACACACACCTCCGCCATAGTCCGGTACCAGCCTGCCGCTGACAATCACATCAGCCTGCTTGTACCCTCTTGCTGGAGTCCTCGGCCCTACAACTCTGTTGAACGAGAATATCTCGCCTGGCAACAGCACGTATCCGTTGATGGAATTTGTACTTAGCTTCAGGTTATACGTTCGCTCCAGGTTCTCCGGGTCAAATGCAGTTGCAAACTCGCCCATAATGCCTAACTCAGGCCAGGCAGCTATATCTTCAGCGGTAAGTTTAGGAGTTATCGTCAAGACAGGCAGTTCGATTCGCCGATTGACTGACATAGTCAAAATCGCTTGTCTAATGGCATCCATCGCTGCAGTCTTGTCAAGCCTGTAACCGACAGCTTCTTTGATGACTGCGATAGACCCATCTCGCTCAGGAACGACCCTTGCAGGCCTCGGTTCGCGGTCTATCCTGCTTGCGAGCCAAGTAACGTATCTCGCCAATTCTGTCTCGCTGTAGCTGAGATTGGGTTGTAGTTGGACGACGCTGGTTGGCCTAAAGAGGAAACTGTGAAGTCGATCGACAAGATTATCCTCCTTGCCGATCTGCATTACTTGTTTGTACGTTTCAAGGACATCGAGGCGGGCACCAACACGTGAAGGATAGAGGGTCCAGGTCTTATCATTCCACACGAGCGAGATCGGAGGCAGCACACGAGACTCCTCTATTTCCAGCAGTCGGGCGAAGACTTCTGAACGCTCAAGCTCACCAACATAGGTTTGAGCTACATAAACACCGGCGCTGGAGAGGCCGTCATCTATGTTCATGATCGCAAAAACTGCGGATGAGAGCAGCACTAACAGAGTCAGGAACACGAGAAAGGCTGTGCCTGGCAGACTGGGTGGAGTAATGACTCTTCCGCTTACAACATTCATTGCTCCAGCACGCGCTCCTAATCTCGACAATATGATACGTGGTCGGTTGGCACAAGATGTATGGCAGTTGTATGTATTCTTGATCGGGACGTCTAACCCTTCTGGGGTCAATGGGCATTGCTGCAGGCAAAGATCAGCACAATGCGGTCCGGTTGGGTTGGAAGGGATCTAGCGATTGGCGTAGCTATGCCTCGCCTTCAGGATCAACAAGAGAATCGCCGACCCAAGGACGCCAAAGAGCAGATAAACCCTGTCCATTAACGGAGCAAATCCCACATAAGAGATTGGAATACAGGCAAGTGTTAGCAGGACGCTGACACTTGTCTGTTTGACATAGCGGTTGTCCGCATACTCGAGTGCGCTTAGTCTCGAGGTCAGAGAGATCAACATGCTCAGAGCCGTAGTGATCATTGCAGCCCATACAGCTACAAGGTAGATAGCATAAGTACTGCCGCCAAAGCTGCGTGCAATAAACAAGAGAGGCATATCCGCTCCTGCAATCCAGTCTGGGGTGACGGCAAGTGCTGCAAAGACTAGAAATGCCAAGGCCCCCAGAACAAATCCTCCCAGCGCACCTCCCAGCGTAAGGCTTATAGCCTTTGCCTTTGAGGATGCCAATGACGCAAACACCCCAAGACACATAAGCATATTGTAGGATGCATAAATCAAAGAGCTTGCTGTGGCGGCTACGGCTGTAGCAGGAGCCTGCGGTTGCAGAGACTTCATGACACTAGATATGTCTAGCCGACGGAGATGATCGAGGCAGAGTAGTGCTATCCCTACTACAAGTGCCGGAGTTAAGAACAAAGATGCTGCTGAGATACGCCTCATCCCAGGTGAGGCAGTCACAATGAGTATGGCTGCGATAAGAAGTGCGCTTGGCAAGTGGCCTAGCCCGATCGTCCGACTGACCAGAGAGACAGACCCTGTAAACATCACTGAAAGCACTCCAAACAAGTACAGCGTGATGACAACGTCGACAAGTGAAGCTGTCGATCGCGAGAAATAGTGACGGAGAAGATCACCATACTGCCCGAATGAGTTAGCCCGCATAGTCAGCATGAGAATGGGTGCCAGAACGCAGAACAGCAGCGCAGCAGTTGCCAACCCAACCATGCCAAAGGGGCCATAACGAGCAAAGAAAACCCATACCTCTCTGCCAGAAGCAAATCCGGCTCCGACAACGGCGCCGACATACACGCAGGCGACTCTGCAAAAAGACATACCATGAGGTTTTCGGGCAGCCACACCGGTACCTCCTTTGAGAAGCTGCTGAAAAGCTGATGAGAAACAGCGCCAAGAGCGAGCACAGACTACCAATAGCCGCTTTTTTGGCTTCCCTGTACCGGTATGCCGGATGCGCGTTTCATATTCTGACCGCTTCTGATCGCATAGGTCTCAATCATCTGCACACAGCATCTTTAGCCACCAAGGATACGTGTCCATGAATATGTGTCAATGACTGGGCATATACTTCAAGTGGACAGCAAGTGGACAGCTCCGACGATCGCGCTTTGGCCCCGGGCTGACTGGGATATTGACTGACTTCAGATTGGGAAGGTCTCCATATCAGAACACTCAGAAAACATGTCCCACTGTCCGTGAAGCGCTGAAGACTGGGCCGATCACCAGTCGACGATCTGTGGATTGTCGACTGGAGCAATCCTGTTATGGGCCATGGTTGGCTGAAAGCGGGTCTCAAACGACATCCGGCACGCCTATGGCGAATGGAGTGAAGACAACAATGTGGAATCCATTTTCTCGTGCCTATGACGAGCGGTCGAGGTACAGAATCCATGTTGACGACTTTCAGGCATGGTATCATCTTGGCGAGTATCTTAGGCAACAGATAAGACTGTTGAGCCAAACGGTCAAGGGCACGAGTGAGATACTGTTGCTATGTATTGGAACAGATCGGTCAACCGGCGACTGCCTTGGCCCTCTAACCGGGAGCCTCCTGAGTGAGACTCCAGGCATAGGAGTGATGATCAAAGGTACCCTAAATGAGCCAGTACACGCGACCAACCTTCGAGAAGCAATAGCTGACATAGAAGCATTGGAAGGGAATCCATTGGTTATCGCAGTAGATGCCTGCTTGGGCAGGTCAGAAAACGTAGGGTATATCAACGTGAATCACGGGCCTCTCAAGCCGGGCACAGGGGTCAACAAGGTCCTGCCCGAAGTAGGCGACATGCACATAACAGGCATAGTCAATGTAGGAGGTTACATGGAATACCTCGTTCTGCAAAACACGAGATTGAGCTTGGTGATGAAAATGGCGACATCGATAGCAAAAGCGATTCAGCATGCGGTCGGCTATCGAAATCCCATCACCCAGCCTGACGACGAAATCGTCAATAACACAGATCCTATACTCGCTGAACGCGAGTCAGCGGTGGCAAAAGTCATAGGAACGAGGGCTGGGCGCCCTCGTTAGGGATCAATTGCTCTCTTTTTCGTATTGGAGCCGATAGCTTCTTAGCGCCTCGTCATAGACTCTTGACAAAGGAACCCCGAATCTTGAAGCCGCCTCTGCGCAATCTCTGTATTCAGGAGAGGCGGTGATGACGTTTGTACCCAAGAAGCCCTCCTTGACCCCGATCTGCCCGTATTGAGTCTGAACCTTGGTGATCCGTCTGCGGAGCTTGATGCGGTCGGACCTCTGTAGGCGGATCCCAAGCGTGGTTGAGTGCTTAAACATGCTATTCACTACGGATTCCAGTGCGTGCTCAGGGCAGATAGCCGTCACACTTACCCCCGGACGGCCATGCTTCATGGTAATCGGGGAGTAGTGGGCATCCAAAGCACCTGAATCAATCAGTCGCGACGTGAGGTCAGGCAACATCTCTGGATTCATGTCGTCGATGTCTGTCTCGACGACTACGACGGATCCCGCCTCTGCACCTAGCCTAAAAGCCACAGTCTCCACTACAGAATCCACTGTATGCCGCCCATCTGCGTCTGCAGCCGTCCCGATACAGACCCTCAGCAGATTTGGCGCATCCAGCTCCTTGGTTCCCGCCCCATAACCAATAGCTGATACTGTCATCTTTGGCTGAAACCCAAAGTCTGAGGCCAGAGTAGAAAGAATCGCTGCGCCGGTTGGCGTCGTCAATTCTCCGACCTCACCTGTCGAGTACGTGGGCACTCCCCTCAGGAGTTCGGCTGTAGCTGGCGCTGGAACTGGCATAATGCCGTGGTCACACTCAACTGTACCTCCGCCTACATTTATGCTCGAAACATAGACTGATTCTACATCGAAATACTCTAGTCCAATACACGCACCTACGACGTCAACAATAGCATCCGCCGCCCCAACCTCGTGGAAGTGAACTTCATCAACAGAAGTTCCATGGACCTTGGCCTCGGCCTCAGCGAGCCTTCGAAAGATCGAGATCGCACGCTCCTTCACACGTGTAGACAGGTCTGCTGCGGAGATGATTTCTTCTATGTCAGACAGGTGTCGGGCCTTGTCCTCTGCCGGATATCTAACGATGAATCTCGTTCCTGCCAAGTGAGCGCGAGTCACCGACTCAGCGTCCAAGGACACGTCAGGCAACTCGAGTTTGGCTATTTGATCCCTCAAATGGTCGATCGGCATTCCAGCATCGATGAATGAGCCGACAATCATATCTCCGCTTGCCCCAGAACTACAGCTAAAGTATGCAATACTCAAGTGCGCTCACCCCGTTCATTTGCCAGTGCCTAGTCGGTTTATCTGGCTCGCAATATATCCAGCACCAAAGCCGTTGTTAATGTTGACGACAGCAACACCAGACGCACAACTGTTGAGCATCGCCAGTAGGGAAGCAAGTCCGTTGAAATGAGCTCCGTAACCAACACTTGTCGGAACTGCAATAACAGGACAGTCAACAAGCCCGGCAACTACGCTTGGCAGAGCTCCCTCCATACCTGCGACCGCCACTATAACTCTGGCTTTTCTCAAACGCTCCAGTTGGGACAGAAGGCGATGAAGCCCGGCAACTCCTACATCGTACATCCTGTCGACCTCGTTGCCCATGCATTCGGCTGTCACTGCCGCCTCTTCTGCAACCGGAATGTCGGACGTGCCTCCTGACACGACAAGAATGCCCTCACGTCTCTCCGTGCTTTCAGGTCTCACTACCACAATCCGGGCGAGTTCGTGATATACCGAGTCCGGCAAGACAGACCTTATCGCATCAAACACCTCAGCACTCGCCCGTGTAGCCAATATGTTTGTGTGTTGCTCGGCCAGGCTCTTAGCTATTGCCACTATGTGATCAGTAGTCTTGCCTTCACACAGTATTACCTCGGGATGGCCGTGCCTCCAAGCTCGCTGGAGATCTACCTTCGCAAATCCAAGATCATCAAATCCAGTGCTCAGCAGCTTCACCGCTCGCTCGACCGGTATCTTCCCAGAGGCTACATTGGACAAGATGCGTCTCAGTTCTGGTTCAACCCTCGACTCTCCCAAGGTATTCTCTACCTCCCAATAGGCCTGTTCATGCTCCCAACACTGTATCCCTCAAGGTCTAGTGCTACATACAGGTAGCCTTGTTTCTTCAAGTGCGAGACGATGGCGTCTCGCTGCTGAACGACTGCCTCGAGATCTGAAGGCGGCACCTCAACCCTAGCCACTGAATCATGCACGCGGACCCTGCACTGCGAAAACCCGAGCTGCCTCAGAAATCGCTCTGCCTCGTCGACAGCTCGAAGCTTCTTCTTATCAAGCACGGTTCCATATGGAAACCTCGACGCAAGGCATGCCGATGCAGCCCGGTCCCAGGTCGACAAACCAAGCTTCCTGGAGATGCTCCTTACATCGGACTTCGACATCCCGGCCTCCTTCAGAGGACTTCTAATCCCGAGTTCGGCGACCGCCCTGCTACCGGGTCGATAGTCACCATCATCATCGGTGTTGCTCCCCTCAACAACTTGCGACAAACCCATATCCTCCGCCAGGTCGATCAAGCGGATCAGCATGTTTTTCTTGCATACATAGCATCTATCTACGGCATTCTCGCGAACCTCGGGTATGGACAGCACATCTAACTCGATCACATAATGGGTAATGCCGATTTCCTCAGCAACCCTTTTGGCTCGCTCAAGGTCATCTCCTGGAAGCAGGCATGACAAGGCTGTCACAGCATGCGCTCGCTCTCCCAGCTCTTGTTGAGCTACTGCAGCCAACAAAGAGCTGTCTGCTCCTCCCGAGAATGCTACAAGAACGCTATTCATACCCCTGAGAGTTTCGCGCAGTTTTCTAAGCTTTAAACTCTCCTCCTCGGAGAGTTGGTCGGCAGATCTGTGATCCCGCATGAATACTCCTCCGGCACTCAAGTGCACTGTAGTGATACCCTAGTAACGTAGTACAACCTGGGAACGAACACTCCAGTGATGCAGACGCTATACGCCTTATCCGCATCACTGGCATCTCCTTCGCAAAAGACGGTCCTATGCAGAACACTGTGAGCTACACTGTTGGGGGTTGAAACAGAGATACAGAGGCATTGTCTACCTGCTCTGTATGACCCGGAGGTCTAACTGCGGAGAGGATCACCTCTGGAGAATCTCCAATATGCGATCTAGATCGTCCAGGCTGTAGTATTCTATCTGTATTCGCCCTCTACCCTTGCGATCCTTGATAACCACTTTCGTACCTAGGATTCTGCGCAGAGAGTCCTCCACCTGTGCAATATTCGGATCCTTGGGCGGGGGTGGCGGTGTTTCACGTGAAACACTAGGATCGTGTGGTCCATCCTGCACCCGCTTCACAAGTTCCTCCGTCTGCCTAACCGACAACCCCTTTGTGACAATCTCTTGATGAAGTTGCAGCCTTAAGGCGGAGTCCGTTACACCCAGCAGCGCCCGTGCATGTCCAGCAGAAATTGTTCCACGTGAAACACTCTCCTGGATCTCGTCTTCAAGGCTGAGCAATCTTAATGAGTTCGCAATAGCCGGCCTGCTCTTTCCGAGTCTGGATGAGAGTTCTTCCTGAGTTAATCCGAACTCGTCACGCAGTCGCTTCAAGGCAATGGCTTCCTCGATCGGATTGAGGTCCTCTCGCTGGATGTTCTCTATGAGAGTCATCTCCATAGCACGGCGATCGTCAAAATCACCGACGATGGCCGACACCTCAGTGAGGCCTGCCATCTCAGCAGCACGAAGTCTTCGCTCTCCGGCAACCAACTCATATCTATCTCCATTGCGGCGAACCACCAGTGGCTGAACAATTCCGTGCTCTTTAATCGACTGAGCAAGACCTGTGAGGGACTCTACATCGAAATCGCGTCGCGGTTGGCGCGGATTTGGATCGATCCGGTCTATCGGGATGCTCTGCACTATACTCTGTTTCGCTCCGGGGATTAAGGCGTCAAGACCCCTGCCCAATCGCCTTTTCGACACGGTCTAGTACCTCCTTAGCCAGTTGCTCATACGCGACAGCGCCTTTCGACTTTGGATCGTACTTGATCACGGGAAGACCGAAGCTTGGCGCCTCGCTTAGCGTCACGTTTCTTGGTATAATCGTGTTAAAAACCTTAGAGCCGTAATGATTCTTCACGTCTTCTATTACCTGCTGACTAAGGTTTGTCCGCGGGTCATGCATAGTCATTAGAAAGCCTTCGATCTCTAATCCTTTGTTGAGATGGCGCTGAACCAGTGCTATGGTATCAAGCAGTTGTCCCAGCCCTTCGAGAGCATAATACTCACACTGGATCGGAATAAGTAACGAGTGCGAAGCGACCAACGCGTTGACAGTCAGCAATCCCAACGATGGCGGACAGTCTATAAAAACGAAGTCGTAATCAGGGAGGACAGGATCCAGGCAACGAGCAAGTCTGGTCTCACGCGATAAAGCGGACACTAGTTCGACCTCCGCGCCAGCCAGCTTCAAGGTGGCAGGGACAACATCCAATCCGTCTATGTCTGTGCTCATGATCACAGAGCTAATTGGCACTTCATCAATGATACAGTCGTAGATAGAGAACAACAGTGATCCCTTTTGAACCCCGACTCCGCTAGAGGCGTTCCCCTGAGGGTCTGTATCCACCAGAAGCACACGCCGTCCAAATGAAGCAAGATATGCGCTAAGGTTAACAGCTGTTGTGCTCTTGCCCACACCACCTTTCTGGTTTACTACGGCGATTACTCGTGCCACCAGTCACCCCTCCAACCTATTGGGTCACGCACCCGTCTTCTCCTCAGACGCCTTTGTGTTAGCAATCCTAATGCGAACGTCGATCCATTTCTCTGAGACATCTTGACTGTACTCGACATCGATCCCGCTTCTCTCCAGATCTCTTACTGCCTTCTTAATAGAGTTTAGGAGAAGTCTAGCATCACCTAGGATTTTCACTACGTTCTGCTTTTTCTTGAGGCTAAGCACCTTTTTCACTAGATCGTTTGTCTGTTTCACCGATAGTCTCTTGCGACGAATATCATCAAGTACCATCTTCCGAGTTCGCGTGTCCGGAAGACGCAAGATCGCATCCAGATGCCCCTCAAGTATCTCGTCCGTATTGATCTGAGAGAGTATCTCCTTCCCAAGACTCAGCAAGCGAATCCTCGAAGCCACCAAGCTCTCGCTAACTCCAAGCGCCCTAGCGAGTTCGGCTTGAGTACAGCCGAATTGCTCGATTACCTTTCTATAACCCTCTGCCTGTTCAAGGTAGTTCAGATTTCGCCGCTGTATGTTTTCGGATAGGGAGACGATGGCTGCATCCTGATCGCGGAGATCAACTACGACCGCGGGAATCGTCGACATGCCTGCACGCTTCGCGGCACGCAGCCTTCGTTCGCCGGCAATCAACTCGACGCTCGCGTTGACTTTACGGACAATTATCGGCTGAAGTACTCCATGCTGGCGTATTGATTCGGTAAGTGAGGCCAAGTCGTCTTCGTCAAAGGTGCTGCGGGCCTGAAATGGACTGACTCGAATGCTTGAGACGGGAATATGCTCTATCTGGACTCCTTGCAGCTGATCGTCATCTTGATTCGCCTCACGGCCACGAAGCCCCAGCAACGCCGAAATACCTTTGCGCATATCATCCGACCTCGCATTTCTTTATAGAGGCACCCGTCTATCCCAAATCGAATCAGTCTTGCAAATAAGGGTCACCTCATCGACGAGCAATGTCAACACACAATCGCTCTTGAAATATCACTTCAGCACTTGCTATTCAGAAACTACTTCGCCGTTCGCATTTTGACTCCTTCATACCAGTCCTTTCTGCAGAGATCGGCGACTAGCGGGCAATCACACTCCGCTCACTAGAGAGAAGGCGATGCCTGCGCTGTATCTGTCAGTTAGTTCGTGCAGTATAGGCCGATCTCTGTTATCCAGAACAACTGTTGCAACAGCTCCGGGTCGGCAATGATACAAGAACTGTCGATCCCAGAGCCATCTCAGCATAGCAAACGAAGCAGGGAGGGAGGAGAAAGCGCCACGTGGGCGAGGCCTTAGGTCCCCCTTGTCTCTGCCCAACCTGGCCTGCAGCAGCCTGACTAGGCTGGTCGAATCATGGTCAGAGAGGGCGCTTCTTTGGAATTCCGGCTCTGCGGGGATAGGCGGGAGGAGTAGGGCTAACCTTTTTGACAACAGCAAGGCTCCTTTGACCCATATCGAGCGGAAGGTCGTACTGATGCAGGGCAGACAAGTGGCCGCCGAGAAGCTGCATTGCTCTCTCGCCTGCTGCGATTTCGCTATCAACGTCACGGCCTTTCATAGCAACGAATGACCCACCTATGCGAACCAGCGGCAGGCAATATTCGCACAAAACAGCGAAAGGCGCAACTGCCCTGGCAATCACCAAGTCATATGATTGACGATATTCTGGATTAGCACCAACGCTCTCAGCTCTTTCACCTACTACTTCCACAGTAATCGAAAGCTCTTTCGCTGCATTTCGCAAGAACTCTGCCTTCTTTGTCGTAGACTCAATCAGCGTCACGGAGAGCGACTCGTCCCATATCTTAAGTGGTATGCCTGGAAAGCCGGCTCCACTCCCGACGTCTGCGACTCGGCTTCCAGCAGGCACTAAGGCAAACGCCAGCGGCATGAGACTGTCGACAAAGTGCTTAATGGCCACCTCCTGATCACTGACAATGCGTGTGAGGTTGAGACGGCTGTTCCAGTACAACACAAGTTGACGCAGCCTATCCATCTGCCTTAACTGCTCCTCGCTTGGCGCCAATCCAATCTCAAGGAGCGCTCTCTCAAGCTCCAACAAAAACTCTCCACCTGCAATCATACCAAAACCACCTATACTGTCTCTGCCGGAGTATGCGGCGAGGGGAATCACTGCTCTGTTTTCCTTAGATGAAGCATCAACATAGTGATATCCGATGGGGTCACTCCAGAAATGCGCGAGGCCTGCCCAAGAGACCTGGGACGCACTTTCGATAGCTTCTGCTTGGCTTCAGTCGAGATATTTCTCACCTCATAGTAATCCAGATCGGGTGGAATAGCTCTCGACTCCATATGTGCAAACTGTTCGATCTCTCTCTCTTGCTTCCTAAGGTACGCATCGTATTTCAACTGCACTTCAATCTCGCTGATTACATCCGGCGGAAGGTCCTTAACGTCAAAGCCAAACCGAGCCATGTCCTGATATGAGAGGGATGGCCGCTTGAGCAGATCCGCCAAGCTGACTGCACTGTAAATAGGGCTCTCGGACATATCACTGAGGGTCTGCAGAACCTCAGAAGTCGGAGTGATCGACCAGGCCCTCAAGCGTTCGAGTTCTGATTCGATTGTGCGACTCTTCCACACTACTCTCTGGTACTTTTCATCAGACAGCAAGCCGATATCATACCCTATCTTGCTTAAGCGCAGATCCGCATTGTCGTGCCGCAATGAAAGACGATACTCTGCTCTGGCTGTCATCATTCGATATGGGTCGCTCACGCCTTTTGTCACCAAGTCGTCTACAAGGACTCCGATGTAAGCCTGGGATCTTGTCAGGATCAACGGCGGTTTTCCCTGGCAGGACAATGCTGCATTGATGCCTGCCATCAATCCCTGTGCCGCCGCCTCTTCGTAGCCGGACGTCCCGTTGATCTGACCAGCGAAGTACAATCCGTCTATGGACTTGGCCTCAAGAGACGGCTTGAGACTCGTTGGATCAATCGAATCGTACTCAATCGCGTATCCATACCTGATGATCTTCGCCCTCTCAAGCCCGTCGATTGACCTTACCAACTCAACTTGGATGTTCTCAGGTAGGCTGGTTGAGAGCCCCGCCAGGTAATATTCAGATGAACCTAGTGCCTCCGGCTCAAGAAACAGTGGATGTGATTCTCTATCCGGGAACTCCATTACCTTTGTCTCGATCGACGGGCAATACCTGGGCCCGATGCCACAGATGGCGCCTGTGTACAGAGGCGAGCGGTTGATATTGTCCCTTATGATCTTGTGCGTCTTGCTGTTTGTTCGCAAAAGCCAACACATCGCACGGTTAACTACAGGCTCATCGCTCCAAAACGAAAACCCGCCTTTTACATCGTCGCCCGGTTGCTCAATGAGACGATCGAAGTCTATCGAGCGTCCATCAAGCCGAGGAGGAGTGCCTGTCTTCATCCTTCTTAGCTCAAACCCCAGACGCGCCAGAGACTCCGACAGGCGCACGGCAGCATGCTGTCCGTAGGGCCCGCTCAAGAAATTCGCTTCACCAATATGTATCCTGCCTGACAGATAGGTTCCCGTGCATATGACTACGTTGCGAGCCCGATAGACATAGCCGGTATTTGTGCGCACGCCTATGACTCTTCCCTTTGACTCAAGTATTTCGTCGACAATCACCTGCTTCAAGTCAAGGTTGGCCTCTCGCTCAAGTGCATTTCGCATCTCTCTGTGATAGCGCACTTTGTCCGCTTGGGCACGCATGGCACGCACAGCCGGTCCTTTCTTCGTATTGAGCCAGCGAATCTGGATATAGGAGCGGTCGATGTTGGCAGCCATCTCGCCTCCAAGGGCGTCAATCTCTCTCACCAAGTGCCCTTTGGCAGGCCCGCCCAGTGACGGATTGCATGCCATAAGCGCAGTGTTTTCTATGTTAAGTGTTATCATGAGGGTTCGGCATCCAAGCCTGGCAGCAGCCAAAGCTGCCTCACAGCCGGCGTGGCCCGAACCAACAACTATGACATCGTACTCGTTGACCAACGGCCATCCCTACTTCCCAACACAGAAGTCGCTGAATATGCGATCAATCACGTCCTCGTCTACCGTATCGCCTGTGATCTCTCCCAGAGCACTCAAGCCCTCTCTGATATCTATGACTATGAGGTCATGCGGGACGCTTCGCTCGAGTGCTGACAAGGCATCCTCCAAGTGGGACTTGCACCTTCGGAGAGCGTCTTCGTGCCTTGCATTAGTGACTACGACTTCTCCTGCGCTGAAGTGCCCCTTGGTGACCACCTGCACAATCGCCTGCTCCAGCTCGTCAAGGCCTTCACCTGTTGCAGCTGACGTCTTGACCACAACCTCGGGCGCTGCATCGCCATAGAGCTGTGCGTCAACCTGTCCGGCGGCTAGATCGATCTTGTTCAGGACGAGTATTGTCTCGTCCTTAGGCAGCGCATTGAGCATCTGTATGTCATCGTCCAAATTCACACCGGTCGCAGCATCCGACGCATCCACAACATATACAGTCACATCTGTTCGACCCAGCAACTCTCTTGACCTACTAACTCCCTCTCGCTCAACTACGTCTTCGGTTTCGTGTATGCCTGCTGTGTCCATCAATCTAACGGGCACGCCTGACAGATTGACATATTCCTCGATGACGTCTCGAGTTGTGCCAGGGATGTCAGTGACTATTGCCCTGCGCTCGCGGACCAAAGCGTTAAAAAGACTTGACTTGCCGACATTTGGCCTGCCCGCGATTACGACGGAGACTCCGTCCCTGTATATCTTGCCTCTAGCAGCCTCACTGATCATTGCCTCAACCTCTGATATGCTTGACCTAAGGCTCTCACGTATAGAGGCGGCTTCCAATTCGTCAATGTCATCCTCGGGAAAGTCGATACTCGCCTCTATATGGGCTACTACTTGAACAAGGCTATTCATAGTTTCGCGGATCCTGGCAGACAACCTCCCAGACAAACCGCCAAGAGCAAGTTTGAGAGACTGCTTTGTCTTAGACCTGATGACATCCATGACAGACTCCGCCTGAGCGAGATCGAGTCGTCCGTTCACAAAAGCGCGCTTAGTAAATTCCCCCGGGCCCGCAAGCCGAGCTCCCTGCCGAAGTACCTCCTCTAGCACACTATGAAGGACCATCCGGCCGCCATGGCAATGGAGTTCTGACACATCCTCACCTGTGTAGCTACGAGGAGACAGCATGACCACAGCCAATACCTCATCGATCATCTCACCTTGTTCGGAGACGACCTTTCCATAGTACATCTTGTGGCTCTCAAATGAAGTGCGGCTGCGGCCAAACTTGTCTCGGAAAACGCGGCTGAGAATGGGGACTGCCTCACGTCCGCTAATGCGAACAATGCCTATGCCGCCTTCTCCTGCAGGAGTAGCGATTGCAGCAATTGTGCCTTCATCCACATAATCTCTATCCATTAGATCACCGCCAAACATTTGTTCGGTGGCCCTACTTACTACAGTCTATCCGTCACCTATACTGTAACCCTCATGACCGCAAACCCAAACGGACTCATCCGCCCGTCGCTTGACACTTGTCCGGTACAACAACAAAAGCCGCCTTCAGCTCGTAAACAAACCAGCGAGCCCTGGCGGCTTCACAAATCGAACGATCGAAGGGTTCCGGTCCGTCCGGTTCCGCTGCGACCCCGATCAACCCTTGTAAGCTATGACAACTCGCCTGAATGGTTCCTCTCCCTCACTGTAGGTCTCAACGGACTCGTCGTCTTGAAGGGCCGTGTGGATAATCCGCCTCTCAAGAGGGCTCATTGGTTCGAGCGCTGCACGACGTTTCTCCCGTTTGACCTTCTCAGCCAATCGATAGGCCAGGTTGCGAAGCGTGTTCTCTCTTCGCTTCCTGTAGCCCTCCGCATCGAGGATAACCCGCACTCTCTCGGCCTGATCGGTTTTGTCGCGGTTGGCCGCGAGGTTGGTTAAGTATTGCAGAGCGTCGAGGGTCTCACCTCGTCTGCCAATAAGGATGCCCAAGTGATTGCCCTCGATCTGCAGAACTGTATACTCACCTTGCTGTTCGACGTCTACAGTGGCCTCCACTCCGAGAAGCTCTATCACTCGCTCAAGGAATGCTCTTGCCTTGTCCACTCGTGACGGTTTTACAGTGACCCTAACACGCGCTAGGCGACTTCCCACCAATCCGAGAAAGCCCTTAGAACCCTCTTCGATAACCTCTATCTCGACATTGTCTCTGTCAACATCGAGTTCAATCAGTGCCGCTAGTATAGCATCAACAACAGTCTTGCCGGTCTTCTCTACAGATATCACGCCTTCTGGACCTCCTCTGCCGAACCTCCCAGCTTCCTATAAATCATTAGGTACTGGATAAGAGTAACTGCATTGCTGATAGTCCAATATATGACAAGGCCTGCCGGGAGCTTTGTAGTGATGTAGCCAATGAAAATGGTCATGATCATGTTTGTAGACGACATATCCGGAGCATTCCCTGAAGTGGCCGGTGGTGTTGGATTGAGCTTCTGCTGGATCTTGTGCTGGAGCAACATAAAAGAAGTGGACAATATCGGCCATATATAGTATGGATCGCGCTGAGTCAAGAGAGGTACCCACAGAAAGCCCTGGTTCTTGAAATCATGACCGCGGATTGCGCCAAGGAGAAGATAGATGATGGGGAGCTGCAGCAGGAGAGGCAGACATGCACCGAAAGGATTGTAGTTATGCTTCCTGTAGAACTCCATCATCTTTTTCTGCATCTCTTCAGGCTTCTTCTTGTACTTCTCCTGGATCTTCTGCAACTCAGGAGCGTACTTCCTCTGTTCCAAGAGAGCCTTCTGCTGCTTGAGGGTAAGGGGATAAAGCGCTGTCTTCACTACAATAGTAAATACAATAATAGCAATCCCATAACTGCCGGTAATCGACTCAACATAATCCAGGAAGGCCTGCAGGCCTTTGATCAACATACCCCACACATCTGCCAACCTCCACTCTCTCGGACGCCGTGACGCTCACGGCCTCCTGCAGAGCCATCAACTCGCTGACGAATGCTGCCATTCAATAGCTAAGCTCGAATCGACACTGTTATGACTACTTGACCGGATCATATCCCCCAGGGTTAAACGGATTGCACCTCAATAGGCGCCACGCAGCCATACAACTCCCGCGGATCGCACCATATTTCTGTACAGCCTGCAAAGCGTACTCTGAACAAGACGGATAAAACCGACATCTAGGTCCAAACAGGGGAGAAATGAACCTCTGATAGAACCTGATGAGCAAGGCTATCAGACTAGCAGCAATACTACGCTTCACGACTTGTCTCCTTCACTGATCAGTCCAGAGCGAAGCTACCCTTAAGAGATGGACGAAGTCAGGTTCTACTTCACGGAGCCTCCGGCCTCGAGTCACTGAACGCGGAATGAACACGATGTCAAACCCAGCCTTGATGTGCTTCTCATATGCTCTATAGAGCTCTTTGATGATCCGCTTGATCCGGTTTCTCAAAACGGCGCTTCCATACTTACGACTGGTTGAAACCCCAACCCTGTTGTGATCTAAGCCGTTCCTTCGAATATAGACAACGAAACACCGGTTTGAATAAGAAAGACCCTGTCTGTAGGTCTTTCTGAAGTCGGCATTATTCCTAAGTGTCTCACACTTTTTCATATCGCACTGGCCAATCTGTTACCCGCCAAAAGCAAGCAACATCCGAAACCAAACGACCAGACGCAAAGGCCCGGACGATGTTGGCTGCATACATAAACAGATTACATCGCCAGAGCCCAGTCTATGCACTCAGGACCTTTCTGCCCTTCAGTCGTCTTCTCTTTAAGACACGACGCCCAGCCCGCGTGCTCATTCGCTTCAAGAACCCATGCACGCGGCTTCTCTTGCGTACCTTGGGTTGATAAGTCCTTTTCAACTGAGATTTACCCCCCGCACCAGTACTCTTTTAGACTCTTACGATTATAGCCTAGCTCGCGAAGCACTGTCAAGGATTGCGACCGCTACGACCGTTCGCCATAAAGCAGCAAAAAGAGGCACTTGACAGGGGATTCTGACCGTCGCAGAATTGCGATTTATCCACAATTGTGGATAAGTAATTGTGAATAAAGGTACTACTAATTGTGTAAAAAGCATTTTCGGCAAACTGAAATGCCGGTTTTTGGCGAGCGTCCACGAGTGAACCGCTGCTTACTCGGATGTTGAAAAGGCCAGCGCTATCTGGTATATTAGTAATGCTCGTCCACATGTGCGCTGTTTTACAATTTTTGCATGGTCTTTTGGCTTTATCCTGTTAGACCATGCTTTATACACAGACTGTGGATAACTCTGTGGATAAAGTGTTGATTAGTAGAGTGAATTCATACCCACAGCATAGATAGTTTTCCACCGGTACCTGTGGATAATCCTTTCCACCAGCTAAGGCCTATGAAGAACACCGGAATCCCCTGTTAGACGGGATTCCTGGTTATCAACATTTTTCTGGGGATAACGTGTGGATAAGTAGAGGACAAAAACTGGGTTGTCCCGCGAGAAAAGCGGCGTTCCCCTGTTACGCTTTAGATATGGTGATTATACCTTATTAAGGTTTTCTGCGCTTTTTTCTCCAGGAATGATTGTGGCCTCGTCAGTCGAGGCACTTAACATGTTGTACTAGCGGATGTCCGGATGTTAGGGAGGATTCCAATGGGCTTTCCGTTGCTGAGTTTCTTTTTTCGAAAATCGAACAACAGGAGTTCCTCGGAAGCCCAGTCCACAGGCTCTAATTCTCCTTTAGTAAGCATTAGGTTGGCTGTGTACGACAATTTCACCAGTGAACCGAGAATTATTGACATGGAGAACGGCGATGCCGGGGACCTGATTGCGCGCGTATCCGAGCGCGTGCATGCTGAATGCAAGAAAAACGGCGGTCGTATTCCATTTGCTGTAATAAGAGAGGTTGTAGAAAACCTAATTCATGCGGACTTCAGAGATTCGGTCATATCGATCTCACCGGACGGATGTGAGATATCCGTTTCTGATCACGGTCCAGGGATTGTGGATAAGAAAAGCGCTTTCTTGCCCGGTTACACTACTGCCACACTCCAACACCGCAAGTATATCAGAGGAGTCGGTTCGGGGCTTCCGATAGCAAAAGAAACAATTGAGGTTCTCGGTGGGAGCATTACGGTTGACGACAACCTTGGGATCGGCTCAGTGGTTACCATAACGTTGCCGGCCAATCAGGAGTCAGATAAAGAAGGCCAAATCCAAAGTAGCGCCGCTGCTTCCTCACAAGCATCTGTCGAAGCGGCTTCAGCCAAGTCTACAGAAGTTCGTCGAAAGGCTGCGGGGGCCGAATCAACGACCAAGGATCACAAACGTTCGGCGGTGAGCACAGAGGCGGCGCGCGAAATCATCAGGAATTCGCTGTCAGAACGCCAGCGGAAGCTGATGATTCTAACCGCTGAGTTTGGGGAAATAGGCCCGTCAATCGCATCCAAAGAGTTGGACATGAGTCTCAGCACCGTCTATCGCGACTTGGTGGCTCTCGAGGAGCTGCACCTACTCCAGTCTGTAGAAGGCGGTAAACGCAGACTCACTGATCAAGGAATCGAGGTTCTTAGTCTATTGATGGACTAGACTACGGCACCGAGTTTTGCTCTGGCTGTTGATTATCCTAGTCACTAAATGGGAGGCAGACAAATGTCAGGGAGGCTGGACGAAGTATGGGCTCAGGTTTTGCATTTGCTAAAAGGCAGGGTGCAGCAACCAAGCTATGGGACGTGGCTTCAACCCACAAGTGCAGTCGACCTAAGAGGGAACACTCTGATCGTCCGGGCACCTCATCGCCTTGCAAAGGAGCAATTGGAGTCCCACTATACTGAGCTCATCAAAAGCGCTCTGACAGAAGTCATTGGAGGAGATCTCGACCTAGAATTTGTTGTGATGGACCCAACCGAGCAAGACAAGAAGCTCGCCAGAAAGATAGATGTCGCAGCGAGTCTACCTAGGAATACAGCCCAAGTGCAAACCCAGACGATCCTCAATCCCAAGTACACGTTTGATTCCTTTGTCGTAGGCAACAGCAACCGTTTTGCCCATGCAGCTGCACTTGCGGTTGCCGAGTCTCCAGGAAACGCTTATAACCCGCTTTTTATCTACGGAGGAGTCGGGCTTGGCAAGACCCACCTTATGCAAGCTATTGCTCACTACATATTGGGGCGCGACTCGTCTGCACGAGTAGTCTATGTATCGTGCGAGGCATTCCTCAATGAGATGATCGCGGCACTAAGCCGAAAAGACATGGCTGTCTTTAAGTCGAAATACCGCAATGTCGACGCATTGATGATCGACGACATCCAGTTCATTGCCGGCAAAGATCAAACTCAGGAGGAGTTCTTCCATACTTTCAACTCACTGTATGAGGCCGGTAAGCAGATAGTGATCACGAGCGATCGACCACCCAAGGACATAGCTACTCTGGAGGATAGACTGAGATCTAGGTTTGAATGGGGACTGACTGCAGACATACAGCCCCCGGATCTGGAGACTCGCATGGCAATCCTAAAGAGAAAAGCTGATGATGAGAACCTTGTGGTTCCAAATGACGTAATAGTCTATATAGCAAATCAGATCCAGTCAAATATCCGCGTCCTAGAAGGGGCGCTGATTCGGGTAATCGCTCATTCATCCTTGATTGACAGTGAGATAACTATAGATTTGGCAAAGCAGGTCCTTCGCGACATCATCCCAATAGACAAGCCTCGCCAGATCTCGATTGAGTTCATCCAGCAGGTCGTGGCAGAGAGCTTCGGAGTAAAGGTAGACGATATGAAATCAAAGAGCAGAGCCAGAGCTATTGCCTACCCAAGACAGGTAGCGATGTACCTCTGCAGAGAACTCACAGACTCTTCCCTTGTGCAGATCGGGCAGGCATTCGGTGGCAGAGACCACACTACCGTCATACACGCGTGCGACAAGATCGCTGCTGACAGCCGCAAGGATTCAGCCCTTGCAAAGGCTCTGAAGGAAATGATCGATGAGATAAAGTCTCACTCATAGTGTGGATATGCGTCTGGATCACTTGTTGATGGATTGTGGACAGGCTCTGACCATGTGGATATATAGATTGGATGTGGATTGACAGATGGAGTTATCAACACTCTATTCACATACCGCGATGTTGTCAACATCTCGACGCGATCGACTTTTCCACAATATCCACACGACCTATTACTAATACTACTAAAGTATGTACATGTACAATAGAAATAGTACTTCCGCTGTGAAACTGTGAATAAAGACTTTTGGAGGGATATACATGTCAATGCAGTTCAAAGCCCTAACCAGTGATCTAGTTCCTGCACTCCAACTAGTATCCAAGGCAGTATCCCCTAGAAGTACAATGCCTGCCCTTACTGGTATTTATATGAGTTGCCAAGACAATACTCTCCAGCTGGTTGCTACGGACCTCGAGTTAGGAATAGAAGTGCTGCTGGATGTACAAGCACAAGGATCAGGCAAATCAGTCTTGCCCGAAAAGTACATAACTGAAATCGTTCGAAGAGCTCCAATGGATCAGGTAGAATTTTCATTAGACGAGAGTACACAAGATATGAGAATCACGTCCGGGCAGGCTTCTTATACAATCAAGTCTCTTGACCCCACTGACTTTCCGCTTTTTAGTAGATTAGAAAGAGGAACATCCTTTTCAGTAAATGAAAGTGTTTTGAAAAGATTGATTCGATACACTAGTTTCGCAGCCGCGACAAATGATACGAGGAGATTTCTCACTGGTTGCTTTGCCTCTTTTTCTGGGAGCGAAATCACGTTTGTCGGGACCAACGCTTATCGCTTGGCCAAGATGACAGTTAAGACAGACTCAAGCATAGACCAAGAGGTTTCAGTTATTATACCAGCCAAAACACTAAATCATCTTGAGAGATTCCTCGAAGACTCGGACGAGACAGTGACGGTCACCATTGATGAAAGGCAGATTATGTTCCAGAAAGGAAACACTACGTTTATATCCAGACTGATTGATGGGAACTACCCGGATTACAAAAAGATCATCCCTTCATCCTTTGAAACAGAAACCACAGTTGAAAAGGATGAGATTTTTCATTCCATTGAAAGGGCGGCGCTTTTCGCAGGAGATGATTCCAGTGGAATAACGTTGGACATAAGGGAATCGGATATAAAGGTCCAAAGCAGAGCAACAGAAGTTGGCAGCTTCACAGACAAGGTTCGTGCCGAAAGAAAAGGAACGGACTTAAGGGTAGTACTTAGATGGCAATATCTAGCCGACGCTCTACGACTGCTCAACGATGGGTTTATTACTATAAAGTTTGCAGGCAAGGTTCGACCAGTCTGTCTCGAAGAGAAGGCAGATGAGTATAATTATCTATACATGATAATGCCATTCAACACAGAATCCTAATCGCATCGAGAGACATCTCTGCGGCCGGACAAGACTTGTGGTCAATGAAGGTATTGACCTGGGAGGCAACCACCCAGTGAAGGATATTGAGATTACAACGGACTTCATCCGTCTCGATCAGGTACTGAAGTTATCCGGCTTGGCTCCAACAGGAGGACAGGCTAAGCTGCTCATACAAAGCGGCCGTGTCAAGGTCGATGGAGTCGTAGAGACCCATCGCGGAACCAAGATCCGCGACCAAAACGTCATTGCAGTAAACGATGAACACGTGTTCCGCGTGGTGAAGAGATTGGACAGCCAGAGGAGGGGGTAGCTGGGTTTGTACCTGGAAGAGATTCGGCTCGTTAATTTCAGGAATTATAGGCACGAGACACTCTCCTTCTCTTCTGGCATTAATGTCTTCATAGGTGACAATGCCCAAGGAAAAACCAATTTACTCGAAGCCGTTCACGTTCTCTCTACCAGTCGTTCGCATAGGACGTCTTCAGACAAAGACCTCGTCTTGTGGGGAGAGGACGAGGGTTCTGTATTAGGCACGGCCTATACGTCTGGGATCCGTCACCAGGTCAGTATCAAATACAGGATAGGTGCTGGAAAGTCTGTAGAGATAAACGGAAAGAGGGTCCGTCGTTCATCAGAACTGACTTCGGTACTTGCCACAGTAGTCTTCTCTCCTGAAGACCTTCAGATTGTCAAGGGTTCGCCCGAACTCAGAAGGCGGTTCCTTGACTCACAACTGATCCAGGTGAGCGCAGCCTACAGGCACGCATATCGGGAGTACACTAAAGCCTTGCAGCATAGGAACATGATGCTGCGCACCTACGGCCCACAGTTAAAGAGGTCCGGCTCTGATGTAGTTGTTTGGGACAGACAGATCACAGATCATGGCAGCAAACTGATATCTTTGAGGCATAAAGCTGTGCGACAGTTGCAGCGCCTGGGCGATGACACCTACAGAACCGTGGCAGGTGGGACCGAGAGGCTTAACCTTGCCTACCTCTCGACTGTTACGGATAGGGATGAGGATGACGAGGAAGCGATTAAAGAGGATTTCCTGTCTGCACTTGAGCGGACCTTTGAGGAGAGCATTGCAAGAGGAATTACAGTAGTCGGCCCGCACAGAGACGACTTGGCAATCACGATAAACGGAAAAGACACACGCAGTTTTGCATCCCAGGGACAGCAAAGAACTGCAGTGCTGGCAATGAAAATGGCCATGCTGCAATTTGTCGAAGAGTGTCTCGGAGACATCCCGGTCCTCCTCCTAGATGATGTTATGTCCGAGTTGGATGAAAAAAGAAGGAAGTACCTGTTATCAGTTGTATCTGATCGAGTACAGACCTTCATCACGACTACGTCCCCTGACATAGGGAATGCCATCTCTGACAGCTCGGCAGTGTATAGGATAGAGGGTGGCAGGGCGACGAGGTGTTGATGGGATGGTTCAGAAGTTCAGAGATATAGTCGACGAGCATCTGAAGGGTATGGGCTATGACCCGGTGGTCAAGAAGTGGTCGGCTGTATGGCTGTGGGAGACTGCGGTTGGTGAGAAGCTCGCTTCAGTGAGCAGGGCGGACAGAGTGAGGGGCCAGATCCTGTACGTATCCGTGAGAGATTCATCTTGGGCGCATCACCTCTCGCTGATGAAGAGGGAGTTTCTATCAAAGATCAATGCGGCAATAGGAGAGGATATGCTAAAGGACATCAAGTTCACAGTGACTCACTACTCACAAGAGCCTCCATACCGCAAGAGTCTTGCTGCAAATGAGACTGCGCCTAAGGACGGCCTCAATCTGGACGAGATCGACCTCAGCGAGGAGGTTGTCGATAGAATACGGGAGAACGCAAGTGCTATTGCTGACAGCAGATTGCGATCGCTGTTCGAAAGAGTCCAGCTTGTAGACAAGAAGCGCAAGGAATGGATAGCCAGGCATGGAGGGGCAAAATGTGTGATCTGTGAGGTCCCTGTAGAAGACTCAGATGTCTGTCCAGTTTGCTCCATAAAGGGGATTGACAGCCGATAAACGCAGCGATTAGGATTCTGTTGCACTAGAGGAATACCGACCTTCATTTCCCTACCTCTTCTAGTCTTGTAGCTCGAAATCCTTATCAAAATGCTGTATAATGAATTGGATGGCTATGTACCTACTCTAAGCCGAAAAAAGGCCCACAGGACAAGCTCATCCAGCAGCCTCACTATTCGCCGTAGCCGGAGGGTTCAATTAATGTTCGTTCACCTTGGGGCAGATGTCGTTATACCGACCAAGGAGATCGTGGCTATTATTGACATGCGTCTAGTGGAGATTTCGGAGATCACGGCGGAGTTTTTTAGAGAAGCAGTCGAGGAAGACTTCGTTCGGGATATCTCCCAGGGATCTGGGAAATCCATGGTTATAACTTCACGGACCATCTACATCTCACCGATCTCAACAATGACCCTCAAAAGCCGGGCTGAAGACGTGCTCAAAGGAGTAAAGAATCGGATGAAAGTACCGCGTTCATCCTGATTGGGTGTTGTTCCGGATAGATGTGTTCGTGTAGAGATGGTGGATGAACGGCAGTACACCGTATATTTGAGCTTGCAGGACCGCAAGCTCATTGGCCGCGGACGCGTGTGAAAGGAGCTATTGGTTAATGGCCGATCTTGATAAGACCAAAGGCTACAGTGCCGATCAAATTCAAGTCCTGGAAGGACTCCAGCACGTGCGGAGACGTCCAGGGATGTACATTGGCAGCACTTCCTCCAGAGGCCTACACCAGCTGTTCGAGGAGATAGTAGCCAACAGCATAGATGAGGCCATGGCTGGAAGGTGCGACCGTATCGACGTTGTGATCAACGAGGACAACAGTTTGCTCGTAAGAGACAACGGCGGCGGTATTCCTGTTGAGATGCACGAGAAGATGGGCAAATCCGCGCTTGAAGTCGTCATGACCAACCTCAACGCCGGCGGGAAGTTCGAGAACAACGCGTACAAGTTCTCTGCAGGCCTGCACGGAGTCGGAGCTTCAGTGGTCAACGCATTGTCCGAGTGGTGCGAGGTGGAGGTCAGGACCGGTGGGAAGGTATACAGACAGAGGTATGAGCGGGGTGAGCCTGTCACTGAGGTCGAGGTCATTGGCGGGACAGCGATCGACGATACGGGTACCGCTACCACGTTTAAGCCGGATTCGGAGATATTCGAGTCTATAGAGTTCGTCTACGAGACTATTAACCACCGCCTAAGAGAGTTTGCATTTCTGAACAAAGGCGTTACCATCACACTGGACGACAGGCGTACGGGCAAGAAGGCCAAGTACCTGTTTGAGGGAGGCATCTCCTCCTTTGTCGAGTATCTAAACAAGAACAAATCACCCATACACAAGAGTGTCATTAGTATGGAGCGTGACGAGGAAGGCTTCTACTGCGAGGTTGCCCTCCAGTACAACGAAGGGTACGTCGAAAATGTCTACTCGTTCGTAAACAACGTAAACACGGTCGAGGGCGGTACTCACCTGTCGGGCTTCAGAGCAGGCCTAACCAGGACGATCAATGACTACGCTCGCAAAGCCGGCCTGCTCAAAGAAAACGAAGAGGCCCTTAGCGGAGAAGACGTGCGCGAGGGTTTGACCGCTGTTATCAATGTGAGGGTCAGCGAACCTCAGTTTGAAGGCCAGACAAAGACCAAGCTCGGCAACAGCGAGGTTGCGGGCAAGGTCCAGGCGCTCGTCAACGAGAAGCTTGGCGAGTTTCTCGAAGAAAACCCGAGTGAAGCCAGGCGGATCGTCCAGAAGTCGATTCAGGCTGCAAGAGCCCGGGCAGCAGCCAAGAGGGCCAGGGAACTCACCCGCCGCAAGTCTGCTCTGGACATAGCCTCTCTTCCGGGTAAACTGGCGGACTGTTCTATTGCTGATCCGGATTTGACTGAGCTGTTCATTGTTGAGGGTGACTCTGCAGGCGGTTCCGCAAAGGCTGCCAGAGATCGGCGCTATCAGGCGATCATGCCGCTTAGAGGAAAGCCAATCAACCCTGAAAAGGCGAGGCTAGACAAGCTCCTGAATAACCAGGAGATTCAGTCCATCATCACCGCCTTGGGCACGGGTATTGGTGAGGATTTCGACATCAGCAAACTGAGATACAGGAAGATCATAATAATGACTGACGCTGATGTGGACGGTGCGCATATACGCACGCTGCTTTTGACATTTTTCTTCCGGTTCACGCCGCAGCTCATTGAGAACGGCAACATCTACATCGCTCAACCGCCGCTTTATCAGATTACAAAGGGCAAAGAGGTCAGATACGCCTATTCCGATCGTGAGTTGAACCAGATACTTGAGGAATTAGGCAGGGACAACTGTGTTATACAGCGGTACAAGGGCCTTGGAGAGATGGATGCCGAGCAGCTTGCAGAAACCACTATGGATCCGACAAAACGGACGATGTACCAGGTCAAGATGGAGGACGCGGTTGCTGCCGACGAACTGTTTACAATACTCATGGGCTCAAGTGTAGAACCGCGGAGGGAGTTTATAGAGCAACACGCACACGAAGTCGCAGAGTTGGATATCCACTAGGAGCGACTTCACCGCAGTTTTGAACTGCTTAGCTTTGTGATATACGGCGCCGTTTAGGTAGTTGGGGGAGTGAACACTATTGTCCACGATGGACTTCACAGATGGCAGGATCTATCCAATAGATATAGAGCAAGAGATGAGGCAGTCTTACCTGCTTTACTCGATGAGCACTATCGTTAGCAGGGCGCTTCCTGATGTCCGAGATGGATTGAAGCCTGTGCACAGGAAGATCCTCTATGCGATGTACAAGCGCAGGTTGGCTCCCGGGTCGCCCTACAGGAAGTCAGCTACTGTAGTCGGTGACGTCATAGGTACCTATCATCCACACGGAGATGCTGCAACATACAACAGTATGGTCCGCATGGCTCAAGATTTTTCGTTGCGGTATCCGCTCGTGGATGGCCACGGCAACTTCGGATCGATTGATGGCGATCCTCCGGCTGCGTATAGGTACACCGAGGTCAGGATGACCCGGATAGCAACGTACATGCTCGCAGACATACAAAAAGACACTGTTGATTTTATGCCCAACTTTGACGGAACTACCGAAGAGCCGGTGGTGCTCCCATCGCGTGTTCCTAACCTATTGATAAACGGCGTCTCCGGCATAGCAGTTGGCATGGCTACCAACATCCCACCACACAATCTTGGTGAAGTTGTTGACGCCCTCAGATCGCTTATAGACAATCCCGATGTCTCCATCAAGGAGTTGATGAAGAAGATCAAGGGCCCCGACTTCCCGGGAGGAGGCATAATCCTCGGGCGTGATGGGATTAGACAAGCCTACGAGACCGGGAGGGGAGCTATTCGAGTCAGAGCGAAGTGCCATATAGAGAACCTAGAGAGCGGCAGAAGCCGCATAGTGATCACTGAACTCCCCTACATGGTAAACAAGGCTAAGCTTATAGAGAGGATTGCGGAGCTACACAGGGCAAAGAAGGTTGACGGCATTGTCAACCTCAATGATGAGACCGACCGCACGGGCATGCGCATAGTCATCGACCTTAGAAGGGACGCCAACCCGAATGTTATCCTCAATCAGTTGTACAAGCAGACCCAGCTGGAGGATACCTTCGGTGCTATACTCCTTGTGCTCGTGAACAACCGGCCTCGGATTCTCAATCTCAAGGAGCTCTTGCAGTACTACCTCGACCACCAGAAAGAAGTCGTCATCAGAAGGACCAAGTACGACCTAAGGCAGGCCGAAGAGCGTGCACATATTCTCGAAGGGCTGAGGATCGCTCTCGACAACATCGATGCCATCGTTGACCTGCTAAAGAAGTCAAAAGACCCTGAGGAAGGTAAGTCTAAGCTCATGTCGCAGTTTGGGCTCACTGAGACCCAGGCTAAGGCGATTCTTGACATGAGATTGCAGCGGCTAACCGGTCTGGAGCGCGACAAGATAGAGGCTGAGTACAAAGAGAAGATGGAGCTGATCGCCGAACTCAAGGCAATACTTGCTGATGAGAGGCGCGTCATGAAGATCGTCAGTGACGAGCTGCTGGAGGTCAAGGAGAAGTTCGCCGACCCGAGGCGCACTGAGATTAGCCTGTCCACAGGTGCCATCGAGATCGAGGACCTCATAGCACGCGAAGACATAGTGGTCACTTTGACACACCAAGGGTATATCAAGAGGGTCTCGCTCAGCTCGTACAGGAGCCAGCGGCGTGGAGGCAAAGGGATCACTGCAATAAATCCCAAGGACGGAGATTTCGTCGAGCGGATCTTCATAACGTCAACTCATGATCTGCTGCTTTGCTTTACAAATGCGGGCAAAGTCTATGCCCTGCGCGGCTATGACATACCTGAGGCGGGGCGCCAGGCCCGGGGCACGGCTGTCGTCAATCTCTTGCCTGTCGAACGCGGGGAAAGGGTTATGACCGTGATGCCCGTCGGAGAATTCGACGAGGATACTTGCCTCTTCTTTGCTACGAGAGACGGCATTGTGAAGAAGACATACCTGTCGCAGTTTGCCAATATCCGGTCGACAGGATTAATCGCCATCAACTTGGACGAAGGCGATAGCTTAGTCGGTGTTAGGATGATAGACGGTGCTGAGGACATCATTCTCGTCACTCAAAACGGCCAGTCTATACGTTTCTCACACGAGGATGTGCGGCCTATGGGACGTCCTGCTCGCGGGGTCGTTGGAATCCGCCTCGATGAAGGCGACCACGTTGTAGGCATGGACGCCATTAGCCCAAGTGACGTTGATGGGTCGTACCTCCTGGTTGTGACGGTTAATGGCTATGGCAAACGCACACTTCTTTCTCAGTACAGTGTGCAAAAGCGCGGTGGGAAGGGCCTGAAGACCCTCCAGATCACAGAGAAAAACGGGCCTATAGTTGCTGCTAAGATCGTCAGAGATGGCGACGAGCTAATGCTGATCTCGCACGAAGGCACAGCCATTCGAGTTAAGGCAGACGAAATCTCCATAATGGGGAGGTCTACGCAAGGCGTCCGGGTAATGACTATGGATGAGGGCGATGCTGTTGCCTCCATGGCGAAGATAGCTACAAGGGACGACGAGGTTGACGACAGCGGTGAAACAGGCTCAGATGGCGAGGCACCTGACGAGGAAGAGCCTTCGCTTCCTGATAGTGAAGACGGCTATCTATTAGGGTATGAGGACGAAGACACCGATGAGGATGAAAGCGACGAAGATTACTAGTGAGATCGCCGTGAGCAGGCTGAATGAGAGGGCGAGTATACCCGAGCAAGCGAGCGAGTGCTTGGATTGGGAAGGAAACATTCGACGTCGTTGCTGATTAAGCACGGTTTATGGCTATTGCCAAGAGCACCCGTCGCGTGTATAATGACACTCGTGCCACGTGTTGGTGAGACACAGGTTCAATTGGTACCTGACTGGCCGATTGGACATTTACTGGATGGAGATTGGTGTTGACTTATAGCTAAATACGTGGTAACATACTTTTTGCGCCCTCCCGAAGTAGGGAGAGTGACTGGGAACTACCCGGTCCGAGTCTACGGGAGAAGCGCACGGGCGCAAGCCTGATTGCTCCTTGAAAACTGAACAGTGGGATGAAGAGGTTCCATTGAGTTTATTGGGATCCTGACAGGGATCCTGCCTGCGGAATATAGAGCGCAGGACAGACT
>Ga0116181_1000306_pt1 | contig 44137 bp, 45 predicted proteins | sample AD_UKC075_MetaG_FD_89752 | JGI IMG/M metagenome (GOLD analysis project Ga0116181, IMG submission 89752) | Active sludge microbial communities of municipal wastewater-treating anaerobic digesters from USA - AD_UKC075_MetaG | ecosystem: Engineered > Bioreactor > Anaerobic > Digestate | place: USA... | reverse complement strand
GCCAAGAATAACCAATTGAATTACAAATAGTAAATGTAAAGAATGCATTAACACCCATTCCTGGAGCAAGTGCTACTGGATAATTTGCCATAAATGCCATTACAATTGTTGCTAGAGCGGCACCGACAGCAGTTGCAATAAATGCTCCACCTAACGGAATTTTAGCAGCATTAATCATTGATGGGTTAACGGCTAAAATATAGCACATTGATAAGAAAGTAACTAATCCGCCAACTGTTTCAGCGCGGAAGTTAGTTTTGCGTTCTTCAAACTTGAAAAACGCACTGATTTTTTGTTTCATAAAGATCTCCTTTCCCTTTTTTTGTGTGCGTATACAATATATCATACTAGAAGACAAAAAAACCAAAGTGCGACACTTTGGTTTCTACTACATTGACAACACCAAAAAAAGGTTATCAATCGTAGTCATGCACTTTACGGGTGCATGGTAGAAACTTGGTCACCATATTAGACCAATTATACGATGATATATTGGATACACCTATACTATACCAAAATCAATTTTTGATGTAAAGGCGATTTTTGTAAATTAGTTGTATTTTAAAACGTTTTCTTGTATTTTTTGTTTTTCTATGCCTATGTTTAATTATTCATATGATTTTAATGCTTCAATCATATTGATTTTGCGGGTTTGAGGAAGGGAAAGGAAGTATTCGATGCCTAAGAAAACCAATGATAAAATAAATGTTAAAATATAGCTTAATGACTTAATTTCATTCGCTAAAATTACTCCATCCACATCGATAATACTAATTATAGAAAAATGCAATGTTTTTCCTAGTAAAATACCTATTAATATTGCTGCTAATGAGATAATGAAAGTTTCACGGAAAACATATCCCGATACTTCAAATTCTTGGTAACCCAATACTTTTAATGTAGCTATTTCTCTAGTTCTTGTATGGATATTTATTAAAATCAAATTATAATTTATAACTAATGCTAATGCACATGAAAATACCACCATCATAATTATGATACTTGAAAGACTTTTTGATGTTTGATCATACATATATTTTAAATCTTCTTTTAAAGCCACTTTGGTTATCGAAGAATTATTTTCCAATTTTTGTTTTAGAACATCTTTTTCTTGATTTGTTAGATTTGTTATAACATATATTTTATTATAGTCTAGCGTAACATATTGTTCTAAAATCTCTTTTGCAATATATACGTTATTCCCAAAATAATAATCTTGTATATGAGTTATTGTTAATTCTATCGTTTGGTTTGATATTGAAAGTTTTATTTTATCACCAACAGATAAATTATGTTTACTAGCAAATTGTTTAGTTATAATTACCGAATCTTTTGTAAATTCAAAATTTTTTTTATTTTTATTTCTAAAATTAATAAATTCATTAATTCTACTACTATCTTCAAATGATAATACAGTAATAAAATCTTTATTTTTGTTTTGAAGTTGTGCTGTCATACTAAAGACATATATGAAATTAAAATTAGCAATTTCACTTATTTCAGTTTGTTTATTAATACTAACTTCTAAATCATAACTTAAAATATCATCATATTGATATTTACCAGCTAAGTCAACTGAATCTTTAACACCAAATCCCGCTAATAATAGTGCAGTGCTACCAGCAATTCCAATTAAAGTTAAAAATAAATTACGTTTGTATCGAAAAATATTACGAAAAGTCGATTTATATTTAAATTTCAGTCTTTTCCAAATGAAAGGAATTTTTTCTATAAATATTTTCTTGCCTGATTTTGGAACTTTTGGACGTAATAATTCGGTCGGTTTTTCTTTTAAATGATTATAAACTGAAAGAATTGTGACAGTGACGACTGAAGCAATCATTATTACAGATATAATCGAAGTATAATTAAAATAATATTGAATAGAAAATGACGGGAGATTATAAACGGTTGAATAGACATTATAAATAATTCGAGGAATAAAATATACTCCACCACCAATTCCAATAATTGTTCCAAGTCCTGATGAAATTAAACTATAAATAATGTATTTTGATAAAATTTTCAAATTACCAAAACCAAGTGAACGTAATGTTCCAATTTGATTCCGTTGATCTTCAACAATCCTCATCATTGAAGCCATTGTTACTAAAACAGTCACCATCAAAAAGAATACTGGGAATAATAATGATACTGCTTCTGTAATACCAACATCAGATAAGTATTTGGCATAACTTTGATTCATATCTAAACGTATAAAATATAATTCTGGATATTCTTTTTGTAAAATATCAATTTTTTCTTGTAAAAAATCACGATAACTTCGGCTAAATAGTTTATATTTTTTACTATTATTTAAAGTAATTAAAATATTAGTATAAGTTTTTTCATTTTGTAAACTTTCATCAGCATATACAATTATTTCAATTGGTCGTTGTTCAGTATGTGATATCTCCTCAACAAACGCAAAATACCATGGATTATGAACTATACCTACGACTTCAATAGTTTTATCCATAAAAGTTGTTATATATCCAAGTGGAACATCAACTAGAAATGGTTGTTTTTGTTCTATTACTACTTCAATAGTTTCAGAATCAGGATTTGGCAATCGTCCTTCGATAATGGTTAATTTATTAATAGATATTTCTTCTTTAAAATTAATAACATTTATTCTTGCAAGCTTTTTTTCATCTCTAAAATCAACATCTCCATCAAAAGAAAAGTAGGGATAAACATCATCGATTAATGGATGATTTTTTATATCATTAATTATTTCATCACTAAATGGTCCACCTATAATCATCGCATCCGCAGCATTCGTATCTTCATAAAATTTTTCCACACTATAATGTAAATTTGGTGCGGCTGTCATTAATCCTAAAGTAAAGCCTACTCCCAAAGCTACTATTAGAACAATCGCTAATAATTTAGGGAATAACGTCCAAGTTTCACGAAAAATTAATTTCGTAAATTTTTTCATCACCACATTACCTCATCAATATCTTTAGGATGATCATTAACAATGATGCGACTTACTTTACCATCGCGTATTTGAATAACCCGATTTGCAATTTCAGTAATAGCCTGGTTATGGGTAACAATAATCACAGTTTTATTATGATTTTTAGAAATACTTGCTAAAAGTTTTAGGACTTGCTTTCCTATTTCAAAATCTAATGCTCCGGTTGGCTCATCACATAATAATATCTTTGCATTTTTGGCTATAGCTCTCGCAATGGAGACTCGTTGTTGTTCTCCACCTGAAAGTTGAGATGGAAAGTTATTTGCACGTTCTTTTAATCCAACTTGTTCTAAAATATCCATTGGATCAAGTTTAGATTTCGTAATCTCCTTTGCAATTTCCACATTTTCCAATGCTGTTAATTGAGGCATTAAATTATAAAATTGAAATACAAAACCAACATCATATCGACGATATAACGTTAGCTCCTTTAACGAAAGTTTACTAATATCTTTACCATCAACTATTATTTGACCTTCATCGATAGTATCCATTCCGCCAAGGACATTTAAAATAGTTGTTTTACCTGCTCCACTTGGACCAACAATAACACACAATTCACCTTCATATACTTCAAATGATACATTATCATTGGCCCGAATTATTTGTGAACCAATTTTATAATTTTTTACAACATCCCTAAACTCAACCATCTTCCTCATAATCAACTTCTCCCAACCTTACTTAAGATATTTTTTAATAAGTCCACTAAGACCTCTACTTCTTTAACTCCTATTAATTGAAATATTTCATCAAAATATTTTTCTATATTAATGAATTTTTCTTCCAAGTAACTTTTGCCAATATAACTTAAAGTTATAACGATACTTCTTTTATCGTCAGGATTTTCAGAAATACTAATAAATTTTTTTGTTTTTAAAGATAATATTAATGCAGTAATCCGACCTTTTGTAACCTTTAATTCTTCACTTAACTGTTTTGGTTGCATTGGTCCATTCAAATATAAACGTAATAAAAATGCATCTTCTCCTTGAATAAATCCGGCAATATTTTGAACCATCGGAATTCTTGAGATATCATATAAACACATTAAAAATTCATCTTTTAATTTGGTTAATTTCTCATTCAAATTTTCCCACCTATTTAGTTTATAGTATATACAATATTATATCACAAATAAAAAATATGTACAATTTTATTTAATTTGATATTAAAAAGGCCCTTTTATTTTTAAAAGGGCCCAATTATATTCCACATTGATATTTAACTAATTGTATATCTAAATAAACAATAATTTCATCTATTACATTTGTTATTTTCATCAGTAATTTTATAATTTCATATTTTCTTAATTATTATTTGATATTTTTCACAGGTACTTAAAAGTAAAATCGATGTCATAATAAAACTTTAAAAATTATTTTGGTTAATTCAACTATATCTCCCATATTTTTATCATTTAAAACAATTTTATTTAATTCTTTCAAATAGTTCAATAATAACTATGATTTAGATGTGTAAACACAATAAACTAATATAAAATAGAAATTAAAGTAAATGTTTTAATTTATTTATACCTATTTTTTAGATTTATAAGTTATTGAAAAATAAAGTGTAATACTATCATCAGTATTAATAATTTCATTTATTAAGTCTAAATCTATATCATCAATGGAACAATAATCAATGATAACTCCAGGATAATATTTTAGAACATACATATTCCCTGTCAAACGATTGATACCATATCTTTCGATTTCTTCATAGTTAATTTGTTCAAATGATTGCCACTCTAATGAAGTTTTTATTTGAATTCGAAATTGAAAGTACAAATTAACCGTGATAATATTATCTTTTTGTTGTTCAATAAATTCTTTAACTTCATCTAATGTACTACCTTTTTTTAAAACATATTGATTATATGCTTCACAAATATTACTATAACTAATTTCAATGGTAGTAATATCTTGTTCCACTTTTTCATATTCAATAAGGTATAAATGTTCAGCAATATCACATGTTCCAACTGCTGGGAAGTAATGCTCAACATTAATAATTAATGAGTAATCTTTTTGTAATGTTAATGATTTAACATTAACTTTATTCGAGCCAGATGGTTCCATTTGATAATAAAGAATTAATCCATATGTATCAAAAAAATCTTCAGAAACATCTAGTTTACTTTTTTCTTGATTATTAAAACTTTCATTATCATATTTAAACGTATTTTGAATGAAATCTACATATTTCTCATAAGTATCTATATTAAATACTACTGTTTTATTAAAAAAACTTACTCTACCAATATATGTCACTGTGTAATTAAATGGTAGAATTTCTTCATTGACTTCATTAATTGATTCAGTATTTTCATAATTATTATTCAATTTTTTAAACATTAAATTACTTTTAAGATTTTCTGTTTTGCAAGCGCTAATTATAATAGTCACAAATGCAAAAAATATTATTAATAATAGTTTTTTAGTTTTCATTAGTCGTCCTCCTTCTATCATTTCTTTAACAACATAACAACTGTTTAATCAAAATTTATTGGTAATTATTTCTTTTAAATGCGATTGAGGACTTTATATTTTAAACAATTACTTTAATCTAATTATCTATCAGAAAAACAAATATTGAAATTAACAAATTAAGATTAATTATTTATAAGATTTGTGAGTTAATAGCGATGTTTAACATTTAATTTATAAATTAAATGACATTTTTTATTTTTTACTAAGTAAATCTATTAAATATTTATATACTTCAAGTCACTACTAATTTTATTCGATATATAAATCTATATAATAAAAAATCTTTATTTTAAATCTATTGTCTAAATATACTATATGATGACAAAGCAAAATTTCTATATTACTTTTTATTATCTAATATGTCATTAATATATCTATATTAGTAGTATCATCATTAGAGTTTAAATTATTATTGGAAAGATTTTTTGACAAAATAAATAAGTTTTTTTATAAACCTTTTTATTTTTATAATAATGTTACAGTTTATCAAATAAATTATCTTTATTAACTATTATATTTCTTCATTATCATCAAAATCATTTAGTTCGCCATAAAAATCTTCATATTCTTCTATAAAATCAATATATTCTAGTTCATCTAAATCATATTCATAATCTATGACATCGCTTGATCCACAGTTTGGACAATTAGGACATATTTGGTAAGTTAAAAAATTATATCCACACTCAAGGCACTCATACGCATCAGCATATTCATCATATTCGATAAAATCTTCTATTATTCTATCATTATCTTTTTCCATTATTTTAACCTCTCTTTTTGAAAAAGTTTGTCCTCTTTTTTTTAAAACAAAGAAAACTTTTATGAAGTTTTCTTTGTTTTAACGAATAAACATTTGCACGAAATAATACGGTCCATTTGGACTAGTTCTAGCTACCCCGACCCCTATAGTTGTAAAGTTTGGATTTAAAATATTTGCTTTATGTCCACTAGAATTCATCCATTGATTCATAACTTGTTGGGCTGTTAGATTTCCATAAGCAATGTTTTCCGCGGCTTCCGTATAACGGATACCAAAATCTCTTAACATCTGAAATGGTGAACCATAAATTGGTGAATTGTGAGAGAAATAATTATTATCGATCATATCTTGGGCTTTTATTCGTGCAACTCGTGATACTTCCCAATTTTCTTGTAATGGATTTAAATTTCGGCGCACCCTTTCTTGATTAACTAAGCGGATTATTTCTTGTTCAAGATTACCATAGCCATTACTTTTCGGAATAAAAATTTGTTGGCCGATATATATCAAATTCGGATTGGCAATCTGAGGATTGGCATTAATTAGTTCAGATATTCCGACTTGATACATATTGGCAATTTTCCATAACGTATCACCAGGACGCACAATATATATTTCATTTTGTCGGTAGTTCATACTATACTATATGAAGGATATTTCTAAATGGTGAATACATATCGTTATATAGTAGTTTAATAATTATCCTTACACTTTAATTGTAACATTTTTTACTGTTTTGTTAAATTATTTATAAAAAAATTAGAGTGCTTTGGAATATTTTCTAAAGCACTCTATTTAAATTCTAATTATTCAGTTGGTTCTAATCTTTGAGTTGTTGCTTTATCAGGAGCAACGATACTCATTTGATAATATGTAGATGTACGTGATGTTACTACTACATAGATTTCACCAATAATTGGAATACGTGGATCTTTTGTTGTTGGGCCAACAAATGGGCCAGTGATTCCTAGTAAATCAGTATACCATGTTTCACCAGCATTTGGTATATTAACATCAGTTTTTAAACTAAATGTTTGACCATTGTATTTAGTTCCATCATTATTAGTAGCTTCCGCAAAGAACACCTTAACATTAAATGGGAAGTTTGAACTAGAGCCACCAATATAGAATGGTCTTTCAGCAGTGCCAACAAATTTTAGTAATACACCATATTGTAAGTTATCTGCAAATTCTTGTTGAGCGTCATGTGAGTCAATTACAATGGCATTTTCAAAGTTAAAGTTTAATGGGTTATTAGTACTTACACGTTTTACATATGATTCATTTGTTATAACAATATTACGACGACCAGTTTGCTCAGGTGATGATGAACCAATTGCTGGTGAATCAGCAAAATACGTACCTTCAATAATTACTTCATCACCAATGGCTAGTAAAGTACCTTCGCTATCATAATATTGTCCATATTTTGAAGAATTATTTACATTAGCCAAACCGTTAATTAGAAGCATATCTCCAGTTTGGTTGTCTAGAATAATAATACCATCACGTGTTTTATTATTATTACCATCACTACTGTATGCTGCAATTACACCTTTAACACGAACTTTTACACCATCTGGATTTCCTGCTAAAACTTGGCTAACTGTTAAAGGTACTTTTGGATTAACAGTAACAACTACTTCAATTGTGTATACTTGTCCATCAACAATGTATTCCGCAATCAACGTAACAACTACTAATTCTTCAACAGGAGTTACTTCACCAGTTTCTGGATTAATTACATTTGGATGAGATGATGTCCAAGTAATTTCACCTTGAATTTTTGGATGATTTTTCAATAAGTTAATTGTACCTTCTTCGATTGATTCTGGAATGTTAGTACGAATATCTTTTTCAACTGTTAAACTTTCAAATTGCCAGCAAGACCAATCAGGAATTAAGAAGGCAATATATGAGTCAGAAATATATAATGCATAAGCATAGAATGAACCATTTACTTGTTTTCCAGGTTGGTTAACAAATGGAATATCAAATAGTTTATACCAAGATGTATCTCCTAAAGATTCATTTTGACATGCAATTAGGAATGCTAGACGACGTTTTGTTCCACCAGTACCGAATCCGGCTAAACCGTTTGCTTCATCTGGACCTAATACAACCCAGTTTGTATCACTTGGTGTTGAAGATGTTGAGAAGTTTAAGAATGGTTTTTCAAATTTAACTAATTTATTATTGAAAGATTCATAGTTCGCACCAAAGTATTCAAAGTCTTCTAGGTCTTTTAATACATAGGCATTTTCAAAATCATGAGTATATTCATTATCTCTTGATAATATTGTCATTTCAGTAACGTTCATGATAGTTGGACGGCCACTTAAGCGATAACGAGCTTTAACAGTTATCATATCACCAATTTTAACAGCCTTGAATTCTTCGCTATCATTTAGAATATAATTACCAGTATTAGAGAAGTCAACAGTAGTTGTTTCTTTAGTTACTGGGTCTTGAATAACGAATGAGCGAATTGTTAATGATTGGTTACGAGCAATACCTACTACTAAACCTTTAACATGAACATAACTCATATCAACTTCTGGTAAGTCATTTAATAACTCTGATACTGTTCTTTCTACAATTGCTTTGGAAACAATTTTAAATTCTTTAGTACTTTCATTTTGTCCATCACTAATTGTAACAACAAAGGTAATTTCATGATCAACATTGTCTAAAGTTATTTGAACTTTACCTTCTTCATCAATTGTTACATAATTATTAGGTTGAACATACCAACTATATGTGATTGTTGGTAATAATGGATGGGATTTTGGTAAATTTAATACACCATATATTTTTTTAGGTAATCTAGCATTTAAGTCTTCAAGAGCTAGTTTAACAACATCATCGAAATTATATGGTTTTTCTTCAATATCTTGTGCTCCACCTGCAAAAGAAACTGACCAAGTATTTTCACCCGGTAAATAGTTATGAACAATTACTTTAATAATTACTTCTTTATTTAAGTATTGGTCTAAAACAGTTAAATTTGATGCTTGAGTAACTACTACATAATTTCCTTCGCGATCAGAAAGAGTGTACAAGTTAGCAGCGTTTTTCTCAAGAATTGCTTCTAATTTAACAACTTTTGCATAACTATTAACACGATCTGTTGAGCTTAGTCCTTTTACTTGAGCAACAGTTAACTCGCTAACTTCCACATCCGCTGTTTTACCTTGTTCAACTGTTTTAACAGTCACATTACGAACTTGTGGAAAGTTATTAACAATGTTAAATTGACCAGTAATTTGGACTTTATCCCCGACAGCAACTTGTGTTTGTGAAGATGTTCCTGTTAGAACAAAGATTCGACCATCTTTTGCATCAGCCACATAAAATCCATTATTAACAACCCCAAAAACAACACCTTCGATTTGTACTTCGTCATTGTTTTTGGCAGTAGTTAACACAGTGTTTATAGCGACTGGTTCAAATTTTTTACCATTATCTTTGCCTGGTTCTTTTTCTTTACATCCAACAGCTATAAACGCAACTAGAACCAAACATAGTAGTGTTAGAAACTTTTTCATTATTTTCTCCTTTCCTTTTCTTTTAGTTTTTAATCTATTTGTGTTAGAAACTAACACTTTTATATAAAGAAAGCACCTTGAATACTTTAGATGCTTTCTTTATTAATCACCTTAGCAAATAAACTATTTTCGTTTAAAAATAACATGTTGTTGGTTATAAGTTAGACTGCCATTATACCACTGACGATAGAATAACATTGCAGTCATTGTTACATAGCCGTCACGATAATGATCGAATGTATCACTCGAATCCGCAAAAATAATTACGTCATCATAAACATTATTAGTACCCATTGTATCTATGCCAATAATAACTACCCAGTGGCCGCCATGAGGACGCCAAGAAACTGGAATTGGTGTTCCGTCACGAAGGTTACGTATTGTCCAACTTAAGAAATCCGTATATGTCGGGAAAAGACGGGAATTAATGTTTACATATTTATCACGACTATATGAACCACCTTCAGCTTGATAACCTAAGTTGCTTAACAGTTTTTTTAGTCCAGTGGCCCCACTCCAACATTATATATAAAGGATACCAATTAATTTAACATATTTTATTACATTCGAGTCGCTTAATCTAAATTTTAGAAAAAAACATTTATCGTAAAAAAGCATCCGACTTGTATGCATATATTAATTTATGGTATACTTTTAAGTTGTAAATACTCGAAAACGTTTACCCTACAATAAGTTTAACATAATAAACATTATATATACAATCAAGGAACAATTAATTTTAAGTAAACATTTTGTAAACTTTGTAAAGTAATTGTAAACGATTTTAGCGATAAAGCTAGTTGTTACTTAATAAATATTTCCTGTTAATTATAATATTTCAAATAACAAAAGCACTCTAAAGGATTTCCCTTTAGAGTGCTTTGCTATTATATTTTATCCCCCCACTTAGCATACACTATAATATTTCCAGTCATTCCTTTAGTTATTTTGGTAATCGGTATTGTGCATTCTCTATCTAAATACCAACCTAAGAATTGATGGTTTCCAGTAGCTGAAGGTAAATCAAATTCATCTTCGATGGTATAGGTTGTTTTATCAGTTGGTAATTGATAAGTATAATTTGGATTCTCTTGAAGGATATATTTTTTTGGAAGACTATTAAACGGTCCGATATCAGTTCCTTGTTGCCATTGATGGAATCTAAAGAAAATTTGAATTCGTCCATCTGAAAGCGGGGTGTATGTTTTATCATATGAAGGATAGTATTTGTTAATGCAATTAATAAAATAACGATCTAGGTCTAAATATTTAATGCGATATAATTTGCTATTAAGGAAATAATCCTCTGATTCTTCGATGATTGCTGAGTCGTCACTTGCACGGACAACCGGTTTATAAATAATGTTGGAAATTGTTTTTTCAAAATCATATTTGTCAATATTCTTTAGACCTTCAACTGAATCAAATGATACGGTTACACCGTTTTTCGTCATTGTAACTTTATTTCCTTGAACAGTAATTTCTTTAATATTTTTGCCATTTGTTAATAACCAATTATATAGATCAGTATAAAACTCATCAATAAAAGCTTGTTTAGACGGCCATGATGATTCAACAATTTCATCAACATTTGCTTCATATGTAATTGTATAATTATTTACCCTATATTGGGCAACAACTACCATATCTTGTTTAACATTAGTAAAATCTTTATCCCAGCCAATAAACGTATAACCGTTTCGAGTTGGGGTTGCTGGGGCGGCGGCAGTTTTGCCTTCTTTAACTTCTGAAACTTTTAAAACTGTTCCGTCATAATCTGTGAATGTTACTTGATATGTTGGTAATGGTAAATCACTTTTTTCCGGTAAAACTACTTTGTCCATACGATGCCAGTCACAAGTAACAAAATCAACACCTTTATTAATCCAGCTTTGTAATTTTGGATAATCATCATATTGAGTAAATGTATAACAAGAGACTTTTAATCCAGCTTCTTTATAGCGAGCTATCCATTCATCACTATTTTGACCAGTAATATTGAAACTAATATCTAAATTATATTGGATGCATCTTTGTAAAGTTGCTTCGTTTTCAAGTGAAGTTACTAGATATTGACATTCGATATCACTGTAACCATTATTCCGCGTCCATATTAAACAGTTAAGTTGTGAAGTTAATAGAATAACATTTTCACGCATTCCAGTTCGTTCAATTACATCCATTAAAGCTGGCATACGTGATTGATCATTACTATTAATTCCAGCTGAATATTTTAATTCAATAACAGCCTTAACATTATATTCTTTACAAATTTCTAAGAAACGTTCTAATGTACAAAGTTTAGTTGTGTAAGGTGTATTTTTAGCAGAGCCATTTTGGGCTGGAAAACCACTATAACGTGTTGCTGTATGTTCTACATCTTTTAAAACACTCCAGTTAGTTGAAGCCAAAGTATATCCTGCAAATGTATCATCATGACATAAAACAAATACTCCGTCTTTGGTTTGTTTTAAGTCTACTTCGACAGCTTGATATTTTAATACTTGAATTGCATAAAGAATTGCTTCTTCAGAATTCATTAATCCATAATAACTACCTGCATGACCAATGAAAGTGACATCATAATTCCAAACAACTTCTACTTCTCGAGTCATTTTAGTAACATTACTAGAACTATCTTCAACTTCAAGTTCGACTACTTGGATACCATATGCTTGATTATCAAATCCTTTTGTTACTCTAATCTTATCAGTTATATCTCCATCAGCATTATCAAATGCTTTAATACCTTTTAATACATCAAAAGTTTTATTCCAATTTACAATTTCACGCTGTTTAAAATCTTCTTCCAAAGTAAATGTTGGCGAAACTGTATCTTCAATACCTAAGACACTCAATTCATGAGTAGCAGTGTATCCATTACAAGCAGCTGTAATGATAACAGTTCCTGGATTTAATCCCGTTACTGCTCCATCACTAGTAAGTCTTACAATTTGGGTATCATTTGATGACCAGATAACTTCACCACTAATTCCTTTTAACTCGACTTTTAAAGTAACTGTTTGATTACGATAAATGATTTCTGGTCCAACAATTTTTATACTAACCGAACTATTTCTACTAACGATTACTGTAATTACTACAGGAACAACATCATCTCGATCCTTAATGCTAATTGTGATAGATACGGTTCCTTCTTTTAACGCAGTTATTTTCCCATTTACAATTTCGATAATTTCATCATTATCAACATTATAGACTAATTCATATTCATCAATATTTTTAACAATAGGATTTAATTGATATTCTTGACCAACTTCTAGTTCTATATTATCATTTACAATTTCAATTATTCCACCCGGTTTTTTAACTTTTACCGTAACATTAATTGGAGTAATGTCATTACGGTTTAAAATAGAAATTGTTACTGTTGTGGTTCCTTCTTTTAATGCAGTTATTTTTCCATTTGTAACCGCGATAATGTCTTCATTACTTACACTATAACTTATAATATAGTCTTCTAAATTTCTAACAATTGGATTTAATTGATATGTTTCGCCAATATATAACTCGATTTCATCTTCATCAATTTCAAGGTGTGGACTACCATCTTGCTTATTAGAAACATTAATTGTAACTTGAACACTTTTAATGTCATCACGATCTTTAATACTAATAGTTACTACGACTGTTCCACCAGCAAGCGCAGTAATCTTACCATCTGAAATTTCAATAATTCCTTCTTTATCAACACTATAAATAAGCTCAAATTCCTTTAATCCTGACACCGTAGGTTTTAAATCATACGTGTCCCCAACAAATAAATCAACTGTTGACTGACTAACTTTAAGAGTTGGTTGTGTATCATCACAACTAACTAAAAATAATAGTGCTACTACCAATAAAATACTCACAAATAATCTTTTCACTCTTGCCGTTCTCTCTCTCCTATAATAGTTAGTTATGTAGAATTGAAAACGTTACCTTTATTATTGTAGCATATTAATAATTAAGAATAAATATCTAAAGAGTATTTTTATTAATTAAAAATATCCCTATAAAGGGATATAATGTAATAGATTATAATTAAAAAATTTATAATAACATTAAATATTTATTTATCCATTACTTTTTCTTTAATATGATATCTCAAAATAGTATTTAACTTACTTGGTTCAGTTTTGCGAGGATCACTTAGATAAATTTCTTTATGGACTAGGGATTTTATCTCATAATTGGTAGATTTTAAATATTCTTTCATGATTTCGAATGTTTTTTGCTCTTCATCGTATGAGCCGATATGTAACATTTGAATCGATAGTCCTTCGTTGATAGTTTTAAAATATAATTTTTCAAAGTAAGGATTATCCTTTGTTTTTCTAACGATATTTAACATTGTTTCAAATATATCTTTTGTAACAAATGATGGTTGTTTAATCATAATTGTGTAGATTAATTCATCTTTTAATAAAAAATTGCTTTTTCTTCCGATTTCAGTTAAGTCCCAAAAACCTTCTAATGGATAAACTGTATATTCAAAAAAACCTGGAATGTCAATCCCTTTTTTGGATGACATTCTAATTGCATAACTGATACTATATAATGCTTCGACTTATTCTTGAAATTGTAAACTGTTTGGATTACCAACACCATCAATACATATAAAATTAGCTTTTGGAATATTTACTATTATAGGTTTTGTTTTTACATTGTATATTTCTTTCTCTGATTTTTTTCATTCATATTTCATTTGATAAATCTCCTTTTCTTATTTTATAAGCACCTCAAAAAATAAACATTTTTGGGCTGAATTTAGATTAGACTTTTATTCAGTTTTATTCCCATTTTGATGATTATTTTCCATTTTCCAAAAAAATACTTTTTGAATTAACCCTTTTCTACGTTTTAAATCGATATACCCTAAGATACTGATAATAAATGCACCAATAGTATTTAAAATTAAATCTTTCATTGTATCACGCAATGCATGACGTCCTAACCATAATTCTCCAGTAATTGAATCGCGAAATCTTTGCATATTACTGCCAGCCACCCCATCAATTAAATACTCAATTATTTCCCAAATTACTTCAACCGATAAAGAAAAGCAAAATACGAATAAAGCTACAAAAGCAGGTTTTAATTTGAACTCAATATCCTCTGAATCATTAAGCAAATTAATTAAGGAAAAACCTACTACCCCCACCAATGATCCGCTGAATAAATGAAGGGCGGAGTCCCACCACTTAACATAAACAAAAAATCCGCCAATTTCCCCAATTAATAAAGCGCATGTTACAAAACCAATATATATTCTAAGCAACAATTCCGGAACAGCAATATAAAATTTTTTCTTTAAAAAATAAGGAACAAATGAAGCAATAAACAACACCAAAGCATTTATTGCAATAAATAAAAAATCAGCACTTTGAGAATCATCACTTCTCCTTAAAAAAACCCCAACAATACTATACCCAAGCAAAATTATCGTAATCACCCGAACAGTCCAATACATAACCTTTGTCGACTTGCTTTGTTTTATGTTTTGGTTATGATTAATCATATTGCTTCCCTTCTTTCTTTGCTTTATATTATATGAGAGTAATAGAAATTTGTCAACTTTCATCAAAAAATGTCTATTTGAAATTATTACAAGAATGTTATCAATTTTGAAGGAATGCACTCTATATAAATATTTTTTTGTGTTTCTTTATAAGATAATTAATCAATGAATATGATATAATTAAACTATAAAACCATAAGAGGTGTGGTATGAGGAAGTTATTTAAAATTTTTTTAATTATCATTTTAATCCTTGGTGTATTTTCATTATTTACATTGTTATCACCATATCCAACAGTTTGGTTAACAAGATATATCTTTAGTAAATCTTCTTATACTTCTCACAAGGATTTAGATGTGGTTAGAGAAAATATTGAAATCATTCAAGATGTAAATTATCCTTCAAATTATTCAAATAATACTTTAGATATTATTTATCCAAAAAACGCTAGCGATGAAACTTTTCCTGTCATCTTTTGGATTCATGGCGGTGCATTTATATCAGGAGATAAAAGTGATGTCACAAATTATATGATTATGCTTGCAAATGAAGGTTTTGTTATTGTTAATATTAATTATACATTAGCTCCTAAATTCAAATATCCTGCTCCTATAGTCCAATTAGGTGAAGCATATTCTTTTATTGAAAATAGTACTGATTATCCTTTTATTAATAAAGATCAAATATATTTTGGAGGAGATTCAGCTGGCGCCCACATCGTTGCTCAGTTTATCTTAATTCAAACAAATGATGAATATGTTAATACTATTAATAAAATATCTGAAACTAGAAATATAAACAAAGTAGTCAATAAAGAAATAAGGGGAGTAATTTTGTTTTGTGGACCATATGATTTTGAAGCATTATCAAATCTAGTCAAAGGTCAAACCGCCAATTCCACTAACAAAAAATAATTTCAATAATTTCATTTTTTGCTAAAAGGATTGGCTTTGCTTATTTAGGTGATTTAAATTGGAAAAATAAAGATAAATACAAAGTATTAAGTATTCCTGAATATGTTACAAGTAGTTTTCCACCAGCATTTTTAATAGATGGCGCCAGTTTTCTTTTGAAGACCATGCAAAAAAATTAGAGACTAAATTAAATGAATTAGGGGTGTATGTAGAAGGGGTATACTATGATTATGATCTACCGCATGAATATCAATTTAATTTAGGTACTATTTATGAAGATGCAAATAATTATGCACAAATGACATTTGAAAAATTAATATTTTTTCTTTCTAGATAAAAAACGACCATAATGGTCGTTTTTTGTTTAATTTTTTATTTAAAAATGTAAACGCTTCCTTGTATTTTTTTGGTAAAACTATTATAATTTATAGTGATATGATGTTTAATTTAACGTTCTTCTTTAAACCTATTATTTTCATTTAAAAAAGGGGGCTTTATAATGAACCTAAACAACGAAACATTTATTATTGTTCTCTCAATTATTATTGGTATTACACTAATTTCCTTAGTTTATGTATTCTTTCTAAAAAGTCAATTACGTAAACTAGAAATTGAAAATGCTAATATCGAAGAGATTTCATCGTTTATAAGAGAAGGCACCTTAGCATTTCTTAAAAAAGAATACAAGATTATCGTTTGGTTTATTATAGGAATTGCTTCATTATTTGCTTTGCTTGGTTTTATCCCAGTTTTGAAGAATGCAGAAGGGGTAGGATGGAAAAGTGCATTATGTTTTATTGTAGGGGCTAGCTTCTCTGGCCTTGCTGGATATGTAGGTATGACAGCAGGAATAAAAGCTAATGCCTTAACCGCTTCCTCAGCCAACACCAGTGGCATGAGTAAAGCTTTAAAAATGGCCTTTAGCGGTGGATCTGTAGTAGGTCTTAGTGTTGTTGGCTTTGGACTTTTAGGGTTAACTAGTTCTTTATGTATTCTTTTCTTAGCAACAAATGATCTATCTCTTGCTTGCCAAGTAGTTATTGGTTATGGACTTGGAGCTTCAACTGTGGCTTTATTTGCTCGAGTTGGTGGAGGAATTTATACTAAAGCCGCCGATGTCGGCGCTGACTTAGTGGGAAAAATTGAGGCTGGTATTCCAGAAGACGATCCGCGAAATCCAGCTGTTATCGCAGATAATGTTGGGGACAATGTTGGAGATATCGCTGGGATGGGTTCAGACTTATTAGAATCGTATGCCGGTGCAATTATCTCTGCATTAACTTTAGGCGTTTCCTCAACTATTCACTATGCAACGACTGCCGTATTATTCCCTTTGTTAATTGCTGCTGCAGGTATTATGGCTACAATGATTAGTATTACTATCATTAGAATGCGAGAATGGAAAGACCCACAAAAGGCTTTAAATATTTCAACTTATATAGCTAACTTAGTTGTATTAATTATTTCATTAGTATTTAGTTTCGTAATATTAAAATCATATAAACCATTCTTAACTATTCTTGTCGGTTTATTAATAGGAATATTAATTGGGTATATTGCAGAATATTATACTTCTAGTAAATATAAACCTGTTCAAGAAGTTGCTAACAAATCTACTACCGGCCATGCCACAAATATCATCTCTGGTTATGCTGTAGGAATGAAATCAACCGCTGTCACTATTATTACATTAGTATTAGGAATAATTTTAGCCTATTTATTAGAAGGAATGTATGGAATAGGTTTAGCTGCCGTAGGTATGTTATCAACCGTCGGTATAACTGTATCTATCGATGCTTATGGTCCAATTTCAGATAATGCGGGCGGGATTGCAGAGATGGCCAAATTGGATAAAAGTGTTAGAGAAATTACAGACCACCTAGATTCAGTTGGAAATACTACCGCTGCTATTGGTAAAGGCTTCTGTATCGGTGCTGCGATTCTTACTTCTGTCGCATTATTTATTTCATATTCTCTAGCAACAAATCTTCAAGCTATTAACATTTTAGAACCATTAGTAATTGGTGGTATTTTAATAGGTGGTATGCTTCCGTTCTTATTTACATCACTTGTTATTAATTCAGTCGGTAAAGCTGCCAATAAAATGATTGATGAAGTTAGAAGACAATTTAGCCAAGATCCGGGAATTATGGAAGGTACATCAAAACCAGACTATGCTAAATGTGTTAGTATATCTACTAGCGCTGCTTTGAAAGAAATGATACTTCCAGCATTAATAGCGGTTCTTATGCCAATAATTATAGGTTTTATCTTTGGAACAAAAGCTTTAGGAGGATTATTAGTAGGTGGTCTTATTAGTGCCGCAATGCTTGCTATCTTTATGGCAAACTCTGGTGGCGCTTGGGATAATGCTAAAAAACTAATCGAATCAGGTAAATATGGCGGTAAAGGAAGCGACACTCATAAAGCCGCAGTTACCGGAGATACAGTAGGCGACCCATTTAAAGACACTGCTGGCCCTGCAATGGACATTTTAATTAAGCTAATGTCTATGGTTTCCTTAATTATCGGACCAGCAATTATGCATATAGGTTCATTATTAGAAAAATTTTTCTAAGCTATAATTAAACATTTCAAAATTAAAAGACACCAGTTTAATTTTAAACTAGTGTCTTTTTGATTATAAATTATTTTTTAAAATCAGCGTCTAAAAGTGGAATATATGTTAAAATCCCATTCACTCGTATACTACAAAATAAAGTTAGTTTTGTAATTTCAACATCAAATTCCTCGTAAGTTATATTTTGAATATTAAATTGAGGATAAAACTGAACTTCTCTTGCTAAAGTAATATGAGGTTTATAATTATCATTTTCTATTTTATATCCGTTAGTCCTTAATTCACTTATAAGCAAGTCATATAAATTATCCAATTTCTCATTTCTCTTAGCATCCGCATACACTATGCTTCCCCTATTTTTAGCAAATTCGCCAATTTTACTTAACTTTATTTTAAAACAAGTAGTATTGAGGGAAACATTATTAACAACTTTTATATATCAAGTTCTTCATCATTAACTTCATCAATAAAGCGTAAGATTAAATGAAAATAATTTTTAGCGTAAAATTCTCCTTGATACTACATTTTTTAATATCATTAGCAATTATCATTTATTTATTTTTTTTTTTTTTTATTTTGTCGGAAAAATTAATCCCTATAAAAACTCTCATACCTAACATCTTTTTTTATTCTTTTATATGGGGCAAAAGTTTTGTAGATAAAACCAAGATCGAAGTTATATGACATTTTATTTTTTGCTTATTTAAACTAGTCTTTGCGTCAATTTAAAATAAATGCTATAATGTATAAAAAGGGGTGAGATAATGAAGATTATCAGTATACATTTTTCAAGTAGTGGTGAGAGTAGAAAGGTTGCAGAATACTATGCAAAAAAGTTATCTTGCCCTTGTTATGATTTAACATCGAAACAAGCGCGTGAACATTTTGATTATAATAAATACTATGATTTAATAATTTTATCTTTTCCAGTTTATGCACAAAATATCCCTCAACCTTTAAAAACTATCTTATCAAAACTAAATTCTTCTTTTTTTATTATTAATATAACTTATGAAAAAATGTCTTTTGGTAATTGCTTGAAAGATACGAAAAGCTACTTAACGGTCCGATTATCTGAGCAAGTCTCATCCCTGCCAAACACACTTATTTAAATCAAGTAGGTCATACCTCAAAAGACTTAATCCCTCTAGATAAAATAATATCCTCTATTCCTTTAAAGCAGCATATAAATATACCAAAATTTCATCGTCACCCTTTAGCAAATTTCTTTCCGACTTGGCGTAGTCAAATTGGAATAAAAATATCAAAACTTTCCACATGCAATAATTGTAACCTATGTGCAATTAAATGTCCTACTGGCAGTATCGTTAATGGTGAAATTAAAGATCACAAATGTATTCGCTGTTTAAAATGTGTTAATGTTTGTCCTAACAATTCATTGCAATTTAAAATGAACAAATTACTTAAATTTTATTTGAGTAAAGAACGCGATCAACGGTTTTTAATTTTCACCCCGTAAATAATCTTTCATATTTTTGCATTCAGGAACTTCAGTTAAACTAAATCCCATTGTTTCTTTTAGTTCTTTAATAGCAATCTCTTTAGATATATTTTTTCTTTGGCTGGCTAAAGATATTTCAAGGGCAGAGAAAGGTATCATAGTGCTTTGCATATGATAAAAGCGTTGGAATTGCAAATATTCTTTGCATTTTTCAATTTGACAGCTAGTATGCAATCCTTTGAACTCATCATCAGGAGCTACCCATCCAACTTCATTTATAATTATTTCCTTTACCTTTTGCCAGTCGTAATTTCCATCACAAATATCATTTAAATCAATATGGATAAACGCTGGGATATTACCTGTTCTTGAAGAACGGCGAATACTTCTTCAAAGTGGTTTAACCAAATGTTCTACTTCATGAATGCTTAATACCACATTACTTACTAATTCATTTTTATATTTGGTAAGTTTTTTTAACCATGAATCACCATAAGCAGGCTGTTTCATAGTAGCCAATGTTTGAAATTGACCTGGTTTATATGGAGGACGAAGTGTTAAAACTCTTCCTAAATTTATTAAGAAATTTAGAAATTTATTTGAAGCAAATTTGAAAGCAATTTTTGGTGCCATATGATTATAATATAAACCAAGCATTTGAACTGGTTCATTACCAATCACAAAGTATGGTATTTTATTTTCTACTAGATGAGGATAAAATAATACATACGCAAGTGACGGACAAGCACAAGTATTTTCATTTAACTCATATAATTTTTTATAAATTTTACGTAAATCATTATCACTCATTCTTCTTATAATAAATTCAACATTAGGAAGTTTCTTTTTAGCGTTTTTGATGCTTTGTTTTGCTGAAGAGGACATAAAGGGGATTTCCCAAGTCAAAGCTAATACCCGTAAATTTAGTCCTTTGGATAAATAATATAATAAGAAACTAGAATCCTTACAACCAGTATAAAATAGCGCTATATCAAAGCGCGATTTTTTATTTCTACCAACCTGATTAATTACCAGTAAAACACTTTTAAAATCTGTTACAATTTCCTTCGTTTGACACATTGGACATAAACCATCTTTAAACTCAAGTCCTGGAATCATAAAATCATTAGCAACACAATCCCGACAAAATCTGGCTTCTTCAAAAGACTTTGGAATTACTTTTTATCTTTTTCTAAGACAATTTGTTCGTTTAATAATTTACCCAAGATTTTTACTTCTGATGCAGTTAGCTCTTTTGGTAACATTTTTATAATCGATACTTGTTTTTTATTTAATTTTACTTTATTCTTAAATAAATTTTCCCGATTTCGTAATCCATAATAAACTAATGTTTTCTCTTCTAACTGCCAACGGGATTGTAAAACATACATCTCAAACACCATTTCATATTTTTTTAGTTTCTATCAGCACTTTTTTAAAAATTTATTTTTTTAAATTTACTTCAATAATTGGAAGATAAGTTAGAAGCCCATTTATTCGTGTACTTTCAAATAAAGTCAGTTTATCAACATTAACCACAAACTGTATAAACCTAAAATCATTAATATTAAAAGTAGATTGATATTGGACTTCTCTTGCTAAAGTAATATGTGGTGTATAAGGTCTACTTTCAAAAGTTAAACCCTTTTTTCGTAATTCTTCATTAATGAAATTGTAAAGTTGATCTAATTCTTTTGAGTATTCTACCGCCGCATATACAATCTGACCTCGCTGACTTCTAAATTCACCAACACCGTTAACCTTAAAAGTAAAACGATTAAAGTTTGAGGCAGTTTTAATAACAACATCCTTTAACAAAGATAGTTCTTCCTCATTTACTTCGCCAATAAATTGTAAAGTTAAGTGTAAATTATTTTTTAAAGTGAAATTACCTTTAATGGTATTTTGTCGTAAGTCATTTTCAATAGTAAATAAATTATCCTTAATATCTTCACTAAAGTTTATGCCGATAAATACTCTCATTTAAAATATCCTTTCTACAAATAATCATATAAACATATAAACAATTAGTATTTTAATTATAACATAATTATAATTAAAATCACTATCTTTTTTTGTCAACATCTTCTTAGTTTTTCTATAAAGGTATCTTAATTATATTTTTCTTAATAAATTTTTACGATAATTTTTTAATATTACTAATTTAAACTAGTAGTTTTGGGGTTGCTAATGTATAAAAAAACCACTAATATATAGTGGATTTTTTAATATACACAATCAGTTGATAATTAATTTTCTAATTGTTAATTTACGAATGCTTAAATATAAATAAATCGTTATAATAAGGCATAATTATTATAATATGCCTTCGTATTATCACTACTTAAAGTTGTATTTAATTCAATTAAATTTTTTAGAATTTCATAATCTAAATTTACTTCAGGCATTTTATACTGTTTAATTTCATCTTGAAGATCTTTATATTTAGACATTTCATTAATAACATCTCCACAGGCTCTTTCAGCAGCTCCACGCTCCATCCAATCTATGGCTATAACAGGACAATTCAACTTTTTTGCAAGTGGAAATGCAATTTGAACAATTTCATTAGTAGATAATAATTTATCTTCTAAGTATCTTCTATAGTAATTATCTAACTTATCTTGATTCTTTTTTTCAAATTCTACAAATATCTTGGTTGGCTTATATTTAGATAGTTTTTCAACTATAATAGAATAGAAAGTTCATCTTGCATTGATGTTATGCGATTTGTATCTTTTAAATTATGAATATCATTTTGACTTTCCATATGAAATGTGCCAAGTATCATGAGTCTTTTCATATAAATCACTTTCAACCTCTCTAATATATAATTAATTTTAGACGATAATAACTTTTATAATTGTTTATTTATTAATAATATTTTATTATAAATTTTGTATTTATTTATGGTGTAGTTTTACCAATTTCTATTGTTAAATTTATATTTCTTTATATCATCCTCTTAATGATCTTTACATTAATATAATGAAAATTAATATATTAATTTTTTCTTCAAATGATTGTCTATTAATTCATAATTTTTTTAAAGCATATTCTAAAAATTTAAAATATGTTTTTTGCTATCATAACCTTAATTTCGCTAATATTTTTAACTTTGCCATTTATTTTTATTTGAAAAGTTTATGCTTTTTGAGTAAAACGACTTATTAAATATTGATATAAATGCTATTTTTTATTTTTTGTGTTCGATTTAACCGCTATGTTAAGTTAAAGTATTTTACAATTATTAATGTTATTTCATATAAAGTAGTTTCATTTGTTGCTTCGAAATTCTTTTAGTTTTTCATTATCAGTATATTTACAAAAAGATTTATTATTTGGCAACTTCTTAATTACAGATCTTCCAAAGCTGTACAAATTGTAAGATATATCTAAATTTAATTGGTATTATCCATTATTATAACAATAAAATATTTATGAAACTTTATATATTTTTAATCCAATTCCAATCTTAATAAATTGTCACCATCATCATCGTTAATCCCCATCTCTTTAAAACCTAATGATAAAAACAACGAATAAGCAGGTTGATTATTTGGATTACTTGAAAGTACTATTGTTTTTGCATCCCCATAAAGTTTTGTTTTCAATAATTTTATTAACTCATCCAAGGCTTTTTTCCCATAACCTTCACCTTGATATTTATAATCAATCATTATCCTTGCTAGATAATAAACATCTTCATCATCACTTAAATCATCTTTATCAATTGGTTGATATATGACAAATATAAATCCAATCATAACATTATCATTATAAATAGCATAGGTAATAGGTTTATATAATTTATGGTTCGTCAATGCATATGCTTCAGCTAAACTATACGCATTAGAAGCTATGTATTTGGATTGACTATCATTAACCCTAAGGCGTAAGCATTCTTCGAAATTATCAACTGTAATACTCTCTAACTTTATCATTTTAATTTTCCCTTCTCTATATTTATTTTTAAATTTCATATTCCATAAGGAAAATTATAGTATATAAATATTTTTAAAAAGTGAATAACTGTTTATATAATAAATACTAAATGTCAACTTTTAATAGTTCAATGTATAAAACCTTTTTTATTCTATTAGGTATCATCTAAAGATTTTGTAATAAAGATAAACTAAAACATATAATATTAAATTTACTAAGATTTAAAATACTTTCTTATGAGTAAGTGTTTGTTAAATAGTGCTAAATTTAATTTCATTCTTTAAAATCTAATTTATGGAAGTAATTTAATAGATATAGAAACTGGGTTATGGTCACTATATTGAAAATCATGATCAATCGTTTCAACTTTATTAATCACTATGTTGTTTGAAACAATAAATCCATCAATAATATAATATTGCGTATTAGGACTAGTTTTATTATATGGCTCATTCAATAAACGACATGTAGGTTTAACCGGTTTAGAAATATCTATCGCAAACGTATAACCACTTGGTAAAAAATCATCTTCAATTTGGTACGGTACGTAATATTCTGGCTTTTTAATACGATAGATATTCTTGGCATCTGGAAAAGTTTGATTAAAATCACCACCGACAATAACATAATTGCCAAGGCTTGTTTGCTCGATTAAAAATTCTTTTAACATTTTCATTTCTTGAGCACGTAATGAACCATCACCATCGTATGCAGATAAATGTAAGTTTACAACAACTAATTCTTTAGTACTATTTTTTATTGGTAAAACATTCACCATCATTGCTCGTTTTAAATTAACCGTTCTAACTGGCCAAGCAAATGCTCCAGGAAGTTGATAACGATGGCTACTTTTAATTTGATATTTAGTAAAAGTCAAAATACCACTTTCAACTTTACCTAGATAGTTGGTAAACGAAACAGGGAATGGTACAAATTTTGCTTTATAGTTATAGGCGAATGTCGAATTATAATCATTACCTAATGATTCTTTAATCGCCTTATATTCATTGATATAATAACTTCTTCTAGAATTTAAATCTACTTCTTGTAATAAATATATATCTGATTGATGTGTTATTAATAAATTTTTTATTCCTTCTAAATAAAATTCTACAACATCTTTACTGTCAGGACGACTCTTTTTTCCGCCATCTAAAACAAAGTCTTCATCTTTTCCAAGCCCAGCATATCCAATATTAAAAGTTAATATCGATATATCTTGATCTAATTCAACCATAGTTTCTACATTATTACTAATTAATAATTCCTCTACATCTTTTGGTCGATATTCTACAATAGTAAAATATCCTAAAATAATGCCTACAAATGAAAGTAAAACAATTAATACTTTGATAGTGAATTTAGTAAAATATCTAATACTTTTTTTCATATTTATCACCTCATTATTAGTTCAATTTTATCATAAAACTATATTAATAGCAACGACGGCAATTTATAAAAAAAAGTAAGTTTAATAAAAGACTTACATTAATTTACTATATTATTCAACAATATGATGAAAGCTTTATGATATAAGTCGATTTATGTTTTCACAGTATAATTAACATATTTTATGAAAATATGGAATGAATTCATTACGAATAACAAATATAATAATGTCTATTTTAAAACCTCTATGTGTTAAGAAAATTTATTCAAAAAAGATTTCACAACTTTTAACAAAATCTAAGTTTCTAACTAAAAACAACCAAAGTTTCCCTACAAATAAATATGAAGAAATTAAAAAACTCGAAGAAATAAGATACTATCTTATTTCAGGCCCAGCAAGAAAAACAGTATTTAAAGAATCCGATTTAAAGTGAAAATTTTAAACACATAAAAAAACTCTAGCTATATGATTTAATTCATTTGCTAGAGTTTTTTTATCTAAAATCAATAATATTATTTTAAGTTTAATTAATTACTGCTATATGCCATTTTATCATCAAATCTTTATATTGTATACTATCATTGATGTGAAGTCAGTAGAACTATGATTTACATTTTCTTTGCAAATACTACCAAATAGTTATCAATAATTCAATGAAAACGACAAGTATAATCATTATTTTTAAAAATTTCGCTTATATACAATCAATTTGAATGAAAAAAATTCACTAATTATAAAAAAGGGTTGATAACAACGTATCAAACCACTTAATCATCTATTTGTGTTGGGTGACCTATTTTGATACACTTACAGCACCCCTGCGAAAAACTACAACACCCCTGCGTTTTTTTACAGCACCCTCCCCGAAATTGGTGTTTTTTTTAAAAACTTCAGTCTAAAATATTTTCCGTTATAAAAATATGTTTATTAGCAAAATGATAAAAGAAAAACTTAAAGTGACAAGCAATTTTAATTATAAGATAAATAGTTGCAATATCTAGCAATATCCTTTTAAATAAGATTAGATGTTTCTTTTGCAAAGAAAGGAGCAAAGTATGCAAAAGAAAAAGGACAGTCGTAAGCACTTTATGTTACGTTAGAGGTTTATATATTGAAGTTGTTTAATACGGGGTACTTCCATTCAAGAGATGGCAAATCATTTACGATTTTCTCGTCAAAGTATTTATCGTGAAATCATTAACAATTCGTTTCTTAAACAAACAAGACAATTTAATGTTGTTAGAACAGACGTTACTTGTGAACAATTATTAAAATATCCGTTCGTTTGTAATGAATGTAAAAAGAAACAATATTGTACAAAGGTTAAACGTTATTATCATGCGGAACAAGCACATGAAAAAGCAACCCTTCGACTTAGTAAATCAAGATCAGGAACAAGACTTACCAAAGGTGAGATACTCGTACTTGAAGAAGCGCTTGAAAAAGGACTTAATAATGGTTTGAGTCTTCATCATATTATGACCGCGAATAAAGAAAAGTTTACGCTTTGTGAACGTTCTGTTCGTAATCTAATTAATCGAGGAGAACTCAAGTTTAGAAACATTGATCTTCCGATGACTGTTCGCTTTAATAAACCAATAAAACAATACAACTATCGTAAAAATACTCATATGCCTGAAGTCCTTTTAGGTAGGACCTATGCTGATTTTAGGGATTATGTTAGTTATGGTAATCATTATGCTCAAATCGATTCTGTAATTGGTAAACAAAGCGATAAAAAGACAATTATCACAATTATGTTTCCAACAATAAGCTTTATCTTTGGCTTTTTATCAACGGAAAAAGGTTGGCTTTCTGTTAATAATGGTTTGATTGATATTGCTAGCAAACTTGGCCTTCCCCTTTATTCAAAAGTTTTTCCAGTAATTCTAAGTGACCGTGGTATTGAGTTTAACCGTCTTTATTTACTTGAAAATTTTGTTGATGACAATGGCTTAGTTGATGAAGTTACGAAGGTTTTTTACTGTGATCCATATACTTCTAATCAACGGGCTGAGCTTGAGTCAAATCATCGTTTAATTCGTCGTATCCTACCAAAAAAGACGTCCTTTGAGTTCCTCACCCAAGAACATCTTGATTTAATGTTTTCGCACATTAACGGTTTAATCCGTCCTAATCAAAATGACAAAACGGGATATGAACTCGCGAAAGCTTATTTAGGTTTAGACTTCTTAAATGCGATTAATATTTCTTATGTCGCGCCTAATGACGTCATATTAAACCGCAGTCTATTTAATAATTTGAAGAAAAACGATTAGGAACAAGCTAATCGTTTAAGCAAAAGAAACATCTGATTATTGAAGCACTTTCCCTGTAACTTTAACTTTTTCCAGTTAAGGCAGAGGGCCTTTTTGTCGTGGTTTATAAAACAACATTTAGGGATGTTTCTACCTTTATTATACATATTTAAACACTTTTAAAAAGTGTTTTTGTAACTTTAAGCGTGGAAAATTCCAAAAATAGGAAAAAACATCTTTTCCTAAGTATTTTGTCACTTTAAATTATTCAACTAACGTCAAATTTCAAGATGTGCGTTGAGGGAAAAGAAAAATTAGGCGCATAAAACTCATCATTATCAATAATAACTGTTGTCTTATCTTGCGCGCCCGCTAAAGAAAGGCGGTTGCCTTTTTGATAAACAATCCGTGCGCCATCTTTATTGATTGCTATATGATTAATGTCATCTTTACTAATAAATTCTCGCGGTGTTTTTTCTATGCTTGGCGAATCCGTATGTAAATGAATTGCGCCCGCACAATCTTCACCAATTACGCTTAAAAGAGAAAACGGATTATTTTGTGAAACGCCTTTGCTTTTAGCAACTAGCTCTAAGATATTTCCTTCAGGCAATAAATTCTCAAAAAAAGCATATACCACTTTATGATAATGAGTTTTTATTGCATGAGGCATTTTTAATGAAATATCAACATGCACATTTTCATTATAAACAAAACGAAGTCGTTGGCCGTTTTTTTCAATCAAATCTCCAACATAATCATTTTCAAGATATACTTTTAAAATTTTATTCATTAACTTTTATTTCCACTTTCAAATTAAGAACATTAAGCACATCTAAAACCTTATTAACCTGAACGGTTGGCTTTCCGGCTTCAAGTTCAATAATAAAACGAATTCCGGTATTAGAAAGCGCCGCAAGATATGCTTGCGTTAATCCAAGATTTTTTCTTCTTTCCTTAATTAGACGTCCAAGTTCCTTCATTTCCATAATATACCCTCTCGGTAATATTATATCATTTAAAATTAATTATTCAAGAATTTTTGGCCTAATATTACTTTACGGGAACATTTTCGTTTTTTCTTTTAAAATAGAGAATTAAAAAAGAAAAATATTACCTTTCGGTAATATAATTCTTTTATATAAAACCTAGCGCTGTTTTAAATAAAACGCCTAGGCGATTTCAACTTTGGAAACCGCTAGTCCAAATGATTCAGGACCAATATGAATTGCTAAGGCGGTACTTACTTCTTTTACTTCAAACTTTCGCACATTAAGGAAAAGGTTTTTAACTTCATTAATCATCGTTTTGATTTGTTCATCGATGAGCGTAACTAAAACGGTTATATCGTATTTCGAACAATCTTCAAGAAAAGTATTTGCGAGCGTAAGAGTTAATCGACGGGCCTTTTTATATCCATGAGCGATTGATAACCGTTGTTTTTGCCCACCATTATCCATTCTTTTGATTTTAAACACTTAAATATTTTAATCATAATTTTTTTGACATTTTTTTCTTCTTTTTTATTAATAAATGATTAGGGCCTCTTTCTTGCAATTTCCTTTCATCCACTCATCAATTTAATTATTAATTTGAACTATCTTTTACCTCCTTATTGATAATTTCCCCTAGATTATAAAAACCAATCGTTAAATAAGTTTTAAAAAAATAATTTTTCTTTAAATTTTAAAATAAATATTTCTTTTCTTTAAACAAATTTAAAAAGCGCTAGGCCCATTCGCTAGCGCTTCTAAATAAATTTATAACTAATTATTGCATAAAACTTTTAAATACTTCGACAACACCACCATCGATAATGATATCAATACCACTAATGAAGGAAGCTTTATCACTAACAAGGAAACTTACTAAATTAACAATGTCACTTGTTTCACCAATTCTTCCGACCGGTGTTAAAGCAATTAATTGATTAATACTTTCAGCATTCTTTTCCATTTCTTTTTCAACCATTGGTGTTCTAATTGCGCCAGGAGAAATTGAAACAATCCGCGCGTGCTTTTTTCCCCACCGCATGGCTTCTATTTTACTTAGCTCGACAACACCAAGTTTACTCCAGCCATACGCTTGGTTAGTTGTTTCTGTTAATTTTAAAATATTGGGTAAGAAATCTTCCGCTAGCGGATCTTTTAATAACTTATCTACGCCTTCCACTAGCGGTGTCATATGCGCAGTAATTGAACTTGTATTAATAACGACCCCACCCGGAACAATTAAGTCATATAAGGCGTTTAGTAAAACTTTTGTTCCAATTAAATTAATTTTATAAATGAGTTCACTATTACCCATTGATTCACTAACCCCGGCAAAGTGGATTAAGTGTTTAAAGCCACCCGCTTGTTCAACAAACGTCTTTACCTTTTCAATATCTTCGCCTTTTGTTATATCAAACTTAATATAACTTGCATGCGGGCCAATTTCTTTTTGAAGATTCTTTAGTTTTTCTTCATCAACATCTAAAAGTAAAAGACGTGAATCTTTTCCAAAGTGAAGCGCGGCTTCATAGCCCATACCCCCGGTTGCACCAGTGATTAAAATCAAATCTTTTTTCATTATTTCTCACTCCTTTTCTAATTTTTTCGTCATCAATAATTTTATTATACACCAAAAAAAGTCGAAAATCAATAATTTGCTATTAAATAAGTAAAAAAGTCGGCTATAATTTACAATTTTATAAATATTTGATAAGTAAATATTAGTCGCGTTCTTTAATAAGATTAAAGAGTTGGACGTTTTTATAAATTACTTCTTTGCCAACTTGTTCGGATATAACAAAACCTTCATCTTCTAATAGCTTTAAATACTTTGTCGCAGTCGCTCGTGAAATATTTAAACTTTCGCGAAAAAATTCATTCTTTGTGTACATATAAGAAAACAAGTGTTCAACAATTTCCGCTTTATAAATGTCTGGTAAGCGTTCTTGCATTAATGCTTTTGCTTGTTCAATTTTATTATTAATATCTAAAATGAGATTTATCGTAAACGTTGATGTTTGTTCAATCCCCTTCAAAATATATAAAACAAACGCTTCTAAATATTTAGAATCCGCTTGGCCCTTTTTAAGAAGCTTATAGTAGTCTTCTTTGTTTTCAATAATATATTTACTTAAATAAAAAATCGGTTCATTAATTTTTTCTTTTAACACTAAATATAAAATATTTAGTATTCTTCCATCCCGTCCATTACCATCATAAAAAGGATGAATTGATTCAAACTGATAATGAATTATTGCCATTTGAATTAATGGATCATAATCATCATTTTCATTTATATATTTTTCAAGGTTTCCCATTAAGTCGCGTATTTCATTTTCGCTTTGTGGCGGTGTATGGACAACTTCACCTGTTAAATCATTTTTAATAACGGTTCCTGGTAGTTTGCGTATTCCACCAACGCTTGGTTCAACTTCTTGATGAATTTTAATAATATCGTTTGTGCTAATAAAACCATTTGCTTTAACTAAATCAAATCCTTTAAAGATCGCGACTCTATAATTAATAACTTCTTTTGGCTTACCGCCTTTACTTTGTTTAACTACTAACTCTTTAAAAATTTCGTCATAGGTTGTAATAATATTTTCAAGTGCGGATGAATCCTTTGATTCACTAATACTTATTAAGCTTAAAACCAAATTGGGGTTTGGAAGTAAATTCATTACTCCTTTAAGTTCACCAATTTTATTATTCGCTAAATTTAGTTGTTTTAAGACCGCTAAAGTATTTAAATCAACTTCAAATGGTAGTTTGTTCATGTAAAGTCTTCGTGACTAAAAGATTACTTTTTTTTAGTCACGATGCCTTTTGCGACCATTTTTTACACAATTTATCAGCACATTTTAATTAAGGGACAAAAAAGTCCGACACTTACCATGTCGGACTAATGTTTTATAAATGTGTTGGGTGACCTATTTTGATACACCAGCGCACCCCTACTAAAATTTGCGCACCCCTGACAAATTTTACGCACCCCTAAATTGATGGCTTTGTTAAGCCGTTTATTTTTGGGATAAGTGCTCATCTAATAAATGCATAGCAATATCAATATCGATATCACTTATTAGATCATTTTCATAAATATTGAATATAAGTGTTTCATCACTATAAGTGACAAATCCTACTTCAATCCAATAGAAACAAAACATGAACTTTGATGGTAATTGACTATTTTTGATTATTTTAGACTTGGCAATTTTAGAATTTTCATTTTGCCAATCATTCAACAATTCTAAATCAGAGTCTTCAATAGTTCTAAATGCAAATACTCCGTTTCTAAAAAAGTATTCTCGCTTCTTTGACTTATTACTTTTTAGATAAGATATTAACTTCTTATCATTGGTAATTGTAACAAAGTCCCCCTCAGCTCGATAAAACACATCTGTATACATGCCATTAATTAAATCAACAACATATGCACCATCACCATAGTCCTCTGGATGTAAATAAAACTTTTTAATCAGATTTCTTGGTACAACAACTTCTAAACTCTTCATTTGAAACTCCTTCTGGCTATCGCCTTTTTATTTACAGGTTTTCCTGTATTACCCTTGACGTTTCAAATGTTCTTATTCTTTCATTTACTTCCTTTTTTATTATACCAGGTATTATTGTCTTTAAGTCAAGTTCTTTTTTACAATCCAATGAGCAAAAGCAATCGCATCAATTTCTATTTCTTGATTCAAATAACTTTGATCATCAATTTCATTGTTGTTTCCTGATGGCATTGTATATCCATTAATCTCATCTTCCCATAATTTTAATGTCTCAGCAGATTCCCTAGTTTTAGTTCTAACACAATAGCCTTGATAAGCGTGTCGCATTTCATGAAAGACAGTTATTAATACTTCTATCCATTCACTTCTATTAATCCAATCTTCATTAAATATTATCTCATTATTTTTGAAGGAATAAATTGCTGTAATTTCTTTGTTTGGTAATTTCAATTCTTCTATTATATATAATTCTGGTGTTGGGAAGTTCAGCAACTCTGAAACTATCTGAACACCTCCATAAATAATCTTTTCTTTATTCATGATTAGCACACCCTTGACTTAAGTTTTGTGTAAAGTATATCATAGAAAAAATCCTAAATCTATTTTTTTTTTGAATTTATAAAAATAAAACACCACAGAAGTGGTGTTCATTACTTAACTGTTAATCCATTATAAAACTTAAATGTGATACTTGAATCTCTATGAACTGTTGCACTTTCAACTATAAGCATCCAAACCATCTCATTCCAATATTGAATCTGGTCTTCTGAGTTTTCAAGACTTGATATGAAAGCTCTAAGCTTTATTGCCTTTGATTGTTTGCTGCTTTTTTGCTTTAATAACTCTTCATGTTTTAATCTTAACTTTTCATAACGATCCGATAATTGTTCATATCTTTTGTTATACTCTTCGATTTGAATATCTGTTTTTGAATTTTCCTTAACCAGCTTACTAACAAGTTCTGATACGACAATAATTTCATCGTTGATTTTTACAATCTCTTCATCAATTTTGCTTGTATCAGTTAGTAATTCAATAACCTCTTTTGCATCATCAATAATTCTTCTTTTATCTTTCATAGTTAAATTGTATGCTTTGATAAATTTTTCTTTAACATCTTCTTGATTTAAATGTGGAGTTAGGCATTTATCTTTCCCCTTATGAAATTTATTATTGCATTGATAAACAAACTTTTCATAATTACTTCCTGAATGCCATTTTTTTCTACCATAAAAGCCACCACAATCTTCACATATAAGTTTGGATGAGAATAAATCATTAGCTGAGTATCTTGGTCCCATAACACTTCTTCTTTGAAGTTCTATCTGAACAAGATCCCAGAAGCTTCTATCAATAATTGCAGGATGACTATTTTCAACATAATACTGAGGAATTTGTCCAGTGTTTTTTACTACTGTTTGTTCTAAAAAGTTATCAGTAAATGTCTTTTGTAATAGTGCATCACCTTTATATTTTTCATTACTAAGTATTGATGTTACTGTGTTTTTGGTCCAGTTAGTATTCTTTCCTGAAGGAGTCTTTACTTCATGCTCTTTTAAATACTTAGCTATTCCTGTAGCAGTTTTTCCTTCTACTAAAAACATCCTATAAATTCGTTTTACAATTTCTGCCTCTTCCTCAACAATAATAATCTTGTCATTTTCTTTTTTATATCCTAAGAAAGTACTATAAGCAAACGATACTCGACCTTCTTGAAAAGCTACTCTTTTTCCCCATGTAACGTTCTGACTAATGGACCTTGATTCCTCTTGAGCTATCGATGCCATGATTGTTAAAATTAACTCGCTTTTTTGATCCAATGTCCATAGGTTTTCCTTCTCAAAATAGACCTCTATTCCCTTTTCTTTTAACTTTCTAACATATGAAATAGTGTCTAATGTATTACGAGCAAACCTTGATATTGATTTGGTTATAATAAGATTGATTTTTCCATCTAAAGCATCGTTAATCATCTTATTAAAACCAGCTCTTCTTTTTGTGTTTATTCCACTAATACCTTCATCTGAATACACATCCACATATTCCCAATCGAGTCTTTCTCTAATAAGCCCTTTATAGTAATTTACTTGAGATTCATAACTTGTATACTGTTCATCGGTATTTGTTGATACCCTTGCATATGCCGCTACTTTTAACTTTTCTTTACTTCCTATCGGTAATTGTGACAAAGGATCGATTGTCGATGGTATAACTGTTACTTTAGCCATTTTAGCCATTTCCATTCCCCCTATATCTTTTTAAAGCATTCTTTCTTGCAGCATTTTTCATTTCATCTGTCCAACCAGCTGATCTTGGATCATATTCCCAAATATACTCTATTTCTTTTCCATCTCTTAATTTAAATAAAAGTTTGTTATTAGGTAGGACAATTACTGTTTCTACAGCTATATCAAAAGTATGTCTATTGAATGAAGTCATTTTAAGAATGTGGTTTGATGCTTCAATTATTTTAGCGTCTAATACTTGCTTAGAACTACACTCTGACGTTCCTTTTTGTCTGGCAGTTGAGCATAGCCAAACATCATTATATTTTGTTTTTCTAAAGGTATACATTTTGTTACATTGGCCACATCTAATTCGACCTTTAAAAATGCTATCATTATTACTTTGTTTAATATTAACTGTTTTTAATCTTCTCAATTCTTGAGCTGCAAAAAATGTCTCTTTGCTTATGATTGGTTCGTGATTATCTTCTACACAATATTTATCAAGTTCACCATAGTTTAATTTCGTAAGTTTTGTCAGGTGATTTTCTCTAAATGTTTTTTGAAGTATCAAATTTCCTGTGTAATTATAGTTAATCAAAACTCCTCTAATCGAGGCTCTGTTCCATTTCTCTGAAAATTTAGGTTTATAACCTCTTTCATTTAAAATCTTACCAATTTGCATATCGCCATAACCTTCAAGATATAACCTATAAATTAGTCTAACAATTTCTGCTTCTTCTGGTACTAATACTAAATTCCTATTTTCCAATTTATAACCATAGCTATCTTTACCTCCCCAAGGAATACCTTTTTCAAAATCTTTCTTAATTCGCCACTTCATATTTTCTGATACGCTTCTTGATTCCTCTTGTGCGAATGTAGCTAAAAACGTGAGTATCATTTCACCTTCACCACTTAGTGTATGAATATTTTGTTCCTCAAAAAAGATATCAACCTCTAACGCTTTTAATTCTCTAACCACCTCAAGTAAAGTTAAAGTATTTCGTGCAAATCTTGATATCGATTTAGTTATGATCATATCAATTTTGCCGTTTCTACTATCTTCGATTAGTGCTTGAAATTCCTCTCTTGTATCTTTAGTGCCAGTTAGCGCTTCATCTGCATAAACACCTACGAACTCCCAATCAGAATTATTTTGTATTAATTGCTTATAATAATTCACTTGAGCGGCTAATGAGTTCAGCATTGCTTCTTTACCAGATGAAACTCTAGCATAAGCTGCAACTCTAGTTCTTTTAGGTAATTCTTGTAATGCTTCTATCTTTGTTATTGTTCTGTTCATTTTTATTAACCTCCTCTTGCGTTACACTATTAATCACTTTAGTTGGAGGAATAGTCAAGTCATTTAAACGATAAAGGTTACCTTTATTGATACAATATTTTTTTGCTATAAATTCCTCTGCTTCAAAGTACTCTTTTTTAGTAATAAGACCATTCTTAAACATCTCATGAATTGGTGAAATTGATAGTAAATATTTCTCTAAATTACTTCGTTTCATTTTCAACATCACCTTTTAACCTCTTGTGTTCGATATAACATTTTTGGCTGCAATAAATTCTTTTATTATTGCCATAAGCAGTAAACTCTTTCTTACATTGTTTGCACTGATGAGTGTAGTACGCTTTTTTATCAATTTTTTTAGGGTTTTTATTCCACCATTGCCATCTACAATTATCCGAGCAAAATACTTTTTTCTTCTTACCTTTTGTAGACTTTATTTTTGAATTACAATTTTTGCATGTACTAAATAAGGAACTATCGTCTTCCATTTTTATACATATATACCTTATTGCGCTAACCGTCATAGATAATTCTTTGGCAATTTTTTTATAGCCATATCCTTCTTTTCTCAACTCACTAACTTTTACTTTTAATTCATTCTCCTTCATAGAACAAACCTCCTTCAAAGGTTAATGGCAAGCAGAGGGTCATTTTGCCGGTTTTTTTGAAATTTTCTTTATTTTCTTTAATTTGCCTAGTAATTCAATGTTTGAACAGAAAGCCAACACAGCGAAACGTTGAGGCCTTAAAACGCAAAAAAACCTCATGCTAAGGTATTATCCTTAAACACGAGGTCTTGATTACTAATATGTTATTATTGTTAATTATTAATGCTTTTTGTTAGTTTGATTATTGATTCAATCATATCTTCAATTAAGCCAATATCAAACTCGATGTTGTTTTCAGTTAAAAAGGTATTAATGCTTGAGATCACGTATTTCTTTTTCTGATCGCCATTTTTATAATTGGCTTCAGCAATAACACACAACTCTTTTATTTTCTCTTCAACCTTTAAATAATTCTTATAGTATTTCTTGGCTTTCTCACTTTTAGAAGCAAGGAAACCTAAGATACTACTTATCACCGTTAAAACTGCGGTAACAATGGTAATAATTAATTCCGGATTATTCATCTTTATCCTTCTCTTTCTTACTAATTATTTCTAAAGCATTTTTTATTACTCTTGGAATTGGTAGTCCGGCTAAACTTGCGTTTTCAATAATACTTATACCTTCCATAGAAATGAAACCTATGACAGTTCCATCTCTAATAAAAGTTGTCCCAAGTATGATATCAAGTTGAGTTGATACTGCTACTAAAAACAATATAAATATCTTTTTTGTTAAACCTAAAATTCCTGCTTGGCTACTTAGCCTTCCACTTTCGGTCTTTTTGCTTTTCTTAAATACGATGGCTAATATTAGCCCACTTAAAAAATCAATGACCATGAATATTAATAAAGCTATCATGACACTATCGAATCCTCCTAGTAAAAATGACAGTAAGGATCCAATAGACCCAAATGTAACTACGATTAGATTTTTAATCTTCATTCTGATCGCCTACTTTTAGGTTTTCTTTAAACTCCTTGATTTCTTCTAACACATCAGAAAGTTCTGATACTACGCTGTTTTCTAAACTTTCCCAATTTTTCTTATAATCAGCTATTTTGCTAAGCTGCTCTTTTGATAAGTTAATTTCGTACTTGCCATTTTTCTTATAATTATCAATTAATCCTTTAACCCTGTAGATATGATAAGATCTTTTAACTTTTGCTTGTTGGACATTTATTAACAAATCATAATACTTAATAAAAGCCTCTAAAAATTCTGGAAGCACCTTTGAAAAGTCAATCTTAACAAGTTTATCAAAATCTGTTTTATACTTTGGATTTAAATAAATTAGATTATCTTTTGCCTTAATGAAATCATCAGCATGAATCAAATTATATAAAGGAAGTTCATCTGATATTGATTGTCTTTGAATGAAACTATCAATTCCATAAGCAAAGATATCTATGTCACCAAATCCTGCATGAGTGATTCCATTAAGGTCACTAAATACAGCAACGATATCAACATCAGAATCAGCACTTGTTGTATCGTAGGCTCTTGATCCACAATAGTATGCAAACATTAACTCATTATAGGCAAAGAGGCTTGTTAACTTTTCAGTTATTTGTTCATTGTTCATCTTCAGTTGGCTCATCAACTTCATCCTCCGTTTCTCTTTCTTCTAAATCATCTAAGGCTTCATCAAATCCATCAACATTGTTTTTTAACCATTTGTAAGAAACTTTAATAGGATTAGCCTTCAAAAATAAATTGAAGTCCTCTTTTGGAACTGCAATGTCAACTACCTCGAGCGGTCTACATTTATTCGATCTTTTTTCTACATCAACATATGATGCAAGACCAATGTTTACCGTCTTTTCTAAATAATTAATGTTTACTGCTACCACTCTGTGATATGAAACATCTACTCCTACACTTGAATTTAATACTTTAATAATTGCCATTTTAAAGGCCTCCTTTTATCCATATACTTTTGTACCATTTACGGTTTCATTTGTTATTGCTACGTTATTTAAACTATTTGATGTTACTGTTGTTCCGTTTATCTTAATATTTCTAACCGCACTACCACCTGTTACTTGAATCGCTTTTCTAGGACTTCCTTGTGCTCTATAAAACACATCAATATAATATGTTCCTGGGCTTACATCAGCAAATGAAACTGTTACTGCGTTTCCAGAAATCAAATCATAGAAATCCTCATAAAATAATGTTTTAATAGCCGTTCCACCAGTTAAGCTACTATATAAAACTATGTTGCATCCAGGAAGGCTAATCCCTGAACCACTTAAAGTAAAATTAATTATTAAACCAACACCACTTTTTTGTTCTACTGAAGTTGGTGAAATACTATTTATTGTGAGTGAATATGCCACCTAAACCACCAACCAAATCTTCTCTAAATAAATTGAAGTTGTTGTGTTGGTAGTCCAATTTATAGTTGATCCAGTGAAGTTACCAACTAAATGTTTAATATTACCTATTGTCATTTTGTTACTTGTTGCATTTGAAACATAAGCTTTAAAAGAGTGAGTTTTGAAATACTGTCCATCAAATACACTCCATGAATAAAGCCTGTCATAAGATGCACTAACTGATGTTGTTGAGTTTGATCCCATTCTTCCAAAAACAACATGTGTTTCATATGAGTCAATTCCTGTTGTTGTTCTTACTTCAAATGCAAGCATCCTATTATAAAGATTAATTGATTGATTTAAAGTAATATTATCAGCTGTCAGTGTTGTAGGTATTGTTCCTGTTCCTTCATATAACAATGTAAATCCTCCACCAACTTTAACAACACTTGTATTCCCCCTTATAAAGACTTCATTGGTTGTTGTGTTAATTGCCATTTCACCTATTTGAGTAAGGTTTGAGGTTGTTGGTGTGGTTGTCCCTCTTTTAATCTTTATAATTGCCATTAGTATGTTCCGCCATCAATTATTGATGTTGGTGTTAGGACTTTATCTTTGTTTATTCCTAAGAAGTGGGTTAGTTTATTTGGATTATAGGTTGAGTTAAATACTGAATATAAAACCAAACCGCTGTCTAGAGTTGCATTATTAAATGAAGCTAAGGTTGTTACTTCTTGTGTTTTAGTTCCATAGTTGATTGTGGTATTAAAAATATTATCAAGCCTTGTTCTTTGTTCACTTGTTAAGTGGACATTGCTACTTACGTGAGAGTTATATGTAGTTGTTGCCACACCACCTAAATCAGTAAGTGTAATTGTTACTGCCCCTGTTTTAGAGTTAACACTTGTAACCGGACTAATATCAGGAATAACGGAGTTTGGTAGTTTTCCATTAGCTCCAATTAAAGGTATTGTTCCATTTGTTGTACCTGTGTTTTTCTTTGAGGCTGTTCCTAAATCTAAAGCAGTAATCTTTGAGTTCATTAATGTTTCAGCATTTGGTTTTGATAAGAACTCAATATAATCTGAAGCAGCTAATGGATTACCACTGCTTCCTGTCTTATCTTGTTTTGAGACATATAAATTACCACCATTTAAATCGATTAATGGTTCCCCTGCTTTTATTGAACCTGTGCTTCCTAAAAGTGGCCCTGTGCCACTTGATGTTCTTCTTTTTATTTGAATAATTGCCATTTTTATTTCCTCCTATCTTGGATAAATGTATACTCTATTTACTTGATGTGACGTTGAGCCACATGAAATTGATAATATGCCGTTTTCATAATGAAAACCCATAATATGGTCTGAGCCAGTATGACGATAACCAACTGAAGCACTTGACCCTATTTGAATAAATAGCAATGCTCCTGGGAAGGTTACTACGGAACTTGTCATCTGAACGAATATTACTGATCTTGTTAAAAGTTGTGAATCAACATTACTAACTGTATAAACCCCATTAGAAACTTTAGTAGGTATCACCGTTCTTGGTGACACATCATTTTTAATCTGCAATTTTAAATCATTTACTGCTGTTAAATAGTTAGTAATATAATATTTTTCATAAGTGTTATCTATTGTTATTGAAGTTGCTGTCTTTGTATAAGCACATAAAACGAGCTCATATAATCCATCATTAGTTAGTAGATTTGTCTGGGTAATTGATGGATAACTTCCACTTTGTTCTTTTGTATAAAGACTTACTGTGTTTGCGGTTGTATTAACTCCTAAAACCACTAATCCTTTTTTATTTGAATCAAGTACTACACTGATTTGTGTATTTTCCTCAACATAGATAATCCTTCCAAAGATTGAAACATAACCATCTTTAAAATTAAAGGTACTATTTGAGACTGTTACGCTTACGTCATTTTTAAAGCCTTTAATAATACCTACCTGATTTGATAATAAAAAATGATAGAGGTCCGCATCTACTTTTGCAGTAATGCTTGCTCCATCAAATGTAATTTTTTGTAATCCCATTAAAACTCTCCTCCATCTAAATCTGAATAACCTTGATTGTTTATTGTGACATTGCCAATATTTGAATTGACTCCTTTAGTTAGTATCTGCAATTTTTCTGTTAAATTAACTCGGTACTCTCCTAAAGTAATAGTAGCAACATTTGTATTGTTTACATACTTTATTCCAGTAACAACTGAATCATAGATTTTACCTTTATAAATAAACTCTATAAAGTCGCCTATTTCTAAATTCTTTAAAACTTCTAAAGTAGTATCTTTGCTGATCGTGAAAGTGATTTGATGATCCTCTTTACTAATCATTAAAATACTTTTAACTTTATCCAAAATATCTAAATAATCATTGTCACTATAAGTTTGAACTTTTGATATAACTTTTTCATATCTTAAACTACTACTTACATCTTCACTAATTGTTCCATCAGTTAGAAGGTAGTAAGTTTTTTTATCTTTAAAGAATAAATTGTCTTTCATTGGATGATAAATTACTTTATTAACTTGTTCTTTGCTTGATTCATTAACTTTTAAATCTTCAAGGAACAAGGTGTCAGCTTTTATTTTTGCTCCGGATGAAATTTGAACTATCCTAATTTGTAAACTTAAAAATGAACCATTATCAAATGTAACTTTAATTCTTGTAGATACTCCATACATCCTTGTAATGAGTTCTAAAATTTCATAAATAGTCATTATCTTATCATCCTCAAAGGTAAGCTTACCAACCTTTGAAGTCTCTTTACTTATTTCTAAATAACTAAGGTTTTGATTATTATCATCATTAATAATAAATGTTGACCTAATTAAACCTTCAATATAATCAGCTAAGTTTCCTTCATAACTTAATGCCATTACTTCAACTTTAAATATTTCTTTAAAATCCAAACAAGCTATCATTTGATAATTATTCTCTTTGGTAATACTTTCAACTACTCCAAAATAAAAACCATCTTTTTTTACATAAAGATAGTCTCCAATTTTTACATTTAAATCCCTTTTTTCAGTTTTGAATATTGACCTTTGAGTAACTACCAAATCAAATACTATCTCAAACTCAGAAGCAACCCTTATATTATCTTTAACAGAAAAATCAACTCTATCTAAAATAACTAATTCCATAACTACCCCAGATGATATTCATAAATAAACATCTTAAATGTTGTTTCACCATTAGTTTCTGAATTATATTCAAGCTCAAGGTCGCTTGGATCTAATAATATAAAGTTGTCTTTCTCAAAGTCTTGTAAAGCGTAGATATCTTCTTCAGTGTTTCCGTTATAACTTTTGATATATTGTTCGTTTGGTATGGATGAAATTACTATTCTTGCGTTATTCTTTTCAATGTTTAATTTCATTGAAGTAATAACATTATTGTTTTGTTTAACTTCAAGCGATGGATTTTTTATGTTTCCTGTTATTTCAATAACTGTTGCAGCCTTAGTTACGCCACCAATTTTTATTCTAACTTTACCGCCGGTTGTTTGGTTATAAAGGAAAGGGTAAGTATAGGGATAAATTTTTCCATTGATTGTTTGATCTAAATTGAGTATTAATGTTCTTTCTTTTATCCAGTAAGTTTTCTTATTTAAAATAGCTGTTGATTTTAAGTGGCCATCAGCAATTTCACTCTTCGATAAGTTTACAAAATCGACATAAACAAACTTAGTATCTGTTGTTGTATAGTAAAGTTTTAAATTTGTGGTTTCGATGTTTAGGTATTCAATTAAACTTTGATACCCTTCATAACCATTCAAAAAGATAATATCAAATGAAATCTCTCCTAGCGGTTCATCCTTTTTAACTCCATGAAATATATGATCATACTTTATGTAACTCATATTATATGAAAAACCTAAGCCTGTAATTTTTGAAATTAAAAAGCCACTGTAATAACTGAAATCAAATTTTTGCCCTTTACTGTTTTCAATATAAAACTTTCTCATCATATGAACTTACCTCCTAATGCTCTATTAATGGAATCAATATCAAATGTAGATGATGAGGTATTTACTGTGACATTATTAGTTGTTTGATTTGAGGTGCTATTAGTAGTTGTTTGAGTGTTTTTCTTTAAGTTAAATGTATCTGCAAAAAAACCTCCAACTTTACTAAATAGGCCGCCTACTTTTTCTTTAGCACTATTAGCAAAATCGGTGACACCACTTGCGACATTCTTTGCTACATTACTTACGGTTGATACTGCTTTTGAAGCAAAGTCAGATACTTTACTTACTGTATTTCCAACGAAGTCTCCTACCTTAGAAACGGCACCACCAATAGTATCTTTAACTTTACCAACTACACCACTAAAGAAACCACCGACTTTGTTAGCAACTCCTCCTGCAAACTCTGACACTTTATTAAATGCACCACCAACAACATCGGTTACTCCTTTAAATAAACCACCAATCTTATCGGCAACTCCACCTAATACTCCACCAACTTTGTCACCAATTTCACCAGCAAAATTAAATATCTTTTCAAATAATTTTATAATCTTTTCTAAAACATTAAAGATTGGTTCTAGTATTTTACCAATTACATCAAGAGCTGGTCCTAAAACACTATTTAATACATTACCGACCATTTCAATTAAAGGAGATAACTTTTCAAATAAAGTTCCTAAAAACTCGAGTTGTTTTACTAATGGTTTAAGTAGCATATCAATTATTGGAACTAATAAATCAATTAATCTTGTTAGTATGCTTATTACAACATCTAAGATTGGTTTAAGTGCATCCATTAACACTTGTACTATTTTCATAATAGGCTCTAATAGCTTCATGAAAACATCAAACAACTCTTTTAATAGTTCTTTAAATGATTCACTTTGCATTAAAGCCGCAACCACAATAGCAATTAAAGCACCAATTCCTAGTGTTGCGAAATTAATACCGGCTCCTGCAAATAAACCTGCACTACCTAATACTTTAAAAGCAATTGATACCGTCTTAATAATTGGTCCCACTTTACCTATAATAGTTATTACTGGTCCTACTGCAGCAACAAGTCCTGTTAATGCAACAATGATTGCTTTAGTTCTATCATCTAGGTTTTGCCACCACTGGACTGCACTTTTAACAGCTGGTATTACTTTATCTTGAAGGATGCTTACAACCTTACTCATTGCAGGTATCATAACTGATGCTATTTCCACTGATAGAGCGGTTGTCGACTGTTTTAATCTATCAAGCGAATCCTTATATCCACTTGTTTGTTCGATTTGTTCTTCTGTGATTAAACCGAGTAATCTTGCTTCATTTCTT
>Ga0116181_1000301_pt1 | contig 44285 bp, 33 predicted proteins | sample AD_UKC075_MetaG_FD_89752 | JGI IMG/M metagenome (GOLD analysis project Ga0116181, IMG submission 89752) | Active sludge microbial communities of municipal wastewater-treating anaerobic digesters from USA - AD_UKC075_MetaG | ecosystem: Engineered > Bioreactor > Anaerobic > Digestate | place: USA... | reverse complement strand
GTCACGCGCCATCCTAGACGTCAGGCGGCCTCATCCAAACCGGAACAATTTGGACGTGAACGCCAGGGTGCCATTGCCGTGATCGAAATGGCGGCTGGTGACACGACTGCTTGATCTACCCCTACATCCAAGGTTGGCTTTCGGTTCTCAGGCAGGACAAACGCGCCCTCTTTACCGCCGCCAGCAAGGCCAGTGCGGCAAGCGATTATCTGTTCAAGCTCCAGCCCCAACCGCTAGAGCAGGCAGCTTGAGCCTGTTTCCCTCCTCTCACCAGGGGGGAAGAACCTCTACCGGGGAGTTTTCCTTGGTAGGGGTTTGCTTATGGCGTTCTCCCCCACTCTCCCATTGTTGACTGTCTGGACAGGGGTTATCTGGTTTTTTTGAGTTTTCAGGAGGGGGAAAGCCTTCCCCGCTGGCCTCAACCGGCTTACGCCGTTTTCGGCACACCCCCTTCTGCGGGGACACCCCGCAACGCCCCGAATACAGGCACAGCCAGGCTAAGGGGACGCCGTCCCCTGGCGCACGCAAGGCGCTTCATCTTGGGTATCCCCAACTTTCAGTCACTACGTTCCCTACAAGTTGGGTGATTCCCCTCCCAAGATTACGGCCTTGCGTTTGCCTCCCCGGTCTTCGCCAGACGGGCAGAAGGTGAATTGTGAATCACCTTCAACCTAATAAAAGGAGGAAATATGCAGAAGCTGATAACCAAAGAACAAAAAATACAAATGCTTAGAAACGGCATACAAACCAAGAAAGACCACATCGGCAACCATTGGCCAGCGGTGAAACTGTTCATGCCCGACGGAGGCGGAACCTGGTTACTCTCGGAACTCAGTCCCGATGACCACGATGTTGCTTTCGGTGTTTGTGACCTTGGTATGGGGTTTCCCGAACTGGGGTATGTGCGGCTTTCCAAGATTGCCAGCATTCGCGGAATGCTGGGGTTACCCGTAGAACGGGACCTTGGCTTCAAAGCCAAGAAAAGCGTCTTGGAATATTCCCAGGAAGCCAGGGAAGCCGGAATGATTATCGCTTGATTAGGAACGCATCCAGAGGGAGAGCTTGAAACACTCTCCCTATTTTTGCGCGGCAAGCGGACACGCCTTCCTTGGCGAGACTCTCCCTGTTTGGGCTTTAAGCCAATTCCCACTTCGCGGGAGATCGGCAAAGCCCCCCACCCTGGTATTCCCCCGCACTCTCGCGCTTGGGAGATACCGGCCACCGCCTTACCACCCCACCCCCCCCCGCACCGTGCCCCTATTATTGCCAAGCGGCAGAGAGGGCACGGGTGTCCTGAGCCGCTCAAAGAGCGGCAACGCTTGGGGGGAATTGGGGAAACGGGCTTTCCTACCTCAGCTAAATCAGCCTGTTATCGGTATTTTTGAACACCCAAAATTCTGAAATTCTGAATTTTTAGATACTCAAAAATCTGAAATTTCAAATACTTGAAAATTTGAAATTTCGGTAAGCACTGGAGAACCGCCAGAACCGCAGGGGGGAAGCCGGTGTAGTAACAAAACCTTGGTATGGCTCAGGGCTGAAGGGGTGACCCCTTCAGCCCGAGATTTTACATCACCCCGCGTTCGGCAAGCGAAATACACCTCTCGTTACCGACCACGATATGATCCAGCAACCTCACATCCACTAAAGCCAGGGCATCCTTCAGTCGAAGCGTAATGCTTTCATCGGCCCGGCTTGGCTCAGGCTCACCCGAGGGGTGATTGTGGGCCACGATGACCGCCGCCGCGTTATGCTGCAACGCCTTTTGGGCAACCACCCGAGGGTGGACAGAGGCCGAGTCAATCGTTCCGTAAAAAAGCTCTTCGTAGACAATCACTCGATGCTTGTTATCCAGAAACAGCGCCGCAAAAACTTCTTGTTCCCGCAACACCAGTTTCTCTCGGAACAACTCAAAGGACACCTTTGGAGTGCTAATGCCCACACCACGGCGATAACGCCGAGAGATAACATCATGAGCAGCAGCAAGTATCTCTTCAGGCTCAGCAGGGCGATAGTCGCCAATTAAGTCTTGAACCATCAATCTCATCTTCATGGCTGTTACTCCACGACTGGAAACAGCCAAAGAAAGCGTTTCTTGCTTTGCCCCGACTGTTTCCAGCCCACCACAACCAAAAAAGAAGATGATTTAACCTCTCCAAAATCCCATCTACCTACACCGGACTACTCAATCGAAACTTTCAAACCTGAACTTATTGCACACTGAGATTGTGAGGCTTACAGGGGGCTTTGTCGTATATGCGATCCAGAAACTCCCCTACCCCACCTTGGTTCACCCCAAGAAGCACTTAACCGCCACTCAAGGAAGCCTTGACCTGACAGCAATCTCTATTAGGAGGGGGAAAGCCTTCCCCACTGGCCTCAACCGGCTTACGCCGTTTTCGGCACACCCCCTTCTACGGGGACACCCCGTAACGCCCCGAAGGCAAGGTTCCCCCTACCCCTTCAAAATCACTTCCTACGGGTATTTTTGAATATTCAAAATTCTGAAATTCTGAAATTTTAGAAACTCAAAATTCTGAATTTTTGAAATTTCAAGCAATTGTTAGCTAACTTCATTACATCCCGTCATACGGCCTTGGAATCGAAGCATACCCTTGACCTAGCTATTTTTGAGTTGTTAGAATTTTGAAATTTCAGGTATTTAAAAGTCTGAAAGTTTGAATTTTTGGATTTTCAAACTTTTGAAATTACAACTTATCGAAAATATTGGAGATTTTTGATGATTATCACGGTAGCATCGTTCAAAGGAGGGCAGGCCAAGACGACCACAGCGGTTCATCTTGCCGCTTTCTTTTCCCAGCGAGGTAAAACCTTGCTGATTGACGGAGACCCCAACCGTTCAGCCACCAGTTGGGCCAAACGCAAAGGCTTGCCCTTCATGGTGTGCGACGAACGCCAGGCCGCCCGCTATTCCAGGGATTACGAGCACATCCTGATCGACACCCAGGCCCGGCCTACCGCCGAAGACCTCCAAGCCCTTGCCGAGGGATGCGACCTGTTGATTATCCCTTGCACCCCCGACGCGCTATCTCTCGATGCCTTGTTCCTGATTGTAGAGGCCCTTGAGCACCTTGGTTCTAACCGCTTCCGCATTCTCTTAACCATCATTCCCCCCAAGCCAAGCCGGGACGGGGAGGAGGCAATGAGCACGCTCAGCGAGGCCGGGCTACCCGCTTTCAAAAACGGCATCAGACGGTTTGTGGCTTTCCAGAAGGCTGCACTACATGGGGTTCCAGTCTACGATGTAAACGACCCCAAGGCCGATGAGTGTTGGCAGGATTATGTGAGAGTAGGGGAGGAAATCTGCAATGGCTAAGAGCAAGTTCGATGCAGTTCTGGGGCAGCGGAAAACAGCACAGAGGGAACCGACCTCCCCCACAGAAACCACCATACAGGCCAGCCAAACGGCTGTTAGCCGGGGAAGAGGCAGACCGCTGGGGAAGCGCACCAACCCCGACTACCAACAAGTCACCATTTATATTCCCCGCGCTTTACACGAACAGGCAAAGATCGCCTTGATTCAGCAGGGGAGGAAAGAATTCAGCGAACTAATCGAGGATCTGCTTATGGATTGGATGAGACAACAACAGTCTTAGGGCCTTCCCTGTTTCTGGTATCTCTGCTTGCAAAAGCCAATGAAAGCCGCATCAGGGTTCTTTGGCCTCTCCTTGTCGGCTATCCACTTGCGCCAGTCATGCTCAAGGGCATAGACATCCCAGCCCGGAGCAACCCTCTTGGCTTTCTCGTAGGTTTCCGTTGAAAGTCGAATGACCGAGCTATCAGCTACCGGGATCTTTGCGGGTCTAGGCGAACTCACTTTGACGGGAGGAAGGGAGGGAGGAGCGGATGACGAGGCACGGGTAATGGGAGTAGGGGAGGGGAGATTTTTAGATGCAGTAGGCTTAACATCAATAATGGGAAAGGCAGTTTTCCCAATATGAGGCTTGCTTGGTTTTAGTAGCAAGCCTATTTCACCTGAGTCAACCTTGGCGTCAGGATAAACAACGAGCACAGATTTAAGCTGATTCAAGAAATTCCGTCTAAAATTCCTTAGCCCCTGAGCATCATTTGCGTAATCGGCCCCGAATTGTATTTGCAAGGCAGGCCAAGGAATCTCTACAGGCTTGCTCATATAAGACATGCGATAGGTTAGCCAGCAGTAAATATCTAGTGCCATTGGAGACTGCTTCAATGCTTTGAAGGCCCGCATATCTATGGGCACTGGCTTTTTGATAACTTCCTCAAAGAAATCCAAACTAAGCGTGACTGTAGATTTCCAGAACGGAGGTTGCTCAGGCAATTTCGGGTCCCACCAAAGTTTGTAATCCTTGGTAATCCTAAACCCGGTTTCTGAATCCTGATTTTTATCATTATAGGAACATGACACCGAGGAGGAGAACAAACGCCTCATTTGGTCACGCAACCGATCTATGGTTCCCCACCTTCCCCCAGCGGGGATCAAGCCCAGTTCCGCCATGAAACCAGATAGCGTAGGACCAAGCTCCAACATCGGAGAACGATTACGAACAGCTTCCGTGGTCAACCATGAAAGCAATAGCCGGGGGTAGCTTCCATAGGGTAAACCCACATTGCTAGGGGCAACAATTCTTAGCGTAAACAAACCGTTACTGCGAGTGAACTCTGTTCCCGATGTTGCCCGGTAGGGCATGGAGGTCAGCGTCATCGCTCGCGCCATAAAGCCCACCGCCCCGGCCTCCAACGCTTCATGGGCCTCAATAGCCAGCGCCTCAGTAATCAGCTTGTCTATGTTTTCGCGATTCATGATCCCCCTCGAACTCTCAAACAACCGCAGGAAACATACCCCACTTTAGGAACCGATGCGACCCCAACTTTATATAACTTAAAAATGACAATTGATTGCTTTTTGCTACGCATAAGAACTCACATTTACCGGTCAACCTTGCGAAACGCACCTGTGGATAACTTTGCCTTCGGGGGACTTATCCACGAATAAGTTGAACCGCCTTTACGAATAAGTTGAACCGCTTTTACGAATAAGTTGAACCGCAAAAACGCTCTAAGTGATTGAAATCACAAGCGAATTCGCCCACCCTGTATGTCCCTGTATGTACCTTTAAAAACCCTATAGCGCCTTGCCTGTGGATAACTTGGTTTGGCACCCCAAAGGTGGTTTAGTGTTTTTAAAAAGTTTTTAGTGTTTTTTAATGCACGAATCTCCAAACCTAGTAGAAAATCGAACGCTCAACCAGAAGGAAGTTTTTGGATGCCCCGTTAAGCCGCCTAAAATCGCCATCCTGCAACGTTTCGTTTTCCAGATGGGCGTTTCTAGCCCTCAAAGTCAAAACGCCGCCAGCGAGCCTGTTAGGCCCCTTAACGGGCATTTCAGTTTTTCAAACTTTTGATTGAGGGATTTATCCATTAATATCACGCAATTATCCATTGATTTAACCCTCATTTACTCCCCTGTTTCCTGGTTCTATGCTTTCGTTCCTTTGATCTTGACCAGCGATAGTCAAGCCAGAAGGTAGGAGGAGGGGAGGGGGGAGGAGGCGCAAACGGTTTATAGATATTTCTCCGGTAGCGAATGGACTTATAGGAGATGAGCGGGAGGCCCGCCGCCTTACGGCGCAAGTTGACCGAGGTTAGGATGTAGAGCAGTTGTCTTCTTACAGGCGCGTAAGACTCATAAGGAAGTTGCCTGACCTCTTGGGTGATGTAAGCCCCCTGCTTATGAACGGCCATGCCCAGAATGTAAGACTTCAAGTTCTCATAGGTTTCTTTCGCCAAACGCACTTTGGGACCGTTTTGATAGCTAATTGAGTAGCCCTCAAAGAGAATCGGTTCCCGGCGCACGTCTTTAATGCGCTTCACTTCGGCCTCAAAGAAAACGTGTATCCCATGTGTGGCTAGGATGATGAAATGGTTTTCCCAGCGGAGGTATTGCAGATTAGCGATCCCCCAGCGTTTACGCCGGTAACGCTGGAACTTGGAGGCAGGAATTTTGTATTTGGCGAGAATATTTTTATCAACCTCTTCGGGAGATTTATTCTTAGGAATTGTCCCTTGGACATAAAAAAAGTAACCCCGCCCTACATAGCAAACGGCAAGTTGCTGAAGAAATCCACCGACAGTTGGAGTTAAGTAACGATAATCCATAACACAAAATCTCCCGAAGGGAGGAATTGTTTGAGGCACAATCCCTCTGAAAGCCGAACCGCTGACAAAACTATTATTCGCCTTAACCATCCTGAAAGCCTCAAATAAAACATCCAGGAATAACCACAGAAGGCGGTATATGTTTTGTCACACGCATCGTTGCCTCATTAATTCCGCCCGTCAGGGCGATCTTCATGACGCCACGAGACTTCCCTTCCCAGGAACGGGTAGAGAGTTCCCGCCCAGGTTCATCCAAACCTGAGCTTAGGAACCCCCACCCGCACACTATTGGTACGCGATAAAACAATGCGCGTCGCTTCTTTCGTTGTCGTCTATGCTCGGCACCACCCGTAGCACACGAACGAGCCGTGACTGCCTTGCCACGAACACTCGCTTAGCTTGAATCCCAGCGGCCTTTAGCGCCAGCCATTGGCGCTAAAAACAAAACACCAGGTTCTAAGTTGTAGTTGCCAGTACTTTTAATAGTTGCGGCCTGCTTTTATTTTTTTATAAAGTAGTCGCAATTACCTTTTTGAGTCACTGACTCAACAACACGCTAACTTCTACTCAAAGCACACTCCCACGCTACAGCGTTTGAACCACCTGATTGACTATTCTCAGGCACCGATTGGCTAAACCGGCAGCTATAGCGCTTCCCGGATTAGTGATGATCTCCGCTCCATCAGTCACGTAGCTAGGGGATGCGATCCCCTTGTCTTCACCGTATATCCGGGCTACCAACCCCGACATCGTTTACTCGCTTTGTTGAATAACTAAAGCGAGATTTCTGCAAACCGAACCTGGAAGCATTCGCTTACCCATCGGTGAAGATTCTTCGCGATTTGGCACCGTCTCTGATGGAACTCACTGGCAAGCCCTTACGGGCCTCTCATGGTTGAGCTATTCGCAGTCCCGCATTTAACGAGAACCCCGGATTTGTCGAATCCGGTCATTGTTGTCACCAACAATGAACTCCCCACGCCAGCCAGGTTAAGCGGACCTTGAAGAAGGCCCAGAATCCCCTGAACGGGATTTACACCCGCTTTGAAACATCACGGCCCTGTCTCTCAGAATGCTTTGGAAACATTACCGAAAACAGGGTTTTTCTCCGTCGCCCAGGCAAACCCCTCTCCTAAGAGCATAATCCCTCAAGCCGAAGGGCATAATGAAAAAGAACGTCATCGGATAGAATGTCGGGATTACTCTCCAGGGAATCCATTGCGCCCCCGAAGGATTACTCCGGCAAGCCTCCGTCGAGCCGGACAAGCACCTCTCGATGCATCCGGCTCTACGCGCACAATACGCCATGAGTAGCCAACTCATGCCCTTAGTCTGGCTGGTGAGGCCAGTTTTACCGGGTGTATTGCCGCGTACCAACAATGTCAGCCACGTTTTCCTTTGTGGTGACAGTACATAAAAATTTATGCCAGAAAAGCCCGAAAATTACCATAATCAGGGGGGAGGGGAGAGGCAGGGGAGGGCAAAGCTCAGGATAAAACGGAACTGCCTATTTTCCCAAGGAAAAACAGGCTATTTCACCTTTATTTCAGCAAACCAACCCAGGTGGTTTGGAAGATCGATCTGCATTTTGTTCAGGGCGTTCATAATCGGAGCGTGCTTTTCGCGGTCTGGCCTAATGCAACTGATTTCTGGGGAGTCGTGGCGATGGAATAAGACATTCCGGAAAAAGGGGCCATTGTCCGCTTGCCCGAAAACGATCCCACTCATTTCTGAGACCTTACCATCAATGTCATTCTGCAAGGAATGAATCATAGTCAGTTGTAATCCCATAACCACCGACTCTGTTTTCTTCCTAGAAATAATGTAGTGGATACCTTGATTATTGGGGTTAATGGCCATAGTCCCATCATTTATCTCTTGGGTTTGAGTCTTTGGGTCATACCCTATTTCCTTAGTCAAAAGCACGCCGTTTTTTGAGTCAAATTCAACCGCGACGGGAAACAAAACCAAGGTCCTTGGTTCGCTTACCGACCAGCGGTAGCCCTGATAGAGACCAACTAGCGCATCAGCCAGATGTTGATAGGAGGAGGGAGTTGGATTAATGAAGTTCTTAAGGGCGAGACTGAATTTTCTGTTGCTTTCTTCCATGGATTCATGAAGGTCCAACGCATTGTAGTATTTGAGCAACCAGACGATTTGATCGAGGGTCCGATCCCTCATATTTCGTGTATCGTAATCCTTACGCAACACCCGAGTCACGGTAGATTCATCGATGAACGACTTGGGAGCGTTAGGGTCATCGGCAGCCGATTCCAGCAATCTCCGCCACTTTTCCCGCTTGCAGAACTCACGCAGGCAGGCCACCACCAGTTGCTTGTTTGTCTCCGTATAGTTCATCGTTGTGAGCCCAATCTGTTGTTTTATCTTACTAACGCGAAGGGTTTTTCCTGTTCACGCGCACGGATTATGCGCGGAATATGCACGCGAAATGCAGTGAATATGCACGCCTTTTATGAAAACCATTTTCGCTTTGAGGAAACTAATGACCCATGAGCCAAGCAACACCAAACCGGGCCAAGAGCCCCATACCAGGAGGAGAGAGCTAGCGCAGAGAGCAAGCCGAGGCATAGGCACCGGGTAGCCCAAGAAGGGCGGCCCAAAGGGAAGGCGACCGTGGGGGACGTGTAGTTGTGGCGACTCCCAGCCCCCACAGCAGCCAACAGCTTACCCACCGTAAGCCACGGCCTACGGCAGGTTAGGAGAGTGTATGCCTGCATAAAAGCCGTGGCAAGGAGGCCAGTATGGACAGTGGGCAAGGTTCATCCCGCCCGGCTATCGCCGAGGGGGATTTAGAAGCGATGCAACAGGCCGGCTTGCGCCTGGACATCGTAGTAGCTTTGATAGGCGGGATCATCAGTTATTTCCGTCTCAAACCGATAGTGACGCAGTTTCTAAGTCAAGGCTTTGGCAACTCTTCGCGTCACACGGTTTCAGACCTTTATATTGCAGCCTTTGGCGCATACGCGCCCGAAGTTTTATTACTCATAGGTGTTTTATCTGGGGCGGCAATGTGCTTTGCCGTTGCCAGGAGCTTCACCCATTTAGTAAAGCGACTCTTTCCGGAAGCCGAGCGGCAGGTAACCGCAACTCTACCGCCGCTCGCATTTTGTTATCGCTTGCCACCCTGGCCGGAAGCCCGCGTTCCCCAGTTTGTGCTGGGAGAAGAGCATCAGCCAGACGGCACCTTTTGTAGTAATCCCCGCTGGCACGCGATCCCCCTCAAGGGGCTTGTCGGCAGCGTGCTAGTTGTGGGCGCACCGGGTTCATCGAAGACCAAGGCCGTCATTGAGCCTTGCCTTGACCAACTGAGCAGTTTCCGGGCCGAGGACCGGCAGCAGAAGATTGCCCTGTTTGTTATGGACCGCAAGGGAAGCCTCTCCGGGGTGGTTCGCAACATAGCCGCCCGGCATGGCCGCGCCGGTGATGTTGTAGTCATCAAGTTGGGCGGTCCCCGCCTGAACCTGATTGCCGACGACTTGCCCGCCCAGGTGATTGCGGCGGGGCTGGTAGCGGCAGGCAGCTTGCGCCAAACAAGTGCAAGCCACGAGGAGCCAGAGTGGATCAAGAGCGGGACCTTCCGCATTTTCTGGCATGGTATCGGCATCGCCCGGCTGGCTAAGGGCGCAATTACCTTAAAGGAGATTAGTCATTTATTAAGTGGCCCCTTGCGGGCCGACCCCTCACCCGAGGACCCCAACGCCGTTCCCCCCGTCTTGGCCGAGGAACTTGACGGTTTAACTCGCAATTTTCAGCATCGCTTAAACCGGGGCGATTTTCCCGACCCCGCCGCCGCCGAGGCGGAATTTGAGTTTCATGCGCAATTCTTCAAGCGCCAGCTTGTGCGGATGAACCCGCGCAACAAGGCGACTCTTCTCGATGCAGCACTTGACCTGGTAGAACCTTTTGCCAGTCCCCAACTGGCAGACACGTTTTGCCCGGAAGTCAGCGAGTGCCCCGACATGCGGGCGCTCCTTGAAAGCGGGCGAATCATCGTTTTTGAGCCAGACGAGCGGTTAGGCCGAGCGGCCATCACCATCGGCATTTTGCTCAAGCTGGCATTTCAGCGGGCAGCGTTAGGCCGGCTCAAGCAGGCCGAGGCTAGCGGCAAGCCGTTAACCCGCCTTTGGGCTTTCATCGCCGACGAATATCAGAGTTTTGTCTCTGTAGGGGAGGAGGGCGACGACGCCTTTGTGGCGCTATCGCGCGAGGCCCTCATTACGAATGTGTTTGCCACGCAATCGCTGGCTGGATTGCAGGCCAAGATTGGCGAAGTGCGGTTACGCACGTTGTTAGGGGCGATTCGGAGCAAGGTTTTCCTGACGCTCACCGACCCAAGCGACTGCCAACTGGCCTCCCGCATCGCCGGGGAAACCTACCGGCAAGTGCAGGCAACCTCATTCTCCGAGGCGAATAAAAACGCCCGACTGAGTCCGATCACCGATACGTTGCAGGGTAGTTCTACCACGGTCAGCGAGCAGCGGAGCTACAGCGAACAGTTGCGGCCCGACTTCCTTCCCGTGGCCTTCAGCCGGCTAAACACGTTTGAGGCCATTGCGTGCTCCTTTGACGGCGAGCGCCAGCGCCCGCCGCTCAAACTCTATTTGAAACCCGCGTTTCTTCCCCGCGAGTTACCGCATAACCAAATTCCGACCAAGAAGGAGGCATCCTCATGATGCTGATAGGTTTGCTCTTCACGGCCCTGCTTATCACCGTGCTGCTTAGCGTGGTGAAGTTTGTAAGCAGCGCCTACCCGGTCTACGGGACCCTTTCCACCCTGACTTTCTACGGGGTGACCGCGCTCTATCTGTGGCACTTGCTGGTGAGGGGACGGCGATGAACCCCCATCATCTAAAGCAAGCTCCCCAAGGCGCTCCCGCGCCCCAAGCCAAGCCTCAGCCCATGCCCCAGGCCAAGCGGAAGGCGATGCCCAAACCGATCCTCATGGCCGCAACCGCCGCCGTGTTGGCGGTTTCCCTGACAACGGCCAAGGGGTTTTTATTTCCCCCCACCGCCGAGGTAGCGCCCGCCGAGGCCGAGGTGCGGCTTAACAACTTTACAGCCGCGCCCTACGTGCAGTTAAAGCCAATCAATCTAGCCGACCCCCAGGAGCAGGCGGAGGCCCTCCAATCGTTGCAGCAGGCGTTTCCCAACCCCGAGGAGTTGCAGGCGCACGTGCAGGCAAGCGACCGCCTGGTGTGGATAGAGGTGTTTGATGATTGTGCTGAGGACGAGGACATCGTGAATATAAGGACTTTTAGTTATAGCCAAAACATTCCCCTTTTTAATGTCCCGACGCGAGTAGCGATAGGGCTTTCTCCTGGTGAGAGAAACATCATGGTTACCGGCATTGAAGATGGTGGCGGGGGAATCACCGTAGCCATCAAGACGGAGGGACGCCTTTTACCCTTACCGGTCATGAAGCCAGGGCAAACCATTCTCATTCCTGTTTACTAAGGAGCGACGCTCATGAATGCCCCGCTACTTCACTTGCTTGGGGAGGCGTTTCCCTATGACCGGACTCTTCTTAATCTTGGCGTATCTCGTTGCATTGCTGACACTGCAATCCCATTTACCGTGGTTGCCGTGGTTGATTCTGGTGTTAATCGCCGGGCGTTTTGCCTACAAATGGGGGATCGTTGACATGTCGAAATACCGCAAATTGACGAACTTCGATGAAATCACGGCTAAATTGGGCGACTCCCCCAAAGAAGCTGACAACCGCATAACCGAGGAACACTTTGCCAAACTCACGGCTATTAGTGAGGAGCATATCTTTGGTCAGGACCTGGTTGTTAACCAGATCGTGAACAAGATTAAGGCCAATCTCGAAGTCCCGGATCGGGATCGCCCCATTTTAACTGCCCTTTTAGTTGGACCGCCCGGCGTGGGGAAAAGCAAGCTAGCCGAATATGTCGGCAAAGCAACTTCTTCTCACCCGCAAGGTTTTTTCTGCATTGATTCAAGCCAGTATAAGGACCATGACGCTTCAAGCCTGTTTGGCACAGGTAAGGGGTATATCGGTAGCGATAGTCCTGGTTCCTTGACGAACTGGCTTAAGTCGTTAAGTGGACAAACAGGCACACTCTGTGTTGATGAAGTGACGCGGGTTAATGGCAACGTCAAACTCTGGACTCAAGCCTTTATGCCCGTAATTAGCGGCAAGGTAACCGAGGTTTCTACCCAGCAGGAGTTCAGCACGCGAAATATCCTGGTCTTTTTTACCACCAACTACGAACACGAGAAGTTAAGCGCCATTGCCGAGAGGTATCACGCTTTGCAGGGCAAGATGCCGCAAGCGGAGTTGGAGGCGGCGATGCGCAAGGAGGCTTGCGCCATCCTGAAAGGACCGGAGTTCCCGGATGCTTTCCTGGATCGGATCGATGTAATCGGGCTCTATCGCCCGCTCAACTATGAAGTCATGGGAGACATCGTGCTCAAGGAAGCGGCTGTTCTGACCGAGCGGCATGGGATGGAACTGGAAGAGATCGAAGCCGAGGTGGTGGTGGAGGCGATTCGGGTAGCGCAAGCCGGGGAAAGCACCGGGGCACGCGACTTCAAACGCTGGGTAGAACAATGGGTAAATCCCGCACTGTTGGAAGCCAAGCGGCAGAGAGCCTGGAAGGTGAAGCTGCTTTTGGGGCCAGATAGGAAGGTATACGCCACCATCACGGCGTACCGCCAAGAGCGGCAACCTTCTCCCCAGAGGGCCTAAATCCCATGTGGCGGCGTCAGGTGGTGGTGGAAAAGGTAATCATTCCGATCCTACGGGCGCTCAAGGACCCCCGCGAGCAGATTTGGTTTGGAATTGCGCTGGCAACCCTCTTGGCGGCGATATTTTCCTCTAGTGGCGGGGGGATGAGTGCCCCGACCACAGCAAGCGCCAAGGCCCAAGTAGCGAGCGCACAGGCGACCGCCCCCCATCAGACGCCGCATTCCGGACCCTTTGCCCTCTTCAAGCCAGGTCCCAAAAAGCTCATTCCGGGAAGCCGTCCCCTCGATTCGGGGACCTTGCCCGAAGAGCCAACAAAACCTCATCAGGATGATTTTGGCGTCATCCACTGAATTCCTGAATACCGGAGAAAGCAATCATGTTGAAAAGCAAAGTTTTTCTGATGAACCCCGTCATGGCCATTTCTTTTGCCCTCATCGCCCCGCTGGCGCTGGCCAACCAGCCCCCCGCAACCACCCCGCCGACCGCACCCCCAGTAACCCCCGCCCCGGCAGTTACGCCCCCCGCAGCGCCCGCGCCTACCGTGGCCAAGGCAAGCCCCAATTACCAAGCAGGAAGCGTGGTGACCATTTATCAGCTTCAGGACCAAGGCCGGAAAAAAGGCGGTTTCCAGCAAGGCCAGCCGATAGGCAGTTTTGTAAGCGAAGCCAACCCCTGGAATTTGGGGCTTCACAAGAAACAGGTGGACCTGGCGTTCTTCCAGGGGGAGCCGCTGGGCTATGAGTTGGATGCCTACTTCGTGGTCAAGGAGGTGGGAAGTTATTCCTTTGGAGCGGAAGTGTTCTTACCGCCCGCCGAGGTATTCACCGATCCCGACCACGAAAAAGGCGGTGACCGGGGATGGGTTGAGTGCCGCTACCGGCTCAATGTGGCCGGAGAAGTGGTGATCGACATGGAGGCGAGCACCAGGGCACGGGGAACCCCCGACGAGGAGCGTAAATGCGGGCTTACCGGGCACGGCTTTGGCAGCGTGCAGCTTGATGCCGGGCTACATCGAGTGCGGCAGTGGTTTGCCTGCACCGGGGAAAGGCGCATCAAGATGCCCCAGAAGCAGTATGTCTACCCGGCCAGTTGCCCAAATGCCGGCAAGCGGTTTAGCACCGATAACTTCCCCGCCGACGAAGCGCAGGTGACGCTTAGGGTCCGGCATCCCCAGGAAAATACCCCGGTTCTGGTCAAGACCTCAGAGTTGATTCACGAAAAGCGCTGAAGTGGGGGGAGCGTCATCATCATGCAAGTCGTTATGAATTTCCTTGGCCTGCATTTGCTCACGCAAGGAATGTTGCTGGCGGCGTTTTTCTTGTGCCGCAAGCAAATCTTGGCGGTTTACGCCTTGTGGGAGTATGACCAGACCCTCTTTTGCTTCTATGTCGCTGGGATCGGCACCCTGATCTGGCTGGTTTGGACGTGGATTCGGCGCTATGTGCTTTTTCGTTCCGTGGGCGGGAAGGCCGGAGAGGCTTCCCGGACCCGTGGGTTTTGACTTCTTGAGAAATTTTGAGAAGTCATGGAACGCTTTGACGACCTGACGAGGCGAATCAGCCGGGCGCTTAAAACGCCCGGCCAGGTTCGCGCCGCCGAGCGGGCGCAGTGGGAACGCCGCCAGGCGAGACTTCCCGAGTATTGCGCCCGCGATTTGCTGTATGACTCTCGCGGGCTGTTCACCCCGGCAGACGAACTGAGCCGGATGGACGCCTTCCTTGCCCGGCATGGCCGTTTGGTCACCGACTGGCAGCGGAAATCCCCAAAACTGGTGATCGACTTGCGGGCCGCCCGGCGCCAACTGGAACAGCAAATTCGCACCGAGGGCCTCTCCTTCCTGGAACGGGCTTTACTACGCCGAAACTTCCGGGCCACCGTGAGCTTGCTTCAAACCCAGGGCGCACGCCGCTCCTATATCGGCGGCACGCTCACCCTAAACTGGCGACAGAAAGCGCTTTACCGCTTTGGGGAACTAAAGCCCGGCACGCGCCCAGGGACCGGCTTTAAGGCAAACGGCCGCACGGAAGCGATTTTTCAGGAAGCCAAGCGCCAGTCAGGCCGGGAAGGGGAGTCTTTGCGCTATGACCCCCGCCGCGATCCGCGCTTGGGGGTGTATCCCGAACTAAAACGCTTGCAACAAGCGGGACTGGCCAGACCCGACCCCCCCGGTGTTTGGAAACTGGATCGGGGGTTAGTCGAGAAAAAAATCCGGGAAGCGAGGAATTCGCGCTCCCTACTTTCTGTTTCCACCCTGAAGCGGCTACGGGAAACGAGGTGGCAGCAGTCAAAAGACTCCGGATTGAAGACGGTATCCGCCCCGGATACCCAAATCCGGCAAGCCCTTGTCGAGCTTGAATCTTGCTATCCCCAGGCCGCCCGCACCACGCGGGAAGGCCATCAAGTAAATGCTCCGCAGTTAAGAAAAGCGATCTATGCCGACCGGACCCGTTTTGTGGAGGTTTGGGCGAAAGAGCATCACGCGCCCCCAGTGATCGCCCGTTGCGACCACCGCTTGGGGGAGGCGCTCGCGGCAAGCACCGTTCCCGCACACCCCGACCAGGGGAACCTTGCCGTTTACCACCCCGAACACCACGACACCACCGGCAAGGCCGCCGAGATCGCCCGTTACTTGCGGGGATTGGCCATGCGCCGCGACCAAAACGCAGTTCGCTTTGGCCAGGGCGGCAGTTTTCTCATCGACCGGCAGGAAGCAGTCACCTTGCTTAAGGGCCACCGCGCCGCCCTCCTGGCCTATGAAAGCCGCTTGGGGGAAGCCGCCAAAGGGGGTTCCCCCCGAGTCGTTTCCGCCTTTACCCACGCCGGCAGCCCGCAACCAGACGGAAGCTGGCTCTTGGTTCCAAAGGCCGGGGAAAGTGCCTTGCTTTGGCGCTTGCACCAGGAAGCCGCCCTCAATCCCGCCGCGATTGGCCAGGAGCCAGACGGCAGTTACCGGCTATCCCCGGACACCGCCCGAGCGCACGCCCTTCCCGGAACCCCGGAGTGGGGAGAACGCATGACGACGCGCTATGCGGGACTTGATGCCCGAGTAGCCGGGATCGCCCGCCCGGATTTTCTTTCGGTAACCCTCAAGGACGAGCGCGCACCACTGAGCGGAAAGCTTGCCGCGACCACCCAGGCGACCTACGAGCGGGTAGCCCGTAATCAACGCCAGATTCCCCTCGAAGAACGCCCGCGGTACCTCATCAAACGGGCTCAAGAGTTGTCCCGCTGCGCCTGGTGGCTCGAACACGGGGTCATGCGGCGGGAGTTGCGCGCCCTGGAACTGGGCGCTGGCCAAAACGAAGCCATCCGGCAAGCGTGCTACGAACTGCGTACCGGGATCGAGGCGATGGCTTATCAGGCTTTAAGAGGCGGGGAGGGTCCCCGCCCGATTCAAGCCGCCCGGAAACCGGTATCGCCCCAGGCGTTACGGGAGTTGAAGGCGGTGATCCGCGCCCGAGGGGATCAGGAACTTCTCGATGCCCTGGTGATTAGCGAAGCCACCGGACTTCGGCCAGGGGAACTGGCGCAAGGGGTTCGCTTGGAGGAGAGGGGACGAAGCGTTTACGTCCACATCCAGGGGGGAAAGCGCCATCAGGGGACGGCACAGGCCGAGGCGCGGTATCAGCAAGCACGGGGAGCGGATCGGGTGGTGGAGGTGAAGTCGCAGGAGGTGTTGGAGATTGCCCGCCGCCATCACGGGCATTTTCGCCCGGAGAGTTCCCCAGATGCCTTGCGGATTCGCTTGCGGGAAGCGCGGGCCGAGGTTCCAGGAGGCGAGCACATTCAGTTTTATTCCTTCCGCCACGCCATCAAGAACCGCTTGGAGACGGAGGGGCATTCGCGGGAGGAGATCGCCCGGCTGATGGGCCACCTCTCCACTCGTTCGCAGGAACACTACTGGGCAGACAGTAAATAATGAACCCTCCCCAAGAAGTGCTGACCTTGCTGGCGCTTACGGGCGCAGCTACATCCACCCAGCTTGGCGAGCGGATCGGACTTGTCGCCAAAGCCCTGCATGGTGTGTTGGGGAAGCTCGAAGCTGGGCGCTTGATTGCCCCCGTGGCCCGGGTACGGTTGGCCATCAGTGGGAGGCCGCAGACGGTATGGAGTTTATTGCCCTTGGGAGCCAGGCGGGCCGGGCTTTACTTCACGCAAGGCTTGGGGCGGGAAGCGCTCGTTAAGGGGTTACTGAAAACCCACTTCGTTTTGGCCAACCCTGAAGGCTATTACCCGATTTTCTTTGCCGACCAAGTGGCGTTCTTTGAGGAGCGCGGGGAGAAATGGCCGTGGCAGGGCAAGGAGGGTCCGGTCCGGGTGAGCGCGCAGATTCGCATCGTGGAAGACCCCCCGGAGGAGAAAGGCCGCGTGCATGTTGGGCTTGCCGTGGCGACGTTGCGCGAGGCAAGACCCCTCTTAGAGCCCCAGCGCATGGTATGGGCGAAACGTCCCGGGTACCGCCTGACTTTGCTGGCAACCGAGGAGCAGTTAGCGGGGATTCAGGCGATCTTCAATCCGCTCAACGATTGGCACGACCCCTACTTGCAGCAACAGAAGACCTACCGCGAATGGCGGGCCATCTTGCGCGGGCTTGCCCCCGAGGAAGAACGGTATCGCCACCACATCGAGCGCGTGCTCAAGTGGGTCGAGATGGACGGCACCCAGGAAAGCGCCGAGCGCCACGATCTGGTCATGCGCGCCTTCCCCGAACCCAGCCAGCAGCCGGAAATGCTCACCCTCTTTCTTGGGCCGATTCAGTTGTTGCAAGGACTGGGAGCGAGCAACAAACCCCTCTAAAAGTCACTTCTGAGCGGAAAGAATCCAGGCATTAGCGGCAAAAACTTTCTAGCTACAGAAAAAAACCACATCGCTTTTCTTTCTCCTTGTGCGGCTTACGCCTTAGCCGAGCGCAAAGCGCCCGGCGTCAGGGCGGTTGACCCCGCCCCGACTGGCGCTCTAGCGAGCGCGCATTTACAAAGTTCGCGCCTTTGGCGCTCCTTTGCAAATGCGAAAAAACAGCCACAGAAACCCCCGTTTCGCCCGCGCTTGGCGAGACCAAAAACCTCCAGTTTTCAGGGCGCAGTTTTGCACGAAACCCGCATAAATTGACTGAATAACACCCTGCATTAAGAGTAGTTGGATTGTTTGGAGGCTACCGCCTTGACCGCTTACGGTGAAGGCGGCAGCACCATGCTACTGCGTTACAAAAGGTTCGATTCGAGACGTGGCCCGACCGAAGGGACGGGCCACGAGGCCGGTCTTTTCCGTTCGGGCCTCCTGCTTTGGAGGTCTGTCATGAAAAACAACCAAGAGATCATCGAGAAAGTCACGGCCAGGATCATCGAACAACTCGAAGCTGGCGTAAAACCGTGGGAGTGCGCATGGGACCGGAGCGGGGGCGAGTTTTCCATTCCCCGCAACGCGAAGACCAAGGAGTTCTACCACGGCATCAACATTCCCATCCTGTGGGAAGCCGCCGCCCGCAAGGGCTACACCACCAACTCGTGGATCGGATACGACCAGGCCAAACAGCTTGGCGGTCACGTCATGAAGGGCGAGTTGGGGACGCACGGAATCATCTACAAGCCCCTCGTGGTGGACGACGAGACGGAGGAAAACGGCCAGCGCACGATCCCCATGTTGAAGTCGTTTGTCGTCTTCAACCTGGATCAGATTGCCGGTTTGGAACACTTGAAGGCCAAGCCCCCGAAGGCGGAGGGCTTTTTGCCGATAGTGGTAGCCGACGACCTGCTTAAGAAGAGCCAAGCCCGGATCGTGGAAGGAGGCCCCAGGGCGTTCTACCGGAAGCTGGACGACCTAATCACCCTTCCCGACCGCTGGCGGTTTCAGGTGGCGGAGGATTTTTACGCCACCGGACTGCATGAGTTGGGCCACTGGACGGGTCATGAAAAGCGGCTAAACCGGGAATGGGGCAAACGCTTTGGGGACAACGCCTATGCGTTTGAGGAACTGGTGGCCGAGATGATCTCCGCTTTTCTCTGTGCCTACTTGGGGTTAACCGGCGAGCTTCAGCACGAAAACTACATTTCGGGCTGGCTCAAGATTCTCAAAGCTGACTACCGGGCGCTGGTCAAGGCGGCAAGCCTTGCCCAGAAGGGGTTTGAGTACATTTGCGCCCTGGTGGAGGGCCTCAAGCAGCCAACCGCCGAGGAACCCCCCGAGCCGCCGCAACGTTCCTGTGTTCGGGAAGCCACAGCGCAACTGAAACTGTTGCTGGCGGCGTGAAGGTTACCCAAGAGGTTTTTCAGTCAGTGAGTCCAAGGACTTGGGCTCACTGGCAGGGGAGGGTTTGAGCGCGTAGCGTGGGGGGCCGCTGATACGACTAAGAAGGTGAGCCACGATTCCTTTTTGATTACGAACAAAAAGGCGAGTAATCCAAAAAACCTTGAACAATACCTTGAACAATTACGAATCTCCTTAATCTCATCTTGTTCTTATTATCCTATCTAACATTCAAGTATACCAATAAAGATAAGGCTCTATTTTAAATTTGTTTACGCGAAGTCCTGTGTTATAGGATTAACCTGCTTATTTGAGAGATCTCACCATAACTCTCGGAGAACTGAAGGAAAAATTTTGCAAGCACTAAAAAACGATACTTTGAGCTTAACAAACACAAACTAGAAGGCCTTACTCATGAAAGCGACTTGCTTTATCCTATTCTTTTTTTTAATGCTTATTGCTTCAATAGCAGAGACATCTGCTACCGCATTCACCGGTATTGGCTTTTTGAACCATGACGGGTCGTCTCCGAGCTTTGCTAGGGGAATTTCCGCCGATGGGACAACTGTTGTGGGAATGGCAATAAATCCACTTAGCACCTCAGGAGGGGAGGCTTTCTACTGGACTAGGGAGACAGGAATAGTTGGTATGGGATATTCTTCGGAGGGAGAAGCTCTTTTATCTGCATGGGGGGCAAGCGGAGATGGTTCAAGGATAGCCGGACAATCAACTAGCCATGCATTTGTGGCCGATACTCATGGACTTGTAACTCTTATAGAGGATTTCCCAGGAGGAGATGGTTATCATGTTGCGTATGATATTTCCAATGATGGTAAAACTATAGTTGGCATGGGAACCAGTGAAGTAGGCTACCAGGCATTCAGGCAAGTGGACGGGGGGCCTTTGGAACCGGTTGGCCCACTACTATCGGGGTCAAATCCTTTGTCTTATGCTCAAGCAATTTCCGGTGATGGGCGCGTCGTAGTTGGAGGTTTTACGTCAAATCGAGCCGTTCCTCAAACGTCAGCATTTCGTTGGACTGAGCAATCCGGCACAGAATATCTCCCCTACTTACATTCAAATGATATCAACAATTGGGCTGGCGACATATCTTACGACGGCAAAGTAATAGTAGGTAGGACAAGCCCAAACGGTGGTGGAACAGGGGAAGCTACGCTATGGACCGAAAATTCGGTTAGAGGTTTGGGATTTTTGCCAGGTAATTACCAAGACAGTTATGCTCATGCTGTTTCGGGAGATGGATCGATTGTGGTCGGATCAAGCAGAACCTCTGATATCTGGTCCCCCAATGGCCAATGGATAGGTTTGGAAGCGTTTATTTGGACAGAACAACAGGGGATGCGTCCTCTAAAAGAGGTTCTTTCAATAGATTATGGTTTGAGTAATGTTCTTGATGGATGGGTGTTAAGCGATGTCACTGGTATTTCTAAAGACGGCACCATTCTAACCGGTAACGGAATCCATTTCGGAATAGAGGAAGCTTGGTATGCGGATCTCTCCGCAAACTCTTTACCATTTGACACAGAGGTTCCTGAACCCGCATCATTGTCACTGTTGCTCACTGGATTCGCGGCATTCCGATTGAAACATCGAAGATACTCTAAATATTTTTAACTGCTGCGCCAAGATTAGCGCCCCGGATATAGTCTCAAGGCACCTGCGCAAGCGGTTTACGCGCTGGTGGAGATCGAGGACCCGATGGAAAACCCCTACAAACCTCCTACGGCCCAACTACGCTGGGAACCGTCGCACCCCGGTTCATTGGTGAAGGCCGTTATCGCTGGCGTCTTGATTGACCTTGGCGGCACGTGGATCGTCAATTTTGTAGGACTTGCAGCGTACGCTTTTTATTTGTATTCCCAGGGGTGGAGCGAAGACCAAGTATCAAGAGAATATGTTTTTCTCTTCATCTATTCGTTCCCTGGTCTAATCTTGCCTACCGCTCGTTTTGGTATGTCGATAGTGGCGGGTTGTATTTGCGCGAAGATTGCCAAGAGAAGAAGGTTATTGGCCGCAATCCTCGTCAGCCTCACATCGGCTTTGTTCGGCTATCTCGTGTTAAAAAACGCCTACAGCTATTACGCATGGAGGGAGCATCTATGGCTCACCGCCCTGTGCTCCCCGGCCCTTTGCCTTGGCGCATACCTCTATGCCCGTGGACGACACCCCAGAAAGAGGAAAGTGCAGGCGACCTGGACGATGACGGATTAAGCGGGGAATTCCGGCTTGATGGAGTGTGGTTCAAATCACGGACCGGGTTTGCTACCAAGTAGCGTTCCCACCAAGCCGGAAGGGGCATTTCTGCCTTAGAGAAATTATAGCACCCAGTTTTAGTATTCCACCCGAAACGTCGGGCTATCTTCCGGACGGTTCTTCCGCTTGTCATAGAGGCGCGTGGTGGAGACATTGGCGTGTCCCAACCACTCCTGGACTTTGGCAATATCGGCGTTGTGCTCCAAAGCGTTAGTCGCCGCTGTCGCCCGCAGGGAGTGAACGCAGAAGCCGTGTACATCGGTATTGATGCCCACCTGCTTGCCGTAACGCCGAACCACTTCCTGGTAGACCGAGGCCGGGTTGAGCGGCTTGTTGAGGGTTCCGGTCGAGTTGTTCTTCACCGGGCGAAAGAGGGGACCGGTGAGGTCATCGCCATGCCCGGCCACTTCCAGATACTCCTTGACGAGCCTTGCCGCTTTCGCCGCCACCGGCACGAAGCGGATCTTGTCGCCCTTGCCGAAAATGCGCAGATGGAGAACCCCTTCCCGCTGCTCAATATCGCGCACCCGCAGCTTGCAGAGTTCTTCCCGCCGCAGGCCGTGATAGAGCAGCGTTGCCAGGATCGCCCGGTCCCGCTGGCCTTTAAGGGTGTTCGCGGGAGGAGCATCGAGTAAGGCCCGCGCTTGGGCATCGCCCAAAGCAGGTGTCAGGCCCTCATTATTATTAGCCTTGGGGCGCTTCACGCCGTCTACCGGGTTGTGCAGGACGGCGTTTTGTTCGCAGAGGTAGTCAAAAAGCGAGGAAATCGCCGCCAGTTTGCGGCGGATGGTCGAAGGCGCGAGCGTTCGGCTTTCCATATCCTTGCGCCAGGCAATCAGATGCGCGCGGGTCACGATCCGAAACTCTTCCGGGCGGGCGATCCCCACGAAGCCAGTAAAATCCTTCACGTCCTGCTGGTAGGCGCGACGGGTTTTCTCGTTCCTGATGTTGGCAAACCACTCCAACTCGGGCGGCACTTCGGCCAGGCCCTGGAACTGGGCAGCGGTCAGGGCACGGGAAGTCGGCGCGACCGGTTCAGGCAGCGCCGGTTGATCGAGGGTCCGGCCCGGCAGGGTCAGCGACCCCGGCAGGGCCGGAAGTTCGGAGTTGGAATCGGGCTTGGTTTTACTCATGTTCCCACCCTACCCTATGGGTTTATTTTACACAAGATAAAATAGGTTATCTTGCGTAAAGGGAGGCGGGGGAGGATGAGGAAACGGGCTTCAGAAGCCGTTTTCAGAAGCTAGCCCTTATTCAACTATTGCCTTCAACAGGGCCTCACGGGCGTCTAGGTAAAATTGAATGTCAAGCTTGGTAGCCATATCGTCTGAGAGTTCAAAAAGCTGGCGGCGACAGGCAACTGGCATAAGCAGCGATGTTGCCCCTTTCTCAATGGCGATTTCAGCTATGTTAATTGGGTTATGGAGAGTTTCTATGGAACCTCCAAGGTTGATTTCACCAACCACTATAAGCCCACCTCTAACACTCTTTTTTAATAAGGCGGTACATAGAGCAATTAGCACAGAAACACCAAGTTTTGCCCCTGATTTTGATGTATCAAAAGCCCGCAGTTGAATAGTAAATTCATGCTGACGGGGATCTTTATCTCCTACCAAATGTACTGATCGGGTATTGAGGTTTGCCTCTGAAAAGCTAACACTCTCACGAAAGGCTGGCGGAATCGGTTTGTTGAGAACCTTTACACCAGAACCAGGACCTTCATTTACCTCTATACGGTAAAGACCGGGATGATCATCCATGCCACCGGGGCTAATTGTCCACACCTGACCAGGTTCTAGGGGATCAGAACTGACGCTATTTTCACTATGCAACTCTGGCGTAGAGACAAATTTTTCAACGCCATCAGTGCCCACAACATAGCTAAAATGAGTGTTGCGAAATTCTGCTGCTCCAACTCGCTTCTGCTGTTCTTTAACACGCCTCCTTGATTCCATTGCAATCCTGACTGCCCATTCAAGTTCTTCATCGGGGACGACAACATTACTATCTGGATAAAGCAATTTCAGGAGTCCACTTACTGTTTTATTTACGGCATTGGTGTCCCTCCCACTGAGCGCCCCACCAAAGAATATGCGGTTTTGAAGCTGCGATACCCGGCTTTGATTGCGAAGTTGGCTCCAACACTCAGACAGAAAATCACTGACAAGGCCAAAGTGATTAGTAAGAAGCTCTTTACTGATTTTTGGGACATCCCAACCAGGTAGATAAGCGTGTATTCGATCCATAAACGCAGTATCATCTTTCATTTCCGGTGGCATTGGACCGAACAGATGACCAATGCGTTGCTGATGTTCAACATCTACCTCAAAGTTTCCAACCAGCACAAGGCTACCATCAGCCCGGATACTTTCCTTGCCCCGGCTGAACTCACCGGATTCCATGTATCCCTTCATGATGTTAACGCCATCCTTCTGATCGAACGAGATACCTGATACTTCATCAAAGCAGACAACATCATACTGGCAAACCAGGCCACGCTGACCAGTTGAATTATTGACAAACATCTTGGCTACTGTGGCTTTACCGCCTGAAATCAAATGTGCGTACGGAGAAATTTGCTGAAAAAGGTGACTCTTACCAGTGCCACGAGGACCCAATTCTACTAAGTTATAGTTACGTTCTACGAAAGGCACCATACGCAATAAGAAAGCGTTTTTTTGCCGCTCAGATAGGAAAAGTGGTTCAATTCCAATACTACGCAGTAACAAGCCTTTCCACTCTTCAGTGGAAAAAGTTCTGCGTGCTTCTGAGAGAGCATCTAAAACATCCCGTTTTGAAAGCTGAATCTCGCGTAGACCTTCTATTCCAAATGGACGACCCTTTTTCTCTTGTGCAATCGCTGAATCGTAACGAAGACTGATTTCAGCGTAGAATCCACCTGTCAACATTCTCTCATGTTCATTGACCAAATCTGGGCTAATTCTTACGTCTGTAAGCATCAAACTTGGAAGAGTTGCAATGTAAGAGTCTGTCTTTTGATCTAACCGGGCTGTAATTATGTCAATGAGCTTTACCTCTCCATCCCTAAAAGCCTTAGACTTAAAAAGCTCTTCTTCACCCGCCCTTACAGTGCGTGACTTAAGTTGTCGCTCGACAATCTCAAGCCCTTCTTGGATTTCATCTTCATCAATACTGGCGCAATAGCGCCCTAGCAGGAATTCAACCACGTATGTTGGTACGGGGAACTGTCGGCTAAAAGTCCTGACCAAGTCCTTGCGAACCAAATATCCCTCCAGGGAGGAAGCTAATTTTTTATCAATAGAATCTAATTCAATCACTTATGACCCCCACCAATAACTGTAGCTATCTGAGCAACTAACTCTCCTTTGGTGTTCATTATTACAACAGTAGCATCAGTGCCTTCTAACTCTTCATTCTCAACGACTACAGAAGCCGTTCCATTCTCTTTTATAGCCTTTGCGCTTACAACCACACTTGATGAGGCGTCACCAGGTTGTGTGCGAATATCAACACTTAATCCCGCCCCTTGCCCTTCAACTACAATAGTGCACCGTAATCCTTTCCAGACAATATCAGTAACTTCTACGGATACTCCCGGTATACCAGAACTCCTTGGATGAATACTTAATTCTAAGGTAAGACACTCTTGAAAGCTTAAACCCCCATGCGCATATTCTTCACCTTTACGGAAGCAACTTATACCGTCAGCTAAGGCAAAGTGTTGATCCTGGTTCCAGTACCATGGATACATACGCTCATTGGTCTTTGCACCTGGCTTAATAACAGCACAGCGCCCCCATTTATTATCGGCAAGAGCACTTGGTAATTCCGTTTTTGGTAGTCCACCAGGGAACAAAAGCCAGCCATGATCTGTAACTATACGAATAATCTTCCATCCAGCCTCAATAAGCTGATAAATCCGATCTTGAATCTCTCGCAACATACTATCGATATATTTTGCCAGCTTCCAACCTCTTTCATGGCCCTCATGGTCAATATCGCCAAACTCGCACCACGCATTACCATTTCCACGACCATTTGAAGATCGTTCCAGAATATCCCAACCAGCATCGGCAAGCAGTTTCTTCAGATAGTGGCCACCCTTGAGAGATTGGCCTGTATCAGCCACGCATGGTTCAAAATCAACATTAGCTTCTTTACCAGTTATTCTATCTTTGACAGGAGTTACGGCAGCTTTACCCGTAGCAGTAACGCTAGGTAGCGCCGCCCAAGAGACCTTTTCTTGGACTTCAAAACCCTGAGTGCTAAGTAATTCGATAAGCCGCTTCGCTACATCGAAACGAAGGCCATCCACAAAGAGGATACATTCTCCGTCTGTGTCCGTAGCGGCTTTAGAAGTAGATGCTGTTCCACTAGGATAGCCGACCTTATCAACAACCTTCTGCAAATACCGCGCAGATTCTTCTGCCCAGGGAAGGTAAATTGAGCGGATCACCCCAGCGATTGCGGCTAAATCTTCTTGCTTTTCCACGTAAGCAAGCGCACGAACGACTGCGTCATCAGCACGCCACCCGACATTACGGTATCCAGCGGTAAGCTCTTCAATAGAACCAGCAGCAAGAGCTGTTGTCGTTATTTCGGCAAGGACGGCCAGGTGTTCCAAAGCAAGGGCTAAAGAGGCTTCACCTAGTGAAGCCCAGATAAGCTGTCGTCTACCGAAATGTCGATGCGCTAGTTCTCCGATCTGTTTACGAGCACTGTGGGAGGGCATATTACTTAGTGCTACCAACGCCCGACGTAGCTCATCCTCTTGAGTATCATTCCATTGAGGCCAACCGCCATAAGCTTCAGGGCCAGAAAAAAGATCAAAGATTGGCGCTTTGCACTTACGAATTTGGGTAGGGATATTCGGGTATCGCTTTGGAGCTTCGCAAAACCTTTCCCACACCGCCTTCCAAGGGCCTTCATGAGTAGCAAGTCTAGTTGCTCCTACAAGAACACCCTCAGTTTGCGGGTTGAAGGCAAGTTGAGATTTGCAAACTTCAATGAACGCTTTCCACTCGTTATCACCACGACTAGCACGAAAAACTTCCGCCTGGTCTAGCCATTGAAGGACATCACGTGCTGGATCTCCACCGGTAACCAAGGTGTTGAAATAGTCCTTGTCGAGGTGTTTTCCCTTGAGTAAATCCACTTCCTCATCGAGGAGGCAAGATAAAGCAAGCTGCATAGCGTTCTTTGTATCATTGTCTTGGGCTACATCTAAACCGAGGCCACCTTGATCCGATTTTAGAAACGCAAGAATAGTCCAGTCTTTTGCATTGAGTTGGGACCAGATTACGCCGCGATATTGCAATTCGGCTAATGGTTTTAGATAGTCAGGGCAGCTTTCCACCGCTCGCAAATCCTGGCGGCTAACACCAGGCAGGTAAAAAACTGGCGTTTTATCATGGGGTATAACGCAATCACTCACCTTTTCTGCAATAACGCACCGGAGCCAGATTGCGGGGCCATTACGCTTGTCGGGGGCGTAGTCACCTAGAGAAAGTAGTTCCGGCATTTCTATTTTCAAACGCGGAATTATTGCTTCCCACTGGCGTTCTTTATCGGTCCAGATGATACAGGCGGGAGCTACTTGGGCTTCTGGGTTATAAATAGCAGCGGAACGACAACTATTAGTTAGATAATAAATCACTCTCACTGAATTACCCCCATCTCGTATAAAAACCTTGAGGGATTTTTATTGTATCCAAAATAGTTACTCGCTTAGCTAATATAAAGAGTTTGAGAGGCGCGTGTTACAGCCACAAAACAGTTCCGTCTCTCCTCTTCCATGACCCTGCTGGAACCGCCTTGTTTTGTTGCTTGATACGAAGGGAAGTATTGCTCTACCATCCCCAATAAATAAACATGAGCGTATTCCATACCCTTTGCCGTATGCACAGTTTGCAACCTTACACATGATTTTGTTAAAGCCTGATTTTTAGGAGTAAGTTCTAGGCATTGTAAAAAAACATGCAAAGTTAAAGCACTACCATTTTCGCGTTCAAAACGGCTATAAAGATTGTCCCATACCTCCTTATCTTTTTCGTAGTCTGGACAATTATTAACAATCTCAGAATCGGAATAATGCTGAAAAAAAGCTCTCATAAAATTTTTGAATTCTAATTTTGAACACAACAACTCGATCCCACATTCAGAGATATACTGAAGTGACTCGCTAGCTTTAGCTACTTCAAAAAAAGCCCGTAAAAACTGTGCTCCACTAGTAAGTGATTTTTGAATGATTTCTTCAGACGAAAAGGTAATTCCGTCAATTTTTGACGCGGCGGCACACAGCTTGTTCAAAAAACTTCTGGAGGCTGGCGCATTAGCTAGCCTCAGACAATCGTGTAGAAAAAGAATTAGGGGGCTGGAGAATTCCTGTTTTTTGGCTATTACTTCAGCTTCAATATTATTTCTATCCAAACCCTGTTTGATTGCTTCCAGCAACTTATTGCTTCTAGCAATGATTAAGCAAGTCTCTCTTTGAAGATATGGAATACTAGAGATTTCACTTACAACTCCATCAATTTCACTTTCGAAATCGTCATATTGCTGTACTTTGACAACACCGGCGTTTAAGCATTGTGAACGCCCAGGTATCTTACCTTTAAGTCTAGTATTATTGTGCTGTATTAGTCGGTTAGCTAGCTCCACAATGGGTTTTGGACACCGGAAATTATCCGGCAACTGAATGACTTCTGGATCATAATCACTCTTCAGCGCCGCCAATCGCTTAGGATCTGCTCCATTCCATTGAAAGATTATTTGGTCGTCATCCGCGACCACAAAAAGGTTAGTTTGCTTAGGAGGCGCAATTAGTTTCAAAACTTCATATTGCGCAGGATTGGTATCTTGAAACTCATCGACACAAATGTATTCATAGACAGTTTGCACCTGTCGAGTGATACGCTTATGCTCTGTCATAAGTATTTTAGACAAATAAAGCATAGAGCCAAAATCGAGTTGATTGCTCTTAACTAATTCATCGAGATATGACTTTGCGAGATATGAGAAGCGTATACCTTCTTCCTTATTATCAAAAAATTTAGGCATTTCATCAATAGAAATGGCGTGAGTGAACATCGTATCAATATTCTTCAATACATCTTCAACAGGTTCGATTAGATCGCCTTCCGGCCCATAATTTTGAATAATGTCTTTAAGAACAATAGCGCGATCCTTCTCATCGCTTATTACGGTAAAATCTGGGCGTAATCCAAGTTGACTGCCGTGCTGACGTAAGAGATCGGTGCAGAAAGAATGGAATGTTTGAATCTGGATACGGTTAGAATCTTCACCCAAGTAACCTATGATCCGATCCTGCATTTCATTCGCCGCCTTGACCGTAAAAGTTAGACCAAGCACTTTGAAATAATCGTCAGGTGTCTTCTTGATAAGATTGGCAACACGTAAAGTCAAAACAGCAGTCTTCCCTGAACCAGGTCCAGCTAAAACGAGACAAGCACCTTGGTCAAAGTTGACGGCTTTCTTTTGATTGTCATTAAGTTGATCTATGGTGATCATAGCTGGCCTCCAGCTAGGTTAATCGCTTGCTGAAGAATTGACTTTATGTCACTTGGTACTGAAGCCTCTCCTCTTTGTTCTATAAGAGATAGAGCTTCCATAGCAGCCGCAGGTTTTGAGGCCCCGCGTGGTAATAGTCGGTAGACTTCTTCCCAATATTCTGGAGTTCCTTTTGATGAAACAATGATTGGAGAACAAGAACGATCTTCTAGTTTTTTAGCCACAGAAAAAGCTTGTTCCGGTTTGTTTACATATATTTTCTTCATTTCACTCAGCACGTCTCCCCAAGTCGCTTGGGGCAGGGGTTGAGGTGGTTGTGTAGGGAGTCTATTCTCATAAGGAACGCCAAAACCAGAAATACAAAGCAAAACATCCATGTTAGATGCAGATAGCTTTGACATATGATTAATCTCATCGCGACCATCAAGTAATTTCTTGGCTTGCTTAAGATAACCTTCACCTGCTTGATCATTGTCAGCAACTACGTGCCAGGCGATGCCTAACAGATCTGCGGCCTTAATAAAAAGCTTTGGCCCTGAAGCTTGGCTAAACTCCACAATTCTAATTCCATGTCGATTGAGATTTGCTTTTGATCCCAAAATTCTCGCACATTCAGAAATCACCGTTGTATCGGTCTCTCCTTCCACTAGTATCCAGCACCTTGCAAATAGCAGCTCTCCCCGGTTTCTTCGTACATGATGATTGAACTTGCGTGATTCCTCGGGTTCTAGCGTATTTGAGTTCAAACTATGGCAGACAACTCTACTTCCTGATTTTGACATACGTTTTATCTTCTCTACTGGAACTTCAGAGAGAATATCACCAGAATGAGTTGCAATGATTTTCTGGCCGGGCAATTGTTTTAATATATCCCACACGGCACGAATAGCGTTAGGATGCAGATGAGCTTCCGGTTCCTCAATGCCAATGATTGGTTCCGCAAGCTTGTCTATATCCTTAGTTAATCGCGACTTCAGATAGGCATTGAAAAGTAGCAATACAGAAAGGCTTTGCGTACCATTACCATGAGCTTGGAGTGGTATTTTTGCATCTCCATCGGCTGTTAAAGTTACTTGAGAAGAACGTAGAGTTCGATAAATATCAGCAGGTGCTGGTTCTACGGAAACAGGATTATTCCCACTTACGGAAACCAGTTCACTAATACGCTTCACTTCTTCAATTACATCGGTAAAGCCAAGATGCGAATTAAGAATTTTCTTATGAATCTCTTTAAGTTCCTCTTCTAATATTGCACGGTTATCTTTATCAACACTCTTATCTTTGATGAAAGAACCCCAATAGCTAGAATTCCCTTGAAACTCCTTACTCGCATCCCGCAGAGTATCTAAATAAAAAAATGGCCGAATTTTCTTTAAATCTTTAATTGCAGTCTGTTTACCGGATAACTCTTGGCCGGCATCATCCATAAATGAAATCTCTTGCTTAATCTCACTTTCCTCTTGATCGTAATACGCTTTAATTCGATATTTAATAACCTGGTTATTTTGCCCAACGATCACTGAATTTAATGCTTGTGTGATCTGTTTGCTCCATGGATGTTCAACTGACTCTTCAAAGATATAAAGCAGTTCGATAATAGGACAACCGGAGATATGTTCGGCATTATTATGTCGTCGAAAATCATATTCATTAAAAACAACTCCTTTTTCTGATTTTACTAGCTCAAGTCCGTAGCGCAAAGCGTCAAGAATGGTTGTTTTCCCCGAGTTATTCTCTCCAATCAGGACTGTAATTTCTCGATCAAAAGTGACTTCTAAGTTTTCAATTCCACGAAAATTCTTTATATGTAGCTTTGTAATTCTCATGCTTTATTGCCCTTAGCGGCTCTAGCTTTCCGTTTCTCATCTAAACTTAAGTGGTGATCGTTGATGCGGTCACCGTTAAACAGGTAATACCAAGGAGCGGATTCCACATCCTGGCCTCGATCCTTCTTCCAATCGATGTTGGGTTTTTCACGCAGCACGCCCGCACCTTTCTTAGCCACGTCTGGCACCGATAAAAACGGGCGGATGTTGAGGCGAACTCCATCGTTAAGATCAGGTTCCCAACCGATAGGTTGTTTTTCGATAGGTTTCCAGCGAACGAAGATGTCGTAGGGTTTTTCACCCTTACGGATTAGTTCCAGGCGTTTTTTGAGGTTTTCGGCGGCAGCGAGCTTTTCTTCGGCTTCATCTACTCCACTCGTGATATCCTGCTTCTGGCGACTGATCCAATCGCCTAAATAGGTGTAGATGAGAGTTTCCAGCAGCTTGGTATTAAGCTTGTGATAGTTCACTAGAGCGGAAAAACCATCGCGTAGGCCGTCCCAGATATGCCAGACAAAGGGCCGATTGTGGAAAAGCTTGCAGTGCTGGACAAAGAACTTGTCCCGCAACCAGGTTTCCAGGGTCTTGCCCGCATGGTCAGCCTGTTTGAGAAGTTGGGATAGCTTGTCGTTGTTCCAGGAAGCACCGTAAGCAGCCGCAAGCAGGTTCATTAGGCGATCCGCAGCGGGGGCTTCACCACGCACTGGCGGGATACAGACGATGCCGTCCTCATCGGCATAGGGCAGCAGAGATTCGCAGCGATTCACCCATTCGCGCTGTTCATCGGCCAGCTCCATGTTCGCGTCCAGTTCTGCTGGCCAGCGATAGCCAAGGAGACGGGCGACGGTGACTTGCAGGACAGTGTCATCGGTACGCAGCGGGCCGTGAGCAGTCCACCTAATTTCCTCATTCCACACCACCGAACCGCAAGGATGGCCATGGAAGATCCACTGGGTGGGATCATCAGAATAAGGTTTGGGAAGTCCGTTGGGGTATTTTTCTTCGGCAACCTTTGTCCAGTGGTCAAGGTCGAAGGGAACTTTTTTTATAATACCGTTATCGATTGCCAGTGCTTGATTCAGTTGTCGTACAGTATTAGAAAATTCTGGTGAACTAACAAACGCGGCTAAAGCATTCAAGTTAGATGCTTTTTTAGTAGTTATTGCAACTCCTGTATGTTTAAAATATTCGCCCCTATAAAACGAAAACGGTAAATCTCCTATCCTACTAATCAAAAAACCGCTTGAATTCCAACTTTCTCTTCCAGCTATTGTTGCCGATGGAAGATTTGCAAGATTATTTGTCAACTCATCGTGCTTTAAGATTGAAAGCCTAGCATCAAAATTATGAGTTCCTTGAGGTGCTTCATAAAGCAATTTCCATTCACTCGTAATGTGCTCGATTTCCCAGAAATGACATTTTAAACGCCCATCGTCAGAGGTTTTAATACCATGTGAGCAATTTGCGTACTGCCCGAGAAGCGCCATTTGTTCTATTTCATCAATGGAAACAATCGTATCCGGATTCTCCAACTGCTTTTTCTGTGCGACGCTTTTGATTTCCGCCGTCAGCAAGCCAGCAGCTTTTTCGGCGGCGGTGCGCGGATGGGAAACATCCACTCCACGAATCAGGTTTGTCGCTTCCGCTGGGCCGAAAAGCCCGCCAATTTGGTTGGCGATATTGCCCTTGCTTAGATTAATAAGTATTGCTTTTACGACTTCGCCACTAATGGTCTCAAACGCACCAGGACCCAGTCGTGCAATCAAATGCCAGGTATCGTCCTTCAGCAACTTTTCGCGGAATTTCTTGTAGCTGGGCAAAAACAGCCAGTTCTGTGGTAATACGACACAGGAATTACCACCTTTTACACAGAGTTCCAGGCAGCGGTCGAGAAAAACGGTAGCCAGATCGTTTTTGGCAGCCGAATAGTTTTCTTCGCAGAATTTCCTCAACCGCTCATTTTGTTTGCCGCGAGCCAGATAGGGCACATTCGTAATCACCCAATGGTATTGCCCCACGAGCAGCATCGCAGCCTTAGCGAGCCCTTGCGCCACGACAGCGGCTTCTTGTTGTTCATCGGCTTGCTCTTTTCCCAGCGCCTGGTCTAATGCAGCAGAGAGTTCATTCCACTCGACGAGCTTAGCCGCTTTGGTTCCCCCAGGGTTAATTAGACTTCCCAGCACCGGCGCATCTCGGAAGGTGTCATGCATCCAATCGAGGGCAATCGTAAGATTTTTTTTGCCTAAACCCAACTGCTTCCATTCTTCCTTGGCCACACTCACCGCTAATCCCGAGCAAGCTACATTCAACTCCGGTAGCGACCGATAGCCCCCGGCATCCGGGTAGCGCCAAGCAGTGAGCGCCAAGGCAAACGCCGCCAATTCCACGCAGCGCCGGTCAATCTCCAGCCCATGCAAGTTCTCCCGCAAAACAGCATCCACCGCTGCACGGGGCGATAACCCATCTAACTCCATCCGCATGGGGACCAGCATCAAAAACGCGGCTACCAGGAAATGTCCCGACCCGCAGCAGGGGTCTAGGGTCTTCAGTTCGCTCAAATGCTTCGGCCAGCCGTCGAAGGTTCCTGCCGCTGGGGTCCAAGCGCCATCCTCTCCCTTAACAAAGCGCAGGTAGTCTAGCGGCATGTCTGGTAGCGCAACCTTGCGGCGCAACTCCTCTTCACTGCTAGCAGTTTTCAAATCGGTTTCGGATAGCCTACGTGCCGCCCACCAGGCCCCCAAGGAGTTATCCAGCAGGAAGCTCACCATGTAGGGTTCAGTAAAGAGCTGAGTCACAGCCGGCAGTTCGCGAGCACCAATCTTCACTTCCGAAGCGTTAACCTCATCTTTTCTCTTCGCTTGCCAGAATTGATACACCCAGCCCAAGGAATCAGAGGCGGTGAAAACCGCTGGGGAGAGGCCCGCAACCAGCCGTTCGAGTTTCTGTTGATGCTCAGGCGGCAGGGTAAGCTGAAACACCGGCGAGTCAGGCCGGAAAATCTGTGGCAACATTTTTGAGGCAAACCGGGAAGCCAACTCCCAACCGTTCTTGGCTCCTTCATCGGCAGCGAGATCCTCACATTCCTCAAGCGTGACCGCTACCGGGTCAGCCGGATCGGGATACATGAGCAGGTTGTTTTCTGCCAGGAAGCGGGCAAAGAGCATTCGATGCCAATGTTCATAGGCGACCTCTTCAACGAGGCGGTCAATCTCTTGCACCTCTGTGGTGGAATTACGGGCATCGCCCAGTTGACGACCATGGATACGAAGCTTGCGGCGCAGTTCGAGATCTTCCGCTGAGAGGTGCTTAAAGGGCTTGGCTTCCCCGACGCCGAGCTGTTCCAAAGCAGCGCGAGCCGCAGCTTCCGCAATATCCCGAGCTTCTTTTACGGTCCGCTCAAGTTCGTTCCTTAACGCCTTTTCAAGTGCCTGCATTCCTATTTCCCCTAATAACTTCCTACCGAATGACAATCGGCCCTTTATCGAGAGCGGCCTTAAGTTGCACCTTTACCTCTTCAACCCAGGCATCAATATCATCTTCCGTTTTAAGAGTGCGGCGAGGAACTGCAATGAATTGGGCCTTTGGCTCCAATAATTCGGCAGCTTGAACAATAATCTGTTCAAACCGACCAGGAAGCGCGATAACACGATCTCGCAGACTCGAAAGCCCAAATTTGTTCAGCGTTGCAAGAATATCTTCAGTCGTTTGAACTCGAATCTCAGGGCGATGCTTCAAGGTTAATAGCTGTTCGCCGAGCAGATTATTTTTTTGTTCAGGCTCTAACTGTATCCAATTGTTATCTTTCCCAAGCCGTAACATCCCCTCTTCATGTTTTTCACTATACGCCGCATCAAGCCGATTTAATTCTTCACGCAGTAATTGCACTACGCTACTGACCATTGGCGTTATGAAGTCAGGTTCAGCAAGCAAAAACCGTTGATCTTCAATGTTCTTTTTTTGGGCTATATAAACTTCTGCATCAGGCAGATTTTCAGCATATCCAAGTAGCTCTTTAAGCTTTAACCAGGACGGCCAACGCTTTTCTATTTTTTCAGTCTGTTCCTTCCAATCGGTATGCAACTGAGCAAGTTCATCCCGCTGGTTGTAAAGAGAAAGTAGCTGTTCATTTCCAGATAAGAGACGAATCTCATCTATAGGCTTAGAGTCAGGACGTGCAGGCTTAGGGGCTTCACCTCCCGCACTATCCGCTAAGCACTGCATCTTTTGAAGAAACTCGGGGACACACAATGATTCCTCTCCCTGCTTAGCTTGTAAACCAACCTTTTGCAGCAATTTTCGGATCTGGATACGCTGAGCAGTAGTAACAGTAGTAGACTCAACCTTGAGTAATGCTTTTCCAAGAGCTTTTCGCTCTAAATCTTTCGGGTCAATAGTCTGACCGCGTTCATCTTGAGCGCGAATCTGGCCTGCAACAAGGAGCACCTGGATACCGCCGTCTACAGCATCACCCGACCACCCATAGGGAGCACCCTCGAAGTGAGCGCGAATATCCGCACCCTTCTTGCCACCAGCAATAACGCCGAGAATAGCTTTGCAAACAGGGTTGTTGACCGGCTCACCTTCATACCCCACCGCCTTGAGCGCATCGGGAGCGCCTTGCTTGGCACGGGAGTAAACCTTATCCCAACTCGAATGATCGGCAACGTCGAACTGTGGGAACAGGCGCTTTAAAGAGTTTCCTGAAGCCTCTAACACCATCTCTTGTAAATTGTTGCCTAAGATTTCATTGCCACCACCCTGGAACACACGAGCACCGGAAAAGGCATCATTCAGTAGTTCCCGGATTTTTCCTTCGGCAGCTTGGCGCGTAGTTTCCATAGCAGATCGCGCTTCGGAACCTTCTGGGGTATTCGGAACTCCGCGCTTATCTAAGGTAGCGCTAGCAGCCTTGTAATCTATGAGGTGATGGCGTAAATCGTCGGCAGAGCGCTTGGGAATAAAAACAAAGATCGTTGGGGACTGGTTTCCTGCTTGCCGTGCTTCCACACGCACGGAGTTTTCATCAATGCTCCAACCATCGCGTATCCATAAATAAGTTTTCTTATCGTTATCAGAAGGAAGTTGCGAGTCAAAAATTGGGTGAATATCTCGGGTCACCTTGGAATTACCCTGAGTCAGAGAGAGCCTTTTTACGAGTTCACCAAACGTGCGGCGGAGACGATCACTCCGCTCCGATTCAATCCTATGGGCCTCATTAGCCAATTGGTTACGTTGACTTAGGAACTCATCATTCCACGCCGTGCTTTCTTCTGTCTGAATACGATATTCATCACCGACCTTCATCAGCAGTTCGCATTTATTGAGCAAGCCCGGAAGCTTGCTACGCAAAGCACTACTACCGAGAGAAAGGTCATCCACCAAAAGATCGGCAATGGTATCAATAGTTGATTTTATTCCAACCTCGTTGTTACTGCTTGCTAGCTTATTGATAAGGAAAACCAGTCCACAAGCGCGCGCCATTAAGCGTTCGTCTTCCGAGCCGTTCACCCATCGCATGGTCTTCTCATGAACCTTGCGCGGAACAATGCGAGATTGAAGAAGCTTATCCGCACAATCAAAGTAAAGGTAATCAGCCGGAACCACATGTCCCAAGGACTCATCCAGGTTAGTCTGAATAACCTTGTGAATCATGCTAAGTTGATTACGGAGTTGGCTATCAGTCCCCGTCTGGTCAAGCGTTCGCAAGGATTTTTCCCAGAAACGCCGACGAATAGGCAGAATAGGATAGTCCTGAGCAAAGTATGGAACATCATCTTGACGGTGGCCAATAGTTGTTCCCGCTAAATGCCGGGAGATTTCTCCAAGGTTAGCGTGCATCATTTGTTCGATTGGAGAAATGGCGTCGGCTTTCTTGGACAGAATTACCTTACGGATAACCGTGTCAACATCGGAATCAGAAAGTTCAACACGAATAGTAAAACGTCCTTCTAGTTTTTTTAAGTTGGAAGTGCCCGTAACTGCTGTTTGTCCAGTTCCAATGAACAGCAGCTTACCACCGATATTCTTAGAGCAAGCTTCAACGACCTCTTGGACATCCATTGAACGCTGGCTATCTTCGTTAATATACTGCTGAACCTCGTCAAGGACGATAAGAGTGAGTGGAAACTTTCCACCCGTTATTAGCGCATTTTGCAGGGCCTTAATCATTTCATCGCTACTAATATCCGCGACATTTGGATACAGATTATTGAGCGTTTCTACGCAAACTGTAGGAGAGGAGAAAAGATTAGGTTTAGCGGATACGAGTGCATCATGAAGCCCTTGGGCCACATAGAAATTATCAAGCTCTTCTTCCCATTTATACCCATGCTGCTGAACATATTCGCAAACAGTCTCGTAAATACCCTCTTTCTTTAGCCACATGACAAATCGCGCTACTGGGTATTGTTCGGGAAGACCAGCCGACTTAAAAACGATTCTGAGAAGAGCTAATCGAACACTTCCACTTGCGCCAGATCCTAGTGTGCCAGAAGCTGCATGAAGACCTCCATGTCGCTTGGCTTGCGTGCTAAGCTCTTTAAGCTGGTCTGAGATATTCTGGGGCAGATTAGCGATACCCCGAGCGGTGGCCCCATCTTCAAATTCTGTATTTATCCACAAAGCTCGAAGCATTTTAACTAGATGAGATTTACCAGAACCGTAGAAGCCACTCACCCAAACAGCAGGTTGCTGAGCTTGGTCAATATTTTTCAGGTAGGTAAACAGAATGTGTTCCAAGCCCTTTTGGTATTGACCATCGCAGACAAAGGTTTCCAACTCGTATCGAAGCACCTCTAATGCTTTACGAGTCTTATCATCATTGACACTGGCTACCCCCTCATTAACTAACTTGCGAGTAGCAGGGTCCTTCAAGTAAACAGATCTATTTTTCATTTTAGCCCTTTATCAAAATTCCTTGCCTGCTGTAATCGGCACGGCAAGGTAATTCCAACCGTCATACCCATCTAACAGTCTATAATTGTTGTTTTCATAACTTCCAGGAAAGAAAACAAGCAAGCGACCTGTTACAAGGGGAGCAAGTGTCTCGACTACATCTTTGACCTTTAAGAAGCCAAAGAGTGAACCGACGCCTTTCAAAGCGACAACCGAATTACTATGCACCTGATTGCGCACCATGAATTCTTCAACCTTTTCTTTGATAAAATCACGATATCTTGGCATTAGAGTGGCAAGAAGTTGTGGTTTCTGAAAATAGCTCACGGCATACCGTTGATTACTAAGCCAATCTGCGAAAGTGTCAGTAAGATCGAAAATCGCCCATTCATGGCCCGACTGACGAGTTACAAGTTCAAACTCTTCAATCTTAGCCCGAAGCTTGAGTTCATAATCCTCATCATATACACAAAATATAACTCTTTGAGCAGCCGCAGTATCATCACGCCAAGGAATAGCGATAAATTTATTGTATGATTGTATTAGTCTCTTAATTCTGCTCACGAAGCCACTCCATTTCCTGGGTATTCAATAGTTCTGGAAATAGAACCTCAATAACATTGCCTAGCCTCTTGAAAACAATCCACCCCTTAAGTGCGGCTTGATTTGCTAATTCGATTAAACGCTCTACAGAACAATCAAGAAGATTTGCATATTCTGTCTTGAACAATAAACCTCCTCTTTCCCCCATCAAAAATCCGAGGAAAAGAGCATATGATACTGCCCCCGGTGTTGCACGAGCTACCGAACGAATTTTTTTTGCTCGCCCGATCAAATGACCAGATTTAGTCCACGAAGAGTTAATATTTTGAGCTGTTGACTTCAATGTCGCTTTACTAAATCGACTTGGATATTTCTCATCTATGAACTCTTCCAAAATTTTCCGACTTACAACCGTATTTTCAGGTAAATTCAAAATGAAAGGAGCACTTATTCGCAGGATAGAATCTCTACAATAGGCGCATAGTAGAGCAAGCAAGGCTTGGCTATCAGGATCTCGCTTCCAAAAATATAAAAGTGCTCGAAAAAGCGTTACGGAAGAATCAAGAGCATAAAGCTCAACAAGGTGTCTAGTAGTAAGGGCTCTTGTCCTCATTGAACGCTTATGTAAACAATTATCCTCCATGATAGCTTTGACATAATCACCTTTAGCAGCACCTACGCTTGGTAAATTTGAAAGACTTGGCACAGATGAAAGCAGAAGATGCAGATCCTCTAGCATCATGGTTCGAGCCGTATGTGTTCCTCCAGATCTAAAGTTGAACCCAAAACGCCCTAATCTATCTTCTTTAGTTTTAATCATTCTGAGCACACTCTCCCTGCCTCCATCAAGAGGGGTAGACCAGCACTTCGGTAGTTTACCCTCCACAAGCTAAAGACAGGATAAACCCCCTGGAAACCAGTCCTTTTTAGGTGACAACGTAGAATCAACGGGTTACGGGAAAATTTCGTCAAGAATTGTGTCAAGCAGCAAAAACAAGTTCATAAATATCAAATTGTTATATGAACACCTTAAAAGGGTTACCCCTGGAAACCTAGCAAATTATCCCATCCTTAGAAAGGTTTATACTCCATCTACTGGCAAAGCGCCTCACAGGGCACGCCGTTTTTGCCGCCACTCATGGACCAGAACCCCCAATTCTTCAGGAAAAATGTCACATCTTCACAAGAGGTCCCTTGCCTCTCCAGGATACCACCCGTTCCCCACGGCAAAAGCCGCTATCATCGCCGCTTGAGATCGCATGGGCGGGAGAGAAGGTTCATGGGTAACCAGTTGATTGCCAGCGTGCTCTACTGGCGAGAGCGCATCAACGAACGTTGGCAGGATAGCGTGCAGGCCATCATTGACGTGGGGCGCTTGTTGCTTAGTGCCAAGGCGGCACTAGAGCACGGACAGTTTCAGAGCTTGTTTGAGGGTGACGACCGCTTGCCCTTTGGCTGGAACACGGCCAACAAGCTCATGGCTATCGCCCGAGATCGGCGACTGACAAATTCTGAACACGTTCAGAATTTACCGAATTCTTGGGGCACGCTCTACGAACTCACCAAACTCGATAACGAAACCTTTGCCCGCGCCTTGGATGACGGGTCGATTCATGCCGAGATGGAGCGGCGGGAAGTTTTGGGATTACGGGACGAACGGGAACGCAAAACCCTTGGCACCCAGCCTCTCTTTGGCACCTGCACGACCCGAGAATTGGAGGTTTTGATTGCCCGTGGGATGAAGTTCGGCACGGTCTACGCCGATCCGCCGTGGTTGTATGAGAACCAGGGCACGCGGGCCGCAACCAGCAACCACTATGACGGCATGACGGTCGAGGAGATCGCCGCCTTGCCCATCGCCAAGCTAGCCGCCGAGAACGCCCACCTCCATCTTTGGACGACCAACGCCTTTCTCTTTGACTGCAAGGCCATCATCGAAGCATGGGGGTTCGAATACAAAAGCTGCTTTGTCTGGACAAAACCCCAACTGGGTATCGGCAACTACTGGCGACTCGCGCACGAGTTTATGTTGCTGGGAGTCAGGGGCAGTTGCCCCTTTCTGGATCGCGGCCAAATCAGTTGGATGCACGAGCCCCGAGGCCAGCACAGCGCCAAGCCGGAACGGATACGCGACCTCATAGAGAAAGTCAGCCCAGGGCCAAGGTTAGAACTGTTCGCCCGCCGCATCACCCAGGGTTGGGTATGCTGGGGGAATGAGATCGAGCGTTCCCTGTTTGACCAGCAGGAAGCGGTCAAGGAGCTAGGGTAGCTATCGGCAAACTCCCCCCCGCGCCCCCCCTCCTCCTAAACAGCGTTCAGTGAGAAAAACATCCCTGTAAAGCGTGGTCAAGCCAACATCCTTGTTGGGGCCACCCCCGTTCCCGCCCCTCCATGGGCGGGAACGGATCGCCATCCATGGCTTGGCGGCTCCACTTCGGGGAAGCACACCGGAACGATAAAAAGATCAGACCACCACGACGCACAGCAACACGGAAGTCAAAAACCCGAAGGCTACGCCACTAGTAATACGGAGGACTGTTGACACCCTCGTCCTTGAGCATCTTGCGAACCCCTTCATGGCTTACCCCCATGGCCATTGCGATCTGCCGTAAGGATTCCCCTCTGGCCCGCCTGAGCCGCGCTTCAGCCCGCCGCTGTTCGGCGGTTTCCAGATAGGTTGCCCGATCCATCGCCTTACGGTGACGCCGGCGATCCCGTTCCGCCGCTTCCGCCGCCGAGATGATGGTTTTCAGGTGCGGGGTTTCCGCATCCTCAATGCCGAACAGTTCCAGGAGCGTGCTATTCCGTGGGGTATAGAGCGGGGGGTATTCCCGACCGCCGAATTCCACCTTCTCCCCCGCTTCATAGGCTTGCGCCTTGCGGTAGAGCGTTGACAGGATGGAACGGACTTCTTTGGTAAAGTCGGGACAGACTTCCCGAACCAGGGCTTGGGCTTCCTGGAAAAGCTGGCTCGAATGCACCGCGCCGGAGAGGAGCAGGAAGTTCAGACACCAGTGGACATATTTGGAACGGTAGCCGTGGGGGACGCCCTGTTCCATCCAGCCCCGCAGCTTGGCGAGGGTCCGCAAATCTTCCAGGCGATCCCAGGCCAGTTGCCGCCCGGAGAAGGTACGGAGATTCCCGGTCTTGCCACCCGGAATCACGATCAGGCGCGAGCGACGATCTTCTTTCGCCTTGCGCTCTTCCCGGACGGTTTCCCGCGCCATCGGCAGGATGGTTTCGGCCAGATACTCGAAGTTGTAATGCTTCACTTCCCCTTCCCGGTCGTTGACCCAGAGGACGCGCACCCGCTCACCGGAGCGGGTGTTGACCGTATCCACGAGCCGCAGCAGGCGGCTGGCGTCCCGCGCGCCGGGATCGGCCCCGAAGAGAGCGAGACTGGCGACCAGTTGCTTTTGCACGGCGTTCCAGCGGGGAAGGGCCGCCCGTGGCAGGGGCCGTTCCAGGAGCCACTTCACTTGCAGGCCACGCCCGCTATAGAGAATGAGGGAGGGAGCCGGGATACCTTCATCCAGGCAGTAGCCCTGGACGCGGTTAGACAGCGATTCGGGCAGGACGCCGGCCCAGTGGGTTTTGTAGGTATCAAGGTCTACGAAGCAGAGGTTGAGCCGCAGCAGGTAGACCACCCGGCGATTGGGTTTCACAAACTCCGCTTGGGAAATCCAGGTATCCCGCTCCTGGTCGAGGGCCTCTATCACCTTGGGCATATCGCCCAGGCGGTAAGCCCGCTGGATCTTCGGGGTGAGACGCGGGAGACGCTCCAGTTGCGCTTTGATTTCCTGGACGGTCTTGCCCGGAGGTTCCAGCAGGGGAGGCACCGGACTGGCGCTTTCCAGAGCGGCCAGTTCCAGCTTCAGTTGCTGGCGCTCGACGGCCACCCGCGCCGCCCGATCCGCTTGGACGGGATCGGCCCAGAGGAGGGTGAAGAATCCCCGGTCTTGAACGTGGTGATAGAGTTCGGCCTCTTTGAGACCCGTGAGCAGCGGTTCAGGGGTAGGGAGCATGTTTAGTCCCCCGCCCTTGTACAAGTGCCGGGGACTGGCTACTATTAAAAGTGCCGACGCCCCACGCTTTAAGCAAACTCGGTACAGTGCCTCGTAACCTTCCGCCGGCCAAAGCATACGGGTTACGGGGCGCTGGCGTTTTTGCGCCCATGATTTTTTGTCCTTTTTCTTGCTGAGATACTCGCTACAGGATAGTGACCCTAAAGGCTATCTTCCACTTTTTGCCGCGTTCACTTCAACAACACTCAATGCCACATTCCCCGTGGTAACGGCGGTTGCCCGGTTTCGATAGCATCAATGAGGGAAGCCAGCGCATAGGCCACATCCAGGACCTTGGCTCCCCCCTACAGCACGTAGTCACAGACTCCCCGCAGCACGACCGGCAGGTTTTCCAGTAAGGTCATATCATCCTGATACTCCGTATCCGCCCTATTCTCATGGGCCAACCCCACTAGGAGATCGGTCGAGACCTCTTCGGTATCGCCAAGCAGATCCTCCTGATTCTTGCGGTCTTATCGGGGAGCCACCGGAAGCAGGCCGACCCCCCTGGACCGGCAAAACTTAAAGTCGCGGTTGCCACAGACGCCGGACCGTTTCCCCTCGTTACAACCGGGCATTCCCCGTCCTTCAAAACCGTGTGGATCGCGGCTTTATCCCCCCAGCGACTGCACCGGCATACCACTGTCTTTGTGCCCCATGTTTAAACCCCGCTGGCAGGTCAAGCCGTGATCGGCTACCCAAGCCGAGCACTTCACCCCCCTTGCGGGTTTTCCCTTGTGCTTTCAGGAACCGGGCGGGAAGCAGTGGCCAAGGCTATTGTTCGCACGCCCGCAAGAATCGCGGCCAGGCGGTAATCTTGGTTTCAAGGTCTGGTTTGCTGGGTTATCACGAATCTCCCCTTTTCCCTGGTTCGCCCCAAAAGCGGCCATTTCATTTCAGGCTTGTGGCAGTCGCCGGGTCCTTTGCAATGGATTTGCTTCTCTGTTTTTTCCCCTGGTCTTTGCCATGCAGCAAAGACCATTCCTCGCGGACGCTAAAGCTCCAAAAAACAGTTCGCAAACCATCCTCCACTTCGTTTCGGCTTTGCAGTGCAAAAGCCCCTTATACGCCTGCCATTTTCAAGCCTGAAACGGCCGCATGGGGCGGACCGAAAATGAAAAGGAGATTCTTTTATGACAACCAATCAGGCAAACCAGAACGTTTATCAAAAGATTACCGACCAAATCGTGGCCGCAATGGAAGCGGGCGCGCATCGTTTCGAGATGCCTTGGCACACCCGCAATCCCCGCCCGGTCAATATCGTTTCGGGAAAACCCTACCGGGGGGTGAACACCTTGGCGCTTTGGGTAGCCGAGCAGATGAACGGCTACGCCAGCGGGACATGGGGCACCTACAAACAGTGGAATTCTATCGGCGCTCAGGTTCGCAAGGGGGAACGCGCCGCCACCGTGGTTTTCTTCAAGGACCTGGAACGCCCGATGGACGAGGACGAGAACGAGGAAACGAAGTCCCGGCGTTCCTTTGTAGCAACCGCCAGTTATGTTTTTAACGCCGACCAGGTGGACGGCTACACCGCTTCCGAGGTTACTCCCCCGGTCGATAAGACCGAGAGGCTTAAAACCGTTGAGGCGTTTGTGGCCGCCACCCAGGCCACCATCCAGAAGCGAGGCTACAGCGCTTGCTATAACCTCACCACCGACACCATCCACATGCCCGAGCGGGCGCTCTTTGTCGGTAGCTCCACAAGCAGCGCCACCGAAAGTTTTTATTCCACCCTCCTGCACGAGCTTACCCACTGGACCGGCCACCCCGCCCGGCTAAACCGCGAACTCAAAAACCGCTTTGGCGACGCCGCTTATTCCATGGAGGAACTGGTAGCGGAACTGGGCGCGGCCTTCCTTTGTGCTGACTTGGGGGTTACCCCAAGCCCCAGGCCCGACCATGCCGCCTACATGGGGTAGACCAAGCAGTCGTGTCACCAGCCGCCATCTCGATCACGGCAGGTCGAGCCGGGTGTTCATATCGAGATCGAACCGACCATACGGGTTGACGTGTTCCCAGATCAGCGGCGTCAGG
>Ga0116181_1000300_pt1 | contig 44297 bp, 33 predicted proteins | sample AD_UKC075_MetaG_FD_89752 | JGI IMG/M metagenome (GOLD analysis project Ga0116181, IMG submission 89752) | Active sludge microbial communities of municipal wastewater-treating anaerobic digesters from USA - AD_UKC075_MetaG | ecosystem: Engineered > Bioreactor > Anaerobic > Digestate | place: USA... | reverse complement strand
TTGGCGGCTCTGCTGGATGCGGACGGCTATCGCGGAACCCTGAACTGACCGGCGACGGTCGGCATCGGATCGGTTGTTAGGGTTATCGCCGCAGGCGTTCCCGCGGCGATCGGCACATCGGTGACCGTGGCGGGGTACGGTAGGTAAGGCTTTGTGACAGGCACGAACAGGTCAGACAGGAGAAGCGGGTTGACGGAGAACGATCGGCGATCCGGAACCGACGACACCTCTGACGAGGTCACGGTCGAGACGACATCGGTTTTCCGTGCCGACTTCCTCAATGACCTCGAGACTTCGTCGGGTTCCTCCGGTGAGAGTTCGGTGTCGGGGGTTGAAGGTCTGCCCGTGGGTTCGGCACTGCTGGTGGTCAAGCGGGGGCCCAACGCCGGCTCCCGGTTCCTTCTGGACCAGCCGACCACATCTGCCGGCCGGCATCCGGATTCCGATATCTTCCTCGACGACGTGACGGTCAGCCGCCGGCACGCCGAGTTCCGGCTGGACAGCGGTGAATTCCAGGTCGTCGACGTCGGCAGCCTCAACGGCACGTACGTCAACCGCGAGCCGGTCGATTCGGCGACCCTGGCCAACGGCGACGAAGTGCAGATCGGCAAGTTCCGGCTGGTTTTCCTGACCGGACCCCGGTCGGCAGAGGGCAGTGACAGCACCCGATAGGCCTGGCCTCGCCGGGATGTCCATCGGCGCGGTGCTCGACCTGCTGCGCCCGGATTTCCCGGATGTGACGATCTCCAAGATCCGGTTCCTCGAATCCGAGGGGTTGGTGACGCCCCAACGCAGCCCGTCGGGATACCGGCGTTTCACGGCCTATGACTGTTCCCGGCTTCGCTTCATTCTGACCGCCCAGCGCGACCAGTACCTCCCGCTCAAGGTCATCAAAGCGCAACTCGACGCGATGCCCGACGGACAGCTGCCGGAGGGGCCGTCCTACCCGCCACCCCGGCTTGTCCCGGTTGGCGGTGACAGCCGCCGCACGGATGCGCCGATTCCGCCCCCCACCCCGCCGGCCCGCCTCACCCGAGAGGCGTTGCTGGAACGGTCCGGTGTCGACGAGAACGTGGTCAACGCCCTGTGCAAGGCGGGCGTCATCACGACCGGACCAGGCGGATTCTTCGATGAGCACGCCGTGGTCATCGCCCAGTGCGCTCAGGCACTGGCCGACTACGGCGTGGAGCCGCGCCATCTGCGAGCGTTCCGTTCGGCCGCCGATCGACAGTCCGATCTGATCGCGCAGATCGCCGGCCCGGTGGGTAAGGCGGGCCGGACCGGAGCGCGGGACCGGGCCGACGACCTGGCGCGTGAGGTCGCCGCGCTGGCGATCACCCTGCACACGTCGCTCATCAAGTCAGCGGTGCGCGACGTTCTGGACCGCTGAGCACCTGCCCGGCGAGGATGTGAGACAACGATGCGGGACAACGTTGCTGGGTAGAAGTCCCGAGGAGAAGTCGGGCGAAACAGGACTAGACTCGCGGTGACGTTGGCACAACGTCCCTGCGCGGAGGTGAGACTGGCAATGGCCGAGGTGAAAGTCGTCGGAATCCGGGTGGAGCAGCCCGCGAATCAGCCGGTGCTGCTGCTGCGCGAAACCGTCGGGGATCGTTACCTGCCGATCTGGATCGGGCCGAACGAGGCCAACGCGATCATCCTCAAACAGCAGGGTGTGGAACCGGCCCGTCCGCTCACCCACGATCTCTTCCGGGACGTCCTCGCCGCACTGGGGCATTCCCTCAAGGAGGTGCGCATCGTGGATCTGCAGGAGGGCACCTTCTACGCCGATCTGGTCTTTGACCATGACGTCACGGTGTCGGCCCGTCCGTCGGATTCGGTCGCCATCGCTCTGCGCATGGGAGTGCCGATCTTTGTCGACGAGGCGGTTCTCGACGCCGCCGGCCTGCTGATACCGGACGAGAGCGACGAGGAAGCGGCCGGCGCGGTCCGGGAGGACGAGGTCGAGAAGTTCAAAGAGTTTCTCGACACCATCTCCCCGGACGATTTCAAGGCCGGCTGAGCCGCCTGCGCCGCCGAGGTCACGGACGCGTCTCATCTCGGACGAACCTGGTCTCGACACGCGATCCGGTAGCCGGTGGCGACCCGTGCGCGTGACCATACTGCCCGTGCGACTTGTGTTGCGGCAGGAGTATGGCGGAGCGTCGACAGGCGTATGCTCAAACCACTCCGGGCCCCGCGCGGTCGGTGGGCCACCCGTGTTAGAACGGCGAGAGGAATCACCGTGGGCGACGAGCCACGTCAGGAGCAGTTCGACCTTGCCGTTCAATCTGCCGGTTTCGACGCCGACCGCCCCGGTCCGGCGGCGGTGCCCGCGCCGGTGCAGGGCGGACTGTTCCCCGACGACTCCGTTCCCGACGAACTCGTCGGATACCGCGGGCCGAGCGCATGCCAGATTGCCGGGATCACCTATCGGCAGTTGGACTATTGGGCCCGGACATCCCTTGTGGTGCCGTCGATCCGCGGTGCGGCGGGCTCCGGCAGTCAGCGCCTCTATTCGTTCAAGGACATCCTGGTTCTCAAGATCGTCAAGCGTCTGCTCGATACCGGGATCTCACTGCACAACATCCGCGTAGCCGTTGACCATCTCCGCCACCGCGGGGTCCAGGATCTGGCCAACATCACCCTGTTCTCCGACGGCACCACCGTCTACGAGTGCACCTCCGCCGAGGAGGTGGTCGACCTGCTGCAGGGCGGCCAGGGTGTGTTCGGCATCGCGGTGAGTGGGGCGATGCGCGAACTCACCGGCACCATCGCCGACTTCCCGGGTGAGCGCGCTGACGGCGGGGAGTCCATTGCCGCGCCTGAAGACGAGCTTGCCTCGCGACGGAAGAGCCGCGACCGCAAGATCGGCTGACGCTCGGCCCCAGGTTGGACTCCGCAGGGTGAACGCCGCACGTTAGACTGGGCGCGCACCGACCTCGCGCGGGAGAGTTTCGTGGCCGCCAGCCACGAACGCCGAAGGAGCAACACCTCTCCGTCAACCTCTCAGGCACCCCGGACCGCGCCGGGACACGATGCCTCTGGAAAGTGGTGGCCGCCAACCACCCGCCCATGGGGAAAAGCGGTTCTCGCGAGCGGGGAACCGGCTGAATCTCTCAGGCACCGACGACAGAGGGAGAGGGCGCCAACCGGCCGCGTCCCGTCCCATTCAGGAGAGTGTCCCGTGTCTGATTCCCGCGAACCTGTCATTACCCCGTTCGCCGACCGCCACATCGGGCTGGACGCCGATGCCCTGGCTCATATGCTCGCCGTGATCGGCGTCGGTTCCCTCGACGAGGTGGCCGCCAATGCGGTCCCGGCCGGGATTCTCGACGCCCTCAGCGCCGGTGTCGCGCCCGGGCTGGACCGCCTTCCCGCGCCCGCCGGCGAATACGAAGCGCTGGCCGAACTGCGCGAACTGGCCGACACCAACACCATCGCGGTGTCCATGATCGGGCAGGGCTACTACGACACCATCACCCCACCGGTGTTGTTGCGCAACATCCTGGAGAACCCCGCCTGGTACACCGCGTACACGCCCTACCAGCCGGAGATCAGCCAAGGCCGGCTCGAGGCGCTGCTGAACTTCCAGACCATGATCGCCGACCTGACCGGACTCGATCTGGCCAACGCCTCCATGCTCGACGAGGCCACCGCCGCAGCCGAGGCGATGACGTTGATGCACCGGGCCACCCGGGGCACCTCGAACCGACTGGCTGTCGACGCCGACCTGTTCCCGCAGACCGCCGCTGTGCTCGCCACCCGCGCCGAACCGTTGGGCATCGAGATTGTGACCGCCGATCTGCGCGCCGGCCTTCCCGACGGCGAGTTCTTCGGGGTCATCGCCCAGCTGCCCGGGGCCAGCGGCCGGATCACCGACTGGACGGAACTGGTCGAGCAGGCACACCAGCGCGGCGCCCTGGTCGCCCTCGGCGCCGATCTGCTGGCGCTGACGCTCATCTCCCCGCCGGGGGACATCGGTGCGGACCTGGCCTTCGGCACCGCTCAGCGCTTCGGCGTGCCGATGGGCTTCGGCGGTCCGCACGCCGGATATCTGGCCGCCCACACCAGCCACACCCGGCAACTGCCCGGCCGACTGGTCGGGGTCTCGGTGGACGCCGACGGATCTCCGGCCTACCGGCTCTCGCTGCAGACCCGCGAGCAACACATCCGTCGGGACAAGGCCACCTCCAACATCTGCACCGCCCAGGTGCTGTTGGCGGTGATGGCGGCGATGTACGCCAGCTACCACGGTGCCGATGGGCTGCGGGCGATCGCGCTCCGGATCCACCGGCAGGCCCGCGCGGTGGCGGCAGGTCTCCACCAAGCCGGGGTCGAGGTGCTGCACGACGCCTTCTTCGACACCGTGTTGGCGCGGGTGCCCGGCCGCGCCACCGAGGTCGAGGCGGCCGCGCGTCGGCGGGGGATCAACGTGTGGCGCGCCGACGCCGACCACGTGTCGGTGTCCTGCGACGAAGTCACCACCGACGAGCACGTCGCCACAGTCCTGGACGCGTTCGGGGCGCAGCCCGCCGGCATCGGCGACGATCCCCACATCGCCACCCGCACAAGCGGATTCCTCACCCACCCGGCGTTCACCTCATACCGGACCGAAACCTCCATGATGCGTTACCTGCGGGCGCTGGCGGATAAGGACCTCGCCCTGGACCGCACCATGATCCCGCTGGGGTCCTGCACGATGAAACTCAACGCCGCCGCCGAGATGGAGCCGATCACCTGGCCGGAGTTCGGCCGCCTGCACCCGTTCGCGCCGGTCGACGACTCCCGCGGGTTGCGCCGTCTGATCGCCGATCTGACCGAATGGCTCACCGGGGTCACCGGCTACGACGCGATTTCCCTGCAGCCCAACGCCGGATCGCAGGGGGAGTACGCCGGCCTGCTGGCCATCCGCGGCTACCACCGCGCGCGGGGCGATATCCACCGCGACGTCTGCCTGATCCCGGCCAGTGCGCACGGCACCAACGCCGCGTCCGCGGCGATGGTCGGTATGCGGGTGGTCGTGGTCGGCTGCCGGGAGAACGGCGACGTCGACCTCGACGACCTGCGGGCCAAGGTCGCCGCACACGCCGATTCGCTGGCCGCGCTGATGATCACCTACCCGTCCACCCACGGCGTCTACGAGCATGACATCGCCGAGATCTGCGCGGCGGTACACGACGCCGGCGGTCAGGTCTACGTCGACGGTGCGAACCTCAACGCCCTGGTCGGTCTGGCGCGGCCCGGGAAGTTCGGCGGCGACGTCAGCCACCTGAACCTGCACAAGACGTTCTGCATCCCGCACGGGGGCGGCGGACCGGGGGTCGGCCCGGTGGGGGTGCGCTCACACCTGGCCCCGTATCTGCCCGGTCATCCGCTCGCCCCGGAGCTGCCGCAGGGGTGTCCGGTGTCGGCGGCGCCGTACGGATCGGCGTCGATCCTGCCGATCACCTGGGCCTACATCCGGATGATGGGTGCCGACGGTCTCCGCCGGGCCTCCCTGGCGGCCATCGCCTCGGCCAACTACATCGCCCGCCGCCTCGACGAGTACTACCCGGTGCTCTACACCGGGGAGAACGGCATGGTCGCCCACGAATGCATCCTGGACCTGCGCCCGATCACCAAGGCCACCGGTGTCACCGTCGACGACGTGGCCAAACGATTGGCGGACTACGGATTCCACGCACCCACGATGAGCTTCCCGGTGGCCGGCACCTTGATGGTCGAGCCGACCGAGAGCGAGAGCCTCGCCGAGGTCGACGCGTTCTGCGAGGCGATGATCGCCATCCGGGCCGAGATCGACCAGGTCGGCGCCGGAGTGTGGCCCGTCGAGGACAATCCGCTGCGCAACGCCCCGCATACCGCCGAGTGCCTGGTCATCGAACGGTGGGAACACCCCTACACCCGCGAACAGGCGGCGTACCCGCTGGGCAAGGGCGCGCGGCCGAAGGTGTGGCCGTCGGTGCGGCGGATCGACGGCGCGTACGGAGACCGCAACCTGGTGTGTTCGTGCCCACCGGTCGAGACGTTCGCGTGACGGCGGCGGGTGGCCTGCCGGAGACGGTGCGGCAATGGCAGGCCGGCGGCCGGATGGTCGCGACCCCTTTCGGTCGGGTGTTCGTCCGGTCCTCGCCGACCCGACAACCGCAGCCCGCAGAGCCCACCCTCGTTCTGCTCCACGGGTTTCCGTCGAGTTCCTACGACTATCGCGAGGTCACCGACCGACTGGCCGACCGGGCCTGGATCACGCTGGACTTCCTCGGTTTCGGGCTGTCGGACAAGCCCCGGCCGCACCGCTACAGCCTGTTCGAACAGGCCGACATCGTGCAGTCCGTCCTGGTGCAGGCCGGGGTGCGGGCGGTCCAGGTGCTCGCCCACGATATGGGCACCTCGGTCGCCACCGAACTGCTTGCCCGCGATATCGCCGGCGTGCTGCCCTTCGACCTGCAGCGCGCTGTTCTCAGCAACGGCAGCGTCATCATCGAACGGGCCAGTCTGCGGCCCAGCCAGAAGGTCCTGCGCGGGCCGCTGGGGCCGCTGGCCACCCGACTGACCACCGAGCGCGGGTTCGTCCGTGGTTTCGGCGAACTGTTCAGCGTCGCCAACCCGCTCACCGCCCAGGAGGCCCACGATCAGTGGGCCCTGCTGGCCCGCGACGGGGGCAACCGGATCCTGCATCTGCTGTGCGCCTACCTCAATGAACGTGTCGAGTTCGCGCCGCGCTGGCACGGTGCGGTGCGGGACTGGCCCAAACCGTTGAGCTTCCTGTGGGCCACCGCCGACCCGGTCGCCACCACCAACGTCCTTGCGGGCCTTCGGCAACTGCGACCGGGGGCCGACGTCATCGAACTGCCCGGCGTCGGGCACTACCCGCAGATCGAGGTGCCCGGGGGATTCACCGCTGCCGCCCTGCGGCTACTCGACTCCGAATAGCGACTGGGCTGCACCCCCGGGACCGCGGCAGGGTCCCGTCGACGCAGGGTCCCGTCGATCAGGACAGGGTCCGGGAGAGCGCGGCGACCAGTTCGGGGGAGTCCGCCGCCGGCACATCGGTATAGCTGCCGCCGGTGAGCTGAGCCACCGACTCCCACACCGGACGGTCCGAATCGTCGCCGATGTCGATGATGTTGACGGCCACCGGCCGGTTCGGGTCGAGCACCGACCTGACGAACGCCTGCAGGCCGTCGCCGTCCAGGCTCCGGTCGGTGTGCGGCCCCTCGGTGATGACGAGGACCGAGTTCGGCTGTCCCGGGCGGAAGGTGGCCAGGGCATCGGTCAGGACGAGTCGCAGGGTGGTGAAGGACACCGCGCCGCCGCTGCCCGGTGCCACGGCCCCGATCGCGTCGCTGAGGGCGATCTGCCGCGGTTGCTCGCCGATCGGATCGGACAGCGGGCCGAAGGGAACCGCCGTGGCGGCTTCGGTGCCGTCGAATGTCCACAGCCCGACCGCCGCCCCCGCCGGCAGCGCGGCGACACGGTCACGCAGGGCTGCGGTGGTGGTACCGGCCAGCGACTGGTCCAGCATGATGGTGGTGGAGGTCACCGCGCCCGGAGCGACCGCGCCCGCCACGGTGGCGCGGACTTCGTCGTCACCGGTCTGCAGCCGTTCGGCCAGGGGGCCGAAGCTGACCACGTCGTTGCGCTCGGCGGCGGAGTTCTCCAGACCTTCGGCACGGAATCCCGCCTCGGCGAGTGTGCGAAGCTGTTCGGGTTTGCCCATGAACCGGGCGAACTCGCTGGCGGCGGCGACCTGCTCCTCGGTGAGCCAGTCGCCGGCCAGCAGGACTGTCGGGTAGTCGGCGACGGACACCGGCCCCGCGGGAGTCCACGCTGCAACGGCCTTGCCGGCCTCGGGGAGATCCCGGGTCCGCTGGTAGAGCTGCTGCTCGGTGAGCGTCACGCCGTGCACCGGCGCTGCGGACGGATCGGGGGTGTCGATCAGGGCCTGCCACGCCGTGTCGGTGGTGTCGTCGGCCAATCGCGGTCGATCGGCCAGCAGGGCGGTGGCCGCCTTCAGGCCGGCGGTGGCCGGCGCACCCGGCGGGGCCGAGGCGGCCGCGACGGCCTCGGCGGCCAGGTAGCCGGCGTCGGCGGCGCCCGTCGACGGCAGGGCCAGCCGCAGCCCGCCCCAGCCGGGGAGATTCATCGCGTCCAGGGCGGCCGGGTTGCTCTGCAGGGCAGGTAGCGCCGCCCAGTTCTGTTGTGCGAGAGCAGTTTTGAGCTCCGGGCGCACCGCGAGCACGACCGGCGAGGTGACCAGCGAGCGGGCGTCGCTGACCACCGCGGCGCCGATCGCCGCCTGCAGTCGGGCGGCCGCAATGGAACTCGCCGGAATCCACAGGGCCGGGCGCTGCCCCAGGTCGGCCGTCCACTGGCCGGTGAGAGCGGCCAACACGGAATCCGAATCGGCTCTGGTGACAACGACGTTCACGCACTTGTCGCCGACCGGCGATGCTTCGGCGTTGTAGACCCCGGCAAGGGTCGTGATGTTGTCGGCGATGGAGCCGTCGGCGACGACCGCGACGTCCGCAGTGCCCCGGACGCACTGCTGGGCGGCGTCCGACGAGCGCCGCGACAGGGCGTCGCCGAAGAACTGCCACAGGATGACCCCGCCGACCAGCACCACGACGGTGACGAGCGCCACGATCACCCCGACACTGACACCCCTGCGGCCACTGTGGGTTGCGCGGCGCCGGCCTTGCCAGGAGGCGTCCGCGCGGGGTATCCGCCCGGATGGCGGGCTGCCGACGGCGTCGGGTTCAGCTGCTGGTTCTTCGGGCCCCCCGGAACTGGGGATGCTGTGCCTTCCCATGGGGCTGGTGATCCTCTTTCCTCGGGAATCCGGCCCTAGGAGAGACCGTTGGCGGCTTTGAACTCGCGTCGTCTGCGGTGCAGGATCGGCTCGGTGTAGCCGCTGGGCTGCGTCGCGCCGGCCAGGATGAGTTCCTGGGCGGCCTGGAAGGCGATGCTGCCGTCGGGATCCGGGGCCATCGCCCGGTAGCCGGGATCACCGGCGTTCTGCTCATCGACCACCGCGGCCATCCGGCGCAGGCTGGCCTTGACGTCGTCGGCGGTGATGACGCCGTGGCGCAGCCAGTTGGCCAGTAGCTGGCTGGAGATCCGCAGGGTGGCGCGGTCCTCCATGAGTGCGACGTCGTGGATGTCGGGAACCTTGGAGCAGCCCACGCCGGCGTCGATCCACCGCACCACGTAGCCCAGGATCGACTGGCAGTTGTTGTCGACCTCCTCGTGGATCTCCTCGGGGGACCAGGCCAGATCCCGATCGGCCAGCGGGATGGTCAGCAACTGGTCGACGGTGCTGCGGCGCTTGCCGGCCAGTTCGCGGTGGATCGCGTAGACGTCGACGTAGTGGTAGTGCATGGCGTGCAGGGTCGCGGCGGTGGGCGATGGCACCCAGGCAGTGGTCGCGCCGGCCCGTGGCTGAGCGATCTTCTGCTCGACCATGTCGGCCATCAGGTCGGTCATCGCCCACATGCCCTTGCCGATCTGGGCGCGGCCGGAGAAACCGGTCGCCAAGCCGACGTCGACGTTCTGATCCTCGTAGGCCAGGATCCACGGCTGGGTCTTCATCGCGCCCTTGCGGATCATCGGCCCGGCCTCCATCGAGGTGTGGATCTCATCGCCGGTGCGGTCGAGGAAGCCGGTGTTGATGAAGACCACCCGGTCCGCGGCGGCCTTCACACAGGCTTTGAGGTTCAGCGTGGTGCGCCGTTCCTCGTCCATGATCCCGACCTTGATGGTGTTGGCGGGCAACCCGAGCACGTCCTCCACCCGGCCGAACAGCTCGCAGGTGAAGGCGACCTCGTCGGGTCCGTGCATCTTGGGCTTGACGATGTAGATCGACCCGGTCCGGCTGTTCTGGCCGGACCGGCCGTGCAGCGCGATCAGGCTGGTGAACAGCGCATCCTGAATCCCTTCGGGAACCTCGGCGCCGTCGGCCCCGTTGTCGTCGACGACGATGGCGTCGTTGGTCATCAGGTGTCCGACGTTGCGGACGAACAGCAGGCTGCGGCCGGGCAGGATCAATTCCGACCCGTCCGGTCGGGTGTAGGTGCGGTCCCCGTTGAGCACCCGGGTGAAGGTGCGGCCGTCCTTGCTGACCTCCTCGGCGAGATCGCCTTTGTTGAGTCCCAGCCAGTTCCGGTAGCCGAGCACCTTGTCCTCGGCGTCGACGGCGGCGACGGAGTCCTCGAAGTCCATGATCGTGGTCACCGCGGACTCGAGCACCACGTCCTTGACGCCGGCCGGGTCGGTGGAACCGATGGGGGAGTCGCGGTCGATGAGGATGTCGATGTGCAGGCCGTGGTTGACCAGCAGCACCGACGCGGGAGCGCTGGGGTCGCCGGTGTAGCCGGCGAACTGCTGCTGATCGGCGAGGCCGGTGACATCACCGTTGGCCAGGGTGATCTCGAGCAGGCCGTCCTCGACCAGGAAGCCGGTCACGTCGCGGTAGCTGCCTGCGGCCAGTGGCACGACATCGTCGAGGAGTGTGCGTGCGTAGGCGATCACCTTGTCGCCGCGCACCTTGTTGTAACCGCCGGAACGGGTCGCCCCGTCCTCCTCGCTGATCACGTCGGTGCCGTACAGGGCGTCGTAGAGCGAGCCCCAGCGGGCGTTGGCAGCGTTGAGGGCGAAGCGTGCGTTGAGTATCGGCACCACCAGCTGCGGTCCGGCGGTGGAGGTGATCTCCGGGTCGACCCCCGATGTGCTGATGGTGAAGTCCGCCGGCTCCTCGACCAGGTAGCCGATATCGGTCAGGAACTGCTTGTACTCGGCGGTGTCGATACCGCCGATCACCCGCTGGCGGTGGTACCGGTCGATCTGGGCCTGCAGGTCCTCGCGGCGCGCCAGCAGTTCGGCATTGCGGGGGGTGAGGTCGGTGACCACCTTGTCCACACCGGCCCAGAAGCTGTCCGGGTCGATATCGGTTCCGGGCAGTGCCTCGTTGGTGATGAAGTCATACAGGCTGCGGGCGACCCGAAGATTACCCACGACCACCCGATCGGTACCGGACTCAGACACGTCATTCCTCCCTGGAAAAGTCCACTGATCCTATCCGCGCCCGGTTTCCGGCCCGACCCCCAGCATCGGCCAGCAGCCGCTCGCACCGCCGCAACAGGGATTCGCGCAACACCGCGGCCCGCTCGGAGACGGCCTGCTGATGCCGAACGTATCGGGCCCGACCGCTGGGCTCCTCGACGGGGATCGGCTCGAACCCGTACTCGCTCAGATCGTACGGGCTGGCGCGCATGTCGAGCTCGCGGGCGGTGGCCGCCAGCTCCAGGCAGTCCATCAGCAAATCCGAGTCGACCAGCGGGATCAGCTTTCCCGCCCACTTGTACAGATCCATGGCCGCGTGCAGGCATCCCGGCTGCTCCCACAGGCTCTGGGTACGCCGGGTCGGCCGGATCTCGTTTCGGGCCGCGGCGGCGGGGGTGAAGAACCGGAAGGCATCGAAATGGGTGCAGCGCAACGGCATCGACTCGACGACCCGATTGGTTCCGGCTGGCCCCAGTCGCAACGGAACCGCGGCGTGCCGGGGCTTCTCGCAGCGGTAGACCATCGCCCACTCATGCAGTCCGAAACAGCCCAGGACCGGTGGCCGGGCGGCCGTCGCGCGCATGAGGTCAGCAACGAACTGCAGGGTCGGTGTCCGGGCGTGGAGCCGGGCAGTGCCGACGGTGACGCCGTCGGGCGTCGCGACATAGCCGGTCCGGTCCAGATAGGCCGCCGCGGCCGTCCCGGACAGCGTCACCCCGTACCCGGGGTGCCACACCCGCAGCTTTCGCGGTTGCAGGTTGTAGTACGTGAACAGGAAATCCCACACCGGGTGGCGCTCGCCCCGGCGGGCGCGGTCGCGATGCCCGGCGGTGAAGGTGTCCGCCCGCTCCTGGTGGGCCGCCGCGCGCGGAGTCCAGTCGGCCGGCGCGAGGACGGCACGACACCCCGGAGTGGGGTCCTCAGCCACGGTGGGTGCCGTCGCGCACCGTTCCCAGTAGGTCCTCCACGAGGTCCTCGAGGGTCACCATCGCGCACACCGCACCGTCGTCGGCGGTCACCAGCGCAAGATGGCTCTTCTCCTCGCGCAACCGGGACAGGCCGTCCGGCAGGCTCATCGCCGCCGGCACCCGCGGCAGGTAGCGCACGGTCGACCCGGGCACGATCGCCCCGGGATCTTCGATCAGGTCGAGCATGTCCTTGATGTGGACGAATCCGGTGAAGCGGCCCGTGGTGTCGATCACCGGGAACCGGGAGAAGCCCGTCGCGGCGAGTGCGGCTTTGATCGAGGCGACGGTGGGACCCGCGCCGGGGGCTGCCGCGGGCACCGCCCGCACGGCCGTCAGCGGAGTCGCGACGTCGGAGACGACCCGGTGCCTGATCTGCAGCGCCCGCGACAGGCGCATGTGTTCTTCGGGGTCGAGCAGGCCCTCCGATCGCGACTCGGCGATCATCTCGGCCAGTTCCACCATGGAGACGGTGTTCTCCAGTTCGGTCTTGGGCTCCACACCGATGGCCCGGACGATCGTTCGCGCGCACCAGTCGTAGACGGCGATGATCGGCCGGGTGGCCCGGACCCACAGCAGGTACGGCGGGACCAGCAGCATCGCCGCCTTCTCCGGCCCGGCCAGCGCGATGTTCTTCGGGACCATTTCGCCGAGGAGGACGTGCAGGATGACGACGACGGTGATCGCCACCAGGAAGGAGACCGTGTGCAGCACCGCCGTGGGCACCCCGAACAGGGTGAAGAGCGGCTCGAGCAGGTGCGCCACGGCGGGCTCGCCGACCCGGCCGAGGATGATCGAGCCGATGGTGATGCCCAATTGCGCACCGGCCAGCATCACCGCCAGGTTCTCACCGGCGCGGATCACCGTCACCGCACCGCGCTTGCCCTGCTCGGCCAGTGCCTCCAGCCGATCGCGCCGGGCTGAGATCAGGGCGAACTCCGCGCCCACGAAGAACCCGTTGGCCGCGATCAGCAGCACGGTCAGAAAGACGGCGAAGAGATCGTTCACCGGGCATCCTGACCGTCGTCGTTCGTCGGCTCGAGACGGACCAGATCGACCATGTCGACCCGCCGGCCGTCCATCCGGGCCACGGTCGCGCGCCAGCGTGGCGGGCGGTCCGGTGAGCTGTCCGGATCGAACGCGGTCAGCACCACCGAGTCGCCCTCGGCGGGGATACGGCCCAGCGCGGCCATCACCAGCCCGCCGATGGTCTCGTAGTCGCCCTCGTGAGCGCGGAAGCCGATCTGGTCGGCCACCTCGTCGATGCGCAGCAGCCCCGCGACCCGGTGTCCACCGGCGATTGTCATCACCTCGGGAGTCGGGTTGTCGTGCTCGTCGCGGATATCGCCGACGATTTCCTCGATCAGGTCCTCGAGGGTCACCATGCCGGCGATGCCGCCGTACTCGTCGGCCACCAGTGCGGTCTGAAGTTCGCTGTTTCGGATCTGCGCCATCAGCGCGTCCCCGTCGAGGGTGGACGGGAACACCGGCACCGGCCGCGCCAGCCGGCCGAGCCGGGTGTTCGCGCGCTCCGGGTGGGGTATCTCGAAGACCTGCTTGAGGTGGACGACGCCGAGCGTCTCGTCGAGGTCGCCGCGGGTGACCGGGAAGCGGGAGTGGCCGGTCTCACGGACCTTGGCCAGCAGGTCGACCACCGTGGCGTCGGCCTCCAGTGACTCGACCTTGGATCGCGGGGTCATGAATTCCTCGGCGATGCGTGCGCCGAACTGCAATGAGCGGTCCACCAGTTCGGCGGTCGGCTTCTCCAGAGCGCCCTGTTCGGCGGAGTTGCGGACCAGCGACAGCAACTCCTGTGGGGAGCGCGCCGAACTCAGTTCGTCGGCGGGCTGGATGCCGAAACGCAGCAGCACCCGGTTGGCGGCGCCGTTGGTGAGCCGGATCAGCGGGGTGAACACCGCCGAGAACAGCACCTGCGGTCCGGCCACCACGCGCGCGGTCTGCAGCGGTACCGCGACGGCGAGGTACTGGGCGACCAGTTCCCCGAACACCATCGACACCGAGGTCGCGATGATCAGCGACACGATCAGGGCGGTGCCCTCCACCCAGCGTTCGGGCAGGCCGCCGGCGGCCAGCGCGGGCGCCAGCAGGCGGGCGATGACCGGCTCGGAGAGGTATCCGGTGATCAGGGTGGTGATCGAAATTCCGATCTGGGCTCCGGACAGCTGGACCGACAGCGTGCGGTGTGCCCGCTGGATCATCTTGTCCCGTGCCCCGCCGGTGCGGGCGTTGGCGTCGACGGTGCTGCGTTCCAGCGCGGTCAGCGAGAACTCCGCGGCCACGAACACCGCGGTGCCCAGGGTCAGCAGGACGAAGGCGGCCAGGCTGAGCGCGATCATCCATCCGCTCACCGGGGTGTCCTCTCGACCTCGACCACGGCGGCAACCCGGTTCTGCCGGCAGGTCCGGCCGGCGCCGGGAACCACCTGTCGGGCCTGCCGCACTCCGGTCCCTTTCCGCCAGTGGTCATCGAGCCTGGGTCAGTTCCCGGGGCCGGCCCCCAGGTTCCTGCTCGGCCACATGTTAGCCCCTCCGACCTGCCACGACCGGCTTACCAGCCGGTCGGCAGCGGATGGCCCTCGGCGAACCCGGCCGCCGACTGGACGCCGAGAACCGCGTTCTCGTGCAGTTCGGCGATGGTCGTTGCGCCGACATAGGTGCAGGTGCTCCGAACCCCGGAGGTGATGTGGTCCAGGAGATCCTCGACACCCCCGCGGTGCGGATCCAGGGCCATCCGGGATGAGGAGATGCCCTCCTCGAACAGTGCCTTGCGAGCCCGGTCGAAGGCACTGTCACCGGCGGTGCGGGCGGCCACCGCCCGCTTGGAGGCCATCCCGTAGCTCTCCTTGTAGGGCTGACCGGCACGGTCGACCATCAGGTCTCCCGGTGATTCGTAGGTGCCGGCGAACCAGGACCCGATCATCACGTTCGACGCGCCCGCGGCCAGTGCCAGTGCCACATCGCGCGGATGCCGGACACCACCGTCGGCCCAGACGTGGCCGCCGAGATCATGGGCGGCCGCGGCGCATTCGAGCACCGCGGAGAACTGCGGACGACCGACACCGGTCATCATCCGGGTGGTGCACATCGCCCCCGGCCCGACGCCGACCTTGACGATGGAGGCCCCGGCGTTGATCAGATCCCGGGTTCCCGCGGCCGATACGACATTGCCCGCAGCCAGGGGGATGCCCAGGTCGAGGGCCGCGATCCTGGCGATCGCGTCGAGCATCTTGGCCTGATGGCCGTGGGCGGTGTCGACCACGAGCACGTCGATCCCGGTCTGCGCCAGGGCCGCCGCCTTGTCGTCCACGTCACCGTTGATGCCGACCGCCGCGGCGATCCGCAACCGGCCCTCGGCGTCGACGGCGGGGGAGTAGATCCCCGCGCGCACCGCACCGAGACGGGTCAGCACCCCGCCGAGCGAACCGTCCGGCGCGGTGAGCACCGCGACGCCGACCGGTGCATGCTCGAGTTGTTCGAACACCTGACGCGGGTCGGTGTGTACCGGAGCGGTGACGAAATCGGTGATCGCGACGTCGCGTACCCGGGCAAACCGGTCGACGCCGACGGTCGCGGCCTCGGTCACCAGGCCGACGGGCCGGCCGTTGTCGACGACGACGGCGGCGCCGTGCGCGCGTTTGTGAATCAGGGCCACCGCGTCGGACACCGAGTCGCCGGGGGACAGGATGACCGGTGTGTCGGCGACCAGGTCGCGGCTCTTGACGAAATCCACGGTCCCGCTCACGGCGTCGAGGGGCAGGTCCTGGGGCAGCACCACGATCCCGCCCCGGCGGGCCACGGTCTCGGCCATCCGGCGTCCGGCGACCGCGGTCATGTTGGCGACCACGACCGGGATGGTGGTGCCCGTTCCATCGGAGGTGGACAGGTCGACGTCGAACCGGGACACGACCTCGGAGCGGTTCGGGACGATGAAGACGTCGTCGTAGGTCAGGTCATAGGGCGGCCGGTGACCGTCGATAAAACGCACCCGGTAAGCCTAACGGTGCGCGCCTTCACGGCGAGCAGACGCGAACTCGCACGAATTGGCGGCCAAACGTGCGAGTTCGCGTCTGCTCGTGGAGGCCCGTGTAGCCGCCGCTCAGATGCGGACTTCGCTGCGGTCTCCGCTCCACAGCGTGTGGAACCGCGCGGCGGGGTCGGCGTCGATCCGGCCGTAGGTGTGCGCGCCGAAGAAGTCGCGCTGGCCCTGGATCAGGGCTGCCGGCAGGCGTTCGGTGCGCAAGCCGTCGTAGTAGGACAGCGCCGAGGAGAACCCGGGAATCGGGATACCCAGCTCGGTCGCGGTCACCACCACGCGGCGCCAGCCATCGACGCTGGCCTCCACAGCGCTGCGGAAGTACGGGTCGGCGATCAGGGTCGGCAGCGCGGGATCGGCGTCGAACGCGTCCTTGATGCGGTTGAGGAACTTGGCCCGGATGATGCATCCGCCGCGCCAGATGGTGGCCAGCACGCCGGGGGTGATGCCCCAGCCGTACTCGTCGGAACCGGCCTGGATCTGGTTGAAGCCCTGCGCGTAGGCGATGATCTTCGACGCGTACAGGGCCTGCCGGACATCGGCCACGAATCGCTGTGCGTCGGTAGGCCGTTGGCCCAGCTTGCCGGAGGCCAGTCCGGCCGCCGCCCGCCGCTGCGGCACCGACCCGGACAGCGCCCGGGCGAACACCGCCTCCGCGATGCCGGTGACCGGAACACCGAGATCGAGGGCGGACTTGACCGTCCAGCGGCCGGTGCCCTTCTGTTCGGCCTCGTCGACGATGACGTCCACCAACGGCTTGCCGGTGGTGGCGTCGATCTGGCGCAGCACCTCGGCGGTGATCTCGACCAGGAAGCTGTCCAGGTCGCCAGCGTTCCACTCGGTGAAGACGTCGGCGATCTCGGGGGCGCTGAGGTTCAGGCCGTCCCGCAGCAACTGGTAGGCCTCGCCGATGAGTTGCATGTCGGAGTACTCGATGCCGTTGTGCACCATCTTCACGAAGTGGCCGGCGCCGTCGGGGCCGATGTGGGCGCAGCACGGCACCCCGTCGACGTGGGCGGAGATCTCCTCCAGCAGCGGACCGAGTGACTCGTAGGACTCCTTCGGGCCGCCCGGCATGATCGAGGGTCCGTTCAGCGCGCCCTCCTCGCCGCCGGAGATGCCGGCGCCGACGAAGTGCAGACCCCGGTCCCGCATGGCCTTCTCCCGACGGATGGTGTCGGTGTACAGGGCGTTGCCTCCGTCGATGATGATGTCGCCGGGTTCCATGGCGTCGGCGAGTTCGTTGATCACCGCGTCGGTCGCCTCACCGGCCTTCACCATTATCAGCACCCGGCGCGGCCGTTCCAGGGCGGCCAGGAACTCCTGGATGGTCTCCGAACGCACGAACGTCCCCTCCGAGCCGTGCTCGGCCAGCAGCGCATCGGTCTTGGCCACCGACCGGTTGTGCACGGCGACGGTGTACCCGTGGCGGGCGAAATTGCGGGCGATATTGGATCCCATCACCGCCAGACCGGTGACGCCGATCTGTGCGGTGGCGGTGTCGGGGGAGCTCATGTGTGCCTTTCGGTCGGCCGGGTGGGTTCAGCGTGCGAGGAACAGCCGGTGCAATTCGGTCAGCCAGGGAACCGCGACGGCCACGGTCGGCACGGTGAGAATCGCCGCCGCCGCCAGGTACGCCGCCGCCGCGATGGCCCGACTGTTGGGACGGGCGGCGAGCCGTCGCACCCGGAGCACGGTGCTCGGCCCGCCGGCGGCCAGCGCGCCGACCGGGGTCTTCGCCGAGGCGCAGGCGACCAGGGCACGGGCCAGCGGGCCGCGACCGGTCGCCCGCACGGCGGCGTCATCGGCGAGGAGTTCCACCAGCAGGGCCACCGCACCCAGGGCGCTGCCGCTGCGGACGAAGCGCGGGAACGCGGTATGTACCGCGATGAACGCCTCCAGAACCAGATCGTGGCGGGCGCCGAGGTGAGCCCGCTCATGCCGCAGGATTGCGGCCAGCTCGGACTCGCTGAGGGTCTGGATCGCGCCGGCGCTCAGGACCACCCGGCGCCGGATGCCGGGCAGGCAGTAGGCGAGTGGCTCGGCGACCCGGAGCACCCGGACGTCGTCCATGTTCTGCCGACACTCGCCCAGCAGGTCGACCATGGCGCGGTGGCGGGCCCGCCGGCGCCTGGTGCCGATCGCGACCTGCATGACCGCCGCCATCAGTCGGAACCCGATCAGCACGGTTGCCGTCAGCACCAGGGCCGCGGCGAGCCACAACGGCCACCCCAGGGTGGCGATCCCGGCGTCGATCCCCATCGCGGGACTCGTGCCCGGATGCCCGCCGGTTCCGGGCACGAATAACTGTGCGGCCACCGCCAGTCCGGCGCTGAATGCGGACAGGACCGCCGCCAGAGCTATCGCCTGCCAGAGCACGACGGCCGCGCGTGGAGCGCGCAGCGGCCATGTGGCCCGCGCAAGCACGGCCGGAACCGGTCCGGCCAGCAGCAACGCGAGGGCGGTGAAGGCCAGGGCGGACACGCTTGACAGTGTCTCTCAGTGGGTGGGCGAATCGCCAGCGAATCCCGGCAACCGCGCGGGGGCACGGTCGTGTTCGCACATGCCGCTCACCGCGGGTGCTGTCTGGCGTCCAGTTCGGCCAGGGCCTGGCGCAGTGTGTCAGCCTCATCGGTTCCGACCCGCTCGACGAAGTGCATCAGCGCCGCCCGGCGTCCACCGGGGTTGGCAGCCTGGTCCAGGGCGTCGACCATCAACCCGGCGACCAGTTCGTCGCGGCTGTCCACCGGCGCGTACCGGTGCGCGCGGTCGTCGCGGAGTTGGGCCACCAAGCCCTTGCGGGCCAACCTCTGCAACACCGTCATGACGGTGGTGTAGGCCAGCTCGCGGTACGCGCTGAGCGCGTCGTGCACCTGACGGACGGTTTGCGGTTCATCGGCGTCCCACAGATGATCCATCACCGACCGCTCGAGGTCCCCGAGACGATTCATTTTGGCCATATCAAAATCCATCTCCCCAAAAAGTCAGGGTACTCGCGTTTACTACTCCGGGTCGTATGTCATGCGCACAGCGAACACACCGGCCGGCCGGCGCTGCCGCGAGCGGGTGTCCCGGGCCACCGGGTACCCGGCGCGGGCGTGGGCGAACCCGCGGTGTACACCTAGGAACCGTGCACCCGAAGGACCTGCCTCCCGCGCCGTTCGACGTCGGCATCGGCCTGACCTACACCGGACTGACGACCGACGGCGTCACGGCACAGTTGACGGTGACCCCCGCCCTTCATCAGCCGGCGGGCATCGTTCACGGCGGGGTGTGGTGCGCGGTGGTCGAGTCGATGTCCTCGGTGTCGGCATTCCTGTGGTTGTCGGCCAACGGCGGCGGGAATGTCGTCGGGGTCAACAACAGCACCGATTTTCTGCGTGCCGTGACCGAGGGCACTGTCTACGGGGTGTCCGAACCGGTGCACCGCGGCCGGCTGCAGCAGCTATGGCAGGTCAGCATCCGCGATGAGGCCGATCGGCTCATCGCCCGCGGACAGGTTCGGTTGCAGAACCTTCCCGAGCGCGAATAACCTCCGGCTCAGTCCCGGTGTGGCCCGGTCCGTCGGGCCAGCCGGATTTCCAGGCGGGCGCCGCCAAGCGGGCTGGTGCTCAATGACGCTGTGCCACCGTGCAGTTCGGCCTGCTGGGCGACAAGTGCCAAGCCCAGCCCGGAGCCTGAGTGCGATGCCGTGGAACCCCGGGAGAAGCGTTCGAAAACCCGGGAACGCTCCGCCTCGGGCACACCCTTGCCGTTGTCGTCGACGGTCACATCGACCACGTCGTCCAGGCTGCTGACCGCCAGTTGCACCTCGGTGGCGGCGCCGTGCTTGACCGCGTTGGCGATGGCGTTGTCGATCACCAATCGCAGTCCGACCGGTAGTCCCACCATCAGCACGGCGGGTGAGGGAATCAGCGCGACCCGCAGGCCGGGATAGGTGCGTTCGGCGTCGTGGGCGGCCCGGTCCAGCATCTCGGTGATGTCGAAGGGCTCGAAATCGTCCGCGGTGGTCAGTTGGCCCTGGGCCAGGCGCTCCAGTGCGGTGAGGGTGGCCTCGATGCGACTCTGGGTGCGCATGGTGTCACCGATGACCTCTTTGCGTTGTTCGTCACCGAGGTCGAGGGTGGAGAGCACTTCGAGGTTGGTGCGCATCGCGGTCAGCGGGGTTCGCAGTTCATGGGAGGCGACGGCGGCGAAGTCGCGCGCCGCTTCCAGCGCGGCTCTGGTCCTGGCTTGTTCGTTGCCGATCCGGGCCAGCATTCCCTCCACGGCCTCGCCGATCTCGACGGCCTCGCTGACCCCGCGCACCTGGACTTCCTCGGGTTTGGACTGTGCGTTGATGGCCCGGGCCTGTTGGGCCAGTAGTCGGAACGGGTCGATCATGATGATCGAGATGAACCAGCCGACCACCACCGTGCCGATGATGACCCCGCCGCAGATGAAGACCACCCGCCAGTGCAGTTCGGCGATCCGGCGTTGGGTTTCGGCCAACGGCGCTCCGAGCGCTATCGAGGCGGCGCCCACCGAGAACGTCCGCACCCGGTACTCCACCCCGTCGATGGTGGTGTTGGCGTAGCCGTCGGACAGTCGCGGCAGCACGACCCCGTCGGGCGCCGACATCTCCATGGCGCCGATCCGCACGGTGCGTGCGAGGTTGCCGTCCGGGCTGGGGGAGCCTTCGCCGGGCTGGCTGGACAGCAGGGTGCTGAAGTCGCCGAGACTGCTCACCGAGTCGAGGCGGCGGTCCAACTGGCTGTATTGGTCGTTGGTGACCCCCACCCACACCCACGTGCCCAGGGTCAGGACCAGCACCACCACGGCGAAGGCAGCGAAGGTCACGATGCTGCGCAGGGACAGCATCCGGGTGGGCAGCCGCTGCAGGAGCCGGCACACCAGCTCATCGGGTTTGACCATCGACGTCAGAGGTGATCGGCTACAGGCTGTCGGCCAGGATCAGGGCGCGCTGCGGAAGTCCACAACGGTCCCGGAAGTCCCGCGACGGAGCCCGGATTCCTTCGAGGTCAGCCCGAACCCCCGGGTTTTCGGCCAGGTAGGCCTCCGTGCGGTCGCGGACCTCGGTTTTGGGCAGACCCTGCAGGCCGGTGAAGAAGTCGTTGACGTCGGGATGGCCGAACAAATAGACCGCCGTCGCGGCGGCCACTCCGGACATCACACCGGTCATATCCGCGGTGGTGCAACCGGGCGGAAGCTCGTCAGCGACAGCCTCAGCGGAACCCACCACCAGCGTGGCTCCGACGCCCACCACCGCCGCCAGCGTCCGCAGCGCACCCGATCGGCCCTTGCTCGTCATGGTTGCCATGCTAGGCCAGCCGGGACCTCGGTCAGGACGCCTGAATCTCCGACTCTTCGACCGCCGCGGCGATCTCCTCGAGTTGCTCGATCCGGGTCCTGGCGTACGCCTGTTGCTCGGTGATGGTCAGCTGGCCGCGCTGGCTGCCGATGAAGGTGCCGATCCAGGAGAGGGCGGTCGTCAGCCGTGCGCGGAAGCCGACCAGATAGATCAGGTGCAGGAACAACCACGCCAGCCAGGCGATGAACCCGCTGAACTCCAGCGGCCCCACCTTGGCGACCGCGGAGTACCGCGACACGGTGGCCATCGAACCTTTGTCGAAGTACTCGAACGGCTCACGCGCCGCGGGGTCGGCGCCCTTCAGCTCGGCCTTGATCAGGTTGGCCGCATAGCGGGCGCCCTGGATGGCTCCCTGAGCCTGGCCGGGAACCCCGTCGACGAACGCCAGATCACCGACGACGAAGACGTTGGGGTGACCGGGCACGGTCAGGTCCGGGAGCACCTTGACGCGACCCGCCCGATCGATTTCGGCGCCGGATTGGTCGGCGATGATCTTCCCGAGCGGGCTGGCGGCGACCCCGGCCGACCACACCTTGGTGGCGCACTCGATGCGTTCGATGGTGCCGTCGCTGCGCTTGACCGTGATGCCGTTGCGGTCGACGTCGGTGACCATCGCGCTGAGCTGGATCTCCACCCCGAGCTTTTCCAGGCGGGCGGCGGCCTTGCGGCCCAGTTTCTCGCCCATCGGCGGCAGCACGGCCGGAGCGGCGTCGAGGAGAATGACGCGGGCCTTGGTGGAGTCGATGTGCCGGAACGCGCCCTTGAGGGTGTGATCGGCCAATTCGGCGATCTGCCCGGCCATCTCCACACCGGTCGGCCCGGCTCCGACGACGACGAAGGTGAGCAGCTTGGCCCGGCGCACCGGATCGCTGGAGCGCTCCGCCTGCTCGAACGCGCCGAGAATCCGGCCGCGAAGTTCCAGTGCGTCGTCGATGGTCTTCATCCCGGGCGCCCACTCGGCGAAGTGGTCGTTGCCGAAGTACGACTGACCAGCGCCGGCGGCGACGATCAGGGTGTCGTAGGGGGTGCGGTAGGTGTGTCCCAGCAGCACCGAGTCCACGGTCTTCTTCGTCAGGTCGACATGTGTGACCTCACCGAGGAGAACCTGGCAGTTCTTCTGCTTCCGCAGAATCACCCGGGTCAGCGGTGCGATCTCGCCCTCGGAGATGATGCCGGTGGCCACCTGATAGAGCAGCGGCTGAAACAGGTGGTGGGTCGTTTTGGCGATCATTTTGATGTCGACGTCGGCTCGTTTGAGCTTCTTGGCGGCGCTCAGCCCGCCGAAACCCGAGCCGATGATGACGACCTTGTGCTTATCCGAAGGAGTGGCTCCGGGATGGGTCATCTTCGCTCCTGGTTTGGTCGCCCCACAGATCTGCGTCTACGTTAGCCGTCGCGGCGCTCCGATGCGCGCCGGGTGTCACGCGCCGACCACCGACCGGAGTGCCTCGCCGATTGCGGTGATCGAGCCCGGCCGATAGGCGGGCAGATTGACCACAACGCCGCCGATGCCGACGTCGATCACGTTGGCCCGGATGGTCTCGGCGATCCGGTCCGGGCTCCCGACCGCCATCCGCCCGCGCATCGCCGGTGGCACCAAATCGTCGCTGAAGGCGGGGTCGGGGATCACGGTCAGCAACACGCTGGTCTCCAGCGTGGCGGGGTCACGGTCCGCTTCGTCGCAGCGGCGTTTCACTGCGTCGACCTTTCCGGGCAGTTCGTCGAACGCCGCGATCACGTTGAGGTGGTCGAAGTAGCGCGCGGCGAGGCCGAAGGTCTTCTTCTCGCCGCTTCCGCCGATCATCAGCGGAATGTGGTCCCGATAGCGCGGAACCGCCACGGCATCGCTGGTGCGGTAGAAATCGCCGGTGTAGCTCACCCGCTCCCCGGCGAGCATCGGCAGGACGATCTGCAGCGCCTCTTCCAGTTTGGCGAACCGCTCGGTGAACGTGCCGAACTCGAAGCCGAGTTGCTCGTGCTCGAGTTCGAACCAGCCGGTACCCACACCGAGCACGGCCCGGCCCGCGCTCACCACGTCGAGGGTGGTGATGATCTTGGCCAGCAGCGCCGGATTGCGATACGTGTTGCCGGTGACCAGGGTGCCGAGCAGGACCCGTTCGGTCGCGGTGGCCAACGCGCCCAGCGCGGTGTAGGCCTCCAGCATCGGTTCGTCGGGGGCACCGAGCATGGGCAGCTGATAGAAGTGGTCCATCAGGAAGACGGCGTCGAATCCTGCCTCTTCGGCCTCCCGGGCCTGCGCCAGCACCGTGGGAAACAGGTCGGCGACCGTCGTGCCGTAGGAGAAGTTGGGAATCTGCAGAGCCAACCGGATCGTCATCGCTCGACAGTAGATCCCCTGCGGTAGCTGGTGGTGCGCCACATTCGTGGCGGCCCGGGCTCCTTCTCCATTTAGTCCGTTTAGGCTCCCTCTGCATGAAGCCGGGAGTGGCGGGGGTGCCCCTGCCGCGCTGGGTGTACGTGCCCGCGGTGGTGGCGCTGGGGCTGCTGCTGTTGCCGCTGGTGGCGCTGGCGCTTGAGGTGGACTGGTCTCGGTTCACCGAGTTGGTCAGCAGTCCGGAGTCGCGTGCGGCGTTGGCGCTCAGCGTGCGGACTGCCGGCGCCAGCACCGTGCTGTGCCTGGTGTTGGGGGTGCCACTGGCGGTGGTGCTCGCCCGCGGGGGCGAGCGGGTCGGCAGGCTGCTGCGGCCGCTGATCCTGGTGCCCCTTGTCCTACCCCCGGTGGTGGGTGGCCTGGCGTTGCTCTACGCATTCGGCCGGGTCGGTCTGCTGGGCCATTACCTGGAGGCGGCGGGCATTCGGATCGCGTTCACCACCACCGCCGTCGTGCTGGCGCAGACATTCGTATCGCTGCCGTTTCTGGTGATCGCCCTGGAGGGTGCAGTGCGCAGCGCGGGCGCCGGATACGACGGCGCGGCCGCGACGCTGGGTGCGCGGCCGACCACGGTGTGGTGGCGGGTGAGCCTGCCGCTGATTCGTCCGGGGCTGATCGCGGGGGCGGTCCTGGCCTTCGCCCGCGCTCTCGGGGAGTTCGGCGCCACACTCACCTTCGCCGGATCCCGCCAAGGGGTGACCCGCACCCTGCCGTTGGAGATCTATCTGCAGCGCGAAGGCGATCCGCAGGCCGCCGTCGCCCTGTCGGTCCTGTTGGTCGCGGTGGCGGTCGCGGTGGTGGCCGCGATTGGTGCGCGGCGACTGGCAGGGTGGAGTTCCGATGTCTGATCTTCATGTCGCCGTGCGGATCGAGGGGCGCGGCGTCGACGTCGCGTTCACCGTCCCGGCGGGCGGAGTGCTCGCCGTTCTCGGCCCGAACGGCGCGGGAAAGTCCTCGGTGGCCGCCGTCGTGGCCGGGCTTCTCGGTGCCGATCACGCGGTGGTGCGGGTCGGCGCCCGTACCGTGACCGACACCGAGGCCGGGGTGGCCGTGCCGGTGCATGTCCGCCGGGTCGGAGTGTTGCTGCAGAACCCGATGTTGTTCCCGCATCTCGGCGTCGCGGAGAACGTCATGTTCGGGCTTCGCTTCGGTGCCCGTCCGCGGCGGGATCGCCGGGCGGCGATGGCCGCGGCCAGGCACTGGCTGGGTGAGGTCGGGGTGGCGGATCTCGCGGGCCGCCGTCCCCGGGAACTGTCCGGCGGCCAGGCTCAACGGGTGGCGATTGCCCGGGCGCTGGCCGTCGAACCCGAGGTGCTGATCCTCGACGAACCTCTTGCCGGGTTGGACGTGGCGGCTGCGGCAACGGTCCGGACGGTTCTGCGGCGGGTGATCTCCAACTCCGACCGGGCCGTCATGCTGATCACCCACGACCTGTCCGACGTCCTCGAACTCGCCGACCGGGTGCTGGTGTTGGAGGACGGCAGAACGGCCGAGGAGGGCGCGACAGCCGAGGTGCTGGCGGCGCCGCGCAGCCGATTCGGTGCCCGGATCGCGGGAGTCAACGTGGTCCGGGGCGTGCTGCGGGAACCGGGTGTGCTGACCAGCGGGACCGGTTCGGATTGGCGGGGGATATCAACCGAGCCGCTGAGCGTCGGTCAGGACGTGGTCGCGGTCTTCAGCCCGGTGGCGGTCGCGGTGTTCCCGGCGAAGCCGCACGGCAGCCCGCGCAACGTGGTGGCGGGGCTGGTATCGGCCATCGAGGGGACCGGAACCGGTGTGCGGATACGCCTCGAACCCGGTCGGGGCGGGGGTCCGGGACTTGCCGCCGATGTCACCGCAGGGGCCGTCGCGGAACTGCGACTGGCCGTCGGTGACCAGGTGTGGTTTGCGGTCAAGTCCCAGGCTGTGGCCCTGCACCCGGCAGCTCGGACCGCCGTTCGCTCGTCGCTGAACGTGGTCGACACGGCTGGCCCCGACACTTGCGTCACGGGGGTAACACGGTAGGTTCGTCGCCATGATCCAGCCGGAATCGCCCCTCCGACGCCCGGGCTTGTGGAGGGCGCTCGCCGTCACCGCGGTGGCCGGTGCCAGCGCCGTCACCATCGCCCTTCCGCCGAATCTGGCCATCGCCGATCCGGTGCCGCCGAGCACGACGACAGCCGCTCCCGCACCCGCAGCCCCGGCTCCGGCCCCGCCGGCACCCGCGCCGGCCGATCCGGATGCGGCGAGCCCCGCGGCCCCGCCCCCGGCGGCCCCCGCGGACCCGAACGCAGCACCGGCACCTGCGCCCACTCCGGCGCCCCCGGCGGATCCGAACGCGACGGCGCCGCCGCCGGCCGATCCGAACGCCCCGCCACCGGCTCCGGCGGATCCGAACGCCCCGCCTGCCGCCCCGGCCGACTCGAATGCGGTCGAACCCGGCCGGGTCACCAATGCCGCGGGCGGCTTCAGCTACGTGGTTCCCGCCGGCTGGGAGGTCGCCGACGCCTCCCGTCTGAGCTACGGCCAGGCACTGCTGCTCAAGCAGACCGCTCCCAGCACGGTTCCCGGGCAGCCCGCCCCGACCGCCAACGACACCAGCATCCTGCTCGGCCGCCTGGACCTGAAACTGTTCGCCGGCGCCGAAGCGGACAACAGCAAGGCCGCGGTCCGGCTGGCATCGGACATGGGCGAGTTCTTCATGCCCTTCCCCGGCACCCGGATCAACCAGGCGACGTCCGTGCTGCAGGCCGGCGACATGCCGGGGGCCTCGGCGTCCTACGACGTGAAGTTCACCGACACCGCCAAGCCCAACGGCCAGATCTGGGCCGGTGTGGTCGGCGCGACCGCCACCGGCACCGCCGCGCGCGTCCCGCGCAACGAACGGTGGTTCGTGGTGTGGTTGGGCACCGGTAAGGACCCGATCGATCCGGTGGCCGCCAAGGCCCTGGCCGAATCCATCCGGCCCTACACTCCGCCGCCGGCACCCACGCCCGATCCCGAGGCACCCGCGGCACCGCCGGCGCCCGGAAACCGGGTCGGCGTCCCGGTCCCGGTGGAGACACCGGTTCCGGAGATGATGCCCGCCGGCTAGGCGATGCGTTCGTGGCGGGTGCGGCAACCCGGCCTGGTCCGTACCGGGCCGATGCTGCTCGATCCGGTGGCTCCGCTGCCGGAACCGGGTCCCGGCGAGTTGCTGGTCGCGGTGCGGGCCTGCGGCGTCTGCCGAACCGACCTGCACGTCGTCGAAGGCGATCTGCCCGTCCGTCACCCCGGAGTCACCCCCGGCCACGAGGTCGTCGGTGAGGTGGTCGGGTACGGCGACGGTGTGACCGGTTTCACCACCGGTGACCGGGTCGGCATCGCCTGGCTTCGCCATACCTGCGGCCGATGCACCTACTGCCTGCGCGGCGCCGAGAACCTCTGTCCGGAATCCCGCTACACGGGCTGGGACGCCGACGGCGGCTACGCCGATTTCGCCTGTGTGCCTGCGGCATTCGCGCTGCGACTGCCCGAGGGCTACCAGGATCCCGAACTCGCTCCGCTGCTGTGCGCCGGCATCATCGGCTACCGGTCGCTCCTGCGCGCGGACCTACCGCCCGGTGGACGGCTGGGTCTGTACGGATTCGGCGGAAGCGCCCACATCACCGCGCAGGTCGCGCTGGCGCAGGGGGCCGAGGTCCATGTGATGACCCGGGGCGCCGAAGCCCGAGAACTGGCCCTGGCCCTGGGTGCGGTCTCGGCGCAGGGGGCGGCCGACCCGCCACCGGTCCCCCTGGACGCGGCGATCCTGTTCGCCCCGGTGGGGGAGTTGGTGCTGCCGGCTCTGGAGGCGTTGGACCGCGGCGGCACGCTGGCGATCGCCGGAATCCACCTGAGCGACATCCCGGCGCTGAACTACCAGCGACACCTGTTCCAGGAGCGTCAGGTGCGTTCGGTGACGTCCAACACCCGGGCGGACGCGCGGGACTTCCTGGATTTCGCCGGCCGACACCGGATCGAGGTCACCGCGCCGCGCTACCCGCTGGAACAGGCCGATCGAGCCCTGATCGACTTGGCCGAGGGTCGTGTCGCGGGAGCGACCGTTCTGCTGCCCTGACCGCGCGCCGCTATCAGGACAGCTGCCAGACCAGGGCCGCGGCGAGTGCGCCCATCCCGTTCAGAGACCAGTGCAGGGCGATCGGTGCGATCAGACTGCCGCTGCGCCGACGCAGCCAGGTGAAGACGAACCCGGCCGCGGCGGTGGCGACCACCGCGAGGGCGATCCCGGCCACCACCCCGGCAGCCCCGCCACCCAGAACCCGGGTGAAGCCGACGTTCCCGGTGGTCAGGCCGAACGAGGAGGCGATATGCCAGAGCCCGAACAGCAGCGAGCCGGCCGCGGCCACCCCGCGAAAACCCCAGGCCCGGTCCAGAGCGCCGTGCAGAACCCCGCGGAAGGCCAGCTCCTCGGGAATCACGGTCTGCAACGGGATGATCACCATCGACGCCAGCAGGGCCCCGGACAGCGTCGCGTAGCGGTCGTTCATGAACATCGGCCTGGTCCAGGGCAGCAGCGCGCCGACGGCCACGACCGTCATGACGAGACCCACCGCGGCCAGTGCGTAGCCGGCACCTGAGCGCCAGTGCTCGCGTCCGAGCCCGAGTTCGGACCAGCCCAGGCCGCGGGCCCGCACCAGCAGCACCAGGGCCACAGCCGCGATCGGCACCGTCGCGACGGACGCCCAGGTGGTGGTGAAGTGCGCGATCAGGTTCGTGATCACCAGCACGACGACGACGACGGCGATGTCGACGTACACGTGGAGGCGCTGCAACGTTGCCAGCATCCCCAGCGCGGGTTGGTGCTCAGGTTGGTGGTGCGCTGGTTGGAAGGGGTGCGCAGACGCCGCTGGGCAGGGATACGCGGCCACCGCGTTGAGATCAGACATGAGTGCTCCAGTGTACCGGCCGGATGGGAGGCACCCGGGTTGCCGCTATGCTCGGCCCCGGGACGTCGGAAGGCGGGTCTTGGCCGATTCAGAACCGCTACTGGCATCGCTGCGGGTACTCGATCTGTGTGGACCGGAAGGCGACCTGATCGGCCGGTTGCTGGCCGACCTGGGCGCCGACGTGGTGAAGGTCGAACCGCCCGGCGGCGGCCCGGGACGGACTGACCTGCCGACGATTGACGGCCTGAGCATTCCGTTCGCCCTGCACAACGCCAACAAGCGGACCATCGCGCTGGATCCCGCCCTGGCCGCCGACCGCGGGGCGCTGGTGGAACTCGCGGGCCAGGCCGACATCGTGATCGACAGCGGCCTGCCGGGTCGCGCCGCCGAATACGGCACGTCCTGCGAACAGTTGGCCGACCGCTTCCCCCATCTGGTGGGCATGCTGGTCACCGACTTCGGGAGCACCGGACCCTACGCGACCTGGCGCGCCACCGACGCGGTGCTGTACGCGATGTGCACCGCGCTGTCGCGTTCCGGTCCGGCCACCGGCACCCCGGTGTTACCCCCGATCGGAATCGCCTCGGCGACAGCCGCGGCCCAAGCGGTGTGGGCGCTGTTGGTCGCCTACTTCAACCGCCTCCGCTGCGGATCCGGCGACTACATCGACTTCTCCCGATTCGACGCCGTGGTGATGGCACTGGACCCGCCGTTCGGCACCCAGGGACAGGCGGCGACCGCCCGCGGGGCCGCAGGGCGCTGGCGGGGCAGACCCCGCAACCAGGATCTGTACCCGATCTTCAAGTGCCGGGACGGTTATGTGCGGCTCTGCGTCATGGCACCGCGCCAGTGGCGCGGCCTGCGTGCCTGGCTCGGCGAACCCGAACACTTCCAGGACCCGCGGTTCGACGTTCTCGCCGCGCGGGCGCAGGCGTTCGGGGAACTCGGCGCTCTGATCGGCGCGCACGTCGCGGACCGAACACGTCAGGAACTGGTAGCCGAGGGCCAGAGCCACGGCGTTCCGATCTCGGCCGTGCTCACACCGTCGGAGGCGCTGCACTCCGAGCACCTCACCGCCGTGGGTGCGCTCACCGATGCCGAACTGGCCCCCGGGGTTTCGACCCGCGTGCCGGTGGGGTACTGGTCCGTCGACGGCAAGCGGGTCGGCTTCCGGACCGCCGCCCCACCGCCGGGCCGGGATGCGCCCGGGTGGCGCGCCGAGCGATTCGAGCCCACACCCACCGGTGCCGCCGGTGAGCTTCCGCTGACCGGTATCCGGGTAGTGGACCTCGGGATCATCGTGGCGGGCGGCGAGTTGAGCCGGCTCTTCGGCGACATGGGCGCCGAGGTCATCAAGGTGGAGAGCGCGGCCTACCCCGACGGGCTGCGCCAGAAGCGGGAAAACCAGGCCATCGGGGACTCCTTCGCCCGAGCCCACCGCAACCATCTCGGGTTCGGCCTGGATCTTCGCAGCCCGGCGGGCGCTGAGGTGTTCACCGAACTGGTGCGGACAGCCGACGCGGTCTTCGCCAATTTCAAACCGGGAACGCTGGCCGCGCTGGGCTTCGGGTACGACCGATTGAGTGGTATCACACCGGGCATCGTGCTGGCCGAGAGCAGTGCGTACGGCGACACCGGCCCGTGGAGCACGCTGATGGGATACGGGCCGTTGGTGCGGGCGGCCACGGGTGTCACCAGCCTGTGGACCTCCGATCAGGCCAACCCGGCGGCCCGTCACCCGTTCTACGACGCGACGACGGTTTTCCCCGACCACGTGGTCGGCAGGATCAGTGCGATCGGCGCGCTGGCCGCGCTGATTCGCCGGCGACGCCGCGGTGTCGGTGCGCGAGTCCACGTATCCCAGGCTGAGGCCGGAATCAACCAGCTGGACACCCGCTTCGTGACCCTCGCCGCAGAGGCCGACGGTGCGGATGTTCACCCGGACGCCTCGGAGCATCTGGTGCTGGCGTGCGCCGGTGATGACGAATGGTGTGTGGTGTCGTTGGTGACGGCCGCCGACCGTGACGCGGTGGCATCGGTCACCGGCGACGCCGGGCTCGCCGAATGGGCGGCGCGGCACACCGCTCAGGACGTCGCCGACCGGCTGCAATCCGCCGGGGTGGCGTCCGGTCCGATGTGCCGCTCCGACGACGTCTACGACCATCCGCAACTGCGGTGGCGCAACCTCCTGGCCGATATGACGCACCCGCTGTTCGAGGTGCCGCTGCCCGCCGAGACCGGCCCCGCACCGTTCCGGAACATTCCGGCGGCGCCGCAGCGTCCCGCCCCCCTGCCGGGAGCCGACACCCGCCGTATCTGCCGGGACGTACTGGGCATGGACGATGACGAGACCGAACGGCTGATCGCCGGGGAAGTGCTGTTCGCCACCGAGGACCGGGAAGGAATCGCGCCGTGAGTGCTGCCGCCAGGACAACGGATCCATTGCTGTTCATCGAGGGCGAGTTCCGTGTCGCCGACAAGGCCGAGCCCGTGCTGGAGGCTGCGACCGGTGAACTGCTCGGAGACGGCGGCAGCGCCACCGAGGCCGATATCGACGCGGCCGTCGCGGCGGCCCGGGCGGCACTGCCGGCCTGGGCGTCGTCGTCCCCGGACCACCGCGCTGGCCTGCTCAAGGCTTTCGCCGCGGCACTGCACCAGCGTGCGGCGGAGACCAGCGCACTGGTGACCCGCGAGAACGGCATGCCGATGTCACTCTCGGCTTCCGCCAACGGCCTGTTCCCGGCCGCCCTGCTGGGGTATTACGCCAAACTCGTCGCCGCGCTCCCGATCGAGGAGACCCGGCCGAGTGCGATCGGGCACACCATCGTCCGGCGGGAGCCGGTCGGTGTCGTCGCCGCGATCGTTCCGTGGAACTACCCGCAGGCCCTCGCGGCGTTCAAACTGGCGCCGGCTCTGGCCGCCGGATGCACCGTCGTCCTCAAGGCTTCGCCCGAAACCGCCTTGGACTGCTTGGTTTTCGCCGAGGCCGCCCAGCAGGCGGGACTGCCGGCGGGGGTGCTCAACGTGGTGCCGGGCGGTGCGCAGGCCGGTGCGCACCTGGTATCGCATCCGGGTGTGGACAAGGTGAGCTTCACCGGCTCCACCCAGACCGGCCGGATCATCGCCGAGGTCTGCGGCCGGTTGCTGCGTCCCGTCACCCTGGAGCTGGGCGGCAAGTCGGCGGCGATCATCCTCGACGACGCCGATCTCGACGCCACCGTCACGGGCCTGAAATCGGTCTCCTTCATCAACAACGGGCAGACCTGCTTCCTGGGCTCCCGCATCCTCGCGCCGCGGTCGCGCTACCCCGAGGTGGTCGACGCCCTGGCCGGCCTGGTCAACGGCTTCACCGTGGGCGACCCCCTGGACCCCGCCACCGACATCGGGCCGGTGGTCAGCGCACGCCAGCGGGAACGGGTGCTCGGTTACATCGAGGAGGGCAAACGCAGCGGCGCCCGACTCGTCGCCGGTGGGGGCGTACCGAGAGACCAGCCGAGAGGCTGGTTCGTGGCCCCGACGGTCTTCGCCGACGTCGACAACGCCGACCGGATCGCCCAGGAGGAGATCTTCGGTCCGGTCCTCGCCGTGATTCCGTACGACAGCGACGAACAGGCCATCGAGCTGGCCAACGACAGCGAGTTCGGACTGGCCGGCACGGTGTGGTCGGGCGACGAGGACCGGGCCACCGAGGTCGCCCGCGAACTGCGCACCGGAACGGTCGGGATCAACGGCTACCAACTCGACATCAACGCGCCCTTCGGCGGTGTGAAGGCCAGCGGCATCGGCCGGGAACTCGGTCCGGAAGGGCTCGACGAGTTCTTCACCCTCAAGTCGATCTACCGCACCGGTCCGGCAATCTGAACCAGGCCGGACCGGTCAATCGCGGGCGAACGCCGCGGCGGCCTCCCGTTCCAGGTCGAGATACTGGTCCTCACCGACGTCGACCGCTACACCCAGGATCGTTCCTCCGGTGAACGGGAATCCCGGCGGGTAGGTGCGGCTGACCGGGTCGGCGCTGTCGTAGCCGACGCACAGTCCGTCGCCGCAGAGGGTGAACGGCCCGATCTGGGCCCGCATCGCCCCCTCGGCGACGACGACGTCGTCGACGTACAACCGTGTGGTGCCGAGGGATTCGCCGTGCGCACCGGCGCCCTCCCGGACGAACTCCATGCCGAGGGTGTGTTTGCCGGGTTCGAGGACCTCTGAGGCGAAGGTCTGCTCGGGCTTGATGCCCAGGAAGTTGTAGACGTAGTGCAGCCTGCCGTCCCTGATGAACAGGCTGTGCCCGCCGAACCGTGAGCCGTGGGCGAAGATCACACCCTGCGACTCCGGAGTGACCTCGACATCGGCGATGATCTTGTAGGACCGGCCGCGGATGTTGACCGCCGTGGATTCGGGCACCGGCGAGGTGTCCGGGAAGTAGATGTACCGGGACCGGGGCGGCTCACCCTGCGGCCGCTCGTCGTTGATCTGCTCCACCGCGGGGCGATCATCAAGGGGCAGAACGAAATTCGCCTCGGCCTCTTCGAACCAGGCGGCGATGAGTTCCTGCAGCTTCTCCGGGTGCTGATCGGCCACGTCGCGGGCCTCGGCGCGGTCCTCGTCGACGTGATAGAGCTCCCACCGGTCCTGGTCGAAATGGCCCTTGCCGCTGATCGGCGCGTGCAGTGCCGCGGCCTTCCAGCCGTCCTGCCAGATGCCGCGCGTGCCGAGCATGGAGAAGTACTGGCGCTTCTTGGTGGTCGGCGCCGCGGCGTCGTCGAAGCTATAGCACATCGACACCCCGTTGAGTGGGTACTGCTCGACGCCCCGGTAGACCTTCGGCATCTCCAGGCCGACCGCTTCGAGGATGGTCGGGACGATGTCGGTGGAGTGGTGGTACTGATGGCGGACCTCGCCCTTGGCCTTGATGCCCTTGGGCCAGTGGATCACCAGCGGGTCACAGGTACCTCCGGCGAACTGGGAGTAGCGCTTGAACATCTGGAACGGTGTGGAGAACGCGACCGCCCACCCGGTGGGGTAGTGGTTGTAGGTCTCCGGTCCCCCCAACTCGTCGAAGTAGGACATGTTCTCCTCGAGGCTGTCCGGGAAGCCGTTGAAGAACTTGTTCTCGTTGACCGAGCCGTTCGGGGTGCCCTCCCCGGAGGCTCCGTTGTCGGCGCAATACAGCACCAGCGTGTTGTCCAACTGGCCGGTGCGCTCGAGGAAGTCGATGATCCGGCCGACCTGGGCGTCGGTGTACTCCGAGAATCCGGCGAACACCTCCGCCATCCGGCAGAACAGTTTCTTCTCGTCGTCGTTGAGTTCGGCCCACGGCCGGACGTAGTCGTCCTTGTTCGCCACGTCCTCGGGCATCGGGTTGAGCGGCGTGAGTTCGGTGTCCTCGGGTACCACGCCGCGCTCGATCATCCGCGCCAGCACCCACTCGCGGTAGGCCTCGTAACCGTCGTCGAACACGCCCTTGTACTTGTCGATGTACTCCTGCGGGGCGTGGTGCGGAGCGTGGTTGGCGCCCGGGCAGAACCACATGAACCACGGTTTCGACGGGCCCGATGAGCGTAGGTCCTGCAGCATCGTGATCGCTTGATCAGCGAGGTCCTTGGAGAGGTGGTAGCCCTCCTCGGGCGTGTAGGGCGGCTCAATCGCGTGGTTGTCCTCGATCAGGTCGGGGTACCACTGGTTGGTCTCGCCGCCGAGGAAGCCGTAGAACCGGTCGAAACCCTTGGACAGCGGCCACTCCGATCGGCTGCCGGCCGGCGACAGATCCTCGACCGGTACGTTGTGGTTCTTGCCCAGCCACATGGTGGCGTAACCGTTGTCCTGCAGAACCTGCGCGATCGTTGCGCACTCGGCCGGCAGTCGGCCCGCGGCACCCGGAAAGCCCATGGATCCCTCGGTGATCGACGCGCACCGGTTCACGTGGTGGTTGCGGCCGGTCAGGAATGTCGAACGGGTCGGTGAGCACAGTGCGGTGGTGTGCCACTGGGTGTAGGTCAACCCGTCTGCGGCCAACCGGTCCATGGTGGGCATGGTGATCCGCCCGCCATAGGGGGACCAGGCGGCCAGTCCGGTGTCGTCGTAGAGCACGATCAGAACGTTGGGCGCGCCCTCCGGGGGCTTCGGCAACGCGTACGGGGTCCAGTCCGGGACGGAGTCCCGAATGTCCAGCTTGATGACACCCTTGAACCCCTCGGCCATAGTGCGCTCCTTGCATCCGGCTCGGTCGAGGCCATCATGGCACGGCCCGGTTGTCGCTGGGCTGGATTTCCATCTGACCGCGCGGGGCCCCGATAGCTGCCAGTGCTAGGTTTTGACGGGCGTCAAGTTAACCGTGAGGGAGTACCGATGAGCCTTGATCCGCGGACACCGGTGCTGGTCGGTGTCGGTCAGGTCAACCAACGCGAGGAGAGCCCCGGGACCGAACCGGTGGACCTGATGGCCGCTGCCGCCCGGGAGGCGGCCGACCCCCGGGTGCTCGCCGCGGTCGACTCGATCCGGGTGGTCAACCTGCTGTCGTGGCGTTATCGCGATCCCGGACTGTTGCTGGCCGCCCGTGTGGGGGCAGCCGAGGCCGCCACCCAGTACAGCGGGATCGGGGGTAACACCCCGCAGTCTCTGCTGAATCAGGCCTGTGTCGACATCCAGCAGGGCCGCGCCGACGTCGTCATGCTGGCCGGTGGTGAGACGTGGCGAACCCGGATGCGACTGCGGGCCAAGGGCATTCGGCCGGAGTGGACCCGCCAGGACGAATCGGTACCGGTGCCGCCGGGAGCGGGCGCCGACGTGCCGATGGCCGGGCCGGGGGAGGACCTGATCGGTCTGGACCGGCCGTCGTTCGTCTACCCACTCTTCGAACAGGCGCTGCGGATCGCAGCCGGGGAGTCGATCGAGGACCATCGGCGCCGGGTCGGTGAGTTGTGGGCCGGCTTCAGCGCGGTGGCGGCACAGAACCCGCACGCCTGGGTCCGCGAGCAGATGTCCGGCGAGCAGATCGCCCGGCCGTCGGCGGACAACCGGATGATCAGCTGGCCCTATCCCAAGTTGATGAACTCCAACAACATGGTGGACCAGGCCGCGGTGGTGATGCTGTGCTCAGTGGAGAAGGCGGAGCACCTCCAGATTCCCCGGGACACCTGGGTGTTTCCACACGCCGGGACGGAGTCCCATGACACCTACCTCATCGGGGAACGCCGGGAACTGCACCGCTGTCCGGCGATCCGTATCGCGGGCCGCCGGGTACTCGAACTGGCCGGGGTGGGCGTGGACGATCTGGACTTCGTCGACCTGTACTCGTGCTTCCCCTCGGCGGTGCAGGTCGCGGCCCACGAGCTGGGCATCGCACCGGATCGGACGCTCACGGTCACCGGCGGTCTGACATTCGCCGGCGGCCCGTGGAACAACTACGTGATGCACTCGATCGCCACCATGGCCGAGGTGCTGCGTCGCAACCCCGGAACCCGGGGCCTGATCACCGCCAACGGCGGTTACCTGACCAAGCACAGCTTCGGTGTGTACAGCACCACTCCACCGTCCCGTCCGTTCCGCCGGGAGGACGTGCAGGCCGAGGTGGATCGCGAACCCACCCGGACCACCCTGGTCGAGTGGGAGGGCACCGGCTCGGTGGAGTCGTGGACGGTTCCGTTCGATCGGGATGGCAAGCCGGAGAAGGCATTTGTCGCCGTTCGGACCCCCGCCGGAGAGCGGGTCCTGGCGGTTGTCGCCGATGCCGACGCGGCGTCAGCCGCCGTCGCCGAAGACATCGCGGGTGCGCCGGTGCGGGTGCATGCCGACGGCCGAGCGGATCTCGAACCGCCACGCTGACCACCCGGCGCGCCGCCCGTCAGTCGAAGTGCAGCCTGATGAGCGCGCAGTCGTCCTCAAACGCACCCGTGGCGGTCCGCTGCAGCAGTGTCCCGAGGAGATCGTCGAGTGACCAGTCCGGATCGTCGGCGGTCGTCGAACACAGGGCGAGGAACTCACCCAGTGTGTGGATTCGCCCGTCGGCACGGGTGAACTCGAACGCGCCGTCGCTGTAGAGCAGTAATTGGCAGCCGGGCGGGATCGGATGGACCGTGGTGCTGAACTCGGCATCGCCGAACATCCCCAACGGCATCGACTGCGCCGGCAGCAGGGTGGCTGTCGTACCGGTGAGTGCGATGGCGGGCGGGTGGCCGGCCGACGCGTAGCTCAACGTGCGCGTGGAAGTTTGGTAGACGCCGTACCAGATGGTGGAGTAATTCCCCCCGTGCCGTTCCATGTCGAACAATCGGTTCAGTTCGGCCAGAACGCGATCCGGGCTCAGCAGTGTCGTCCGCGACAGCGACCCGGAGCGCAGCAGGTTGTGCACCGACATGGAGACCAGGGCCGGTTCGACACCGTGTCCGGACACGTCGATCAGGTAGACGATCAGATGGTCGCCCAGCTGGTCGTCGCGGATCCAGCTGTAGTTGTAGGAATCTCCGCCGATCTCCAGCGACGGCAGATAGCGGGAGGTGACGTGTACCGGCCCGGGGAGATCACCCGGCAGAATAGAGGCGACATACCGTGCGGCGCTGTCGAGTTCGGCACGCAGACGCTCCGCGAGAGCGCGGTTCCGCTGCCCTTGGCGTGCGAGTTCATCCTGCGCCTCGACTTCTTCGGTGATGTCGATGATCTGCGAGACCAGGTGCTTGGCTTCGCGCTCGCCCCGTCGGAGGGAGCCCACCGACTCGTCACACCAGATCACCCGGCCGTCGGCACGGAGGTATCGCTTCCGAGTCCGATACGACTCGCGCCGGCCGGCGACCAGTTCGGCGATGGCCTCGGTGTCGCCCGGCACATCGTCCGGGGCGGTCAGTTGCTGCCAGGACATGGTCAGCAGGGTGTCGACGTCGTAGCCGACCATATTGCACATCGCCTGATTGACCAGAACGAATCGGCCGTCCAGGTCGGGTGAGGTTGGTCGCGACGAAGGAACTGTCGACCAATCGGTGGTAGAGCGCCTGCGCGGCTTCCACCTGCTTGCGCTCGGAGATGTCGCGGGTGACGCCGAGGATCTCCACCACCTGGCCCTCGGGCGTCACGTGCGGAATGACCTGGAGTTCGCCGGTCATAATCGACCCGTCGCTGCGGTAGTACTCGTGCTCGCCGCGGAAGCCCGGTGGCTCATCGCCGTCGGCGATGGCGGTGAACAACCGCTCGTAGTAGGCGTTGTCGCTTGCCGCCGATGCCGGTGGGTGTATCTCCTCGAGGGTTTGCGACATCGCCTGGGCGGGGCTGATGCCCCGGACCCGCTCGACGGCGGGGCTGACGTAGGTGATGGCGCCGTCCAGGCCCATGGTCCAGATGACGTCCCAGGCGTTCTCGGCGAGCAGTCGGTGGCGCTCCTCGGAGCGGCGAAGATCGACCTCCACCTTCGTGAACTCGGAGACGTCCTGCAGAGCGCCCTCGATGATCGTCGAGGCGTCCTCGCGGCGGCGGGACTGCACCCAGCCGCGGGTGTGGACCGCCTCCCCATCGGCAGACCGCCAGGTCAACTCGACAGGGGTGCTCTGCCCCGGCTCGAGTCGCAGGAGCGCATCGAGCGCATCGGCTGAGTGTGGGTGGACATGGGCCAGCAATTCCTCCGCCCCGACCGGTATCACGGCCGGCCCGGCGCCGATCAAGGTTGTCAGCGCGCCGTCGCTGAGGAACTCGACGGACACGTCGGGGTGCACCCGCAGGACGAAGAAGACCAGTCCGGCCTGCTCCGCCACCCAGTGGAACCACGGCGATCCCGGTTTTCTTGCGGGATCGGCACCCGGTTGGCGCGACACCACCGAATGTTAGCTGTTCAGGGTCGAATCGACGGGTGGCGGTGGGTCCCCGAAAGCAGCAGGCCTGCCGCCCCGAGATGGGCGACAGGCCTGCTGGTCGACGGGTAACTCAGGCGCCGGATGGGGTAGCGCCGAGAACCCGCTGCATATCGGGGATCATCTGCTGCAGCTGGGAACCCCAGTAACCCCAGCTGTGCGTCCCGTTGGCCGGGAAGTTGAACACGGCGTTCCGGCCGCCGGCCGCCAGGTAGTTGTCCATGAAGGTCTTGTTGGTCCGCAACGTGAAACCTTCCAGGAACTGCGCGGCCATCAGGTTGCCGCCACCACCGGAGGTGTCCAGATCAGACGGCGTGCCGGTGCCGCAGTAGATCCACAGCCGGGTGTTGTTGGCCACCAACTGGTTCAGGTTGACCATCGGGTCGTTACGCCGCCATGCGGGATCGGATGACGGACCCCACATGCTCTGCGCGTTGAAGCCGCCGGCGTCGTTCATCGCCAGGCCGATGAGCATGGGCCACCAGCCCTCGGACGGGTTCAGGAAGCCCGACAGCGATGAGGCGTAGACGTACTTCTGCGGGTAGTAGATCGCGTAGGTCAGAGCCGCGCTGCCCGCCATCGAAATGCCCACGACGGCATTGCCGTTCGGGTTGATGCCGTGGTTGGCCTGCAGGTAGACCGGCAGCTCCTGGTTCATGAACGTTTCCCACTTGTAGGTGTAGTTCTGACCGTTGCCCTGGGACGGCTGGTACCAGTCGGTGTAGAAGCTGGACTGACCGCCGACCGGCATGACCGCCGACAGACCGGAGTTCAGGAACCACTCGAACGCCGGGGTGTTGATGTCCCAGCCGTTGTAGTCCTCCTGCGCGCGAAGGCCGTCCAGCAGGAACACGGCATGCTCGCCGCCACCCTGGAACTGGATACGGATGTTGCGGCCCATCGAGGGGGAGGGCACATCCAGGTAGAGGACCGGAAGGCCTGGCCGGGAGAAGGCCGACGCTGTCGCCGAACCGCCGACAACTCCGATCAAGCCGGGCAGGAGGAGAGCGGCCACGAAGGTTGCGGCCAGGCGGCGCACCCACGTACCTCGCAACTTCTCGACGATTTTCATGACGACACCCATCACCTTTCGTATGTTCGACAGCGAATTCCTTGCTGTGCGAGCAGTAGTCAAACATCGGTGAAGTTCGGTGGGCGGAACGCGGCGCGGTGCGCCTAGTCGCAGTTGGGCAACGATCAGATCACGTGTCGACGCCGCGGCCCGGCCGAAGCCCGATGGCTCAGGAGGTGGAGTCCAGTTCTTCGGTGGACTGCTCCGCCGCATTCGCGGCGGCTTCGCCACTGGCGGCGACGCGGGCCCGTTCCCGGCGTTCGTCGATGGCCTGGCTGAGTTCCTGCAGCAACTCGGGCTTTCCGAACAGCAAGCGCTCCAACGCATCTCGCTCGATTTGAAGGACGGTGACCTCTCCCGCCGCGTGGGCGCTGCCGGTCACCGGCTCCCGCGTGAGGGCGGTCTGGCCGATGAAATCCCCTTCATACAGGGTGGATACCGGCACCCGGGTGCCGTCAGGGTCGGCCACCACGAGGCGGACCCGGCCGTTGACCACGAACGACATCACCGTCGGAATTTCGCCGGACTTCTGCATGACTTCGTCGTCGCCATACCGGATCACTCGTACCGATGGCAGCAGTTCCTCCAACTCCGAGGTGCTCGCGCGGAGGGTGGGGGCGATCTTCCGCAATGCCTTGATCCGGCGGTCCAGGCTGGAGAAGTCGTCGTCGACACCGTCCAGACGAAGACTGGCACGCCGCGCGGCGTACCACAGCCAGCGCTGGAAGGTGGAGCGCGCCGCGGCATCGTCGGCGGGCGAGCGAACGGGTATCGACACCGTGTACTCGGTGCTGCCCGCGGCGGTGACCAACGGATGCCCGTCGGGATGCAACTGGGGCAGGTTGGCCGCGACATCGGCCAGCAGTGCACATACCTCATCGGGGGCGTCGGTGGCGGCGAACTTCGCCGGAACCGAGATGGTGTGCCCCCCGGCCGGGCGGCTCAGATTGGCGAAGGCCTGGCTTGCCAGGACGGAGTTCGGGATGATCTCCAGGCCGCTGCCCGTGTAGATGTGCGTCGCCCGCCAGTTGACCTCCACGACCCGGCCGCGGGCGGACGGGGTCTCCACCCAGTCGCCGAGTTGGAACGGCTGCTCGAAGAGCAGCAGCAGGCCGGAAATGATCTGCCCGACCGAGTTCTGCAGGGTCAGGCCGAGCACGACGGAACTGATGCCGAGTGCGGTGAACAGGCCGCCGACGTTGGCGCCCCAGACGTAGGCCATGATCACCGCCAGCCCTATCGCGATGATCGCGAAGCGGGCGACGTCGACGAAGATCGACGGCATCCGCCGTCTCCAACTGTCCGACGGGGCGTTCTCGAAGATCGTGGCGTTGAGCCCCGACAGCACCATCACCAGGACGATGAATCCGAGAACGGTGGACACGACGCGAACGGGGGTCGCCTCGATCGAGACTCCGGTGGTCTTCACCAGGAGTAGCAGCAACGCCCCGAGTGGGACGATGAAATTGCGCAGCAGTCCGACCGGACGGGCCATGAAGCTGCCCCGCCGGTTGAGCGCCTGCTGCACCTCGGTCAGCACGACGAGGGCGGTCGGCAGGGCCACCGCGATGATGACCGACCAGTAGAACCAGGGCGCGGTCAGGATGTTCATGACCGGCCCGCGTCGGTCAGCCGCCACGTCGGCTCGTCGCGGTCGCCTACGGTGATGCTGCCGGCGGGGGTGTAGCGGTGGGTGTCACGGGTGGCCTCGTACACCTCCTGGGAGACATAGATTCCCGGCTGCGCGGTACCCCTGCGCATCTTGGACGCCAAGTGCACCGCGCCGCCCCACAGGTCGTACACCAGGCCCGCCCGCCCGATCAGCCCACTGGTCACCGAACCGGTGTCGATGCCGGCCCGCAGTTGCAGATTGCGGCCGGTTTCGGTGTTGTAGCGGTTCATGATCCGTTGCATCTCGACCGCGAAGTCCACGGTGCGGTGGATGTTGTCCAGTCGGGGCACGGTGAGACCGCAGCTGGCCAGATAACCGTTGTGGGTGTTGCGGACCCGTTCCACCCCGATGCTCTCAGCGGCGGCATCGAACTGGCGGGCCAGCTTGTTGATGGTGGCCAGCGACTCTTCTGGAGACAGGTCGGAGGACAACTCGTCGAGACCGACGATGTCGGCGAAGATCACCGTGACGTCCTGATGCTCGGTGGCGATATCCTCCTCGCCCTCCCGATAGCGGTCCACCACCGACTGCGGCATCAGCGACAGCAACAGGCGGTCGTTCTCCTTGCGTTGCTCCTCGAGCAGTTGGTGCTTGATCGCCAGGTTGCGGCTCATATCGTTGAACGCCACGCTGAGGTCACCGAACTCGTCACGGGACTCCACCGGCAGCGACACGTTGTAGTTCCCGATGCTGATCTGCTCGGCCCCCTTCTCGAGGCGGCGGATCGGCCGGACGAACAGCCGTGACCAGATCATTGCGGCCAGACAGGCCAGGAAGATGATCACGGCGGTGGATCTCACCAGGCGGTGAGCGAACTCCTGTTCGGGGGCGAAGGCCTCGGCGGAGTCGATCGAGGCGACGATGACCCAGTCCAGGCCCTTCAACTTCACCGGGGCGTAGGCCTGCAGGGCACGGTGGCCCAGATAGTCGGTGGCGATCAGGGTTCCTCTGTCGCCACGTTGGGCTGCCTGGGTCGCCTTCGTGCCCACCGGTTGGACCAGCACGGTGGTGCCCTGCTTGATCGCCTGGTCGGCGACTTCGGGCGGCGTTCCGGCGGCGACGACCTCGCGCCGGTAGGCGTCCCGGTCCTCGATGAACATCCGGGAATCCGAACGCATCAGGTCGTCGTCGCCCACGACATAGGTCTCACCGGTCTGGCCCATTCCGACGCGGTTCCACTGCTGATCGGCGGTCATCAGATAGTTCACGATGCTGATCGGGTACTGCAGGACCATCACGCCCGCCGCGCGCCCGGGTGGGCCGATCGGGGTCAGCATCCACGCGGTCGGTTCGCTGGAGGGCAGGTACTCGGCGAAGTCGGTGGCCATCACGAAGTCGATATCGTTGGTGGCCATCGTTTTTCGGAAGGCGTCGCCGAGGTTGCCCTCCCCGCGGTAGGGACCGGTCAGAACGTTGGCGCCGAGTTCGACCCCTTTGTAGGCGCTGTAGACCACGGTGCCGCGGTTGTCGATGAGGAACAGATCCTGCATCCGGAGACGTTGGACGACCTCGCGGAAGTAGTCGTTGTAGCGGGCGTTCGCCGCCGACCACTGGCTGCCGTCCCCGGCGTCGTCGCGCAGCACGGCCTTGTCGCGGTCCGGGGTCGCGGCGGTGTAGTTCGCCTGCAGGTACCTGGCGGCGTTGGAGGTGGGAATGAGGGCGCTGACGTCGAGCCGGTTGTCGCCGACACCGGTGAAGCGGGCGGTGTAGAAGTCCGCGAGGGCCTTGGACTGAGCAGGCGTGACGACGACATCGGAGAGGTCGTTGAACCCGTTGGTGAACGCGGCCAGCGCACCCGGGACGGTCTCACCGCGGCTGTAGACGATCAACGAGTCCAACAGGTCGTTGAAGCCCAGTTCCAGCACCCGGGCCTGGGCTTCCCGGACGGCGGTCAGCCGGTCGAACATCGACTCCCGCAGTGACTGCCGTCCGGACTGGAATCCGATCCCGCCGGTGATGCCGGTGGCCAGCACCCCGACGATCAGCAGCATCAACATCAACTTGGACTGAATGCTGACCCGTCTGAACAGCGGTTTCTTGGACTTCCGGCGATTCGGTCGCCGGGTCGGGGCGTTCGCCGGTGCAGGGGGTGCCTGCGTGGAGTCCATCTCGGTCCCTGACGCTGCCGGCATCGACGTCCTTCCTGCGGGTTTGACCACGCCCGAGGGTAGCCTGTCGGCCCCGTTTCACCGCCGATCACCTGCGCCGTTTCGCGGATGCCGGTGCACTCCGGTGATCCGGTGCGTTGTGGCGCGGTTTACCGCGGACCGAGGATCAGCCAGCCGTGTGGGGGGACCTCGGTGTGGTCGAGCACCTCCCGGGGTGGTGCCCCCGCGCCGGCGAGCACCTCGGCGGGCCGCCCGGTCAACTCCGCCACCGGCACGGGCATCGGTGTGTCGGCGAGATTGAGCGCCACGATCAGCGCCTCGTCGCCGTCCCGGGTCTCGTAGACGTAGCGGCGGTTCTCCAGGCGCAGTGCCGTGGTGCGTGCCCGGTGCAGCCAGGGGTGGCGGCGTCGCAGGCCGATGAGGTGCCGGTGCAGTCTCAGGGTGTCGGGGGAATCGACATCGCGGTCCTCGGGTGGCGCGGTGAACTCCGGGCGCACCGCGTCGTCCCCGCCGGGCCGGTCCTCTTTTACTCCGCGGTAACCCAGTTCGTCACCGGCGTACACCGAGGGGATCCCGCCGGTGGTGAACAGCACCACCAGCGCGTGTCCGAGGTGTTCGGGGTTCTCCAGTTTGCTGGCGATCCGGGTGACGTCGTGGTTGCCGACGAAGGTCAGCGGGGCGAAGGTGTCCTGAAAGCTGTTGTGGCGCTGGAGGGCCCAGTCAAGCTCGTGGAAGTTGCGGTCGTTGAGACTGCTCCAGACGGCCTTCCACAGCTCGTACTGGGTGACGGAGTCGACGGTCGAGGTGGTGACGAAGTCGGCGTAGTCGCCGTGGATCATTTCCGCGACGAACCACGCGTCGGGGTG
>Ga0116181_1000295_pt1 | contig 44851 bp, 34 predicted proteins | sample AD_UKC075_MetaG_FD_89752 | JGI IMG/M metagenome (GOLD analysis project Ga0116181, IMG submission 89752) | Active sludge microbial communities of municipal wastewater-treating anaerobic digesters from USA - AD_UKC075_MetaG | ecosystem: Engineered > Bioreactor > Anaerobic > Digestate | place: USA... | reverse complement strand
GCCTGGGCCAGCAGGCTGCGGATGAAGTCCATGCCGTCGACACCGCCCGCCAAGGCCATGCCCGGCTCGGCGCGGAACTCCGGCGGCAACTGGTCCATCGACGTCTGGTTGACGTAGGGCGGGTTGCACAGGATCAGGTCGTAGACGCGGCCAGCGACCGCGCCCAGGCCGTCGCCCTGGTGCAGCGCGATGCGCTCGCCCAGGCCGTGGCGGTCGACATTGATGCGCGCCACCGCCAGCGCGTCGACGCTCAGGTCGGCGGCGTCCACCGTCACCTCGGGCCAGGCCATGGCCGCCAGCACGGCCAGGCTGCCATTGCCGGTGCACAGGTCCAGCACGGTGCGGGTGCGGTCGCTGAGCCAGGCGTCGATGCTGCCGTCGGCCAACGCCTCGGCGATCAGCGAGCGCGGGATGATGCAGCGGGCATCCACCGTGAACGGCACGCCCTGCAGCCAGGCCTCGCCGGTGAGGTAGGCCGTGGGCTGGCGGGTGGCAATGCGCTGCGCCACCAGGGCATGCACGGCCGCCAGGTGCGGGTCTTCGACCTCCAGCTCGGCATGCTCGTCCAGCGAATCCAGCGGCATGCCCAGGCGCCACAGCACCAGCCAGGCCGCCTCGTCGAAGGCGTTGGTCGTGCCCTGCCCAAAACAAACGCCCGCCTCGGAAAGGCGGGCGCTGCTGGCTTCGATCAGTTCGATCACGGTCATGTCAGCAATTGCTCCAGCGTGCGGCGGTAGATGTTGGTCAGCGGCGCCACGTCGGCCACGCGCACACATTCGTCGACCTTGTGGATCGTGGCGTTGATGGGGCCGAACTCGACGACCTGGGCGCAGACCGGCGCGATGAAGCGGCCGTCGCTGGTGCCGCCTGTCGTGCTGAGCACCGGGCGGATGCCGCACTCGGCTTGGATCGCGTCGCCCAGCGCCTGGCTCAGCGTGCCGGGGCGGGTGAGAAAGGGCGCGCCGTTCAGCGTCCAGGCGATGGTGGTCTCCAGGCCGTGGCGCGCCAGCACGGCGGCAAAGCGCGCCTTCAGGCTGTCGGGCGTGCTTTCGGTGGAGAAGCGCCAGTTGCAGTCCAGCACCACCGTGCCGGGGATGACGTTGGTGGCCCCGGTGCCGGCGTGCAGGTTGCTGACCTGCCAGGTGGTCGGCGGGAAGTGGTCGTTGCCGGCGTCCCAGGTCATGGCCGCCAATTCGGCCAGGGCTGGCGCCAGCAGGTGCACCGGGTTGCGCGCCAGCTGCGGGTAGGCCACATGGCCCTGCACGCCGTGCACCGTCAGCTTCGCTGACAGCGAGCCACGGCGGCCGTTCTTCACCATGTCGCCCAGGCGGTCGACCGAGGTGGGCTCGCCGACGATGCAGCAGTCCAGCTGCTCGCCGCGCGCCTTGAGCCAGTCGACGACCTTCACCGTGCCGTCGACCGACGGGCCTTCCTCGTCGCTGGTCAGCAGCAGGGCCAGGCGGCCCGCGTGCTGCGGCCGGGCCTGCACGAACTGCTCGGCGGCCACCGTCATCGCGGCAATCGACGTCTTCATGTCGGCGGCGCCGCGGCCGAACAGGTGGCCGTCGCGGTGGCTGGGCACGAAGGGGTCGCTGGTCCAGGCGGCCAGCGGGCCGGGCGGCACCACGTCGGTGTGGCCCGCCAGCACCACGGTGGGCCCGGGGCGGCCACCGTCATGCACCGCCCACAGGTTGGTGACGCGGAAGTCGTCGGGGCCGCGCATCAGCGTCGTGCAGGTGAAGCCCAGCGGCGCCAGGCGGTCGGCCACCAGGGCCTGGCAGCCGGCGTCGGCCGGCGTCACCGAGGGGCGGGCGATCAGCTGCTCCAGCAGGCGCAGCGTGTCCAGCGGGTCGTTCATCGTGCGGGGTCTGCTCAGTTCGTCAGCGGCGGGAAGCCGCCCGCCGGCGCACCGCTGGCCGCACCACGCCGGGGCGCGAAGCCCTCGGGGATCACGTCGATCACGAAGTCGGTGTATTCGGGCAGCTCGTCGTCCTCGGCTGGCTTGCGGGCTGCCGCGGCGGCACCGCGCGGCGCCGGCTCGGTGGTGTTCTCCAGGCGCCAGATCAGGTTGGTCACCGAGTCGGCATGCGCCAGGCCCTCGTCGCGGCTGATGCTGCCGTCGGCGACCATGCGCGCCAGCGCTTCCTCGAAGTTGCACGAGCCCTCGGCCAGCGACTTCTCCACCGCGTCCTTCACGCCGGCAAAGTCGCCCTGCTCGATCATCTCGGCCACCAGGTTGGTGTTCAGCAGCACCTCCACCGCCGGCAGCCGGCCGCCGGCCTCGGCGCGCAGCAGGCGCTGGCAGATGACGGCGCGCAGGCCCGCGGCCAGGTCACCCAGCAGCACCGGGCGCGCCTCGGGCGTGTAGAACGACAGGATGCGGCCCAGCGCATGGTGGCTGTTGTTGGCGTGCAGGGTGGCCAGCACCAGGTGGCCCGACAGCGCATAGCTCAGCGCCGCGCTCATGGTCTCGCGGTCGCGGATCTCGCCGATCAGGATGCAGTCGGGGCTCTGCCGCAGCGCGTTCTTCAGCGCGATCTGCAGGCTCTCGGTGTCGCGGCCCACCTCGCGCTGGTTGACCACGCATTTCTTGCTCTGGAACAGGAACTCGATCGGCTCCTCGATCGTCAGGATGTGGCCGGGCAGCGTGCGGTTGCGCAGCTCCAGCATGGCCGCCAGCGTGGTGCTCTTGCCCGAGCCGGTGGCGCCCACCATCAGGATCAGGCCGCGCTTCTCCAGCACCAGCTCGCCCAGCATCTCGGGCACGTTCAGCGTTTCCAGCGACGGGATCTGGTGCGGGATGTGGCGCACCACGCCGGCGATGGTGCCGCGCTGCCGGAACGCCGACAGCCGGAAGCTGCCCACCCGCTCCAGCGCCACCGCCAGGTTCAGCTCGCCGGTGTCGTCCAGCTCTTCCAGCTGCAGCGGGCTCAGCACCTCGGCCAGCAACTGGCGCGGCTGCTGCGGCGTCAGCACCTGGTCGGACAGCTGCAGCATCTGGCCGTGGATCTTGATCAGCACCGGCATGTTGGCCGACAGGAAGACGTCCGACGCCTGGCGCTCGGCCATCAGGCGCATGATTTTCTCCATGCGTCCGCTGGACATGTCAGCCCCTCGTCCGGCGGGTACGCCGGCCGATCCCCCGCGGGGATCGCGGGCCGGCTTGGGAGCGGCCCGGCGCTCGGCCCGCGCCGCTTCGACGAACGCTGGAGGCGGCCATGTTCAGGGCCGGAGCAGGTCGTTGATGCTCGTCTTGCTGCGCGTCTGCGCATCGACGCGCTTGACGATGATCGCCGCGTACATGCTGTAGTCCTGGCCGCTGGCGGTCTTCTTGGGCAGGTTGCCGCTGACCACCACGCTGCCGCTGGGCACGCGGCCGTAGCTGATCTCGCCGGTCTCGCGGTTGAACAGCGGCGTGCTCTGGCCGATGTACACGCCCATGCCCAGCACGCTGTTCTCCTCGACGATCACGCCCTCGACCACCTCGCTGCGGGCGCCGATGAAGCAGTTGTCCTCGATGATGGTGGGGTTGGCCTGCAGCGGCTCCAGCACGCCGCCGATGCCCACGCCGCCGCTCAGGTGCACGTTCTTGCCGATCTGCGCGCAGCTGCCCACGGTGGCCCAGGTGTCGACCATGGTGGCCTCGTCGACATAGGCGCCGATGTTCACGTAGCTGGGCATCAGCACCACGTTCTTCGCGATGTAGCTGCCGCGGCGGGCCACGGCCGGCGGCACCACGCGGATGCCGGTGGCCCGCATCGCGTCGTCGCTGACATGGGCGAACTTGGTGTCCACCTTGTCGAAGAAGCTCAGGTCGCCCGAGCGCATCACGTGGTTGTCGTTCAGGCGGAAGCTCAGCAGCACCGCCTTCTTCACCCACTGGTTGACGGTCCATTGGCCCACGCCCTGGCGCTCGGCCACGCGCAGGCGGCCGGCGTTCAGGTCGGCGATGACCTGCTCGACGGCCTCGCGCACGTCGGCGGGGGCGCTGGCGGGGCCCAGGCTGGTGCGGTTCTCCCAGGCCTGGTCGATGGTGGTTTGCAGTGCAGTGGTCATGTCGGGGGCGCCCGGTCAGGCGTCAAGGGATGTAGGAACGGGTGAATTCGGCGATGCGGTGGGCGGCTTCCAGGCACTCGGCGGTGCCGGCCACCAGGGCCATGCGGATGCGGCCCGCGCCCGGGTTGATGCCCTGCGCCTCGCGCGCCAGCAGGCTGCCGGGCAGCACGGCCACATTGTATTGAGCGAGCAGTTGCTGGGCGAAGCGCACGTCGTCGCCCGGCTTGTCATCCGAGGAAGGCACTGCGGCCCACAGGTAGAAGCCGGCATCGGGCAGGGCGACATCCAGCACGGCGGCCAGCACCGGCGTCACCTCGGCGAACTTGGTGCGGTACAGCGCGCGGTTGGCCACCACGTGCGCCTCGTCGCCCCAGGCGGCCACGCTGGCGGCCTGCACCACCGGCCCCAGCGCGCTGCCGTGGTAGGTGCGGTAGAGCAGGAAGGCTTTCAGGATGGCCGCGTCGCCCGCCACGAAGCCCGAGCGCAGCCCCGGCACGTTGCTGCGCTTGGAGAGCGAGGTGAAGGCGATCAGGTTGCGGAAGTCGCTGCGGCCCAGCTTGGCCGCGGCCTCCAGCCCGCCCAGCGGCGGCTCGTCGCGGAAGTAGATCTCCGAGTAGCACTCGTCGCTGGCGATCACGAAGCCGTGCCTGTCGCTCAGGGCGAACAGCGCCTCCCATTCCGACAGCGGCATCACCGCGCCGGTGGGGTTGCCCGGCGAGCAGGTGTAGAGCAGCTGGGTGCGGGCCCAGGTCGCATCGTCGACGCTGGCCCAGTCGCTCGCGAAATTGCGCCCGGGGTCGCTGTTGACGTAGGCCACGTCGGCCCCGGCCAGCAGGGCCGCGCCCTCGTAGATCTGGTAGAACGGATTAGGGCAGACCACGGTGGCGCCCGGCCGCGTCGGGTCGATCACCGTCTGCGCGATGGAGAACAGCGCCTCGCGGCTGCCGCCCACCGGCAGCACCTGGGTGGCGGGGTCCAGCGCCAGGCCGTAGCGGCGCTGCAACCAGCCGGTGAAGGCTTCGCGCAGGCGCGGCTCGCCAGCGGTGGGCGGGTAGACCGACAGGCCCTTCAGGTTGGCCGTGATCGCGTTCTCGACCAGGGCCGGCGTGGCATGGCGCGGCTCGCCGATGCCCAGGCTGATCGGCTTGTAGGCCGCGTTCGGCACGATGCCGGCGGTGAGCGCCCGCAGGCGCTCGAACGGGTAGGGGTGCAGCTTGCCCAGCAACGGATTCATGCGCCGGATTATCGGCGGCGGCGCCTGGCTTGCCGGCTGCGCCGACAATCCTGCCCCACCATGCCCCAGCCGATCCTGAACGGTGTGCCGCGTGTGTTGTCGCTGATCCCGCCGATGACGCAGCTGAACACGCCGTACCCGTCCACCGCCTACCTCACCGGCTTTCTGCGCAGCCGGGGCGTGCATGCCGTGCAGGACGACCTGGCCCTGGCCCTGGCGCTGCGCCTGCTGTCACGCGCCGGCCTGGCCGCCGTGCAGGCCCACATCGAAGCCACGCCGCAGGGTGAGCGCAGCGTGCTGGCCCATGGCTGGCTGGAGGTGGCGCACCGCTATCTGGCGACGATCGACAAGACCATCCACTTCCTGCAGGGCGGTGACCCGACGCTGGCGCACCGCATCGCCAGCCGCGCCTTCCTGCCCGAGGGCCCGCGCTTTGCCGTGCTGGACAGCGACGACGCCATGGCTGACGGCGACGACGGCGGCGGCACGCTGGCCTGGGCCTTCGGCGCGATGGGCAGCACCGACCAGGCGCGCCACATCGCCACGCTCTACCTCAACGACATCGCCGACCTGGTGCGCGCCGCGGTCGACCCCCGCTTCGAGTTCGTGCGCTACGGCGAAAGCCTGGCGCAAAGCCAGCCCACCTTCGACCCGCTGGCTGCTGCCCTGGCCGCACCGCCCACCCTGCTCGACACCTGGCTGCAGGACCTGACGCTGGCGAGCCTGGCGAAGCACCAGCCCAACGTCGTTCTGCTGTCCGTGCCGTTCCCCGGCGCCGTCTACGCGGCCTTCCGCATCGCCCAGGCCATCAAGGCCCACGACCCCCGCGTCGTGGTCGTGCTCGGCGGCGGCTACGTCAACACCGAGCTGCGCGAACTGGCCGAGCCGCGGGTGTTCGACGTCGTCGACCACGTGACCCTGGACGCCGGCGAGCGGCCCCTGCTGGCGCTGCTGGAACACCTGCAGGGCAAACGATCGGCGCAGCGCCTCGTGCGCACCTTCAGCCGGGTGGACGGCGCCGTGCAGTACATCAACTTCGTCGAGCCCGACATCGCGTTCGCCGACGTCGGCACGCCGACCTGGGACGGCCTGCCGCTGCAGCATTACCTGAGCCTGCTCGACATGCTCAACCCCATGCACCGGCTGTGGAGCGATGGCCGCTGGAACAAGCTGACCGTGGCCCATGGCTGCTACTGGAAGAAGTGCAGCTTCTGCGACGTGGGGCTGGACTACATCGGCCGCTACGACGCCGCCACGGCCGAGACCTTGTGCGACCGCATCGAGGCGGTGGTCGCCGAGACCGGGCAGACCGGCTTCCACTTCGTCGACGAGGCCGCGCCGCCCAAGAGCCTGAAGGCCCTGGCCGCCGAGATCCAGCGGCGCGATCTGGCCATCAGCTGGTGGGGCAACATCCGCTTCGAGAAGAGCTTCAGCCCGGAACTCTGCGAGCAGTTGGCCGACAGCGGCTGCATTGCGGTGAGCGGCGGGCTGGAGGTGGCCAGCGACCGCCTGCTGGCGCTGATGAAGAAGGGTGTCAGCGTCGATCAGGTGGCGCGGGTCACCAAGGGCTTTGCCGATGCCGGCATCCTGGTCCATGCCTACCTGATGTACGGCTTTCCGACGCAGACGCTGCAGGACACGGTCGACGCGCTGGAATACGTGCGCCAGCTGTTCGCCGAGGGCTGCATCCATTCCGGCTTCTGGCACCGCTTCTCGGCCACGGTGCATTCGCCGGTGGGCCAGCGCCCGCAGGACTACGGCGTGACGCTGGCGACCCTGCCGCCCGTCACCTTCGCCAAGAACGACATCGGCTTCACCGACCCCACCGGTTGCGACCATGCCGCGCTGGGCCCGGGGCTGAAGAAGGCGCTCTACAACTTCATGCACGGCGTCGGGCTGGACGACGACGTGCGGCGCTGGTTCGACGTGCGGGTGCCCAGGCCCAAGGTGGCGAAAGACCGCATCGCCCGCGCCCTGCAGGGCTGATCGCTCAGAGCCAGCCGGCGCAGTTCGGCGCGCCGCAGCGGCACTTCAGCGTGCCCTCGTGGTGCGTCTCGCCGTAGTTCACCGTGATCTCCTCGCCCGGGGCGATGGCGCGCAGCGCGTAGAACTCGATGCGCCCGTCGCGGATCTGCAGCCGCGCGTTGGGCCCGCAGCTGTGGTTGGTGAAGCGCATCGGGTCCGTGCGCTTGCTCGCGTCGATCGCCTTTTTCTCGCTGATCTCGACGATCATGATCCGCGCCTGGCCGGCGGCCCGGCGCCGCGCCTCGCTGACGCTGATGGCCTCGCCGCGGATCTCGCCGATCTTGCGGTGCGCCGGGATGGCCTCGGCCGCAAACGCACCGAAGCCGTCGATGCCGCTCTTGCGGTTGACCACGTCGTACTTCTGGTAGTCGGGGCGGCCCGTGGGGGCGGCGGGTGCGGGGGTGGGCAGGGGGGTCAGCTCGGGCATGGGCGGGTTCTCGCAGTCGGTGCGCATCATGCGTCAGCCGGGGCGCGCCGCAGCAGGCGCTGCTCGGCCCGCCAGGCCGCCAGCCCCAGCAGCAGGCCGATGGCCGCCACGCTGCCGGTCACCCAGCGTGCGCTGCCCCACTGGCCGGTGGCGGCCACCACCGCGGCGATGGCCGGCGTGCCGATGAACTGGCCCAGCTGCGAGCCCTGCATGATCAGCCCCTGCAGCACGCCGATCTGCGCCGGCTGGCGCGCCAGCACGGTGGACGACGACATCACCGCCGCCGGGATCAGCCCGCCGATGAACGACAGCGCCAGGCACAGGCCGTAGCGCAGGCCGTCGCCCAGGCGGTCATCCGCCAGCAGCAGGGCGCACAGGCCGGTGGCGGCATGGGCTGCGGCGATCAGCCGGCCGCGCGGCAGGCCGCGCTGCACCAGGGCGCCGCCGATCAGGTTGCCGGGCACGTTGACCAGCAGCATCAGGGCGGTCAGCGCCGCCACCGGGCCGGCGCTCATGCCGCGCTGCTCCTTCAGGAAGGTGGGCAGCCAGACGATCAGCGAGAAATGCTGGATCGCCCAGCAGCCGAAGGCCAGCGCCAGCAGCCAGGCCAGCGGCTGGCGCAGCAGGGCCATGGCAGGCGCCAGCGCGGGGCCGATCGTCGCGGCGGCCGCCGCTGCAGCGCCGTAGTGCCGGCGCTGCAGCGCCGTGGCCAGCGCCGCCAGCGCCAGCGCCGTGGCCACCAGTGCCCACAGGCCGCGCCAGCCCACGGCGTCCAGCAGGGGCGGCGACAGCAGCATCGCCAGCCCCGCGCCGGCCGGCATGAAGGTGGCCCACACGCCGATGGCGAAGCGCCGGTCGGCCGGTGCCGCTGCGGCGCTCACCAGGCCCGGCCCGGCCACCGCCATCGCCAGGAAGCCCGCGCCTTCCAGCACGCGGGTGGCGATCAGCGCCGGGTAGCTGTGCACCAGCAGGCCGGCCACCGACGCCAGGGCGCTGACCATCAGGCCGCCCAGCGCCATGCGCAGCGCACCGACGCGGCCGGTGAGCAGGCCGAAGCCCACCGCGAACAGCACGGCCAGCGTGCTGAGCGTGGACGACACGGTGCCGGCCTGAACCAGGCTCAGGCCGAATTCGGGGCGCAGCGCGGCCAGGGCCATCGGCACCTTGCCGACGTTCATGCCCACCGCCACACCGCCGGCCACGGCGGCCAGCACGGCGGGCCAGTGGGTGGGCGGCGGGGTGACTGCCCCCTCGGGGGGCGGCGGCGGGCCTTTGACGCCGCCAGGGGCCAGCGTCATCCCAGCAGCCCGCGCTCCATCGGCATGCTGGGCAGGTCGACGGCGGGCTGCGGCTTCCAGCCGCGCTTGCGGTGCTCGGCCACCACGTTGGTGTAGATGCCGCCGCGCACGTACCACTTGGCGGTGATGCGGATGAAGCGGGGCTGCGTCGCCTGGACGATGTCGTCGAGGATGGTGTTGGTCACCTTCTCGTGGAAGGCGCCCTCGTCGCGGTAGCTCCAGAAGTACATCTTCAGGCTCTTCAGCTCGACGCACAGCTTGTCCGCGATCATGTCGATGGTGAAGTGCGCGAAGTCGGGCTGGCCGGTCAGCGGGCAGTGGCAGGTGAACTCGGGCACCTGGAACTGGATGACGTAGTCGCGCTGCGGCGCCGGGTTCTCGAACACGTGCAGCTGCTTGCTGGGCGCGGTGGGCGGGTTGCGCGGCATCGGCCGCTCGTTCAGCGGCGGGGTGGCAGCGCTGCGCTTGCCGGCGGTCTTGGCCATGGTGGTGCGGGGGGTCCGGAAGGGGCGCGATGCTATCATCCAGCCGCTTCGCCAGCCCGCCGGGCGCACGAAAATCCCTGACGAATCAACCACTTGCAGCGCGCTTCGGCCGCTGCGGGGGGCAGGGCACCACCCACCGCGCATGCGCCTGAACCAGATCAAGCTTTCGGGCTTCAAGTCCTTCGCCGAACCCACCACCTTCCAGCTGCCCGGCCAGCGGGTGGGCGTGGTCGGCCCCAACGGCTGCGGCAAGTCCAACATCATGGACGCGGTGCGCTGGGTGCTGGGCGAGAGCAAGGCCAGCGAGCTGCGCGGCGAGTCGATGCAGGACGTGATCTTCAACGGCAGCGGCCAGCGCAAGCCCGCCAGCCGCGCCAGCGTCGAGCTCGTCTTCAGCAACGAGGACGCCCGCGCCGGCGGCGCCTGGAACCAGTTCGCCGAGATCGCCGTCAAGCGCGTGCTGACCCGCGACGGCACCAGCAGCTACTTCATCAACAACCAGCCGGTGCGTCGGCGCGACGTGCAGGACGTGTTCCTGGGCACCGGCCTGGGGCCGCGGGCCTACGCCATCATCGGCCAGGGCACGATCAGCCGGATCATCGAGAGCCGCCCCGAGGAACTGCGTCTGTTCCTGGAGGAAGCCGCCGGCGTCAGCAAGTACAAGGAGCGCCGCCGCGAGACCGAGCACCGGCTGCGCGACACGCGCGAGAACCTGACCCGGGTCGACGACATCCTGCGCGAGCTGAACGCCAACCTGGAGAAGCTGGAGAAGCAGGCCGAGGTGGCGACCCGCTACCACGCGCTGCAGGAGGCGGGCACCACCAAGCTGCACCAGCTGTGGTTCCTGAAGCAGCGCGACGCGGCCACCGAGGAGGCGCGGGTGGCGCAGGCCATCGCCACCGCCACCAATGCGCTGGAAGCGCGCCTGGCCGAGCTGCGCCATGTCGAGGCGCAGCTGGAGGTGGTGCGCCAGGACCACTACGCCGCCAGCGACCAGCTGCATGTGGCCCAGGGCGACCTGGCCCAGGCGGCGCTGGAGGTGAGCCGGCTGGAAGAGCGCATCCGCTACGTGGTCGAGAGCCGCAAGAAGGTGCAGCAGCGCCTGGCCGACCTGGCGGCGCAGGCGGCGCAGTGGCAGCAGCGGCGCGACGAGGCCATCACCGAGCTGGACGGCATCGCCGGGCAGATTGCCGAGGCCGAGGAGCGGGCCGAGATCCTGGCGGCGCAGGCCGAGGAGCAGGCCATCCGCCTGCCCGATGTGGAGGACGCGCTGCGCGCTGCCCAGGGCAAGGCCAATGCGCAGCGCAACCAGGTCAACGCGGTGCAGCAGCAGATCCAGGTGCTGGCCGCTGAGAGCCGCAGCTTCGACGAGCAGGCCAAGGGCCACCGCAACCGCCGCGAGCGCCTGCACACCGAGCGCCGCGGCCTGGCCACGCCCGACCTGGCGCGGCTGGAGGCCCTGCGCAGCAGCAGCGCAGCGGCCGACGAGGCCAATGCCGTGGCAGAAGGCCGCCTGCACGAGCTGCAGGAGCAGGTGCCGGCGCTGGACGAGGCCCGCCGCGCCGCCCAGCAATCGGCCAATGCCGAGAGCGCGAGGCTCAACGACATCGCCGCCCGCCTGACCGCCCTGCGGGCCCTGCAGGAGAAGGTGCAGACCGGCGGCAAGCTGCAGCCCTGGCTGGCGAAACATGGCCTGGACGGCTTGCCCGGGCTGTGGACCCGGCTGCACATCGAGCCCGGCTGGGAGCCGGCGCTGGAGGCGGCGCTGCGCGAGCGCATCAACGCGCTGTCGGTCGGCCGCATCGACACCGTGCGCGCCTTCGCTGCCGACGCGCCGCCCGCGCGCCTGGCCTTCTACACCGCACCGGCCAGCCCGCCCGCGCCGCAGGCGGCGCACCCGGGCCTGCGCCGCCTGGCCGAGCTGTTGCGCCTGGGGCCGGACGACGCCGGCCTGAAGGCGCTGCTGGGCGACTGGCTGGAAGGCGTCTACACCGCCGCCGGCCTCGACGAAGCCCTGGCCCGGCGTGGCGAGCTGGCACACGGCGAGGTGCTGATGACGCGCGAGGGCCATGCGGTCAGCGCCCATGCCGTGGCCTTCTACGCGCCCGACACCGAGCAGGCCGGCCTGCTGGCCCGGGCCCAGGAGATCGAGAACCTGGACCGCCAGCAGCGCGCCCAGGCCCTGCTGGCCGATGAAGCTCGGGCGGCCCTGGTGCGTGCCGAGGCCGCGCTGACCGAGGGCAACCAGCGCCTGGTGGTGGCGCGGCGCGAGGCCGCCGAGGCCCAGACCCGCGCCCACCAGCTGCAGGTGGAGCTGCTGCGCCTGGCCCAGCAGGCCGAGGCCACGCAGGCGCGCAGCGGCCAGCTGGATGCCGAGCTGGCCGAGGTGGATGCCGCGCTGGAGGACCTGGACGAGCGCCGCGCCGTCGGCGAGGCGCGCTTCGAGGAACTGGACCTGCAGCTGGCCGAGACCCAGGAGCGCCACGCCACGCTGGAGGAAGCGGTGATCACCGCCGAGCGCAAGCTGGCCGAGGCGCGCGAGCAGGGCCGCACGCTGGAGCGCCAGGCCCAGGAAAGCCAGTTCCAGGCCCGGACGCTGGCAGCGCGGCGCGGCGAGTTGCAGCGGTCGGTGGAGACGGCGGCGCAGCAGGCGGCGGCGAACGCCCAGTCGGGCGAACAGCTGGAGCTGGAGCTGGGCGCGTTGAACGACAGTGCGGCCGAGGCCGGCCTGCAGACCGCGCTGGAGCTGAAGCTGCAGCGCGAGCAGGCCCTGGGCGCGCAGCGCAGCCGCTACGACGAGCTGTCGGCCCAGCTGCGCAGCGCCGACGAGCAGCGCCTGCAGTTCGAGCGCAGCCTGCAGCCGCTGCGCGACGACATCACCCGCCTGCAGCTGGAGGCCCAGGCCGCGCAGCTGGGCGGCGCGCAGTACCTGGAGCAGCTGGACGCCGCCGGTGTCGACCTGGCCGCGCTGGCGGCGCAGATCGAGGCCGACAAGGTCAAGCTGTGGGGCCTGCAGGGCGAGATCGACCGCATCCAGCGCGAGGTCAATGCCCTGGGCGCGGTGAACCTGGCGGCGCTGGACGAGCTGGCCAGCTCGCGCGAGCGCAAGACCTTCCTCGACGCGCAGTGCGCCGACCTGACCGACGCCATCGGCACGCTGGAAGACGCGATCCACAAGATCGACCTGGAGACACGCGACCTGCTGGGCAAGACCTTCAACCAGGTCAACGAGCAGTTCGGCCGCATGTTCCCCAGCCTGTTCGGTGGCGGCAATGCCCGGCTGCAGATGACCGGCGACGAGATCCTGGATGCCGGCGTGCAGGTGATGGCCCAGCCGCCGGGGAAGAAGAACAGCACGATCCACCTGCTGTCGGGTGGCGAGAAGGCGCTGACGGCAATCGCGCTGGTGTTCGCGATCTTCCTGCTGAACCCGGCGCCGTTCTGCCTGCTCGACGAGGTGGACGCGCCGCTGGATGACGCCAACACCGAACGTTATGCGCGCCTGGTCGCCGAGATGAGCCACAAGGGCACGCAGTTCCTCTTCATCAGCCACAACAAGATCGCGATGGAAATGGCCGAGCAGTTGATCGGGGTGACGATGCAGGAGCAGGGCGTGTCGCGCATCGTCGCGGTGGACATGGAGGCCGCTCTCGGCCTGGCGGAGAGTGCGTGATGGCGGGCAATGTGTTCGGTGATCTGGGGCTGATGCAGGGCTTGCTGGCTGTCGGCGGCGTGGTGCTGGTGGGCGTGATCGCCCAGGGCTGGTGGGCCGCGCGCAAGGCCAGCCCTCGCCAGGCCGAGCAGGCCCCGGATTCACGCATCGAGCCCACCGGCTTCGGGCCGGCCGCGGTGCCGGCCGGCGGGCCGGCGGCCAACAGCAGCGACGCCGGCGCGCTGGCGGCGGTGCAGGCGGTGGTGGCGGCGCTGCCCGACCGGGGCGAGCCCCTGACGGCCGTGGCGGCCGACGCCGCGCCGGCCGAGTTGCGCCCTGCGGCGCCGCGCAAGACCGCGCGGCTGGACCCGCTGATCGACGCCATCGCCACGCTGGCGCTGGAGTCGCCCGTCACCGGCGACCTGGCCCTGGTGCACCTGCCGCCCTCGCGCCGCGCCGGCACCAAGCCCTTCCTGATCGAGGGCGAGAACGCCGCCACGGGCGACTGGGAGATGCCGGTGGCCGGCCAGCGCTACCGTGCCTTCCAGGCCGGCGTGCAACTGGCCAACCGCAGTGGCGCGCTCAACGAGATCGAGTACAGCGAGTTCGTGCAGAAGCTGCAGGCCTTCGCCGATGGCGTGGGCGCGATGGCCGAGCTGCCCGACATGCTGGACGTGGTGGCCCGCGCCCGCGAGCTGGACACCTTTGCCGGCGGCCACGACGCGCAGCTCAGCCTGAACCTGCGCGCCAATGCCGCGGCCTGGAGCGTGGGCTTCCTCCAGCAGTGCGCCCAGCGCCATGGTTTCGTGCCCGGCGTGCTGCCCGGCCGGCTGGTGATGCCGGGCGCCGAGGACGGCTCGCCGCCGGTGCTGGTGCTGGCCTTCGACCCGCAGGTGGCGCTGGCCGACGACCCGGCGGTGGCCGCGCTGCGCACGGTGCAGCTGTCGCTGGACGTGCCGCAGACGCCGGCCGATGGCGAACCCTTCCCGGCCTGGCACCAGGCCGCGCGCCTGCTGGCCGCCGACATGGACGCCACCTTGTGCGACGACGCCGGCCGGCCGATCACGCTGCAGGCCTTCGTGGGCATCGGTGACGACCTGAAGCAGCTCTACCAGGCGCTGGAGTCGCGCGACCTGGCCGCCGGCTCGCCGGCGGCGCGGCGGCTGTTCAGCTGAGCCCGCCACGCGCTTGACCGCCTGGCCGCGCGCCTGAACCTGCCCGGCGGCGGCGATGAACACCACGGTCGCCATGCCGATCGCCCTGACCGGGGCGTGGTCTACCTGCTGATGGCGCTGACGGTGGCGCGCATGCTGCGCGCCCAGCCGCAGGCGCTGCCGGCGTGGTGGTGGTTGGGCGGCTCGGTGTGTGTCGGTGTCGCGCTGCTGCTGGTGGCCGCGCGCAACCATGTGCCCGCCGTCATCGGCTTCGAGCTGGTGGGGCTGCTCTGCCTGGCGGGGGCCCTGCGGCAGACGGCGGCGCTTCGCCTGTTGCTGGGCTGGCAGGCCTGGCCGCGCAGCACCTGGATCGCCGTGGCGGTGGCGCTGGCGGCTTGTGTGGCGCTGGCGTTGGCCGGCGAGCGCCGCGGGCTCTTTGCCTGGGCGACGCTGGTGCTCGCCGCTGCGATCGGTCGCATGGGCTGGCACGCCGGGCTGACGGCACGCAGCCAGCGTTCGGGCAGTGCCGTGCTGCTGGCCTGGAGCCAGGCCCTGCTGGCCGGGGTGCTGCTGGCGCGTGCGGTCAGCGCGGCCATGGGCGTGGCGCCGTTCCGGCATGGCCAGGTCGGCGTGACCTTTGTCGCTGCATGCCGTCCTGGTGCTGGCTGCGCTGTATGGCAGCCTGGGCTTCATGGGCTTGATGCTGGACATCGCCCGCCGCGCCGAACTGCAGGCGCGTGAGGCCGAGTTGCAGGCCCGCGAATCCCAGGTGGCGGAAGTGGTGCGGCGCCAGGCCGCCGAGCGCGGCCGGTGACGGTGGAGGAGGTCGACCTCGGCTGCCTGATCGACCTGGCCCTGGGCGACCTGGACGAGTCGCAGCGCCCGCTGGTGCAGGTGCAGTGGCTGACCGGCCTGCGCGAGGCCGAGGTCGAGCCCGGCCTGCTGCGCCTGGCGCTGCGCAACCTGCTGGTCAACGCCTTCAACCACGGCGGGCCGGGCGTGGCGGTGCGCCTGCAGGTCGATGAACAGGCGCTGCCGCCCGCGCTGCTGCTGCGCGTGGTCGACGATGGCCCGGCCTGGCCGCGGCAGGCGCCGGCTCGGCCGGCAGCGCGCCGTGCCGCTGGGCCTGCGGGCGGTGCTGCCGCTGCCGACGGCCTGACCCGCGCGGCAGCGGCGCCTCAGCGTGGCGCGGGTTCCAGCGTGCGGCTGGGCGTGCGCATCAGCACGAACTCCTCGGCAGCAGTGGGGTGCATCGCGATCGTGCGGTCGAAGTGGGCCTTGGTGGCGCCGGCGGTCAGCGCCACGGCCAGGCTCTGCACGATCTCCGGCGCGTCGGCGCCGGCCATGTGCACCGCCAGCACGCGGTCGCTGTCGGCATCGACCAGCAGCTTCATCGCGGTGCGCTCGGCACCGCCGATGAAGGCCTGCTTCATCGGCCGGAAGTCGGTCTCGAAGACCTGCAGCCGGTGGCCGGCGGCCAGCGCTTCGCCTTCGGACGGGCCCACGCTGGCCAGCGGCGGCAGCATGAACACCGCGCTGGCCACCAGCGACAGGTCCACCGGCCGGTGCGACGGCCCGAACAGCCGGTCGGCCAGCGCCCGGCCCTCGGCAATCGCCACCGGGGTCAGGTTCTTGCGGTTGGTCAGGTCGCCGATGGCGTGCACGCCGGGCAGGGCGGTGTCGCCCTGCTCGTCCACCGGCACCGCACCCTGCGCGCCCAGCGTGAACGACGGCGGCAGGCCCAGGCCTGCGCTGTTCGGCCGCCGGCCGGTGGCGTTCAGCACCCACGGGAACGCCAGCAGCCGGTCCTCGCCCAGCATCAGCAGGAAGCCGCCGTCGCGGTCACGGCCGATGCGCTGCGGCGCCGCGCCCGGATGCAGCACCACGCCGGCAGACTGCAGCGCGTTGGCCGCGGCGGTGCGCAGCATGGTGTCGAAGCCGCGCAGCGGCTGGCGGTCGCGGAAGAACAGGTCGACCCGCACGCCCAGGCGCGCCAGCATGCTGGCGAACTCGACCGCGATGTAGCCGCCGCCGATCACCGCGGCGCGCTCGGGCAGCGTCTGCAGGTCGAGCAGGTCGTCGCTGGTGGCGCACGCGTCGATGCCGGGAATGCTGTCCTTCACCGGGGCGCCGCCGGTGGCCAGCAGGATGTGGCGGGCAGTGAAGCGCTGCTCGCCCACCACGACGGTGTTCGGCCCGTCCAGCCGCGCCCAGCCTTCGATCAGCTGCACGCCGCTGCCCGCCAGCAGCTGGCGGTACACGCCTTCGAGCCGCGCCGTCTCGGCCGCCTTGGCGCCGGCCCAGGTCGGCATGTCGAAGCGCACGCCGTCCGGCAACTGCCAGCCGTAGCCGCGGGCTTCTTGCAGCGCGTCGCCGAACTGGGCCGCGTACATCAGCAGCTTCTTCGGCACGCAGCCGCGCAGCACGCAGGTGCCGCCGACGCGGCCACCTTCGACGATGGCGACCCTGGCCCCATGCGCCGCCGCCCGGCGCGAGGCCGCCACGCCGCCCGAGCCGGCGCCGATGGTGATCAGGTCGAAGTCGTGGGCCATGGGTGCTCCGGCGGCGGTGGGGTTGGACGGCGGCCGACTCTACACTCGGCCGATGTCCGACCAGCCCCCCATGGCAACCCCGAGTGCCGCCTTGCCCGACCCCGCCGCTGCGGCCCGCCGCGCGGCCGACCTGCGGGCGCAACTGCACCACCACGCCCACCTGTACTACGTGCTGGACGCGCCCGAACTGCCCGATGCGGCCTATGACGTGCTGTTCCAGGAGCTGCAGGGGCTGGAGGCCGCGCACCCCGGCCTGCAGACGCCGGACTCGCCGACCCAGCGCGTGCTGGGCCAGGTGCTCGACGGGCTGCAGCCGGTGCGGCATGCGGTGCCGATGCTGTCGATCCAGACCGAGACCGACACCACGGCCGGCGGCGCCCAGGCCTTCGACGGCCGCGTGCGCCGCGAGCTGGGCCTGGCCGAGGACGCGCCGCCGGTGGCCTACGCCTGCGAGCTGAAGTTCGACGGCCTGGCGATGAGCCTGCGCTATGAACGCGGCGTGCTGGTGCAGGCCGCCACCCGCGGCGACGGCGAGACCGGCGAGGACGTCACGCACAACGTCCGCACCATCGGCCAGGTGCCGCTGCGCCTGCGCACGGACACACCGCCGCCGCTGCTGGAGGTGCGTGGCGAGGTCTACATGCGCCGCGACGACTTCGAGCGCCTGAACGAACGCCAGCGCGCCAGCGGCGGCAAGACCTTCATCAACCCGCGCAACACCGCGGCCGGCGCGGTGCGCCAGCTCGACAGCCGCGGCCTTGTCGACAAGAAGCTGAGCTTCTACGCCTACGGCCTGGGTGCGGTCGAGGGCTGGACCGTTCCGGACACGCACGCGGGCGTGCTCGACGCGCTGGCGACGCTGGGCCTGCCGGTCAATGCCGAGCGTGCGGTGGTGCAGGGCGCCGATGGCCTGGTGGCCTTCCACGCCGCCATCGCCGCCAGGCGTGACGCGCTGCCCTTCGACATCGACGGCGTGGTCTACAAGGTCGACAGCCTGGCGCTGCAGCAGCAGCTGGGCTTCAAGACCCGCGAGCCGCGCTGGGCGGTGGCGCACAAGTACCCGGCGCAGGAGCAGATGACGGCGCTGGAGCGCATCGAGATCCAGGTCGGTCGCACCGGCAAGCTGACGCCGGTGGCCAAGCTGGCACCGGTGTTCGTCGGCGGCACCACGGTCAGCAATGCAACGCTGCACAACGTCTTCGAGCTGCGGCGCAAGGGCGTGCGGGTGGGCGACACGGTGATCGTTCGGCGCGCCGGCGACGTGATCCCCGAGGTGGTGGGCCGCGTGCCCGGCGCCCGCGCGGCCTACGTGCCCAACTTCCGCATCTGGCCGCGCCTGTGCCCGGTGTGCGGCAGCCGGGCCGAGCGCGAGAAGGGCGGCATGGACTACCGCTGTGCGGGCGGCCTGTTCTGCCCGGCGCAGCGCAAGCAGGCCCTGCTGCACTTCGCCGGCCGGCGGGCGATGGACATCGAGGGCCTGGGCGACAAGCTGGTCGACCAGCTGGTCGACGGCGGCGTGATCCGCTCGCTGGACCAGCTCTACAAGCTGGGCGTGGCCAACCTGATGGCGCTCGACCGCATGGGCGAGAAGAGCGCGGCCAACCTGGTTGCCGCACTCGACAAGAGCCGGCAGACGACGCTGGCGCGCTTTCTCTACGCGCTGGGCATCCGCCAGGTCGGCGAGAGCACGGCGCGTGACCTGGCGCGCCACTTCGGCACGCTGGACCGCGTGATGGACGCGACGCCCGAGCAACTGCTGCAGGTGGCCGATGTCGGGCCCATCGTCGCCGCGGCCATCCGCAGCTTCTTCGACCAGCCGCACAACCGCGAGGTGGTGGAGCAACTGCGCGCCGCGGGCATCACCTGGCCCGAAGGTGAAGGTGCGGTGGACAGCCAGGCACCGCAGCCGCTGGCCGGCATCACCCTGGTGCTGACCGGCACCCTGCCCACGCTGAGCCGCGACGCCGCCAAGTCGCTGATCGAGGCCGCCGGCGGCAAGGTGGCCGGGTCGGTGTCGAAGAAGACCGGCTACGTGGTGGCCGGCGAGGAGGCCGGCAGCAAGCTCGACAAGGCGCGCGAGCTGGGCGTGCCGGTGCTCGACGAGGCCGGCCTGCAGGCGCTGCTGGCGACCGGGCCGACGCCGGCCGCGTCAGTGCAGGTGGGTTGAGGGCGGTACCGGCGACAGCAGGCTGACCGGGCCGTCCTCGTCGACCGACTGGCGCTCGACCTCGTCCTCGCTGGCCGCGCGCACGCCGCGCACCTTCACCGACAGGTGCAGCGCCATGCCGGCCAGGGGATGGTTGCCGTCCAGCACCACATGCTCGGGGTAGACCTCGGTCACGGTGTAGATCAGGTCGGGCGGCATGTCGGCCGTCTGCGCACCTTCCGGCAGGCCGTCGAACTGCATGCCCTGCTCCAGCTCGGTGGGAAACAGCGCCCGCGGCTCGAAGCAGACCAGGGCCGGGTCGTAGTCGCCGAAGCCATGCTCGGGCTCCAGGTGCAGGTCGCACGCGAAGCCTTCGCCCTGGCCGGCCAGCGCTTCCTCCAGCTTGGCGAGCAGGTCGTCGCCGCCGTAGAAGAACTCCACCGGGTCGGTCAGTTCGTCCAGCGTGTTGCCTTGTGCGTCGGCCAGGGTCCAGGTCAGGCTGACGACGCAGGGGTTGGTGATCTGCATCAGTGGATGATCGCACAGCGCCCGGGGGCCGGCAGGCAGCGCCCATGCCCGGCGCGACAATCCCGCGCCATGACCGACATCCACCAACCGACAGCGCTGCTCGGCGGCCTGACCCCCGCGCAATTCATGCGCCGCCACTGGCAGAAGAAGCCGCTGCTGGTGCGCCAGGCCTGGCCCGGCGTGCGTCCGCCCATCGACCGGGCGGCCCTCTTCGACCTGGCTGCGACCGAAGGTGTCGAGTCGCGTCTGCTGAGCGCCTTCGATGGTGCCTGGAAGCTGCGCCATGGGCCGTTCAGCCGGCGCCAGATTCCGCCGGTGAAGAAACCGGGCTGGACCTTGCTGGTGCAGGGCCTGGACCTGCACTGGCAGGCCGCGCATGACATGCTGCAGTCCTTCCGATTCGTGCCGGAGGCGCGGCTCGATGACCTGATGATCTCCTACGCCACCGACGGCGGCGGTGTCGGCGCGCACATCGACTCCTACGACGTCTTCCTGCTGCAGGTGCATGGCCGGCGGCGCTGGCGCATCGGCCCGGTGGCCGACCGCAGCCTGGTGCCGGGCCTGCCGGTGCGCATCCTGGCCGACTTCCACCCCACCGAGGAATGGGTGCTGGAACCGGGCGACATGCTCTACCTGCCGCCGCTGTACGGCCATGACGGCGTGGCCGAGGGCGAATGCATGACCTGTTCGATCGGCTTCCGGGCCGCCACCGAGACCACGCTGGCGCAGGAACTGCTGCACCAGATCGCCGACGAGCTGGAGGCACCGCCCGCCGACGCCACCGGGCGTGCCGCCGAGCGCATCTACCGCGATGCCGCACAGCCCGCCACCGACCAGCCCGGCCGCCTGCCGGCCAGCCTGCGCGACTTCGCCCAGGCGGCGCTGACGCGGGCGCTGCGTGACCCGCAGGCCCTGGACCGCGCCCTGGGCGTGTTGATGACCGAACCCAAGCCCCAGGTCTGGTTCGACGCCGGTGCGCCGCTGCCCACCGGCTGCGCCGCGGTGCTGGACCGCCGCACCCGCATGGCCTGGGACGACGCCCATGTCTTCATCAACGGCGAGTCGTTCCGTGCCGGCGGGCGCGACGCCAAGCTGATGCGCCAGCTGGCCGACGCCCGCAGGCTGACTGCAGCCGAGGTGGCGAAGCTCAGCGGCGACGCGCGCGGGCTGCTCGACGACTGGGCCGACGCCGGCTGGGTTCGGCCCGGCGACTGATCACGCGGAGGGCAGGGCAATGGACGAGGCAGCGTGGCCCCGGGTGGGCATGCACCAGGGGCGCGGCGACTGCGCGGCGCTGCTGCGCCAGGCGCTGATGGGCCTGGCACCGGCGGCGGCATCGGCCTGGGGCAGCGTGCGCACGCTGTGGCTGGCCGACGTCGACTTCGCGGACTGGCCGCTGGACGAGCCGGCGGTGCATGAGGCACTCGCCGCCTGGCTGCGCCAGGGCGGCCGGCAATTGCGCATGGCCGGACTGCATTTCGACAAGGTCGAGCGCCGCCACCCGCAACTGGCGCGTTGGCGGCGCGACTGGTCGCATGCGATCAGCGTGGTCACGCCCGCCGAGGGTGACCTGCCGACCGAGGTGCGCGGCCTGCTGGCCGCGCCGCTGTGGCTGCATCGGCAGGAGGCACCCGACCTGCGCCTGCGCTGCAGCACCGATGCGCGCCAGGCCCGCGGGGTCGACATGGCGATTGCAGACTTTTTACAACGCTGCGAGCCCGCATGGCCTGCCACGACTTTGGGTTTATAGGGAACTTCCCTGTGTTTGCTACAATGGAAGGCTAGCTTCAGACGGACCCGAGCTTTCTGAATCTGGTTTTGAACCTGGCTTCTGGACGGAATTCGGAACTTCGGCTCCGCTGATTGCGTCGGATCCCGTTGCTTTCTCAAACGTTGATCAACTTTCACTGAGGACACAAATGAACAAGTCGCTCCTGCTGGCTTCCCTGGTCGCCGCCGCCGCCCTGACCGCCTGCGGCAAGAAGGAAGAGGCTCCGGCCGCTCCGGCGCCCGCCGCTGCCCCGGCTCCCGCTCCGATGGCTGACGCCGCGTCGGCTGCCGCTGGTGCTGCTTCGGCTGTTGCCGGTGCCGCTTCGGCCGCCGCCACCGCTGTCGACGCCGCCGCTTCGGCCGCCGCCGGCGCCGCTGCTGCCGCCGCCAGCAAGTAATCGGTTCTCCACCGATGCGAAAAAGCCGCCTTCGGGCGGCTTTTTCATTGGCGCGCCAGCTGAAGGAAGCCCGGCGCGGGTCTTCAGTTCACCACGTCGACACTGAAGAGCGCCGCGCCGTAGCGGTCGCAGCCGGGGCTGCTGCAGCGGGCCTTGCCGGCCACCACCGTGCCCGGGCCGGTGTGGGCGCGTGCCAGCGCTGCACCAGCAGGGCCTGTCGGCAGGTCCAGGAACCAGGCCACATGCGACTTGCTGAGATGGCTGAAGTCACGCGGATGTTCGGAGACGATCACCGCGAACTGCTCGGTGCCCGGCGGCTCGGTGGTGTCGAGCGGCCAGGTGGCTTGCGGCAGCACCAGGGTCTGGCCGGCGCGGATGCGGTTGTCGGTCGCCATGCGGTTCGGGAACAGCAGCAGCAGCGAGCCGTCCGGTCCGCCCACCAGCACGTAGACATGGCCATCACGGGCGGCGCTGATGCGAAAGCCCAGCCGGTCGCGGCCGATGCGCAGGCGTTGTGCGTCGGCGCTGGCGCGCACGTCGAAGCCCTCGCTGCGTGCCTGCAGCAGGCGCTGGAACTCTGCTGACGTCGACCAGACCGCCGGGGCCGCAGGCACGGCCGGCGCTGCAGCGGGCAGGGGCGATGGCGGGCTGGCGGCGGCCGGGCCGGAAACCGGCGCTGCCAGGCCGCCGGTGCTGGCCGAGGGCGCTGGGCGGGGGGCGGCAGCGCTGGCAGCCGGTCCGGCCTGGGGCGTGGCCACGGCGGCGGCGTCGGACGTGGTGACCCCGGCCTCCGGTGTGCGCGGTGCCTGCAGACGGCGGCCGGCCCAGAAGGCGGCCGCCACCAGGATCAGCAGGACCAGTGCCAGGCCGATGCGCAAGGCCAGCGCCGCGCTGCGGCCTGGACCGGTGCCGGCAGCCGGCGATGGAGCCGAGGGCGCCGGGTCGGGCGCTGCGGCGATGGCTGCTGCCCGCGCCGCCACCGGGGTGGGGGCCACGGGCCGTGCCGGCACGGCGGGTGCCAGCGGGGGCAGTGCCTGCGGCAACGGCGCTGCGCCGTCGAGCCCCAGCAGTTGCCGGAATGCCTGCACCGAGGCGGGCCGGTTGTTGGGCAGCACCTGCAGCCCGGCGTCGATCGCCTGCAGGAACGCGGGTGAGTAGCGGCCCGCCGCGGCCTGGGCCAGCGGCACGAACTGGTCGACCACGGTGCGCCCGACCGAGGCCGGCGGCTTGCGGCCGATGATCGCCGCATAGACCACGGCGCACAGCGCATAGATGTCGGTCCAGGGGCCCTGCTTGAGCGCGGGCATCTCGGCGTACTGCTCGACCGGGGCGTAGCCGGGCTTGAGGATGGCCGTCAGGGCCTGTGTGGCGTCACCGATGACCTGGCGCGCCGCACCGAAATCCAGCAGCAGCGGCCGGCCCGAATCGGCCAGCAGCAGGATGTTGTCGGGCGCGATGTCGCGGTGCAGGCAGTGCTCGGCATGGACCACGGCCAGCGCCTCGGTCAGCGAGGCCAGCAGCGCGCGCAACCAGCGTTCATCGGGCGGCGTGCCGGCGTCGCGCAGCTGCTGCTTGAGCGTGCTGCCCTCGTAGTACGGCATCACCATGTAGGCGGTGCCGTTGGCGCGCCAGAAGCGGTAGACCTTCAGCAGCGAGGGATGGTCGAACTGCGCCAGAAGGCGCGCCTCGTTGATGAAGCTGTCCAGGCCCGCGGTGAACACCGCCCGGTGCTTGTCGGCGGTGACCACCACCTGCTGTGCACCGGACCGCATGGCCAGCGAGGCCGGCATGTACTCCTTGATCGCCACCCGGCGCTGCAGCGAGTGGTCATGCGCCAGGTACACGATGCCGAAGCCGCCCTCGCCCAGCACCCGCAGCAGCTCGAACTCGCCCAGGTGCACGCCGGGCGGCAGGGCATTGCCGCGCGCCGTGCCGGGACGGGGCAGCACTTCGGTCGGCTGCCACTGCGGGTCCGCACCGGCAGGGTCGGGCATGGCGCCGGCGGATTCGGGCGGGAGACGGCTCATGGCGACGGTCGGCGGGGGGTGCCGGCATTGTCAGCCAGGCCGCGGTGCCGCCATCCACCGGCCAGACCATGCACCCCCTGCATCAGCGGCGCCCGGCCTGGCGCTGGGGGTGGCGCTGGTACTGGCGCTGGCCGAACAGCACCTCGCGCGACTGCGCGTCGCTCAGCGGCTTGCGCAGGTCGGCCAGCACCTCGACACCGCGCCGCACCGCCGGCCGGGCGCTGATCTCGTCGAACCAGCCCTTGAGGTGCGGATGGTCGGACCAGTCGATGCCCTGGTTCTTCCAGGAGCGCAGCCAGGGAAAGACCGCGATGTCGGCGATCGAGTAGGTGTCGCCGCCGACGTAGCGCGCCTTCGCCAGGCGGCGGTCCAGCACGCCGTACAGGCGCCGCGCCTCGTTGGTGTAGCGCTCGATCGCGTAGGGCAGCTTCTCGGGCGCATAGATGCGGAAGTGGTGCGCCTGGCCCAGCATCGGCCCCAGCCCGCCCATCTGGAACATCAGCCACTGCAGCACCTCATAGCGTGCCCGGGTGGACTCGGGCAGGAAGTGGCCGGTCTTGCCGGCCAGGTACAGCAGGATGGCGCCGGACTCGAACAGGCTGATCGGCGCGCCGTCGGGCCCATCGGGATCGACCAGGGCCGGGATCTTGTTGTTCGGGCTGATCGCCAGGAAGTCGGGCTCGAACTGTGCGCCGGCGCCGATATCGACAGGAATCGCACGGTAGGCGAGGCCGCACTCCTCCAGCATGATGTGCACCTTGTGCCCGTTGGGCGTGGCCCACGAATACACTTTGAGCATCTCGACCTCGACGGCGGCAACCCCGCGCGGCGACTCTAAACCATGCTGAAGAACTTGCGCCGCCTGTTCGCGGGCGCACCCGACCAGGCGGATGCATCGGAGTTGCGCCAGTGGGCCGAGCAGCGCGGCCACGCCTGGCGGCGCGTGCGTGACGCCGAGGGCGGTGTGGTCGAGGGGCGCACCGGCACGCAGTCCTGGCGCATCGAGTGGGGGCCGTCGCAGCGCGACTACATCGCCGGCTTCGAACTGCGCCTGATCGCCGAGATCGACCTGCCCAAGGAAGTGGTGGCGATGGTGCTGAACCGGGCGCTGACCGAGACGATGGAGGCCACCGTCTACGAGCGCTACGTCGACGACGTGCAGACCCGCATCGAGACCGACACGCCGCCCGAGATGCGCTGGCTGGTGCTCTATCCGAAGCTGCCTGCCCATGACCTGGGCCGCCTGCGCGAGCGCTATGTCGCGGTGGGCAGCATCGAGGCCTGGCTGCAGCAGTGGCTGCAGGGCCCGCTGAACGACGCGCTGGCTGCCACCCTGGACCAGGTGCCGCCGGCCCAGCCGGTGGTAATGACCATCGGCCGCGGCCGGCTGCTGCTGCGCATGCCGATGGCTGCACCCGACGCCCGTCAGCTGGCGATGTGGTTCTCGGTGTTCGACCACGCGCTGCGCGAGGCCCGCCGCCTGGGCTCGGAATGGCGTGCCGGTGCCCATGCCGGCCTGACGACCCAGCCCAGCGCCTGGGCGCACACCGAGCAGCCGCCGACCACACGCACGCCGGACATCAAGCTGTAGCCGGATTGCGCCGGCCATCGCGCGCGGTCGGGCGTCAGTGCCGCGAGGCGGTGGCCCAACCCAGTTCCGCCAGCGGCCCGGTGGCCTCGCCCGTGGCACGCGCCTGGGCGCTGGCGGCCGTGCCGTCGACCACGCGGCGCGCGATGCCCTGGCAGATGGCCGCGATGCGGAACAGGTTGTACGCCAGGTAGAAGTTCCAGTCGGCCAACAGCGCATCGGGCGCGCCACGGCCGGTGCGTTCGCAGTAGCGGCGCACATAGTCGTGCTCGGCAGGAATGCCCAGCGCCGCCAGGTCCAGCCCGGCGATGCCGCGGAACACGCCCGGCGGGATGTGCCAGCTCATGCAGTGGTAGCTGAAGTCGGCCAGGGGGTGGCCGATGGTGCTCAGCTCCCAGTCGAGCACGGCGATGATGCGTGGCTCGTCCGGGTGAAAGATCAGGTTGTCCAGCCGGTAGTCCCCATGCACGATGGCGACCTGCGACTCGTCCAGGGCACTGGCCGGCATGTGGGCGGGCAGCCATTCGACCAGCCGCTCCATTGCCGGAATCGCCGGCAGCTTGCCGTCGGCGATCGACGCCTGGTACTGCTGGCTCCAGCGCTTGATCTGGCGGCCGAAGTAGTTGCCCGGCCGGCCGAAGTCCGACAGGCCCACGGCCTTGACCTCGACGCTGTGCAGGGCGGCCATCACGCGGTTCATCTCGTCGTAGACGGCGGCACGCTCGTCGCTGTCCATGCCGGGCAGCGACTGGTCCCACAGCACGCGGCCCTCGACGAAGTCCATCAGGTAGAAGGCGCGGCCGATCACCGACTCGTCATCGCACAGCACATGCATGCGCGCCACCGGCACGCCGCTGAGCGCCAGCGCATCCATGACGCGGAACTCGCGCTCGATGGCATGCGCCGAGGGCACCAGCCGGGCCACCGGCCCGGGCTTGGCGCGCATGACGTAGGTGCGCCCGGGCGTGAGCAGCTTGTAGGTGGGATTGGACTGGCCGCCCTTGAACTGCTCGACCGCGAGCGGGCCGGCGAAGCCGGGCAGGTGGTCGGTCAGCCAGCGCTCCAGCGCGCCGACGTCGAAGGCATGCTGCTGCGCGACCGCGCCGCTGCCGGTGAAATGGTCCATCGGGAGTCCTAGGAAAGCATGCGCGGGTGCCTCATGCACCCGGCCGGGCCAGTGTCAGCCCTCTGACAGATCGAGCAGCTTGTCGCGCGACAGCACGACCAGCCGCGTGGGCTCCACACGCACCGCGCCTTCGCGCTCGAAGCCCTTCAGTTCCTGGTTGACGCGCTGGCGCGAGGCGCCGAGCAGCTGGGCCAGGTCTTCCTGCGCGAGTTGCAGGCCGATGCGGATCTCCTCGCCCTGCTCGATGCCGTAGCTCTTGGCCAGCATGATGATCTGCTTGGCCAGGCGCGCCGACAGCGGCTTGGTGTTGAGGTCCTCGAACTGGTTGAACATCAGCCGCAGGCGCCGGCAGTTCAGCCGCAGCAGGGCGTCGTACAGCTCGCTGTGCTGCGACAGCAGTTCCTTGAAGTCGGCCTTGCGCACGCACAGCAGCGTGGTCTCGCCATGGGCGTCGGCATCGTGGGTGCGTGGCAGGCCGTCGAACAGGGCGATGTCGCCGAACCAGACGCCCGGCTCGCAGTAGGTCAGCGTGACCTGCTTGCCCGACAGCGAGACCAGCGAGACGCGCACCGCGCCGCGGGCCACGCCGCACCACTCTTCGGCCGGCGTGCCGCGCGAGGCCAGCGGGCCGCCGTCGCTCAGTCGGCGCACATAGGCCCGGGACAGGATGGCGTGGCGCAGCGGCTGCGAGAGCTTGGAGAACCATGCACCGGACTCGATGTTTTGACGCTCTTCGATGGTAAGAACCGGAGTATTCATGTCTTGTCCCAGGTGCGACAACCGCACCAGCATGCCCGGCCTATTGTCATCCAGCTTGGGATGGGCCGCGTTTGCGCCGGGTGCAGCGGGGGCGGCATGGCTGCAGCCTGTGACGGGTTGCGCGGGCCCGGGTTTCGGTGGGCTGGCGGCGCTGGCCTGCGTGCTAGAGTGAAAAAGTTTCCGCCCACGTCCTGGCCCGCATTTGGCAGCCGCCCCTTTCCGTTCCGCGATGTCCGTGCCGCGCCTGGCGCTGGTGGCTGGTGCATTGGCCGCAGCGGTGCTGCTGGCGCCGCCGGCCGGGGCCCAGGCTGCATCCGAGGCGCGGCCAGCGGCCGAGGCGGCCTCCGGCACTGCCGACATCCATGCGCTGGAACAGCAGGTCGAGTCGGTGCTGACCGAGGCGCGCCGGCAGCAGTCGCAGCTCAACACCCAGCGCCAGCGGCTGGCCGCGGCGGAGTCGGCCAATGCCTGGTTGCCGCTGCTGTTCATGGCGATGGCCGCGCTGGTGCTGGTGTGTGGCGTGCTCGGGCTGCGCCTGTGGCGCACCCAGCGCCGGCTGCTGCAGCTGCAGGGCGCCGCACCGCGACCCGGCGTGCCGGCCGCTGATCCGGCGGCCACTGTCGCCGTCGTGCCCGGCACGCCAGGCGCTGCCGCGCCGGCATCGGCCCGACTGCCGGAGCGCCCGCTGCTGGGGGGGCTGGGGGTGGCGCCGGTGCGCCGGCCAGCGGACCTGCCGCCGGCGCGTGCGCTGGGGGCGTCAGTGCTCGGCAGCGACCTGGCCACCGGCAGCCGCGACTTCGGCTTCGGCACCGGCGTGCCGCCGCGGCCGGTGTCGGTGGAGGAACTGCTGGACCTGGACCAGCAGGTGGAGTTCTTCCTGGCACTGGGCCAGGCACAGTCGGCCATCGACCTGCTGCTGGGCCATGTGCGCAGCACCGGCGGCACCAATGCGCAGCCCTACTTCAAGCTGCTGGAGATCTACCGCGAGCAGGCCGACGAGGACGCCTACGAGCGCACCCGCGAACGCTTCAACCAGCGCTTCAACGCCCTGGCGCCCGACTGGACCGGTGACCTGGCCGGCGGGCGACTGCTGGAGGACTATCCGGACGTGGTGGCGCGGCTGCAGCGCGCCTGGCCGCAATCGGCGCGGGCGGTGGCCGAGCTCGACGGCCTGCTGCTGCGCCGGGCCGACCTGGAGCCCTTCGACCTGCCTGCCTACCGTGACCTGCTGCTGCTGCACGCCCTGGCCCGCGACCTGCACGCCACCGAACCTGCCCTGGCCGAGCCGGGGCTGCCATCGACGCTGGGCCAGCGCACCGCGCCGGCCGTGCTGGCCCGCGAGGCGCCGCCGGCTGCCACGGACCTGCCGGGCGTGCCCGCCACGGCCAGCGCGGCCTGGGCGGGCACCGACATGGTGGGCGGCGGCGCAGAGGCACCGGCCGCAGGCGCCACGGTCGACCTGCTGCTGCCGCTGGGCGAGCACACGATGGAGATCACCCTGCCGCAGCCGCACCTGGCAGACCGACCGCTGGCGCAGGCGATGCTGGCCGATTGGGTGTTCTCGCGCAGCGGGCGAGCCGGCGGTGGCGCCGCCGGCTTGGGGGCGGCCGAATCTGGCGAGCGGCCGGCCGCGCCGATGCGGCTGGACCTGGATCTGAGCGAGCATGCGCCGGCGCCGCGCGAGTTCACGCGCCCGGCGGCATTCACCGACATCGACATGCGCCGCGACCGGCGCCTGTCGGACCTGGGCGGTCTGGACGAGAACGACCCGCTGCCCTCGCGCCGCTGAGGCGGGCCAGGGCGCGAACGCTCAGAGCCGCGCCAGGCGCGCCAGCGCCGTGCGCAGGGTCTCGTCCTTCTTCGCGTAGCAGAAGCGCGCCAGGCCCTGGTTGCGGCCGTCGTCGTAGAAGGCACTCAGCGGAATCGCCGCGACGCCGATCTCGGTGGTCAGCCATTGGCAGAACTCGCCCTCGGGCAGGGCGCTGATCGCGCTGTAGTCGACGACCTGGAAGTAGCTGCCCTCGCTGGGCAGCAGCTTGAACTTCGTGCCCGCCAGGCCGTCGCGGAAGAGGTCGCGCTTGCGCTGGTAGAACGCCGGCAGGTCCAGGTAGGGCGCCGGGTTGGCCAGGTAGTGCGCCAGCCCGTGCTGCATCGGCGTGTTGACGGTGAACACGTTGAACTGGTGCACCTTGCGGAACTCGGCGGTCAGCGGCGCGGGCGCGGCCACGGTGCCGATCTTCCAACCGGTGACGTGGAAGGTCTTGCCGAAGCTGGAGACGACGAAGGCGCGCGCCGCCAGCTCGGGGTGGGCGCTGGCGCTGGCATGGCGCTCGCCGTCGTAGACCATGTGCTCGTAGACCTCGTCGCTGATCAGCAGCGCGTCGGTGGGCCGCAGGATCTCGGCCAGGCGGTCGAAGTCGGCCTGGCGCCAGATGGTGGCGCTGGGGTTGTGCGGGCTGTTGACGAGGATGGCGCGAGTGCGCGGCGAAATGGCGGCCGCAATCGCGTCGAAATCGGGCCGGAAGGTGCCGGCCTGCAGCGCCACCCGCACCACCTTGCCGCCGGCCAGCTCGATGTTGGGCACGTAGCTGTCGTAGTTGGGCTCCAGCACGATCACCTCGTCGCCCGGGCCGACGATGGCCAGGATGCAGGTGATGATGGCCTGGGTGGCGCCGGCGGTGATGGTGATTTCGGTTGCCGGGTCATAGCGCCGGCCATACAGGGCCTCGATCTTGGCCGCCACCGCCTCGCGCAGCACCGGCACGCCGACCATCGGCGGGTACTGGTTCAGGCCGCCGCGCATGGCGGCGTCCACCGCGTCCAGCAGGGCCGGGTCGCCCTCGAAGTCGGGGAAGCCCTGGCCCAGGTTGACCGCGCCGCGCTCGGCGGCCAATGCCGACATCACGGTGAAGATGGTGGTGCCCACCTTGGGCAGGCGGCTGGGCGGCAGCGGGGTGCGGAAAGTGGGGCTGGAGGCGGTCGTGGCGTCGGTCGCGGTCATGGTCTGGCGTCGGGGAAGGTGAAGTGGTCCAGCGGGATCAGAGTTCGTAGGCGGTCGGCGTGCTGCCCGGGCGTTCGGCCATCGCCTTCTCGATCAGCGTGCGGCTCAGTCGCTCGCTCAGCAGCCCGGCGAAGGCGTAGACGAAGTGGCGGAGGTACGCGCCGCGCTTGAAGGCCACGCGCGAGGTGTTGGGCCCGAACAGGTGGCCCGCCGGGCGCCAGGCCAGGTCACCGCCAGGCGGGTCGTCGCGCACCGCCATCTCGGCCACCAGGCCCACGCCCATGCCCAGGCGCACGTAGGTCTTGATGACGTCGGCGTCGATCGCCTCCAGTGCGATGTTGGGCTTGAGGCGGGCGCGTGCGAAGGCCTCGTCGATGCGGCTGCGGCCGCTGAAGGTGGGGTGGTAGGTGATCAGCGGCTCGGCCGCCAGCTGCGCCAGCGTGGGCCGGGCGGCGTCGGCGAGCGGATGCTTGGCCGGCACCACCAGCACATGCTGCCATTCGTAGCAGGGCAGGGTGACCAGGCCGTCGACGTCGGCCAGCGCCTCGGTGGCCAGACCGATCTCGGCCACGTCGTCGGCCAGCATGCGCGCCACGTCGCCGGGCGTGCCCTGGTGCATCTGCACCTGCACCTTGGGGAACATGCGGCGCAGCTTGGCCACCGGCTCGGGCAGCACGTAGCGCGCCTGGCTGTGGGTGGTGGCGATGGACAGGGTGCCGGCGTCCTGCAGGCTGTACTCGTCGCCGATGCGCCGCAGGTTGGCCACCTCGCGCATGATGATCTCCACGCTCTGCAGCACCAGGCGGCCGGGCTCTGTGACGCGGCGGATGCGCTTGCCGTGGCGGGCGAAGATGTCCACGCCCAGTTCCTCTTCCAACTCGAGGATGGCCTTGCTGATGCCCGGCTGCGAGGTGTGCAGCGCCTTGGCCGTCTCGGTCAGGTTCAGGTTGCGGCGCACGGCCTCCTGCACGAAGCGGAACTGGTGCAGGTTCATCGCCAGGGCACTTCGGGGCGCGTGTCGTTCAGGGCGACCGACGCCATCGCGTCGACCAGGGTCGCGTCTTCGCCCACTGCCGGCCGCAGCGTGAAGCGCACGGCCGGGTGGGCCTGCTGCAGACGCGCCAGCAGCAGCGGCAGGTCCTTGCGCACATGGCCGCCGGCACCCAGGAACAGCGGCACCACGTCGACCGCGGTGCAGCCCGCGGCCACCAGCGCCTCGCCGCCGGCCACGAGGTCGGGCGCCATGAACTCCAGGAAGGCCAGCGCCACGCGGCCATCGCCGCGCTGCGCACGGCAGCGGGCGGCCACGGCCTCGAAGGGGCGGGCCCAGGCGGGATCGCGGGCGCCGTGGGCGAACAGCAGCAGGCCGGTGTCAGAGGGAATGGAGGTCATCGCGGATTCGGTCATGGATTCAGGCACGGTCCCAGCCAAGCGGACGCCGCAGAACCGGCTTCGCCGGGCTGCTGGCGTCGCCCCCTCGAGGGGGAGCGCCGCAGGCGCTTCGGAGGTGGCTCATCTGAAGCGGACGAGCCAGGCGAAGGCGGCCATCGAGATCAGCAGGTACAGGCCACTGGGGGCGGCAGCGGCCATCCAGGGCGTCCACTGCCGCAGCAGGCCGAGGTGGCCGCTGGCATTGTTCAGCAGCACGAAGCTGATGCCCAGCATGATGCCGCCGAAGACCTTGTAGCTGACGCCGCCGGCCCGGGCATGCAGGTAGGCGAAGGGCAGGGCCAGCGCCACCATCACCACGCAGGCCAGCGGGTACAGCGCCTTCTTCCAGAACTGGATCTCATGGCCCTGCACGGCCTGGTCCTGGTCGGCCAGGTGGCTGGTGTAGCGCCACAGGTCGATGGTGGACATGTTCTTCGCCGGCAGCAGGGCGGCGGCCACCACGCTGGCGTCCAGCGTGCTGGGCCAGTCCAGGCTGTTGAATGCCTGCTGGCGCAGCGGCGCGTTGGCCTGCGCAGCCTCGGGCGTCGGCCAGTCGGAGCGTTGCACCTTGCGCAGCCGCCAGTCGCCGCCGGCCAGCACCTGGCCGCGCTCGGCCTCGATGCGGCTGCGCAGGCGGCCCTCGGTGTCGAACTCGAAGATGCGCACGCCCACCAGCGCACCACCCACGCCGGCGGCCGCCACATTGACCGAGATGCTGCGTTCGTCGGCGGGCGTGGCCCCGGGCCGGCGCTCCTTGAGCCAGGCGCCGCCGCCGCTGAGCACGATGCTGCCGCGTGCACCGGCCTTCAGCGCCAGCGCCTGGCGCTCGGTGAGCGGCGCCACGTAGTCCCCGACGACGAAGGTGAGCAGCGCGAACACCAGGCCCGGCAGGGCGAGCAGGCGCAGCGCCAGCCCGGGCCCCAGGCCGCCGGTGCGCAGGATGGTGAATTCCGACGACTGCGCCAGCCGCGCCATCGCGTAGATGGTGCCGATCAGCACCGCGATGGGAAACAGCTCGTAGAAGTGGCCCGGCTGCTCCAGCAGGCCGCGCAGCACCGCCTGGCCCAGCGTGTAGCCGTTGCGGCCCACGTTCTCCAGTTCGTCGACGAAGTCGATGAAGAAGAACAGGCTCAGGAAGGCGATGGCGACGAAGACCACCGACCAGACGATGTCGCGGTACAGCAGGCGTCTGACGGTCTTCATGCCGCTGCCCTCCGTCGCGGCCACCAGGCCAGCACTGCGGCATGGTCGCGCCACCAGATCAGCGCCAGTGCCAGCGCCAGCATGCCGCCGTGCAGCGCCAGCATGATGGCGCCCATGCCGACCTTGCCGCTGGCGATCCAGGCCTGCGACAGGTTGATCAGGTTGAAGTAGACGATGAAGCCCAGCAGGGCCAGCAGCAGGTTCCAGTTGGTGGCGCGGCGGGGCTGGGTGGCGGCCAGGCCCACGCCCAGCAGCAGCAGGTTGGCGGCGGCCAGCAGCAGGCCGAAGCGCCAGGCCAGCTCGGCCTGGTGGCGGCGCTGCGGGTCGCGGATCAGCGCCAGCGTGGGCAGGGTCTTGGGGGCGGCCTCGCTGGCGCTGCGTGCGGCGGCGTCGTCGACCACCACGCGGTAGCGGTCGAAGCTGGACAGGGTGCGCACGCCGCTCTGGGCGTCGACCTCGTTGCGCTGGCCGTGGTCGAGCTGCAGCACGCGGTCGCGGCCTTCGGTCAGCAGCTGGCCGCTGCGCGCCGACACCACGCTCTCCAGCGGCGGCTGGCGCGTCAGCACGAAGACGTTGTGGCCTTCGACGCCCTCCTGGCTGGCGCGGTCGACGAAGAACACCCGGCTGCCGTCGCGCGAGGACTGGAACACGCCCGGCGCCACCCGCGACAGGTCGCTGCGCTGCTCGTAGCGGCTGCGCAGCTCGGCGCTGCTCTGGTTGCCCCAGGGCCAGACGAAGAGCACCAGGGCGCCCACCACCAGCAGCACCGGCCAGGCCATCGCCAGCACCGGGCGCACGAAGCGGCCCAGGCCCAGGCCGCTGGCAAACCAGATCGCCATCTCGCTGTCGCGGTACATGCGGCCCAGCGTGACCACCACGGCCACGAACAGGCTCAGCGCCAGCATGGTCGGCAGGTGGCCTAGCGCGAAGTAGCCCAGCACCAGCACCACGTCCTCGGGCGCCACCGCGCCGCCGGCGGCCATCCCCAGGGTGCGGATCAGCATCATCGTGATCACGATGGTGAGGATGACCACCAAGGTGGCGCCGAAGCTGCGGGCCAGCTCTCGGCGCAAGGTCGCATCGAATAACATCTTCGGATCTTATGACGAGGCAGATCTGATGGAATTCCAGACCCAAGTGACGGCGGCCGGTGGCACGGGCAAGCTGGTGGCCGATGCGCTGTTGCTGGTGATCGTCGGCGACACCGTGCCGGCGACGCTGGATGCGCCGCTGGCCGAAGGCGTGAACGCCGCCGTGCAACTGGGCGATCTGGTCCTCAAGCCCGGCAAGGCGGCCTACCTGCGCCAACTGCCCGGCGTGAAGCCGCCACGGGTGGCCGTGGCGGTGGCGAAGAACGGCGGCGCCAAGTCGCTGAAGGCGGCTGCCGCAGCCGGCATCGGCCTGCTGAAGGGACTGGGTGTCAAGCATCTGGCCGTGCAGGTGGCCGGCACCGATGCGGTCGATGCCGCGATGGCCGAAGCCCTGGCCCTGGCCGCTGCGGATGCGGTGTATGTCTACCGCACCACCAAGCCCAGCGCCGAAGCCGCGCCGGCCCTCACGCGCCTGACCCTGCTCGTGGCCAGGGCGGATGCCGACGCAGCGGCCGCCGGGCTGGCGCGCGGCGCGGCCATCGCCGAGGGCGTGGCGCTGACGCGTGAGCTGGCCAACCGCCCCGGCAACCACTGCACGCCGACGATGCTGGCCGCCGAGGCCCGCCGCATGGCACGCGCCAACGGCCTGAAGATCGAGGTGCTCGACCGCAAGCAGATCGAGGCCCTGGGCATGGGCAGCTTCCTGGCCGTGGCCCAGGGATCGGACGAGCCGCCGAAGTTCATCGTCATGCATTACCAGGGCGCACCGCTGAAGGGCAAGGGCGCGCAGGCGCCGCTGGTGCTGGTGGGCAAGGGCATCACCTTCGACTCGGGCGGCATCAGCCTGAAGCCGGGCGAAGGCATGGACGAGATGAAGTTCGACATGGGCGGTGCCGCCAGCGTGGTGGGCACGATGCGCGCGGTGGCGCAGCTCAAGCCGAAGCTGAACCTCGTTGGCATCGTCGCCGCCTGCGAGAACATGCCCAGCGGCCGGGCGCTGAAGCCGGGCGACGTGGTCACCAGCATGAGCGGCCAGACCATCGAGGTGCTGAACACCGACGCCGAGGGCCGGCTGATCCTGTGCGACGCGCTGACCTATGCCGAGCGCTTCAAGCCCGCCGCGGTGGTGGACATCGCCACGCTGACCGGCGCCTGCGTGATCGCGCTGGGGGCGGTGCACTCGGGCATGTTCTCGCCCGACGACACGCTGGCCGCCGAGCTGCTGGCCGCCGGCAACGCGGCGCTGGACACCTGCTGGCGCATGCCGCTGGACGAGGAGTACGACGAGAGCCTGAAGAGCAACTTTGCCGACATGGCCAACATCGGCGGCCGCCCGGGTGGCGCCATCACCGCGGCCATGTTCCTCAAGCGCTTCACCGGCAAGCTGCGCTGGGCCCACCTGGACATCGCCGCCACCGCCTGGAAGAGCGGCGCCGCCAAGGGCGCCACCGGCCGCCCGGTCGGGCTGCTGACGCATTGGGTGCTGTCGCAGGCGAAGTGAGCCGGTGAGCAACGTGCGCGGGCCGAGCGCCGGGCCGCTCCCAAGCCGGCCCGCGAACCCCTCGGGGGATCGCCGGACGTTTCGTCCGGCGAGGGGCTGACATGTCTCAGGTCGATTTCCACACGGGGCTTGGCGACAAGCTGCCCTACGCCTGCCGCCTGCTGCGCAAGGCCTGGCGTGCGGGCCGGCGCGTGGTGGTGACGGGCGATGCGCGCCAGCTGGCGATGCTCGACCAGCTGCTGTGGACCTTCGACCCGGGCGAGTTCATTCCGCATGCGCGGCTGCGCGCCGGCGAACGACCGGCGCCGCGGATGGCGCGCACGCCGCTGTGGCTGGCCGAGCAGCCGGCCGATGCCGGTGCCTGTGACGTGCTGGTGAACCTGGGCCCGGGTCTGCTGGGCGCCGGTGCACTGCCGGACCGCACCATTGAGCTGGTGGCCGCCGACGTCGACGAGGTGGCCGCCGGCCGCCAGCGGTGGCGCCAGCATCTGGCCGCCGGTCGGCAGCCGGTGAACCATCCGCAAGGCAGCTGACGCCGCGGCCGCGCAACGCGGCATGCCGCTTGCAAGTTGACCTTTGGACAACGCTTCTGCGCTAGGGCAAGCCCCGAGGGGGCGTGTCCCGGAAGCGGCTGTCAACCGGTGTATCGTTCCGCCGTTTGCGAACCGCCCCCCGCGTGTTCCAGGCTCAATTCATCTTCTCTTCCGGAGGTTTCCGCATGCAAGTCAAGCTCAACGTGATCGTCGCGGCCGCCGCGGCGGTGCTCACCGGCACCGTCATGGCGCAGGACATGGTCGTCAAGATCGGCCACGTCGGCCCGGTGTCGGGTGCCCAGGCGCACTACGGCAAGGACAACGAGAACGGCGCCCGCATGGCGATCGACGACCTGAACGCCAAGGGTGTGACCATCGGCGGCAAGAAGGTCAAGCTGGAGCTGGTGGCCGAAGACGACGCCGCTGACCCGAAGCAGGGCACGGCTGCGGCCCAGAAGCTGTGCGACGCCAAGGTCGCCGGCGTGGCGGGCCACCTGAATTCGGGCACCACGATTCCCGCGTCGGCCGTCTACAACCAGTGCGGCATTCCCCACGTGACGCCGTCGGCCACCAACCCCAAGCTGACGCAGCAGGGTTTCAAGACCAGCTTCCGCCTGCTGGCCAACGACAACGCGCTGGGCGCCGGCCTGGCCCTGCACGCGGCCAACAACCTGAAGCTGAAGAAGGTCGCGATCATCGACGACCGCACCGCCTACGGCCAGGGCGTGGCCGAGGTGTTCAAGAAGACCGCGCTGGCCCAGGGCATGCAGGTGGTGGACGAGCAGTTCACCAACGACAAGGCCACCGACTTCATGGCCATCCTGACCGCCATCAAGAGCAAGGGTGCCGACGCCGTGTTCTACGGCGGCATGGACCCGCAGGCCGGCCCGATGCTGCGCCAGATGGACCAGCTGGGCCTGTCGAACCTGAAGTTCTTCGGCGGCGACGGCATCTGCACCGCCAAGCTGGCCGAGCTGTCGGGCGGCGCCAAGAGCCTGGGCGGCGTGGTCTGCGCCGAAGGCGGCTCCAGCCTGGAGAAGATGCCCGGCGGCAAGGCCTGGAAGGCGCGCTACGACGCCAAGTTCCCGGGCCAGTTCCAGGTCTACAGCCCGTACGTCTATGACGCCGTGCACGTGCTGGTCGAGGCCATGGTGCAGGCCGGCTTGGCCGACCCCAAGGTCTATCTGCCCAAGCTGGCGGCCACCAACTACAACGGCGTGACGACCAAGGTCGCCTTCGAACCCGACGGTGAGCTGAAGAACCCGGCCATGACGCTGTACGTCTACCAGGGCGGCAAGAAGGTTCCGCTGAACTGATCCCCCCGAAGCGCCTGCGGCGCGCCCCCTGAGCTGAGGTTCAGGGGCGCCGCAAGCGGCCCGGCGAAGCCTGTTCCGCCGCGACCGCTTGATTCGAACAAAGGGCGCCCTTGAGGCGCCCTTTGTTCGTCATGCGCGGCCGTAGAGCTTCGTCATGTCGGCCAGCCGCTGCCCGTGCCAGGGGTGGACCTGGCTCCATTCGAAGCGCCACACCCACCAGCCGCTGGCGCTGCCGGGCAGGTTCATGCGGCAGTCGCTGGGCAGCACCAGGATGTCCTGCATCGGGTGAATCGCCGTGTCGGCCACGCTGGCGGCGGCGGCGCGCAGCAGGGCCCAGGCGATGTCGTGGCCGTCGGTGCCCAGGTAGGCGCGCGCATGGTGCTGCTCGTGCTCGGTGGCGGCGGCCCACCAGCCCACACTGGTGTCGTTGTCGTGGGTGCCGGTGTAGACCACGCTGTGCGGCTTGTGGTTGTGCGGCAGGAAGGGGTCGGATGCATTGCCGGCAAAGGCGAACTGCAGGATCGACATGCCCGGGAAGCCCGAGTCGCGCAGCAGGTTCTTCACCGGCTCGGACAGCACGCCCAGGTCCTCGGCGATCACCGGCAGGTCGCCCAGCGCGGCGCGCATGGCGTCGAACAGCGCGACGCCCGGGCCCAGCTTCCATTGGCCGGTCTGCGCGGAGGGCGCGTCGGCGGCGATCTCCCAATAGTCTGCAAAGCCGCGGAAGTGGTCGATGCGCACGATGTCCACCAGCGCCAGCGTCTGGCGCAGGCGCTCGGTCCACCACGCATAGCCTTCAGCCGCATGCGCGCTCCAGCGGTACAGCGGGTTGCCCCAGCGCTGGCCGGTGGGGCTGAAGTAGTCGGGCGGCACGCCCGCCACCACGGTGGGTTTGCCGTCGGCGTCCAGCTCGAAGAGGTCCTGCCGCGCCCAGACTTCGGCGCTCTGGTGGGCGATGAAGATCGGCGCATCGCCGACGATCTTCACGCCCTGCGCATGCGCATGCGCCCGCAGCGCCGCCCACTGGCGGAAGAAGGACCACTGGCAGAACTGCCAGAAGCCGATGGCCTCGGCATGCTGGACACGCGCCGCGGCCAGCGCCGCCGGCTCGCGCTGGGCCAGGCCGGCGGGCCAGGTGGTCCAGCTGGCCCAGCCGGTGGCATCGCACTGGGCCATGAACAGCGTGTAGTCGTCCAGCCAGCTGGCCTGGGCGCTGCAGAAGGCGGCGAGGTCGGCGCGGTCCGCGGCGCTGGCGCCGGCGGCAAAGGCGCGCGCCGCTTCGGCCAGCTTGCCCATGCGCCAGGGCACCATGGTCGCGAAGTCGATGCGCCGCGGGTCGGCCGGGGGCGGGTGGGCCAGCGCGTCGGCGCCCAGCCAGCCGCGCTGCTGCAACTCGGCCAGGTCGATCAGCAGCACGTTGCCGGCGAAGGCCGAACTGCTCATGTACGGCGAATTGCCCGGACCGATGCCGCCCAGCGGCAGCATCTGCCACAGCGATTGGCCGGCGCCCTTGAGCCAGTCGATGAAGTGATGGGCCGCCGGGCCCAGGTCGCCGCTGCCGTGCGGGCCGGGCAGGGAGGTGGGGTGCAGCAGCACGCCGCTGGCGCGGGGCAGACGCATGGAGGTCGGCATCGTGGTCAGGCGCCGTGGCGCGCCGTTGAAGGTGAGTGGGAGGCCGGCCGCGGCAGCGCGGCCAGCAACTGCACGCTGCGCGCGGCCAGCAGGGTGCTGCCCTGGCGCGGCGCGCTGGTGGTGCCGACGGTTTCGTCGGCGGTGTCGAGCAGCGGCTGCCAGGCCGACCAGGGACCCGGCGGCAACGTGAACGCCGTGTCCGCCGGCTCGGCGTTGAACAGCAGCAGCAGCGGCTGCGTGCCGCGGCCGGGTGCGCCGATCAGGGCGCCCAGCACGCGTGAGGCACTCTGCGTCCAGTCCCAGTCGCCCAGTGATCCGCCACCGCGGCGCACCCATCCCAGGTCGGGCAGCCCGCGGCCGTCCGCCAGGCCGGTGTACCAGGCCGGACGCAGCGGCAGCCACTGCCGGCGCAGCGCCAGCAGGCGGGCGGTGAAGCCGGTCAGCTCGGCGTCGGCCTGCGCCCAGTCGACCCAGGTGATGGGGTTGTCCTGGCAATACGGGTTGTTGTTGCCCTGTTGCGTGTGGCCCAGCTCGTCGCCGGCGGCCAGCATCGGCGTGCCCTGGCTCAGCAGCACGGTGGCCAGCAGGGCGCGCTGCAGCCGGGCGCGCAGGCGCAGCACGGCGGGGTCGTCGGTGGGGCCTTCCACACCGCAGTTCCAGCTCAGGTTGTGGCCGTGGCCGTCGCGGTTGTCTTCGCCGTTGGCCTGGTTGTGGCGCAGGTCGTAGCTCACCAGGTCGCGCAGCGTGAAGCCGTCGTGCGAGGCCACGTAGTTGACCGATTCCACCGGCCCGCGCCGCGCCGCCTGCAGCCGCTGCGCCGAGCCGGCCAGCGCCTGGGCGAGCTGCCCGCGCGTGACCGCACCGCCCAGCCAGAAGGCACGCACCGTGTCGCGGAAGCTGTCGTTCCATTCCAGCCAGCCGCGCGGAAAGTTGCCCGGCTGGTAGCCGCCGGGTCCGATGTCCCAGGGCTCGGCGATCAGCTTGCCGGCATGCAGCAGCGGCGACAGCACCGGGTCCTGGGCGATGGCGCGGAAGAAGGGCCCGTCGCGCTCGAAGCCGCTGTCACCGCGCCCCAGCACGGTTGCCAGGTCGAAGCGGAAGCCGTCGACATGCATTTCCGTCACCCAGAAGCGCAGGCTGTCCAGCACCAGACGCAGCATGCCGGGCTGGCGGATGTCGACCGTGTTGCCGCAGCCACTGTAGTTGTCGTAACCCGCACGGTGATCGGCCGGCAGACGGTAGCTGCCGGCGTTGTCCAGCCCGCGCCAGGCCAGCGTGGGCCCGTGTTCGTCGCTCTCGGCCGTGTGGTTGAAGACCACGTCCAGCATCACCTCGATGCCGGCCCCGTGCAGGGCCTTGACCATGCGGCGGAACTCGCCGCGTGCATCGTCGGGGTCGGCCGCCAGGCGCGGCGCGGGGCTGAAGAAGCCCAGCGTGTTGTAGCCCCAGTAGTTGGACAGGCCCAGGCCCACCAGGCGCTGCTCGTCCAGCCACTGCATCACCGGCAGCAGGCTGACCGCGGTGATGCCCAGCGCCTGCAGGTGGCGCAGCACCGCCGGCTGCGCCAGACCGGCAAAGCTGCCGCGCAGGGCCTCGGGCACGCCCGGGTGCTGCGCGGTGAAGCCCTTGACGTGCAGCTCGTACAGCACCGTGTCGGCGGCGGGCGTGCGCGGCGGCCGGTCGTCGCCCCAGTCGAAGGCGTCGTGCACCACGCGGCACTTCAGCGCGGTGGCGGCGTTGTCGCGGGCATCGGGCTGCAGCGGGTGGTCGCCGTCGTGGCCGAAGTGCTGCGGGCCCCAGTCGAAGTCGCCGACGATCTGGCGCGCATACGGGTCGACCAGCAGCTTGGCGCGGTTGAAGCGGTGGCCGCGGTCGGGCCGCCAGGGACCGTGGGCGCGCAGGCCGTAAAGCTGGCCCGGCGCGCCCAGGGTGCAGTCCGGCTCCGCGCGCAGGTAGCCGTGCCACACGTCCAGCGTGCGGCCGGGCAGGCCAGCGCGGTGGGTCTCGGTGCGGCCCTCGGCGTCGAACAGGCACAGCTCGATGGCGTGGGCGCTGCCGCTGTGCACGGCGATGTTCAGGCCCTGGCCGTCCCAGTGCGCGCCCAGCGGCCAGGGGCGGCCGGCTTCCAGCACCAGCGGCTGCGGGGTCAGGCGGTCCATCTGTAGAACACCGTTGCGAGCGGCGGCAGCGTCACGCTGATCGACTGCGCCCGGCCATGCGCGGGAATCGCCTCGCTGCTGGCCGCGCCCAGCGGCAGGCCGACGTTGCTGCCGCCGTAGTGCGCGCTGTCGGTGTTCAGCCGCTCGGTCCAGGTGCCGGCACGCGGCACGCCGATGCGCCAGCCGTGGCGCACCACCGGCGTGAAGTTGCAGACCACCAGCAGGGGCGGCACGCCGTCACCGCCGTGGCGCACAAAGGCCAGCATGCTGTGCGCGCCATCGTCGTGGCTGATCCACTCGAAGCCCTCGGGCGCGAAGTCGGCCCGGTGCAGCGCCGGCTGTTCGCGCAGCAGCGTGTTCAGGTCACGCACCAGGGTCATCACCCCCGCATGGCCCGGGTGGGCGCCGGGCTCGACCAGGTGCCAGTCCAGGCTGGCCTCGTGGTTCCACTCGCGGCCCTGGGCGAACTCGCCGCCCATGAACAGCAGCTTCTTGCCCGGGTGGCCCCACATGAAGCCGTAGTAGGCGCGCAGGTTGGCGAACTGCTGCCAGGCGTCGCCCGGCATCTTGCCCAGCAGGCTGCCCTTGCCGTGCACCACCTCGTCGTGTGACAGCGGCAGCACGAAGTTCTCGTTGAAGGCGTAGACCAGGCCGAAGCTCAATTCGCCCTGGTGGTGGCTGCGGTGCACCGGCTCGCGGGCCATGTAGTGCAGCGTGTCGTGCATCCAGCCCATGTTCCACTTGTAGTGAAAGCCCAGGCCGCCCGCGTAGGTGGGGCGCGACACCGCCGGAAAGGCCGTGCTTTCCTCGGCCAGCGTGATCGCCTGCGGCCGCTCGCCGCCCACCACCTCGTTGAGCCGGCGCAGGAAGGCGATCGCCTCCAGGTTCTCGCGCCCGCCGTGCACGTTGGGGATCCACTCGCCGTGCTTGCGGCTGTAGTCGCGGTACAGCATTGAGGCCACGGCGTCGACGCGGAGACCGTCGACGCCGAAGCGCTCCAGCCAGTACAGCGCATTGCCGATCAGCATGTTGCGCACCTCGGTGCGGCCCAGGTTGAAGATCAGCGTGTTCCAGTCGGGGTGGTAGCCCTCGCGCGGGTCGGCGTACTCGTACAGGCAGGTGCCATCGAAGCGCGCCAGGCCATGGGCGTCGCTGGGGAAGTGCGCGGGCACCCAGTCGAGGATCACGCCCAGCCCGGCCGCGTGTGCTGCATCGACGAAGCGCTGGAAGGCCGCGCCATCGCCGAAGCGGTGCCCCTGCGCATCGGGCGCGCTGTGGCGCGCGGTCGGCGCGTGCAGGCCCACCGGCTGGTAGCCCCAGCTGCCGTCGAAGGGGTGCTCGCTGATGGGCAGCAGCTCCACATGCGTGAAGCCCAGGCCGGCCGCATGCGGCACCAGCTCGGCGGCCAGGTCGTCCCAGGTCAGCCAAGTGTTGTCGGCCTTGCGTTTCCAGCTGGCCGCATGCACTTCGTAGATGCTGATTGGCGCATCCAGCGCGTTGGCCGCTTGCCGCGCGGTGCTGGCCGGCACCTTGGGCGGCAATTCGGCGACCACGCTGGCGGTGGCCGGCCGCAGCTCGGCGGCACGCGCCATCGGGTCGGCCTTCTGCGGCAGCAGGGCACCGTCGGGGCCCAGCAGCTCGAACTTGTAGCGCGAACCGGCGCCGATGCCGGGCACGAAGAGCTCCCACACGCCGCACTCGCGGCGCAGGCGCATCGGATGGCGGCGGCCGTCCCACTGGTTGAAGTCGCCGACCACGCTGACCCGCTGCGCATTCGGCGCCCACACCGCGAAGCCGGTGCCGGCCACGCCCTGCAGGCTGCGCGGGATCGCGCCCAGCACCTCGAAGGGCCGCAGGTGCGTGCCTTCGGCCAGCAGCCAGGCGTCCAGCTCGCCCAGCAGCGGGCCGAAGCGGTAGGGGTCGTCAGTGACCTGCACCGCACCGTCGGCCCAGGTGATCTGCAGCCGGTAGGGGCTCTGCGGCCCGGCGGCCAGCGCCACCGGCCCGGCCCACAGGCCATCGGCATGCACCCGCTTGAGCGTGCCCAGCCGCTGCGCGCTGGCGGCAGCCAGCACGTCCACCGCCTTCGCCCCGGGCAGGAAGGCGCGCACCAGCAAGCCGCCCGCATCGTCGCGGTGCGGGCCCAGCAGGGCGAAGGGGTCGCCGTGGCGACCCTGCACGAGGCGTTGGATGTCGTCGGGGCTGGGCATGTGCTTGTCTCTTTGCTTGTTGTCTTGGGCCCGGTGGCGACCGTGCCTTCAGGCCTGCGGCTGCACGTGCCAGATGTTGGCGGCGTAGTCGCGGATCGTGCGGTCGGCCGAGAACGGCCCCATGCCGGCCACGTTGGCGATCGCCTTGCGCGCCCAGGCGTCCGGGTCCTGGTACAGCGCGTCGACCCGCGCCTGGGTGGCGACGTAATCGTCGTAGTCAGCCAGCAGCAGGTAGTGGTCGCCGCCCCACAGCAGGCTGTCGATCAGCGGCCGGTAGCGCGCCGGCTCGTCGGGCGAGAAGGCGCCGGCGGCGATCGAGTCGAGCACCGCCTTGAGCTGCGGGTTGTCTTCGTACAGGCGCATCGGCTGGTAACCCGCTGCACGGATGGCCGCCACCTCGGGCGTCTTCTTGCCGAAGATGAAGATGTTGTCGTCGCCCACGTTCTGGCGGATCTCGATGTTCGCGCCGTCGTCGGTGCCGATGGTCAGCGCGCCATTCAGCGCCAGCTTCATGTTGCCGGTGCCACTGGCTTCGGTGCCGGCGGTGCTGATCTGCTCGGACAGGTCGGCGCCCGGCATGATGGTCTCGGCCACGCTGACGCCGTAGTTCGGGATGAAGACCAGCTTGAGCTTGTCGCCGACGCGCGGGTCGTGGTTGATGACCTGGCCCACGTCGTGGATCAGCCGGATGATGGTCTTGGCCGTGACGTAGCTGCTGGCCGCCTTGCCGGCGAACAGCACGGTGCGCGGCACCCAGGGCGCGTTCGGCTGCGCCAGGATCGCGCGGTAGCGTGTCACCACGTGCAGCAGGTTGAGCAACTGGCGCTTGTACTCGTGGATGCGCTTGACCTGCACATCGAACAGGCTGGCCGGGTTCACCGTGATGCCGGTGCTGCGGTGGACCAGCGCCGCCAGCCGCTGCTTGTTGGCCGCCTTCACGCGGCGGAACTCGGCGCGGAAGCCGGCGTCGTCGGCGTGCGGCATCAGGCCGCGCAGCAGGTCCAGGTTGCGGTGCCAGGCCGTGCCCAGGCGGCTGTCGATCAGCTGCGCCAGGCCGGGGTTGGCCTGGGTCAGCCAGCGGCGGGGTGTCACGCCGTTGGTCATGTTGGTGAAGCGGTCGGGCCACAGCGCGGCGAAGTCCGCGAAGATCGTTTCCACCAGCAGGTCGCTGTGCAGCTTGCTGACGCCATTGACCTGGTGGCTGCCGACGATGGACAGGTTGGCCATGCGCACCCGGCGCTCGCCGCCGTGGCCGCCTTCGTCGATCAGGCTCAGCCGGCGCTGGAAGTCCATGTCGCCCGGCTTGAGCGCCTGCGCCTGCACCAGGAACTCATGGTTGATGCGGAAGATGATCTCCAGGTGCCGCGGCAGCACCTGCTGCATCAGCGCCACCGGCCAGGTTTCCAGCGCCTCGGGCATCAGCGTGTGGTTGGTGTAGCTGAAGGTCTTCGTCGTGATGGCCCAGGCCGCCGCCCAGGTGAAGCCGTGCTCGTCGACCAGCAGGCGCATCAGTTCGGCCACGCCGATGGCCGGATGCGTGTCGTTCAGG
>Ga0116181_1000293_pt1 | contig 44972 bp, 51 predicted proteins | sample AD_UKC075_MetaG_FD_89752 | JGI IMG/M metagenome (GOLD analysis project Ga0116181, IMG submission 89752) | Active sludge microbial communities of municipal wastewater-treating anaerobic digesters from USA - AD_UKC075_MetaG | ecosystem: Engineered > Bioreactor > Anaerobic > Digestate | place: USA... | reverse complement strand
CATACCGGTTGGAGCGGACGGTTGACGCCACGCGATGAGGTGGCTATCGATCAGGCGCTGATGGCGGTCGGCATCGCCGATTTTGCCGCGCGCTCCGTCCATGAGCTGAGCGACGGCGAGCGACAGAAAGTCATGATCGCCCGCGCCCTGGCACAGGAACCGCAACTGCTATTACTGGACGAACCGACCGCCTTTCTGGACTTGCCGCGCCGGGTGGAATTGATGGGCTTGTTGCGGCGGCTGGCGCGGGAGGGGGAACGGGCCGTGTTGCTCTCCACCCACGATCTGGATCTGGCCTTACGCGGCGCTGATCAACTGTGGTTGCTACAGCCGGAGGGTTCGATCCAGGTTGGTGTACCGGAAGAATTAGTGCTGAATGGCGCGTTTCAGCACGCGTTTCGCGGCGCTGGCGTCGCCTTCGATGCCTGCACCGGCGCGTTTGTATTCCAGCATCCGCCGATGGGCCGGATCGATCTGGTCGGTCACGATCTGGCGGCAGTGTGGACCCGACGCGCGCTGGAACGGGAAGGCTTCGTGGTCAGTGGCCATGAAGATCCTCCCGCCACACTGCGGGTCGCGATTCACGACCAGGAGGGCCAAACGGTGTGGCGACTGCACCATGAGGACACTTATCAGGACTTTCCGACCCTGTCTCAGACCCTACGCGGGGTAAAAACCCATTGGTTCGCCGCGAGGACCGAGCAATGACGCCGATGGACGAGACTGTTTCCCGCTGTCCTTTATGCGGACAGCCGAATGAATGCGGCATGGCGGCGGGCCAATCGAGCTGCTGGTGTTTCGAGACCCAAATCCCGCCCGAGGTCCTGGAAAGAGTGCCACCCGAGCTGCGCGGCGTCGCCTGCGTCTGCAAAGCCTGCGCGACCGGGCAACGTAACCCCGAACAAATCCTGGAACGTCTGCACGAACTGTTGCGGAAACGTTCCTGAAGCGATCACGTTTTTCCATCAACCGGCTTTGGCCGAGGAGATTTGCAACCATGGCTCACATTGAACAGGCCGAACACTTGCGTCGTGATTTGGTGGCGTATCGCGATCGCATCCAAGCACTGGTCGATCATCTCGATCAAGGATTGTCCTGCGCCGAACTGCTGTACACGGTGCAGGACTGTTATCGCGCGCTGGGTCAGATCCGCGACGAATTACTGATCGAGCATGTCACTCATCATTTGGCCGAGGAAGACGATCGCAGCCGGCGTGATCAGGCAGCGCAGGAAATCGCCGCCTTGTTTTCTCGATAAGCGCTAAACGCTTTGCTTTCCTGTTCATGAACTGCAAGGCCGTGCGTCGGTTCGAGATCCGAAATGCTGCTTGACGATACCGAGCATTACAGCCTGCGGCGGCAAGGGCGTTTTCTCACCGCTGCCTTCAAGCGACCACATCGCGTGTTGAGCACCTGTCGGGTCAATGGCGGCTTGCGCGAGGATCTGACCCATGTCGCCAATCATCAGAGCTGTGAGGGCATGGCCCACATCACCCGTTACCATGCGCTCACACGCCTGGGGCCGGACGCCGGGCATGCCACCATCTGTGCCGAAGCGGGGCTGCCTCTTGCCACCACTGCACTGATGAGTACCGCCGCCAACATGCAATGCGCCGTGGTAAGCCGTGCCGCCTATGCGGAATTGGCGGTACATGTGGTCGCGACCGCCGGCGTGCTCGGCAACGCCACGCGTGCCGGCGATCCAGCCGGTTGGCACGAACGACCGGGCGGCAGCGAACGGGTAGCACGCCCCACGCTGACCGCGCCACCGCCTGAAGCCGGGTCCGGCACCATCGTGACGCTGGTGTTCATCAACCAGCCCTGTACTCCAGCCTGCCTGGTCAAGGCGGTGGCGATGATCACCGAGGGCAAGAGCACCGCCGTGCTCGACCTGCGGATGCCCAGCCAGCAATCATCGGGATTGGCCACCGGCACGGGTACCGATCAACTGGCCATCGCCGCCCCGTTGGAAAGCGCCGGGGACTGGGTACGACATTGGGCCGGTAGCCACAACACCCTGGGCGAATTGCTTGGTCGCGCGGTCCATGAGGCGGTGACCCGCTGTTTGCTGTTGCAGAACGGGGTCTGTCCCGCATTACGGCGCTCGATCTGCAGCGCGTTGGGCCGCTATGGCTGCGACGAAGCGGCGCTGCGTACTTGTGCCGAAGCCGAACTCGATGCCGATTTGGCGCAGCTGTTCATCGCTAACCTGCCGGCGCTGGTGCTCGACCCGCAAAGTGCTGCCGCTGCTTATTGCATAGCTGAGAGTGTAGATCTGGCGCGCGTCGGCATTGTGCATCCCGAGGCTGTGCAAGAAGCAACCCTCAATCAAGCGGCGTTGCTGGCCGCAACGGTGGCGGTGCAACCGGAGCGTTTCGCCGAATTTCGCGCCACGCTCGGGATGCGCCAAGTCGCCGATCCGGGCGCGCTAGCGGCATTGGCCGTAGTACGAGGGTTCGCGGGTAAATGGAACTGACCGTTCACCTTCAGCTCGTTTTCCAGCGGTGATCTGCGTCGATGCCTGACAAGAACGTGGTGCATTCGCCATTGATGGAGACCCTGAATGCTGTTAATGCCGCCGGTCTCTATACGACGGTGGTTCGCGAGCGGGCAGAGTTCGCGGCGGCGGGTGAAAACACCGAAGGGGCTTCGACCCGACCGCTGCCGACTTTTTTCTGGATACGCCATGCTGAACTCTGCCATCCAGAAACGGGATTTTATGGAGAACTGCTGCGTACTCTCATGACGCGTAGCGGTATCGTCAACCGACGTTTCGCCGCCGCTTCGTTTCTGCTGCGCTATGGCTGGTCTTCGGGTGCGATGCTTGCACCTTTGCTGATGGATCGTCCCATTCCCTGGTACACCACTGAAGAAGCAGAATTATGTTTCGCGAACAATACCTTGTTTCAGGCGATTTGCCTGGGCAGCGATCGTTTCATCATCGATCGGGATCATGAATTCAGCCTCGATCCGCATTGTGCCCTGACCTATTCCGACCGGAATGCCGCGATTCGTTTGGTGGCCGATCGGTTGGCGCAGCAATCGAACCCTATCGTCGCTGCCTTGCATCAATGGTCGGGTTTTTCTGGCAAAGCTTTATGGGCCATGGTCAGTTCGTCATGGGTCGGACAGCTCATTAATATCAGCAAGACCCTGGGGCTACCCGAAGAGCAGTTAAGGCGGTATCTGACAGTTTTCTATGACCAATGGCGACCATTGGCCCATGCACTCCCGCGTTGGTATTTCATCCGCGACCAGGGAAAGAATCATTGTTTCCATGTTCGCGCCAGTTGTTGCTTGTATTTTAAGGGAAAAGAACGACATTTTTGCGCCAGCTGTCCTGTGATTGATGAGGCAGAGCGAATCGAGCGCAATCGGCAGTGGATTGCGAAATATGGCTGAACCGGTGGATTGCCCACCCGCCGGTCCACATGGAATTTGGCGGGACAATGCCTTTTGGAAGATCGATAAATCCTGGAGGAACAAATGAGTAAGTCATTTCCTTGGTATACGGCGCGTGGCGACGATGGCACGACAGGCTTGCTCGGCGCCGGGCGGGTTCCCAAACATCACCCACAACCGGAAGCCTTTGGCGCCGTCGACGAGGCGGGATCGATGATCGGGTTCGCCCGCGCATTGATTGCCGACCGCGAAATCAACGACCTTCTGGTGCAGGTCCAGCGCCATTGTTACGACTTGATGGCTGAATTGGCGGCAACCCCGGATGCGCAGGCCAAATTCCGGCGGATCGGCATCGAGCAGGTGGATTGGCTGGCGAATATCACCGACCTGTTTGGTCAACGGGTGAGTATGCCACGAGAGTTCGTGGTTCCCGGCGATACCTTGGCCGATGCGGCGCTGGATATGGCGCGCACGGCGGTGCGTCGCGCCGAACGGCGGGTCTCACAGCTCATCGCCGAGGAAGTGGTCGAGAACACCGCACTCGTCGCTTATCTCAATCGCCTGTCTTCGTTGTTGTTCGTCTTGGGACGCTATCTGGTCGCGCAATCCGGCCAGGACACGATGACCTTCGCCAAGCAGCGTTCACCGCAATAAGCGAAATTTTTGCCTGTGCATTCGCATCCCGCGACTGCCCGTACAGTTCGAGGAATTTCTCATGACGCAATCGACCTTGGTCACCGAACCCGGTAACGGCACGCTGGAAATCTTTGCTCTGCCGACCGCTGCCGAATTTCTGCAAACCCTGATCACCGACATCTTCCAAAACTATTGGGACCAGATTCATTTCGGGACCGCCGTACAGGGTGGAGTGTGGGAAGTGCGCGCGCCTAATGCACCGATCCGGATCAGCATGCTGGATGGCTATCTGACCGTCGATTTCGGTCACTGGCATTTCCACCTGTGCATCGGTGAACACCGGGGTTCGCGCAACAATCCATGTCCGCCGGAGCTGGCCCGGCATCGCCGTACCGCGCGGGCCGAACTCTATCGGCGCCTACGCGAGGATGGCTGTCCCGGCAGTTGGGGGTTGCGGCTGTTCAACGGTAAGGACGAGCAGCAGATGACGGTGTTCTTACCCAATCCCTATCTCACGGTCGAGCAGAAAGTGTTGAAGGAGCCGTGCTGGGACCATCTGGCGCTGTGGGACCATCTGCGCAAGACCTGTCTGGGATTGGAACCCGATCCGTTGGATCGTGAGGCCAGCCGGCGCGTGTGCGGTTAGCGCCGGGCTGGGTTTGTAGATCGGCGGATTGTTTGAATTCGCCGATGCACATGGCACCAAGATAAGCGCAGCAACTGGTGCTGGGATTGCTGCGCGCAGGTTATGACTGGCTGAAAGCAAGGTTCCAGTACTATCAAGCTGGTTTATTATTGAGAATAGATCTCATTTGCATTATGATCTCAAACAAGAGGCGTTGAGATTGCTGCCTAATGATGCTGTTTATCCAGTAATTTCGTGCCTGTCGAAGAGCCGTCACCCCCTCGCCGGTGAACATGGGAGAGGGGATGAGGATGGCAAATGGACCCACGTTCACTCGGTTCCGTTGCGAGGTCATTGCGATGAGCTACTACATCCATCATGTTCCAGGTCGTTTGCGGATCAAAACCGCCTGCCTGCGTCGGGCCGAGTGCCAATCCCGGTTGGGCGGCATCCTGGCGGCGTTGCCCGGTGTCGACAGCCATAGCCACAACGGCAAGATCGGCAGCGTGCTGATTCACTACGACAATGCCCAAGTGAGCGCCGACGACATTCTGTACCACCTCTACAAGGCCGGTTGCCTGGATAGCCCCATGTCGGCGTCTCCAGCGGTTTCGGCTACCAGCGGCCTGGTCAAGCAGGCCGGTGCGCTGTTCGGCAATGCGCTGTTCGGCACCCTGTTGCGCAAGAGCGTGGAAACCTCGGTTCTATCTTTGGCGCGAGGGTTTCGTTGAGCGCGCCAAACTCGATCCCGGCGGCAACCGCCGACGACTGGTCGCGCTTGGCTGAATTGCTGCCGCATTTACGCATCGTCCACCACGTGCGCGGGCGACTGCGGCTACGGTTGGGGGACGGCGTGCTGGAGCTGCTGGCGCAATGGCCGGATGTCGCGCCGGACGATTGGCTGGCTCGTCTGCCGGGCGTCACCGCTCTGCAGATGAATCGGCTGGCCGCTTCGCTGGTGGTCGAATACGACCCCCGGCGCATCCCGCCGCAGTGGTGGGAACGCCTGCTGCGCGCCCAGAGCGGGACATTGCCCGCCGTGCTGGCCGAAGTCGATCTGCCGGCTGGCCATGCCCCCTACATGTTTTCTCGATTGGAAGGAGCCTCCGCGTGAGCGATCGCCATCATCTCTTACCCTATCCTCATGGCCAACCCCATGGTCAGCCTGCGCCGTTTGCGCCCACCACGACAGCGGTCCTGCAAGGCGCTGCGGTGGGTGCGACCCTCGGAGCCGCGGCCGCGACCGCCGCGCAGCTCAGCGCCGCCAGCGCCGATGGTCGCTTGGCTCTAGGCGAGATTGTTCAAGCCAGCGTGGTCGGTGGACTGACCACGGCCGCGGCCACCCTGGCCGGGCAAAGCCTGGGACGTAGCACGACGCTGACCCGCTATGCCGCCATGTTCGTGACCAGCGCCGCTTTGATGTATTTGTTGAACCCATCGAAACAGGGAGAATCTTCGTGACCGAAAATCCTAACAACACCATGCCCCCACAGCAGCCCGATCCTCAGCAGGCCGGTCCGCAGGGCCAGGGACCGCAGTATCACGGCGGTTATCAGCAGCAGGGGGGTTATGGCCATCCGCCTGCGCCGGGCTACGGTCCGCCGCCCTGGGCTCAGCAGGGCCAGCATCAGTGCGGTCAACCCAGTCCGTATCAGGGTGGAGGTTATGGCCATCCGCCCGCACCGGGCTACGGTCCGCCGCCCTGGGCTCAGCAGGGAGGGCATCCCGGCGGCCAGGGTCATGGCTATTATCCGCCGTCGGCTTATGGCGCACCGCCTCCTGGCTATCAGGCCCCGGCCAGCTATGGTTCGCATCCGCACGCCTATGTGCCGCATCATCACCACGAGAGCGGCCTGGCCAGCTTCTTCAACTTCCGCGATGAGCGCTTCGTCAAGGGCGCGATTACCGGAGCGGCCGTGACCTTCCTGCTGACCAACGACACTGTGCAGAAGAACGCCATCAAGTCGCTGGTCAAGATCTGGAACATGTTCCAGGGCGGGTTCGAGGAGGTCAAGGAACGCTTCAAGGACGCCGAAGCCGAGATCAAGACCGAAGGCCAGGGCAAGTAAAACCGTTAGCCTGGCCAAGCCAGCAATTCCGGCGTTGGGACGGCGGCCCCGACGTCGGTTTTTTCTACCCGGATATCCTGCCATGTCTATTGTCGTAGCGCCGGAAACCTACCAGTTGGCGCATGAACTTCCCCAGCGCCTGCGGCTGCGCGCTCCCTGGCTGAGCGACCGGCGCCTGGATCGATTGGCGCTGGAAGCTGCCTTGTCGAGCCTTGGCGGCGTGCGCGGCGTGCGGGCCAACCGTCAGGCGGGCAGCGTTGCGATCGAATACGATGGCCAGGCGCAGCATCGGCGCGCGATCCTGGACTGGTTTCGGCAACCGCCGCCAACCCTTCTGACTGAATCCAACCGCATCGCCAACCCTGCCAGTCCCGACCTGCTACGGGTGTTTAGCGCATTGGCGGGATTGGCCCTGCTGCCGGCGCTGACCCAGCCGCTGCGCCGCCTGCTGACCTACGCCCTGATCGCGCCGACCGTGTGGGAAGGCGCCAAGACCCTGGGTCGCAAGGGACTGAAAGTCGAGGTGCTGGATAGCCTGGCGGTCGGTTTGGCCACTGCGCGTGGCGATTACTTCACCGCCATCGCCACCCAAGGCTTGCTGATGCTGGGCGCGTATCTGGAGCAGCGCACCACCCGTCACGCCGACGATCTGCTGCGCCATCTGCTCAAGCCGATGCCGACCCAGTCCTGGGTCGAGCGCGACGGCACCCTGGTGCAGATACCGTGCAGCGAACTGCAGGTCGGCGATCTGATCGAAGTCGGGCCGGGCGAGATGATTCCCATCGACGGTAAGGTGGTGGGCGGCAACGCGGCGGTCAATCAGGCGTCCGTGACCGGCGAGAATCTGGCGGTGCGCAAGGAGCCGGGCGACAAGGTGCTGTCCGGCACGGTGCTGGAAGGCGGGCGGCTGCGCATCCGCGCCACCCGAGTCGGCGATGAAACCACCACCGCCCGCATCGCCCGCTTTATCGAAAACGCCTTGCATCAGCAATCGCACACCCAATCCCTGGCCGAGCGTCTGGCCGATCAACGGGTCTACCTGACTTTGGGCACCGGCGCGCTGGTGTATGCCGCGACCCGCGATCTCGACCGATTGGCCTCGGTGTTCCTGGTCGATTACGCCTGCGCCCTGAAGCTGGGTACGCCGGTGGCGATCAAGGCGGCCATGTATCAGGGCGCCAAGCACGGCATTCTGTTCCGCAGCAGTCTGGCCATCGACAGCCTGGCCCAGGCCGACACCTTCGTGTTCGACAAGACCGGCACCTTGACCAGCGGCCTGCTGGAGGTGACCGACGTGTTCAGTCTGGATGACGCTTGGGAAGAGGACCCGCTGTTGGCTCTGGTCGCGTCGATCGAAGAGCATGCCACGCATCCGGTAGCCGATGCGGTGGTCAAGCAGGCCCGCCAGCAGCGCCTGGAGCATATCGAACACGAGGACGTCGATTATCTGGTGGCGCACGGTTTGACCACCCAGGTCGAAGGGCGAATCGTCGCCATCGGCAGCCGCCATTTTCTCGAAGCCCATCACGCCGTTGCCTTCGCTGACCACGAAGAGCGCATCGCGGCGCTGGAACAGGCCGGCAAGACCGTGCTGTATGTGGCGCTGGAACAGCGCCCGCTGGGCCTAATCGCTCTGCGCGACAGCTTGCGGCCCGAGGCCAGGGCGATTCTGGCGCAATTGCGGCGGAGCGGGGTGCGACGTCTGGTGTTGTTGACCGGCGACCGTCAGGACAAGGCCGAAGCACTAGCGCAGGAATTGGCGATGGATGCGGTCTACGCCGAGTGTCCGCCGGAGCGCAAGGCGGCCGTGGTGGAAGAACTACGGGCGCAGGGCGCCAAGGTGGCGTTCATCGGCGACGGCGTGAACGACGCCCCGGCTTTGATCGCCGCCGATGTGGGTCTGGCCATGCCTCGCGGTGCGGATCTGGCCCGCGCCACCGCCGACATCGTCCTGCTCGACGAGCATTTGCAGACCCTGCTGGCGGCCAGAGTGCTGAGCGTGGGCACGCTGCGCCTGATTCGCCATCATTTTCGGCTGTCCGCCACGGTCAATACCGCCGTCATCGCCGGCGCGGCGTTCGGGCTGTTCTCGCCGATCTGGTCGGCACTGCTGCACAATGGCGTGACGCTTGGCGTGTTGCTCAACTCCATCGCCGGCGTCCGCTTCGAACCTCCCCTCGACGAAGACTGATCGCGCCGTTGGCGGGTGGTCGCCACCGGTTCGGCGTGAATCCGGACCGGTAGCTCGCCCACACTTGCTTACACTGTTCCGTCTTAATAACGCCCAACGGTAATAGGCGATTCGGTTTCAATCCGTCGAAGGCGAGTGGCGAACGCTTCCAGTTCCTGCCGCCTTTGTTCGTCGGTCATCCGCACTGGTTCGTAGACGATGTGGGGTTCCAGGACGTCGAATCCCACGAATTGCAGCATGCCTCGGTGTATCGGCCGCAGGATCGAATGGATGTCGCCGTTGAAGCCATCCTGGCGATAGGCTTCCGGTGGTCCTCCGGTAGTCAGGGAAAGCAGGGCTTTTTTGCCCTTGAATACGCCGGTTTCATAGATTTTCCCCCCACCGTAGATCCGCCCCATGGCAAACACTCGGTCGACCCAGCCTTTGAGTGCGGCAGGCAGGCCAAACCACCAAAGAGGAAATTGCCACAACATGAGATCGCATCCTTCGAGCTTCTGCATCTCGGCTTCGATCTCTGCCGTGAAGCCGCGCGTTTCGGAGGCGTAGATCTCTTCAAGCTTCGGTGCTGTGCAGAAGCCAAGGATTGTTGGGCTGTAGTAGCGTCGGCAATTCGGCGTAGTGGCGGATTTGTATTTGACATCTAAATGAGAATGATTATCATTAACTACATAACATATTGAACTTAGGTGAAGCCCATGTACGAATCGCATCGGCCTATGCAGAGATCCTCGCAGGATGCCTGGAATGCCTCCCCAGCCCTTCCGGCGATGTCGCGCAGGCGCAAGGGGGCGATGGCGAAAACGGCGGCTGCCGGATTTCACCAGACGCGCATGGCGACCGACAGCATCGAGGACGACCGCTGGATCGGGCTGGACATCAACGTCGGGAAGCTCTACCAGCTGTTGGCGTGCGGGGCGATGAGTGTGACCGACTTCCGTTGCCGCGACCACGACACCAAATGTTGCATTCGGGCGTTGTGTCTGCAGGCGTGTTCACACGGCTTGAACGGTCTGGCTGTTGTCGATAGTCCAGAGTCGTGTTACTGCCAGGATCATCCAGCATGAGCCGTCCGATCCATGAAGCCTGGCCGGCGCGGTCCATTCCATGCCTGGACCTGTCCCGGAAGCGCCTGACCAGCGGCGAGCTATTCGGCAGCGCTCAAGAGATCCTGATCGAGCATGCTGGGCAGGAATACCGGCTGCGCATCACTCGGCAAGGTAAATTGCTCCTGACCAAATAATCCACTCTCACGCTGTCCCGAACAGGGATAGCACGCCAGCCACCTGATGCCTTCCGGGCGACGGCAGCCAGCCTGCACGAGCACTCTTCCTGAATCTGCGGAGGTCTTTCCCGTGTCAAGGCATACTGTTTCAGCCCAGCGGCAATCGAACCCATGGACATCCCGTCCCGTTGCCCGGACCCCCCGGACCGCGTTCCCTCTGGCTCAACTGCTCGCCCAGGCCGTCGCCTTGGCCGACGCGCCTGGCTTGGGCGTCGAGGGCCATCCACGATCGTCGGATCAATGGAAAGTGATCGAGGGGTTGACGCCGGCCAGATTGGCGCCACAGGAGATCGAACGGCGGATCGGTCGACTGATTCGCGCTAGCCTGAACGACCGTTCCGCCGCGCTGGCTGGCGAGATCGTGCGCCATATCGATGCGCTGTGCGCCCACCCCGATGATCGTCGGTCGGCGGAAGAGCGTTGCGTGTTGCGGCGACTGGCGGGGCACTGGCGACGACTGGCCTGGGTCGCCGTCGAGGCCGAAGCCGGGGCAAGACCGGTTTCGGGCATCACCGCTACCTGCAGCCAAGCGACCGCCTGTTGAAGCGAGCGAGCCCTATGCGATGCCTCGATTCCAATGCGTCCGACGGCGAGGAGCTGCCCGATGTGACGGTGATTCAGACTGCGCTTTGCTATCTGATGACCCGTTACGCCTCGCGACCCTGCGCCGGGTTGATCATCACCATCGTTCATCATTTGCGCATGTTGCTGGCGCATCCCGACATCGCGAGCCAGCCAGAGGATCGGAGGAAAATCCACCGCGAATTGCTGCGCCAGTGGCAGGCCATGGCCGAGCAGCAACAGAAGACCGATGCCCATCGCGTCCGGTCCCAACAGGTCGTATGGCATTGAGGGCCGGCGTGGACTGGAACGCCGCCGATTCTTCGCAGCAAACGAAAACCCGGCCGAAGCCGGGTCGCACGGGGAGTGAGAATCGTTTAGCCGAATGGTTTCGGCGGCGGGGTCTTGTCGTTCGACGGCGGCAGGATAGGGATCAGGAACGTCGGTTGTTCGCCGGTCAGCGTCTTGAGGAAAGCGACGATCTGAGCGTTCTCTTCGGGGGTGAACTTCTTGCCCAACTGCAGGCGGCCCATGGTGTCCACCGCATCGGTCAGGGTCTGCGCCGCGCCGTCGTGGAAATAGGGATAGGTCAGCGCCACGTTGCGCAGGGTCGGCACCTTGAACTTGAAGCGGTCGGCATCTTTGCCGGTCAACCCTGCCACGCCCTCGGCTTTGCTGTCGGTCTTGTAGGGTTCGACCAACCCCATCTTCTGGAAGGAGTTGCCGCCGACGCCGGGGCCGTTGTGGCAGGCCACGCAGCCACTGGTCTTGAACAGGTTGTAGCCCGCCAGTTCGGTCGCGTTCAACGCGTCCTTGTCGCCGAGCAGCCAGCGGTCGAAGCGCGAGTTGGGCGTCACCAGGGTTTTTTCGAACTCGGCGATGGCCTGGGTGACCTCGTCGATGGTGATCTGGTCGGTGTCGAACACCTGCTTGAATTCGATGACGTAATCCGGAATCGAACTCAACACCTCGACGGCCAGGGTATGCGACGCTGCCATCTCGTCGGGATTGGCGATGGGGCCACCGGCCTGCGCTTTAAGATCCGCTGCCCGGCCGTCCCAGAACTGGGCGACGTTGAGGCTGGAGTTCAGCACGGTCGGCGCGTTGATCGGGCCTTGGGTCCAGTTATGGCCGATGGAGGTCTTGAGGTTGTCGGTCCCGCCCATGCTCAGGTTGTGGCAGGAATTGCAGGAGATGAAGCCGGATTTGGACAGACGCGGCTCGAAATAGAGCTTCTTGCCCAATTCCACCTGCGAAAGATTGATTTGCTGGACCGGGCGAATCGGCTGGATTGGTTCGTCGGCGGCAAGAGCGCTACCAGAGATACCCGCGATGGCGGCAGCCAGCGTGGAGTACATGAAGCTGACCTTGGCATTCACGACGTTTTCCTCTCGGGATGGTTGTTATCGGCGGTGAGAATCACGTCCGCCTGCCGAAAGGAGCCCTGCGGAATCGTAGTGCGGGTGGCAGGCGGACAATAGGTAAAAGACATAATTATTTTATGGAAATATCCGCAAAACTGATGTCTTTGTCAAGCGGGGGCGATCGATCGGTGCACGCCAAAGCGTCCAGGCGGACGCTGTCGTTCACCTGGAGCAGGCGCAGAATCAGCGCACCGAGCGGTAGAGCGCCGAGCGTTGCCGCTGGCTCAGCGCGAGTGGCCAGATCAGGCTCCGACCGTTTCATTGAGGTCGAGCCGCAACAGGCGATGAAAGAATTCGAGTGGGCGGCGAACGGCCCGCTTGAGCCGCTGCCGCCCGGTGCCTACCGGCTTACTTAGGCTGGAACTTCGCTCAAGTCGATGCCGAGCGCCTTGGCGATGCCAGCGCCATAGGCCGGATCAGCCTTCAGGCAGTGCCCGATGTGGCGGATCTGGATCTCGCGCGGCGCCTCGCCGATGGAGCGGGCGGTGTTGTCGAACAGGGTCTGTTGCTGCTCTGGACTCATCAGTCGGAACAAGGCCCCTGGTTGTGAGAAGTAGTCGCTATCCTCGCGATGATTCCAATGATCGGCCGCGCCTTCCAGGGTCAGCGGTGGCTCGGCGAACTCTGGTTGCTGTTGCCATTCACCGTAGCTGTTCGGCTCGTAGCCCAGCGTGCTGCCGTAGTTGCCGTCGACCCGCATCGAGCCGTCGCGGTGATAGCTGTGCACGGGGCAGCGCGGCGCGTTGACCGGAATGAGATGATGGTTCACCCCAAGCCGGTAACGCTGGGCGTCACCGTAGGAGAACAGCCGTCCCTGCAACATCTTGTCGGGCGAGAAGCCGATGCCGGGCACGATGTTGGCGGGATTGAAGGCCGACTGTTCCACTTCCGCGAAGAAGTTTTCCGGGTTGCGGTTCAGCTCCATCACCCCGACCTCGATCAGCGGATAGTCCTGGTGCGGCCAGATCTTGGTGAGATCGAATGGATGGTAGGGCACCTTGGCTGCATCGGCTTCCGGCATGATCTGTACTTTCAAGGTCCATTTGGGGAAATCGCCGCGTTCGATACTCTCGAACAGGTCGCGATGATGGCTCTCCCGATCCTTGCCGATGAGGGTTTCAGCCTCGGCGTCGGTCAGGTTCTTGATGCCCTGCTGGGTCTTGAAGTGGAACTTGACCCAGAAACGCTCGTTGTTGGCGTTGATGAAGCTGAAGGTATGGCTGCCGAAGCCGTGCATATGGCGATAGCTGGCCGGAATGCCGCGGTCGCTCATAACCACGGTCACCTGGTGCAGCGCTTCCGGCAACGAGGTCCAGAAGTCCCAGTTGTTCTTGGCGCTGCGCATATGGGTGCGGGGATCGCGTTTGACCGCATGGTTGAGGTCGGGGAACTTGAGCGGATCGCGCATGAAGAACACCGGCGTGTTGTTGCCGACCATGTCCCAGTTGCCTTCCTCGGTGTAGAACTTGAGCGCGAAACCGCGAATGTCACGCTCGGCGTCGGCCGCGCCGCGTTCGCCGGCCACGGTGGTGAACCGGGCGAACAGTTCGGTCTGCTTACCCACCTGGGAGAAGATCTTGGCCCGGGTGTACTGGGTGATGTCGTGGGTGACGGTGAAGGTGCCATAGGCGCCGGAACCTTTGGCGTGCATCCGTCGTTCCGGGATGACTTCACGGTCGAAGTGGGCGAGTTTCTCCAGAAACCAGACATCCTGGAGCAGCTGCGGACCCCGCGGCCCAGCGGTCATGACGTTTTGATTGTCGACGACAGGACAGCCGGCGTTGGTGGTCAACTTCTTTGGGTCACTCATGTCGGACTCCTCTTGCATTTACGGATCACTGCCTTGCGGCGTGTGAGCGATCCCACGGGTCGTTGCGGACCTCGCGAGTGATGCGGGTGATGTCACCCACAAATTCACTATTGCAAAAGGGGAGTTTTAATAAAAATAAAATAAACCAACTATGTCGATAGTTGCAGTCTATTTTGATGGAGTCGTCTGCGAGGGCACTGGCGTGCGTGCAGGAATTGAACGAGCCCTGAGCGGCTCGGTGGCCGGTCAGGGCGGAATACGCGGATATCGGCCGTCGGGCCGTATCGACTCAGGCGGGCGCTGAGGTGCGGATCAGGTGATCGAAGGCCGACAGCGCCGCCTTGGCCCCTTCACCCATAGCGATGACGATCTGCTTGTAGGGCACCGTGGTGCAATCGCCGGCCGCGAATACGCCGGGCGCTGAGGTATTGCCCTTGCTGTCGATGACGATCTCGCCGAAGCGGGTCAGCTCGATCGGGCTGCCCTTGAGGAAATCGGTGTTCGGCAGCAGACCGATCTGGACGAAGATGCCTTCCAGCTCGACCCAATGGGTTTCGTCGGTCGCCCGATCCTTGTACATCAGCCCGTTGACCTGATTCTTGCCGGTCACTTCGGTGGTCTGGGCGCTCTTGATCACCTTGACGTTGGGCAGGCTGTATAGCTTCTTCTGCAGTACCGCATCGGCGCGCAGCTCGTCGGCGAATTCCAGCAGGGTGACATGGGACACGATGCCGGCCAGGTCAATAGCCGCTTCGACCCCGGAGTTGCCACCGCCGACCACCGCCACGCGCTTGCCCTTGAACAGCGGGCCGTCGCAGTGCGGACAGAACGCCACGCCCTTGGTCATGAACTCCTTTTCGCCGGGCACGTTCATGGTGCGCCAACGAGCGCCGGTGGCGATGATCACCGACTTGGCCTTCAAGGAACCGCCATTTTCCAGTTGCAGTTCGATCGGTTCACCCGGCACGACTTGCTTGATGCGTTGGTGCACCATGAGGTCGATGCCGTATTGTTTGACGTGCTCCTCCAGCGCCGCCGCCAGTTTGGGGCCTTCGGTTTCCTTCACCGAGATGAAGTTCTCGATGCCCAGGGTATCCATGACCTGGCCGCCGAAGCGTTCGGCTACGATGCCGGTGCGGATGCCTTTGCGGGCGGCATAGATCGCCGCCGCCGCGCCGGCTGGGCCACCGCCGACCACCAGCACATCGAAGATCTCCTTGGACGACAGTTTGGCGGCATCGCGGGCCGCTGCGCCCTTGTCGGCCTTGGCCAGGATCTCGCCCAGTTCCATCCGCCCCTGGCCGAACAGCTCGCCGTTGAGGAACACCATCGGCACCGCCATGATCTGCCGGTCCTCGACTTCCTTCTGGAACAAGGCGCCGTCGATCATGGTATGGCGGACGTTGGGATTCAGCACCGCCATCAGATTCAGCGCCTGCACTACATCTGGGCAGTTGTGGCAGCTGAGCGAAACGAAAGTCTCGAAATTGAATTCGCCATCCAGACTGCGGATCTGCTCGATGACTTCGGGCTCAACCTTGGGCGGATGGCCGCCGACTTGCAGCAGGGCAAGGATCAGCGAGGTGAATTCGTGGCCCATGGGTAGGCCGGCAAAGCGCAGGCCCATGTTGGCGCCCTGGCGATTGAGGGAAAAGGAGGGCTTGCGCTGATCGTCGTCGCGCACCTCGGTCAGGGTGATCCGATCGCTCAGGCTGGCGATGTCGTTGAGCAGCTCCTGCATTTCCCGCGATTTGTCGCTATCGTCCAGCGAAGCGACGATTTCGATCGGCTGGGTAACCTTTTCCAGATAAGCTTTCAGTTGCGTTTTGATGTTGGCGTCGAGCATGGCGTTTCTTCCAATATATAAGAGGCTGTGGCCGCATCAACGCGGTGCACATAACACACAGCCGGCATGACGCCGGCTGTGGAGTATCAGCATTCCGGGCGGTGGGCGCCCGGATGGATCGAGAAGGTCTTAGATCTTGCCGATCAGATCCAGCGAAGGCTTCAGGGTGGCTTCGCCTTCCTTCCACTTGGCCGGGCACACTTCGCCCGGATGGGAGGCGACGTACTGCGCGGCCTTGACCTTGCGCAGCAGTTCGGCGGCGTCGCGACCGATGCCCAGGTCATGAATCTCGGCGACCTTGACCACGCCTTCCGGGTTGACCACGAAGGTGCCGCGCAGCGCCAGACCTTCTTCCTCGATCATGACATCGAAGTTGCGGCTGATGGTGCCGGTGGGATCGCCGATCATCGGATAGTGGATCTTCTTGATCGTGTCCGAAGCGTCGTGCCAAGCCTTATGGGTGAAATGGGTGTCGGTCGACACCGAGTAGACTTCGACGCCCAGCTTCTGGAACTCGGGATACAGATCGGCCATGTCGCCCAGTTCGGTCGGGCAGACGAAGGTGAAGTCGGCCGGGTAGAAGAAGAAGATCGCCCACTTGCCCTTGACGCTGGCGTCGCTGACTTCGACGAACTTGCCGTCAAGATAAGCCTGGGCCTTGAAGGGTTTGATTTCGCTGTTGATCACGGACATTTCGATTCTCCGGTGGTTGACTGCAGTGAAATGAATCTCGATGGGGTGAAGTCTAGGCACGGGTACTGATTTGGTCTAATTGATTATCTGGATAATCCCAATCGTATAAATCTATCAGGCTGATTCCGCACTCCGGCTGGACTCCAGGCAAGGCAAAGGACATATGGGGACGGATCGGGAAAATTCAACCCGCGGGAAATGTTCGCGGATGCAGTCGGCCTGTCGGCGCGATCCGCATGAGATGCCGCTGCGTCCGTTGCCGGGCGTTATGATACGACGGTTATGAAGACAGTTTGAGCGCCATGGGACGGATTTGCACAGCCGTGCGTATGGGGCGCTATCATGGCCCCTTTCCAGCTAGCCTTCCTCGATCCCGTAGCGCATGGATACTCTCAAGATTCGCGGTGCCCGCACCCACAATCTCCAGAACATCGATCTCGATCTGCCACGCGACCGGCTGATTGTTATCACCGGTCTGTCCGGCTCCGGCAAATCTTCGCTGGCTTTCGACACCCTGTACGCCGAAGGGCAGCGCCGTTATGTCGAATCGCTGTCGGCCTACGCCCGCCAGTTTCTGTCGCTGATGGAAAAGCCCGATGTCGATCACATCGAAGGTCTGTCGCCGGCCATTTCCATCGAACAGAAGTCGACTTCGCACAACCCACGCTCCACGGTCGGAACCATCACCGAGATCTACGACTATCTGCGCTTGTTGTATGCGCGGGCTGGCATCCCGCGCTGTCCGGATCATGGCATCGACCTGGATGCCCAGACCGTCGGGCAGATGGTCGATCAGGTGCTGGCGTTGCCGGAAGGCGAACGGTTGATGTTGTTGGCCCCGGTGGTCAAGGAACGCAAGGGCGAGCACGTCAAGCTATTGCAGGAACTGCAGGCGCAGGGCTTCGTGCGCGCCCGGATCAACGGCGAGGTGGTCGAACTGGACAGTCCACCGTCGCTGGATTTGCGCCGCAAGCACACCATCGAAGTGGTGATCGACCGTTTCAAAGTGCGCGCCGATCTCGGTCTGCGGCTGGCGGAATCGTTCGAGACTGCATTGCGGCTGGGGGAGGGTATCGCCCGCGTGGCCTTCCTGGATCAGCCGGAGCAGGATGAGTTGCTATTCTCGGCCGGCTATGCCTGTCCGGTGTGCGGATACAGCCTGAGCGAACTGGAGCCGCGGCTGTTTTCCTTCAATAACCCGGTCGGAGCCTGCCCGGAATGCGACGGGCTCGGGATCAAGCAGTATTTCGATCCGGCCCGGGTGGTGGTGCATCCCCATCTGAGCCTGGCGCAGGGGGCAGTGCGCGGCTGGGATAGCGACAACGTCCATTATTTCCAGCTGATCCAGTCCCTGGCGCGACATTATCGTTTCGATGCGGAGCGCCAGCCGTTCCAGTCCTTGCCCGAGTCGGTGCGCACGGTGATCCTGCACGGCAGCGGCAGCGAGCTGATCGATTTCGCCTATGCCAACAGTCGCGGCGAAACCCAGCATCGCCGCCATGCTTTCGAGGGCGTGATCGCCAACATGGAACGGCGCTACCGGGAAACCGAATCGAATCTGGTGCGCGACGAGTTGGCCAAGTTCCTCAGCAGCCAACCCTGTCCATCTTGTCGCGGTGCGCGGTTGACTCGTTCGGCCCGCCATGTGTTCGTCGCCGGCCGCAGCGTGCCGGAGATCGTGGCTTTGCCGATCGGCGCGGCCCGCGATTTCTTCGCGCAACTGCAGCTGCCGGGTCGCCGTGGCGAGATTGCCGCCAAGATCGTCAAGGAAATCGACGAGCGGCTGAATTTCCTGGTCAATGTCGGCCTGGATTATCTGAGTCTGGAGCGCAGCGCCGATACCCTGTCCGGTGGCGAGGCGCAGCGCATCCGGCTGGCTTCGCAGATCGGCGCTGGATTGGTCGGGGTGATGTATGTGCTGGACGAGCCGTCGATTGGCCTGCACCAGCGCGACAATGCCCGACTGCTGGCCAGCTTGTTGCGGCTGCGCGATCTGGGCAATACCGTCATCGTGGTCGAACACGACGAAGAAGCGATCCGCACCGCCGATCAGGTGGTGGACATGGGACCGGGCGCGGGGGTGCACGGCGGTCGAGTGGTGGCCCAGGGCGCACCGGCCGAGATCATGGCCCATCCCGAGTCGCTGACCGGCGCTTATCTTAGCGGACGCCGGCAGATCGTCGTGCCGGAACGACGCGTGCCGTCCGATCCGGATCAGCAGTTGCGCATCGTCGAAGCCAGCGGCAATAACCTGAAGAATTTGTCGGTGGCCATTCCGCTGGGGCTGCTCACCTGCGTCACCGGAGTATCCGGTTCCGGCAAATCCACCCTGATCAACGATACCCTGTATAGCTACGCCGCTCGTGACTTGAACAACGCCAACGAGTCGCCTGCGCCATGCCGGGATTTGCTTGGCCTGGATCGCCTGGACAAGGTCGTCAACATCGACCAAAGCCCGATCGGGCGCACGCCGCGTTCCAATCCGGCCACCTATACCGGCCTGTTCACCACGATCCGTGAGCTGTTCGCCGGCGTGCCGGAATCGCGCAGCCGGGGTTATCAACCGGGCCGGTTCAGTTTCAACGTCAAGGGCGGGCGCTGCGAAGCCTGTCAGGGCGATGGGGTGATCCAGGTGTCGATGCACTTCCTGCCCGATATTTACGTACCTTGCGACGTGTGCAAGGGTCAGCGCTAAAACCGGGAAACGCTGGACATCCGTTACAAGGGCCGCACTATCCATGAAGTGTTGGAGATGACGGTCGAGGATGCGCTGCGTTTCTATGAGGCGGTGCCGGTGGTGGCGCGCAAGCTGCAAACCTTGGTCGATGTGGGGCTGAGCTATATCAAGCTCGGGCAGAATGCCACCACGCTATCGGGCGGCGAGGCGCAGCGGGTGAAGCTGGCGCGCGAGCTGTCCAAGCGCGACACCGGTCGGACTCTGTATATTCTCGACGAGCCGACCACCGGCCTGCATTTCCACGACATTGAGCAGTTGTTGAAAGTGCTGCACGAATTGCGCGATCGCGGCAATACCATCGTGGTGATCGAACACAATCTGGATGTGATCAAGACCGCTGATTGGATCATCGATCTGGGGCCGGAAGGCGGCGGCGGTGGCGGGGAAGTGGTGGCTATAGGCACGCCGGAGCAAATCGCCGCTCATCCCCATAGCCATACCGGGCGATTTTTAGCGCCGGTGTTGGGGCGGTAGCATGGATTGGATGTCGATGATGTGGCTGAGGTCATTGAGAATCATGGGCTTTGTAGCGACGCATTGAGCTGTAGATATCGGTTTTGGAGAATTTCTCGAAGAATTGATTTGCACCGGTTTGCGTCCAGTGGTTCCAGTCGAAGTACAAGAATTTTCCTGCCTGATAATAGATGCAGCCATCGATGCAGAATATATCTTTAACGCTGACGAATATCACATGATTTAGTTCGGCGAGCTTGTCTGCGTATTCATCGCTGTTTTCTTTGGAAACCTTAGAGTTGATGAAATTGTTCATATCCCATAAATTGGGCGCGTCTTTCGTGATGACATTGATTGAGCCGATAGGATGAAGGCGTTGTTTCGATCCAAAAAAGTAAATTTTGATATTTTTATTTACTTTTCGGATCTCTTCTATGCCTTTGCTGTAGTTTTCCTCGATTTCAGCGCCAGGATTCCAGTCTTGGGCGTAGATCAAAACATCTGCTTGCTTGAGCTCATTTGAATTTAGCAACATGGAGAATGATAGCTTGCACTCGTCTCCTCGGGCATCCTCGAAGCCAGCGTCCGTACTGAAGAACCCGGAACAGGTATAATCCGAGCTGAAAAATTTCAAACCGATTTCCTTATCGTTTCTTAAAGCGTGAAGGATATCATGGGCTTGGCTATCGCCAAATACAATGATATTGGTCTTGTCTTTCGAGAAAGGGATGCCCATTGTGTTCGATTCACCCCAATATCTTCCCCTCTGTGCGGTTAACTCTTCATCGCTCATGGCTTGATTGATGCGCGACGGAAAGCCATTCTGTTCGTAAGTATAAAATCCCAGCAAGCCAATTATGGCTATTGCCAAAACAAGCACGATCGCCTTGGCGTTTTCTCGAGGTCCGAAGCGGATCGGCTTTTCTAAAAATATGTAAGTGATCCAGGCAAATATGAAACTAGCGACGACAGCTGCAATGCGAGTGGCAGTTGATGGGGTACCGGATTCTATAATTTGTAGATATGAGAAGATTGGCCAATGCCAAAGGTAGAGTGGGTAACTGATCAGTCCAACGAAAACCATCAGGCGATTGGCGAGAATCGTTCGATTGATCCAAGTGTTCGGCCCAGCCAAGATCAGTAAGAATGCGCCGAAAACAGGTAATAATGCCCACCAGCCAGGAAACAATTTTTCTCTGTTCACAACGAAGATGGCGAATATGAATAGCGTCAATCCAAGGATCGATAGAAAATGATTCAGAACGGTGTCATGCCAATTGTCTCGCAGTGAGTTACGGAAAATGAATGGGTGAAAAATTAATCGCTTCATCCAGTCTTGCAATAGATGGTGTTTGAATAGATGTATGTAAGCTAGAATAGACCCTGCTAGAAGTTCCCAGAATCGCGTCTGAGGCACAAAGAATGTTTTTGCAATGTCCGAGTGGATATCGGCAATATTGAGATAGAAAGATGTCGCCAATAAAATGGTAACGACAGGGAAAATATTGAGCTTGGATCGCCAGATGATCCAGATCAGCAACGGATAAATAAGATAGAATTGCTCTTCGATAGCCAAGGACCATAAATGCATCAAAGGCTTCAGTTCTGACGCAGTATCGAAATATCCAGCTTCCTGCCAAAGCGCAAAATTCTGAACAAAACCGGCTCCTGCAGCGATATGTTTACCCAGCTGTTTAAATTCCTCAGGCAAGAGTGCAAACCATCCGAAAAGATACGCGACCAGTAAAACGACAGCCAAGGCGGGAAAAATCCGCTTGATGCGGTGGATGTAGAATCCTACGTAACTGAAGTTGCCATGATGCATGCTTCTGAAAATGATGCTTGAGATCAGGAAGCCAGAAATAACGAAGAAAATATCGACCCCAACGAATCCACCTTGGATGGTTTTTGGGAATGCATGGAAAATCACGACGGAAAGGATTGCAATCGCACGAAGGCCGTCGATATCCGGCCGATAAACTGGCCGAACGTTGTATTCCCGTGAATCGTCATCGTTTGTCATATTTTTGAGGGGTATTGAGGCATGGTTCCGGATGCTGGATGGTTGATGTGCGCTTTTCAATCCGTTGCGCAGCGGCGATGGAGAGACAAGCCGCAGTTTCGGCGATTACCGTATCTTTGGCGCTCCGCTTCCAGATTGCGCGCCATCGGGCATTTGCGCCACCCTGCTGTAGCCGCGAGCGCAGATCGTAGTGGAGATGCTCCCCTGTCCTGTCACACGATCAGCCATAATAAAAGCAGTCGTAGACGGTGTTCCAGCGCGGAAGCGCGGGCTGTATGGCCGCTTGGTGGCCTGTCTGCAGGGCAACGAAGCGCTTCGGGGAGCGCCGCAACTTGTTGCCAAGTTTGACTGATGGCGATCACTTCGCATTTTTTATGGCACGTTCGGATAAGACGTCAAGCATTTGCTGAAAGCGCAGAATATCCAAACAAGCTCATGATATTTAAGATCATATTTTGCGCTGGCATCGCATGGAACCAAAAACGTTCTTGACCCGGAAAAACCTGCGGGAAACCTGTTAATCTGTAACAAAAATGCCAGGGGAGAAGGTTATGCCAGTCCGACATGTCCTTGTGGTGGACGATTCCAAGTCCGCCCGCTTGATGCTGCGCAAGATGTTGCAGGGGTTCAATGTGACCGTCGATGCAGCGGAAACGGCCGAAGAGGCATTGAATTATCTGCGTAGCCAGCAGCCGGACGCCATTTTCCTGGATCACACCATGCCGGGCATGGATGGCTTGGCCGCCTTGCGGCAGATCAGGGGCAACCCGCTCACTGCAGCCATTCCCGTTGCGATGTATACCTCCAAGGACGATGCCGACTATCTGGAGCAGGCGATCAAGACCGGCGCCATCGGTGTGCTGAGCAAGCCGGCGACCCCGGAACTGCTGGATGCGCTCCTGAAACAGATGGATGCGGCCACCCATGCGACACAACCGGCTGCCGTCCCCGCTGCGCCAAGCAGCGAAGGGGTGTCGTCCGAGTGGGTCGAGAAACTGCTGCTCGAAAAGAGCGAACTGGTGTTCTACGACATGGTGGAATCCCAGGTGCTGCCGCTGATCAATAGCGTGATCGCCAAACTACGGCGGGAGCTGGAATTGAATCATGAAGAAGTCGCTACTCGAGTCGCGACGGACATTTGTGAAACGCGACTGGCGCAATGGCAGCCGCCGGCAGTGGAAGAAAGCGCCCCTGCTCAGCTGAGCGAAGAGGCCATTCGGGCGATACTGGTTGCCCAACTGGGAGAACGGCTGGAGACATTCGGTCGCGAGAGCCGGGCGGATATCGAAGGGATGGTGCAGGATGTGGCCGGTCGGGTCTGTCAGACGCAGCTGCACGAGTTGTCCGAGCACCTGGTCCGGCAGCTGAGCGCACGGTTCACCGAAGCGACCCAAAAGACCCTGATAGTGGCCCGCGAGGCCGCAATCGAGGCAGCTCGGGAGGAGATTTCGACGACGGTCGCCGAGGCGGTGACGACCGCGATCGCCGCCGCTCGGGCCGAGGAGAAAAGCGTGGCCGCTGCTGCTGCCCATGCGACCCATCAATTGTGGGCGGATATGCAACGCGATCTGCAGCGCCGCATGTATCTTACGGCAGGCGCGGCTGCTGTGGTCGGGATCGGAGCGGCCGTGCTGGTTTATGGCATCCGATGAACGATAGTGATGTTCGGCCGTTGTACGGCAACCGGAGCCAGGTCGGTCGCTCCGGGGTTTGGTCCTTATCCCCTTATTATTTTTGATGCCATCGTTTTCAATGAATAGCGGCGGGATGTTGCGTGGGGTGCGGGCGTCGAGCCCGAATGGGCAAGGGCTAAGAACAACAATGCGGGTAAACTGGGATGACAACGGATATTGCATATTTATCAATCGGTCTGGTCGCCGGGATATTGGCCGGCGCACTACTTGTCTATTTCATTTCCTACCGTTCTTTGCAGGGCGCCAACCGCCAACTCCAGGCTGATCTGAATGATGTCATGGCCAAGAGCAGCGGCTTGCAAGGCGCCATGCTCGAAGAGCAGACCAAATCCTATCAAACGCGCCGGACGTTATTATCTCAGCAGAAGCAATTGGAAACCGATCTGGCCGAAAGCCGGACACGCTATGCCGAACTGGAGCAGCAGCGCGCCGAGCTGGAAGAACACCAGAATACGCAACGGCAAACGCAACTCCGTGAGATGGGACGGATGAGCGAGCTGATTACCCAGCTGAAACAGGAACAGATGGCTTTGCAGGATCGTTTCGCACGGGAGAGCTCGAATTGGGACCAGGAGCGCAGTGGCCTGCTGATGCAATGCGCGCAAAACGACGAACAGATCCGGGTCTTGCAACGGGATAAGGGAGCACTGAGCAGCCAACTGGAGCAGGAGCACGAGGCTTGGGAAGGCGAGCGTCTGGCCTTGCAGATCCAATTGAATCGCATGGAGAGCAGTCCGGATGCGCCGTCGCTCGACAATACCCGTTTGGTCGAACAACTCAGGACCGAAGCCTCGGCGGAATTGAATCGGCGGCGCAATGCCTGGGAGGAAGAACGCCGAGTGTTGCAGGCCCAGCTGGAGCGGCTGCGGAACGAGTGCCAGACCCTGCGGGATAAGGGAGGGACCATTCCAGGAGCCTTGGAACAGGAAGTGCAGCGACTACGCCAGCAGCTGGAGCTGGCGCGCCAGGAAAAACGCGACTTGGAAACCAGCATGGCTGCGCGCGATCGTCAGTCCGAGCAGGAGCGCAGCGCGCTGGAAACCGAGATCGAACAGTTGATGGAACGCTTGTTGCGCCTGCAGCGCGATCGTAGTCGTGATTGATCACGCTGCGCCATGACTCGATCGGTTTCCGGTCACAGGATTCAATTTACAGATCAGGAACGTTGCCATGCATGTGCTCGTCGTCGGCGGAGCGGGCTATATCGGTTCGCACATGGTCAAGTGGTTGTGCCAGCGCGGATTCGAGGTGACCGTGCTGGACAATCTATCCAACGGTTACCGGGATGCGGTCAAGGGTGGCCGCTTCGTGCATGGCGATTTAGGCGAACGGGCAGCGCTGGATGAGGCGTTCGGCCGCGCGCCCATCGACGGCGTCATGCATTTCGCCTCCTATATCCAGGTCGGCGAATCGGTGCAGGAGCCGGCCAAGTACTACCTCAACAATGTCAGCAAGACCCAGCAGTTGCTGGACGCGATGCGAGCCTATCGGGTCAAGCACTTCATTTTTTCATCCACGGCGGCAATCTTTGGCGAACCGGAGCGGACGCCGATCGACGAGGGCCATCCCAAGCAGCCCATCAATCCCTACGGCCGTGGCAAGTGGATGGTCGAGCAGATGCTGCAGGACTACGACGCAGCCTATGGGCTGAAGTCGGTCTGTCTCCGCTATTTCAACGCTGCTGGCGCCGATCCCGATGGGGAACTGGGCGAACGGCACCAACCGGAAACCCACCTGATTCCGCTGGTGCTCCAGGCCGCTGCCGGTCGTCGCTCCCATATCACGGTGTTCGGCGATGACTACGAGACGCCGGATGGCACCTGCATCCGCGACTACATCCATGTTGATGACCTGTGTCAAGCCCATGGCCTGGCCTTGCAGCGGCTGTGGGCGGGTGGGGCCAGCGCGGTTTACAACCTGGGTAATGGCAATGGTTTCTCGGTGCGAGAGGTCATCGAGACCGCCGAAGCCGTGGTCGGCCACGCCATTCCGGTGCAGTATGGCGTACGGCGACCGGGCGATCCGGCCCGACTGGTGGCGGATTCACGCCGCGCGCGCACCGAGCTGGGCTGGGAGCCGCGCTACACCGATCTGGCCACGATCATCGCGCATGCCTGGCGATGGGAAACGCGCGCTGCCGCCGCCCGGCCAGCCGGTGAGAATGGCTAATCCGTCATCCGCTCCAGATTTTTCCGCATTTCCCCTTCCAGCCGGATCGCCTTTTCGAGCCGGGTATCCACGATCACGAAGGTGACGTCGGCGTCGGCGATCACGGTGGCGCTATCCTGAAGCAGGATGGCCTGGTGCATCACGCAGCGCCGTTCGCCGATCGACTTCATCGAGGTGACGATGCGCAGGATTTCGCCCATGTAGGCGGCGCGGCGGTAGTTGATGTTGATGTTGACCACGGCGAAGGCATAGCCTTGCTGCTCCAGGATGGCAAGGTTGTCGGTCTGTTCCAGAAAGCTCCAGCGGGCCTCCTCCAGAAACTCCAGATAGCGCGCGTTGTTGACGTGACGGAACAGGTCGAGGTGGTAGCCCCGGACTTTGATTTCGATGACATGGCTCATGGTGACGCTCCTTCAATAAAGATGGCGTGGCGTTAGTGTAGGGAACGACATCGCTTCACGCATGAGCGTTGCGGTTGTGGAGGGACGGTGGAGGACCAGAATCGGCGCTTGCCGGGATGCGACGGACTGTTCGGGGCGGACTGCGATCCTGCCACACTTGGCTTGGTTGCGTTGCCTAGCGACGAGATTCATCTGTGGCTGGTCGATCTGGATCAGCCGCCGCGCCCGTTGGCGGAGCTGGCGGCGACGTTGGCGGCGGACGAGTGGCAGCGGGCGGAACGATTCCGCTGTCCCGACCAGCGCCATCGCTTCATCGCCGGACGTGGTTTGTTGCGGACCCTGCTCGGCGCTTATCTGGGCTGTGCGGCGGCCACGCTGCGCCTCACGGTTGGCCCGCATGGCAAACCGGGCTTGGCGGATGCGGATGCGGATGCGGCGGCGGGTCTGCAGTTCAATCTGTCGCATAGCGCGCACCGGGCTTTGTACGCGGTCGCTTGGCGCGATGTAGGCGTGGATGTGGAATGCCTGGAGCGGCGGGTCAGCCATCTTGCCGTCCTGGAGCGCATCTGCACCCCGCGCGAGTGGGCCTTGTTCCAGGCTTGGCCGACGGAACGACTGCAACGGGCGTTCTTCGCCTGCTGGACTCGCAAGGAAGCCATCGCCAAGGCGCAGGGGGATGGTCTGGCCGGCGGGTTGCGCCAGCTGGAAGTCTGCTGGCCGGCAGACGGCGATCCGGAAGGGCGGATGACCCTGTCCGATACCGACGGGCGGATCTGGAGTGTGCTGAATTTGCCGCTGGGAGCCGGTTGGGGCGGCGCGCTGGCGGCAAGTGGCGCGGACTGGCGCTGGCGCGGTTGGGACTGGCGCTGACCGGCATCGCCGGGATGGGTTGTGATTTGGCCGCATCGAGCGGTCGCAGCGGAGTAGGATGGCAGGCGAGAGACCCTGGGGTTTCTCGGTGCATTCGAGCGGTGCGGGTGGCCGGGCGACATGGGGCGTCAGCCCGTGGCTGGCCGGTCATGGACCAACATCAGAACAATCTAACGCGAAGCGGTATAGCGCTATGGACCCTTCATTTTGGCATGAACGCTGGGAGCGGGCCGAAATCGGTTTTCACCAGCAGGATATCAACGTTCATCTGCAGCAGTTCTGGAGCAAACTGGAACTGCAAGCTGGCCAGCGGGTATTCGTGCCGCTGTGCGGCAAGAGTCTCGATCTCTTATGGCTGGCGGGGGAAGGCCATCCGGTCACCGGAATCGAAATCAGTCCGGTGGCGATCGCCGCCTTCTTCGCTGAGAGCGGTTTGCAGCCACAGCGCCGGCGGGAAGGGCCTTTCGAGGTGTGGGAGGTCGACGAACTGCGGATCTTGCAGGGCGACTTTTTCGAACTGGAGCCGCATCATCTGGCCGATTGCGCCGGCGTTTACGACCGGGCGTCGCTGATCGCGCTGCCGCCGCCGATGCGCGCGCGTTATGCCCGCCATCTGGATGCCATCCTGCCGCTGGGGATGCGGATCCTGCTGGTCACCCTGGAATACGACCAGAGCGTGCTGGCTGGCCCGCCGTTTTCGGTCGGCGAGGCCGAGGTACAGGCGCTGTACGGCTCGACCCATGAGGTGGAATTGCTGTACATCCGCGATGCCCTGTCCGAGGAATCGCGCTGGCGGGATCGCGGCCTGACCTGGCTGCAGGAAAAGGTCTACCGGCTGGCCCATCGGTCAACCTGATAGAGCGGGCTCAGCCAATCAGCAAGCGGCCAGCCATCAGCAGGACCACGATCAGGAACACCGGGCGGATGAACGGCGCGCCGAAGCGAATGGCGCTGTGCGCGCCGACGAAAGCGCCAAGCATCAGGGTGACGCCCATGGTCAGGCCGATGGCGTAGTCGATGTTGCCCAGCGCCATGAAGGTCAGCAGCGCCGTCAGATTGCTGATGAAATTCATGAAGCGGGCCACCCCAGCGGCGGCGACCAGATCCAGCCGAAACAGCTTCATCGCCGCGCTCATCCAGAAAGCGCCGGTGCCGGGACCGATGAAGCCGTCGTAAAACCCGATCAGCCCACCGGTCGTCAGTTGGACGCCGCGCTGGGTTGCGGGCAATGCGGTTGCGGGCGATGCCGGTGGCGGAGCAGCGGATGCGGTATTGCGCCGAGGCCAGATCAGATAGGCCGCCGCCGCCAGAATCGCCAGCGGCAGCAGCTTCTTCAAGACCCCGGCGCTGACCAGATAGATCGACACCGCGCCGATCAAGGCCCCGACCAGGGTGCCGAAGCTCATGGCCCACCACAAGGCCGGCTGGAACAGGCCCTTGCGGATGAAGGTCACGGAAGCGCTGAAGGTGCCGAAGGTGCCGACCAGCTTGTTGGTGCCGACCACCAGGTGCGGCGGCATACCGATGCTCAGCAGGGCTGGCATGACCAGCATCCCGCCGCCGCCGGCGACGGCGTCGATGAAGCCGGCCAGCAGAGCGACGACGCCCAGCAACAGCAGGGTGGGGAGGTCGAAGGCGAGGAGTTCCTGCATCGCGCGATCAGGCCAGCAGCCGGGTCAGGATGTCCTGATAAATGTGGCTTAGCCGTTCCAGATCGGCGACGGCGATCCGCTCGTCGATCTTATGGATGGTGGCGTTGGATGGCCCGAGTTCGATGACTTGTGCGCCGGTGGGGGCGATGAACCGGCCATCGGAGGTGCCGCCGCTGGTCGACAGTTCCGGCGTCAGCCCGGTTGCCGCCTGGACAGCCGCGGTGGCGGCAGCGACCAGTTCACCGGGTGCGGTGAAGAACGGCGGCCCTGACAGATTCCATTCCAGCGCATATTGGAACACCTGACCGGTTTTGATCTCCTCGTTGAGCAGGCCGGTTTCGACGATCAGGCGGGTGCGCTCCTGAATCTGGTCCACGGTCAGCGCGGGCGAGAAGCGAAAGTTGAACCACAGCTCCAAGTCGCCGGGAATGACGTTGACCGCACCGGTACCGGAACGCACATTGGAAACCTGGAACGAGGTCGGCGGGAAAAAGTCGTCGCCCTGATCCCAAACCTCATCGGTCAGCGCGGTCAGGATCGGGCCGAGGGCATGGATGGGATTTTGGGCCAGATGTGGATAAGCCACATGGCCTTGCGTGCCCCGCAGGCGTAGTTGCCCATTCAGGGAACCGCGCCGACCGGTCTTGAGGGTGTCGCCGAGCTGGCTGGAGCTGGTTGGTTCGCCGACCAGACACCAGCGGATTTTCTCTCCACGCGCTTCCAGCAGATCCACTACCTTGACCGTGCCGTCGACCGCCGGGCCTTCCTCGTCGCTGGTCAGCAGCAAGGCGATGGAGCCGCGCGGTTGCGGGCAGGCGGCGAGAAAGCGTTCGCAGGCGGTGATCATCGCCGCCAGGCTGCTTTTCATGTCGGCTGCACCGCGCCCGTACAGCCAACCGTCACGGATTTCTGCGGCGAACGGCGGCGATTGCCATTGCTCGGGCGGGCCGGGCGGCACCACGTCGGTATGGCCGGCAAAAGCGAATAGCGGCTCGCGCTCGCCGAAGCGCGCCCAGCAGTTGTCCACGTCGCCGAACCGCAAGCGTTCGATCCGAAAGCCGAGCGCCGCCAGCCGGGCGCTCAAGAGATCTTGGCAGCCAGCATCCAGCGGGGTGACCGATGGTCGGCGGATCAGGTCGATGGCAAGGTCCAAAGTGCTAGGCATGGGGGCGAAATCTCGCGGTTGCAGCCCATCCAGGGCGGTGGAGGTGTCGTCGAAAACGCGCCATTCTACGGCGGATCGGTTTCATCCGCTTCTCGTTGGGTGCGGAGCCAGACCCGCAGTGCGCGTAAGGCATCGGCATCGGCGGCGTCCGGCAGCAAGGTCAGGGCGCGGCGCTGGCCATTATCCAGACGGAAGTTCACGATCACCAGCTGCGGATGGGCGTAGCCGCCGTCGAAGCGGGCGCGATGTTGGGTTCCGTCGCCGGTTTCCAGCCGCCAGCGCCCGTCCAGCAATTCGATCCGACGGATGAAGCCGCGCCCATGGCGGTTGCCGTAGCGGGTGACGAAGTGGCGTAGCGACAAGATGGTTCCAACGATGAAACCGGCTTTGGCCCACAGCGGCAGACTGGCGATGACGACGGCTACGGCGGCCAGCCCATGGGCAGCGCCGCCGATGACCAGCAGATGTCGAGAGGGACGCAGTTCGAGGTGGAGAGAGCGGTGATCGCGCATTGCAAGCTACAGTACCATCAAGATTCCGAACCGCTGACCGCGCTGCCACGACGCTGGGTTGCCCCGCACGCGCTGCGCAACCTATACTTGTTCAAGTATTTGAACAGGTATGAGCTGTGATGAAAGTCGTGACGTATTCCCATGCGCGCAACGCCCTCAAGTCGGTATTGGATGAGGTGTTGCAAGATGCCGATGTGACCATCATCAGTCGCCGTGACGCCGAGGGCGATGCGGTGGTGATGTCACTCGCTTACTACAACAGCCTGATGGAAACCCTGCATCTGCTGTCGACACCGGCCAACGCCGAGGCACTGGCACGGGCTATCCAGCAGGACCGGGATGGGCAATCCCAAGCGCGGGCTTTGCTGGCTGATCACTGATCGTGCGTGGCATTCGCTTTGTTCCAGACGCTTGGGAGGCTTATCTGTACTGGCATGAGCAGGACAGGAAAACGCTGAAACGCATCAACACCCTGATTACCACCGCAGCACGCGATCCGTTCGCCGGCATCGGCAAGCCCGAACCGTTGCGCGGTAATCTGTCCGGCTATTGGTCGCGGCGCATCGACGACACCCACCGCCTGGTCTATCGGGCAACCGATGACGAACTAGTCATCATCGCCTGCCGCTTTCACTACGACAGCTGAGCGATGGGCTATCCGGCCAAAGGATACGAGGAGACGCCGGGTTCGTTCAGCAACATCCGCATGACGTTGACCACCCGCAGGGTCGCGGCCTCGGTCGGCGCATCCCGCCCGACCATATAGCTCATCAGCTGCGGATCCTGCAATTCCAGCAAAGCGGCGAAGGCGTGCTGTTCCTCGGCCGATGCGGTCGGGTAATGGCGCTCCAGATAGCCCAAGGTCAGCAGGTCCAGCTCTTTCATGCCACGCCGGCAGCGCCAGCGCAACTTGCCGATCAATTCATCCACGTTCCGGTCCTCCGCAAAAAAACGCCCCTCATCCAACTGTTCCCCGTGCTCGCTGGGCAGCGGGCACGGGTGCAGGGAGAGAGGGGCAGGTGAGAGTCGAAAACAGCGCTTACCGCCGTTCCACCATCATCTTCTTGATTTCCGCGATGGCTTTCGCGGGGTTCAAGCTCTTCGGGCAGGTTTTGGTGCAGTTCATGATGGTGTGGCAGCGATACAGCCGGAACGGGTCTTCCAGGTTGTCCAAGCGCTCGCCGGTGAACTCATCGCGGCTGTCCACGATCCAGCGATAGGCTTGCAACAGGATGGAGGGACCCAGATAGCGTTCGCTGTTCCACCAGTAGCTCGGGCAGCTGGTCGAGCAGCAGGCGCACAGGATGCACTCGTACAGACCGTCCAGCTTGGCGCGGTCTTCCTTGGATTGCAGGCGTTCCCGTTCCGGCGGTGGCGAGACCGACTGCAGCCAGGGCTTGATCGAAGCGTACTGGGCATAGAAGTGGGTCAGATCCGGTACCAGATCCTTGACCACCGACATGTGCGGCAGCGGGTAGATCTTGACGTCGCCGGAAATGTCGTCGATGGCCTTGGTGCAGGCCAGGGTGTTGGTGCCGTCGATGTTCATCGCGCAGGAACCGCACACCCCCTCGCGGCAGGAGCGCCGGAAGGTCAAGGTGGGGTCGATCTCGTTCTTGATCTTCAGCAGGGCGTCCAGCACCATCGGGCCGCAGGCGGCCAGATCGACTTCGTAGGTGTCCAGGCGCGGATTTTCGCCACTGTCCGGATCCCAACGGTAGATCTTGAAGTGCTTGATTTTTTTGGCGCCTGCAGCGGCATAGTAAGTCTTGCCTTTGCCGATGACGGAATTGGCCGGCAGCTTGAATTGAGCCATAGCAGCGTCCCCTTAGTACGTGCGCTTCTTGGGTGGAATGTATTCCACCTCATTGGTCAGGGTATAGGTGTGGACCGGACGGTAGTCGATGGTGACTTCGCCCTTGGGACCCAGCCACGCCAGGGTGTGCTTCATCCAGTTGGCGTCGTCGCGATCCGGATAGTCCTCGCGGGCGTGAGCGCCGCGGCTCTCGGGCCGGTTGATCGCCGACTTGATGGAGACCATCGCGCAGCCCAGCAGATTGTCCAGTTCCAGCGTCTCGACCAGATCGGAATTCCACACCATGCCCCGGTCGCTGACCCCGATCTGCTCGAAGCCGGCGTAGACCTCTTCCAGCAGCGCAATGCCTTCGGCCATCGACTCGCCGGTGCGGAACACCGCGGCGTGATTCTGCATGGTCCGCTGCATCCGCATGCGCAGGCTGGCAGTGGGGTTCTCGCCCTTGGCGTAGCGCAGCCGATCGAAGCGGGCCACGATCTTGTCGATCGCCGCTTGCGGTAGCGCGGGGTGCTGAGTGTTGGGCTTGATCAGCTCGGCGCAGCGGATAGAGGCGGCGCGACCGAACACCACGATGTCGAGCAGCGAGTTGGAACCCAGGCGGTTGGCGCCGTGCACCGACACGCAGGCGGCTTCGCCGATGGCCATCAGGCCCGGAATCACCGCATCGGGATTGCCGTCCTTGAGGATGACGACTTCGCCATGATAGTTGGTCGGGATGCCGCCCATGTTGTAGTGCACGGTCGGCAATACCGGGGCCGGTTCCTTGGTCACGTCCACGCCAGCGAAGATGCAGGCGGTCTCGGCGATGCCCGGCAAGCGCTCATTGATGACGCCAGCGCCCAGATGCTCCAGATGCAGATGGATGTGATCCTTGTGTTCGCCGACGCCGCGCCCTTCGCGGATTTCGATCGTCATCGAACGGCTGACCACGTCGCGGGAGGCCAGGTCCTTGGCGTTCGGTGCATAGCGCTCCATGAAACGCTCGCCCAAGGAATTGGTCAGGTAACCGCCTTCACCGCGGCAGCCTTCGGTCATCAGACAGCCGGAGCCGTAGATGCCGGTGGGGTGGAACTGGGTGAATTCCATGTCCTGCAGGGGCAGGCCGGCCCGCAGCACCATGCCGTTGCCGTCGCCGGTGCAGGTATGGGCCGAGGTGGCCGAGAAGTAGGAGCGGCCGTAGCCGCCGGTGGCCAGCACGGTTTGATGGGCCTTGAACACGTGCAGGCTGCCATCGGCCAGATCCCAGGCCACCACGCCCCGGCAAGCGCCGTTGTCGTCCATGATCAGGTCGAGCGCGAAGTATTCGATGAAGAATTCGGCCTCGTGCTTGAGGGCCTGCTGATACAGGGTATGCAGGATGGCGTGGCCGGTGCGGTCGGCGGCGGCGCAGGTGCGCTGGGCGATGCCCTCGCCGTAGTTGGTGGTCATGCCGCCGAACGGCCGCTGGTAAATCTTGCCTTCCTCGGTGCGGGAGAACGGCACGCCGTAATGTTCGAGTTCGATGACCGCTGGCACCGCCTCGCGGCACATGTATTCGATGGCGTCTTGGTCGCCCAGCCAGTCGGAGCCCTTGACGGTGTCGTACATGTGCCATTGCCACATGTCCTGGCCCATGTTGCCGAGCGACGCCGACATACCGCCCTGCGCGGCCACGGTATGGCTGCGAGTGGGGAAGACCTTGGTCAGGCAGGCCGTTTTCAGACCCTTCTGGGCCATGCCGAAGGTGGCGCGCAAGCCCGCGCCGCCGGCGCCGACCACGACCACATCATAATTGTGATGAATCAGTTTGTATTCGTTGGACATGAAACCTCAGCCTCCGGTGGTGGGCGTCAGGCCAGTGCGATCTTGAGCACGGCGACGATGGAGATGGCGCCCAGCAAAAACAACACCACCTGCGTGACCAGCAGTGCGGCGTATTTGGCCCATTCCGGCCGTACGTAGTCTTCGTAGATGACCTGCATGCCCAGGCTGGCGTGATAGAACACGGCGGCCAGCAAGGCCACCATCAAACCAGCCCGGATCGGGTTGCCCAACCAGTTCTTGAACGTTTCGTAGTCAGCGTGGGAAACCGATAGCATGGAAATGATGAACCACAACACCAGCGGCACCAGGACGATGGACGTCACGCGCTGCAACCACCAGTGATGGGTCCCGTCTTTGGCAGTGCCCAGACCACGGACATGGGCGAGCGGGGTACGGATACTCATGACGTTTCTCCTTAGGGCGCGGCGATCAGCCAGCACAGGATGGTCAGAATGATGGACGACCACACCACAGCCCACCCGGATTTGGCGGCATTTTCCAGTTCGAAGCCGTAACCGGCGTCCCAGAACAGGTGGCGGATGCCATTGGCCATGTGGTAAAGCAGCGACCAGGTCCACAGGAACAGCAGCAGTTGCCCCAGCATCGAACCCAGCACATGCTGGGCCTGTTCATAGAACCCGGCGCCGCGCGCCGCGGATACCAGCCAGTACACCAGCGGAATCGTGCCGATCACCAGCCCGGCGCCGGTGGCGCGGTGGGTGATGGATAGGATCGAGGTCATCTGGGGTTTGTAATAGGGGCCGATCATGAACGGCGATAGTGGCCGTTTGTTGGCTGCTGACATAGGTTTCTCCTCGTTATACAGTCATTACACAGTAGTCGTTACACAAGGGCGAATACTTGGGACTGCTCTTTAAGGTGATGAATGGTGAAACGCAAAAACGACCGCCTGCGAGACGGATGGCCGAAGCCTGGGGGTGAAGATCAAACTGACGGCCGATCAGAAGTCGATGCAACGTCCGGCCTTTTCCCAATCGCCATAGCGGGTTGGTTCAAGGCCTTTGGGCCCACCGTATTCCTTGGGTTTCTTGGGGGGATCTGCTGCGGGTGATAGGTCGGAGGGTGCAACGGGCAGTGGCGGCTGCGGCTGGTCATTTTTATTCATCGAGTGCTTCTCTGTTTTGGATGCGGGATGATGGCAGGGTGGTCGATCATCCCGGTCCCGCTGGTTAAGGGGACGCCCGGGGCTTGGCGGACAATTTGCCTTTGCAGCGGCGCGTCTCCCCGGTTTTTTATTACGCGATAATTATGCCGCTCATGCCCTTTGAACGCAATGAACCCAGACAGCGCCAAAGGTTATCGCGTACGGCGGGACATGTGGGGACAGTGGTTAAAAAAATCATGGGATTCAATCTGATGAATGAAGAATGGCTCGACTTTCTCAAACAGGCCGGCGCAGTGTCGGCGCAGGGACAGCCGCTGCATTTCGGTCAGCCGGATGCGGCGTTGCGGGCGGCCCTGGATGGGACGATCTGTTGCGATTTGTCTGATTGGGGTTTGATCGCGGCCCAGGGTGCGGACGCCGAATCGTTTTTGCAGGGGCAACTGACCTGCGATGTCCGTCAGGTCACGACGGAACGCAGCGGACTGGGTGCCTACTGCTCGCCCAAGGGGCGGGTGTTGGCGCTCTTTCGACTCTGGCGCAGCGGCGACGCCATTTATCTCGCGCTGCCGCGTGCACTGGTCGAAGCGACCCTGGTGCGGTTGCGCAAATACGTGTTGCGGGCCAAGCTGACGCTGATCGACGCCAGCGAGCAGCAGGCGCGGATCGGACTGGCGGGACCGCGGGCGGTCGAGTCGTTGACCGCGGCGTTGGGTGCGCTGCCCGAGGCGGGGAACGGCGTGATGATGGCGACGGTGGCGGGACAGGCCATTACCGTCATCCGCTTGCCCGGCCCGCTGCCGCGCTTCGAGTTGCATGGCCCGGCCGCAGCGCTGGCGACAGTGTGGACGGCGGTGACGCCCGATGTCGCCTTGGCCGGCAGCGAGCCGTGGCGGTTGCTGGATATCCTGGCTGGAACGCCGACGATCTATCCGGCCACCGTGGATGCCTTCGTGCCGCAGATGCTCAATCTGGAGCCGCTGGAGGCCATTAGCTTCAAGAAAGGCTGTTATACCGGCCAGGAAGTGGTGGCGCGCACCCACTATCTGGGTAAGTTGAAACGGCGGATGTATCTGGCGCGGATCGAAAGCCCGGAGCCGCCGCAGCCGGGCGATACGCTGTTTTCGCCGCAGGCCGATGCCAGCCAGAGCGCCGGGCGGTTGGTCGACGCCTGTCGTCATCCCGACGGCGGCTACGCGGTACTAATGGTGGCCTTGATCGACTGCGCCGAGCAAGGGGTACTCCAGCTCGGCGATGGGCAGGGGCCGACTCTGCGGCTGGAGCCGCTGCCGTATGGCTTCGAATCGGTTGCTTAAAAGAAAATCAGGAAAGCAACAGTAAAGTCTCCCGGCTTGGCCGGAGGACGAGGTTGACAGCGGTGACCCCATGATTGAACCAACGCGCGATGAACTACTGGAGGAAGTCACCCGCAATCTGGCGTCGCCGCTCAATCCATTACGGTTCACCCCCACACTCGAGGAGTACTACCGGACCACCAGCGATCGTCAACACCGGCGATCGTTGATCTTCGCGACCATCATCGGGCTCGGGATTCTCTGCCTTTTCGTGATCGTCCGACTGTCGCTGAACACGCTCGCTCCTCACATCGAACGGAGCTGGGAAGCGCTGATGGCGGTCATCGCAATCGTCTGCATGATCGCTCTGGTCGGCGTCGTTTTTGCGCGCGATCATCGGATGGTCGATCGCCTGATCGTGATCGTGCTCATGGTCATCGCGATCCTGGTCGTCGAGGGATTTCGCCTCGAGACTGGCGATACGGTGACGATCGGAATCTACTGTTCGGTGATGATGCCGTTGGCGGTGAGCAGCCTAGCTGCCCTGCGGTTCTGGTTAGCGGTCGGTGTTATCGCCTTCTCGGTCGTCGTTCACGCGATCGGTGTGGTGACGATGTCGGTGTTCAATCCTCCGATCCATCTGCCATCGATCCTGCTGATGGTCGCCATCGGTGCGATAGGGCTGTGGGGCGGCTATCGCGAGGATCGCGACAAGCGCCGGCTCTTCCTCTACCTCACCCGGGAGAGGCTGACGGCCGGGATCGCCCAGGAACGCAATGCTGAACTCCGGACGATCGCCAGTCGAGATCCGTTGACCGGAGTGGCCAATCGGCGCGGTTTCGAGGAATGCCTGGCAAGCCTCTCGGAGAACCGGCAGCGGACCATCGCGCTGGCGATGGTGGACATCGACCATTTCAAGGCGTTCAACGACCGTTGGGGACATCCGGAGGGCGATCAGTGCCTGATCTCGGTGGCGCTGGCGCTCGCTGGCGAACTACACGGCGTCGATGATTTTCTGGCCCGGTTCGGCGGCGAAGAGTTCGTTATCCTGATCGTCGATGACGAGCTGGTCGATCTGTCGAGCGTCCTCGACCGGTTGCTGCGGGCTGTCGAAGCTTTGGCGATCCCGAGCGGACTGGCAGCGGCGGACGCCTCCCCGGTCGTGACGATCTCCATCGGCTGTGCGGTGATCGAGCCGGACGATCCCCTTTCCTTCAGTGCTCATCTGAAGCGGGCCGATCGGGCGCTCTACCAGGCCAAGACCGGCGGCCGCAATCGTTGGGTGATAGCCGGGCGTTGCTCGGCCAACTGCCGCCAGGGGTGATGGAACAGGCCGAGCGCCAATCCGATTTTAGCCGGACCGTTCTGTAGGACGAAAACCTGGCCGGCAGCCTGTTTCAGGCAATCCCCGTAAGGCTGTTTAGTCGTCTTCGGCCAGCCAGCCGCCGAGATCCTTCCAGCGGTTGACGATCTGGCAGAACAGTTCGGCGGTGCGCTCCGCGTCGTAGATGGCCGAATGCGCCTCGCGTTCGTTCCAGGGGATGTCCGCCGCGCCCAGTGCTCGCGCCAGCACGGTCTGGCCATAGGCCAGACCGGCGAGGGTCACCGTGTCGAAGCTGCTGAAGGGATGGAAGGGACTGCGTTTGATCCTGGTGCGGGCCACCGCCGCGTTCAGGAAGGCTTGATCGAAGAAGGCGTTGTGTCCGACCAGGATGGCGCGAGTGCAACCGGTTTCCCGCATTTCCCGCCGCACCTCGCGGAAGATGGCCTCCAGCGCCTCGCGTTCCGGGATCGCATAGCGGAAGGGATGGTCGGGATCGATCTGGTTGATCGCCATCGAGGCCGGGTCGAGACGGGAGCCGGGGAAGGGTTGGATGTGGTGAGCCAAGGTGCCAGCCGGGTGCAGATAACCCTGCCAGTCCATGCGGACGATGACTGCGGCGATTTCCAGCAAGGCGTCGGTCTGGGCGTTGAGGCCACCGGTTTCGACATCGATGATGACGGGGAGAAATTTCCGGAAGCGGCTGGCGATCAGGGAATTCGGAGCGGGCTCGTTCATGAGTCCAGCATAGCGGATCGCCAACGGGAACGCATCTTCGCCGTGCCGGTTCAGCCGGGGGTGTTGTGCGCGACCCAGCGCGCCCCGGCAGTGGTGTCCTCGCGCTTCCAGAACGGCGCTTTCGACTTCAATTCCTCCATGATGAAGCGGCAGGCGGCGAAGGCTTCCGCCCGGTGGGCCGACCAGACTGCGACCAGCACGATGGGATCGTTCGGCTGCAACGCCCCGACCCGGTGCAGCACCAGGGCGTCGAGCAGCCTCCATTCCTGCAGCGCCGAGGCTACGATGCGTTCGAGGTGGCGCTCGGTCATGCCGGGGTAATGCTCCAGTGTCATTCCCTGGACCGCAGCGTCATCGTTGAAGTCCCGCATGGTCCCGACGAAGGTCGCCGTCGCGCCGTAGCGGCCACGCATGTCGGTCGCCTGGGCTTGATAGCGCGCTAGTTCCTGCCAGGGTTCGAAGGCCAGCGGCCGCAGTTCGATTTTCATGCGCTAGCCTCCGGTTACCGGCGGAAAGAACGCCACCTCGTCGCCGTCGCGCACCGCTTGTTCCAGTCCGACATATTCCAGATTGACCGCGGTCAGGGTGTTGCGCGGCAAAGGGGTGTCGGGCCACAAGCGCTGCCATACCGCAGCGACCGACAGCTCGCCGGAGGCATCCAGCTGATCTTCGGCGCGGCCCAGGCGGTCGCGCAGGCTGGCGAAATATTTGATCTGAATCGTCATGAGCAGTCCTCCAAAGCGATCATTTGACCCGCCGCAGGCTCAACAACAGCGCCAGCGCGCCGAGCAGGGCCATCATCCCATATTCGAAGCCATGCGCACCCATGCCGCCGCCCTTGAGAAACATGTCGCGGATCACCACCAGGTAATAACGCAGCGGATTCAGCCAGGTCAACCATTGCACGCCTTCCGGCATGTTCTGAATGGGAAAGGCGAATCCCGACAGCATCACCATCGGCATGATCACGAAGAACGCCAGCAGCATGGCTTGTTGCTGGGTTTCCGCGTAGCTGGAGATCAGTAGGCCGATGCCGAGCGAACTCATCAGAAACAGCAGGCTGCCGGCCAATAGCCCGATCCCGCTGCCGCGAAATGGCACCTCGAACCAGGCTACGGCGATGATGCTGATCAGGATCACGTCGAACAGCCCCACGCTGGCTACGGCGATCATCTTGGCGACCAGGAATTCCAGCCGAGCGACCGGGGTGACCAGCAGACGTTCCAGGGTGCCCAGTTCCCGCTCGCGCACCACGGTCATCGCGATCAGGATCACCGTGGTGATCAGCACGATGGTGGCGATGATGCCCGGCACGAAATACGAGCGGTCGTCCAGATTTTGGTTGAACCAGGCCCGTTCTTCGATTTCGACCGGCGGATCGATGCCGGCGCTCAGGCGGGCGCTTTGCTGCAGGGTCTGGCTCAATTGCCCGGTGATCATCTGCGCGCTGTTGGAATCCGAGCCGTCGGAGACGATCTGGGCGGTCTGGGTCGCTTCGAAATTCGGGGCGAAACGCAGGATGGCGCGGATCTCGCCGCGATCCAGCGCGGCGGCGGCGGTCGCCATGTCCGGCAGGTAGTGCAGGGTAAAACTGCCGGTGGCGGTCACCGCCGCCCGCAGCGCGCGGGTGGTTGGCGTATTGGCCTGATCTACGACGGCGATTTCGGCGTGACGGACATCGAAGCTGGCGGCATAGCCGAACACCATCAGCTGGAACAGCGGCGGAATGATCATGAAAAACCGCATGCGCGGGTCGCGCAGCAGTTGGCGGAATTCCTTGGCTAGCAGGACGCGTAGGCGAATCAGGCTGGCCCGCGCCGGGTTCACGGCAGCAGCCCCAGTTTTTTGGATTTGGCCAGGGTCAGTTGCAGGAAGACCAGGGCGATCAGCAGCAGGGCGAGGGCCTGGGTCCACAACAGCAACGGCGTGATGCCTTTGAGAAAGATGGCGCGCGACAGGGTGATGTAGTAGCGAGCCGGGACGATCAGGGTGAGATACTGCAGGACCGTCGGCATGTTCTCGATGGCGAAGATGAAGCCTGATAGCAGAAAGGCCGGCAGGAAGGTGCTGACCATCGCCATTTGACTGGCCAGCAGCTGATTGCCGGCATTGATCGAGATCAGCGCCCCTTGCAGCATGACCACTAGCAGAAACAGCATCGACAGCAACAGCAGCACCGGCAGAGAACCGCGCAAGGGCACGCCGAACACCCAGACCGCGACCGCGATCGCGATCGCCAGATCGAGCAGGCCGACCAGCAGATAGGGCAGCAGCTTGCCCAGTAGGAACTCGCGGCGAGTCAGCGGCGTGGTGCGCAGCATGACCAGATTGCCCTGTTCCATCTCGCGGGCGATGGTCAGCGAGGTCATCATCGCCCCCACCACTGCCATCACCATGGCGATGACGCCGGGGATGATGGCCAGTTGGCTTTCCTTGGTTTCGTTGAACCAGGTGCGGTCTTCGATGCGGATGGGGGGCTGGCCGCCCTGGCGCAGCAGGTCGTCGTTCACCAGCACCAGGGCGTAGTTGCGCAGCAGACGGGCGGTATTGGCGTCCACCCCGTCGAGCAGCCATTGAATTCGGGCCTCGCCGCGGGCTAACTGTCGGGCGTAATCGGGGGGAAAGATCAATGCTGCCCAGATTTCGCCGCGCTGCAGGGCGGTGGCGACCTCGCGCCGGTCGTTGCTGCGCAGCACCACACGAAAGGCTCGACTGGCGTCGAATTGGGCGATCAAGTCCTCGGTGGCGGCGTCGCGCGATTCCTGCACGATGGCGATGGGCGCTTCGTACAGATCCAGCCGAATGGCGTAGCCGAATAGGAATAGCAACATGCTCGGCATCAGCAGGATCAGCGCCAGACTGCGCGGATCGCGCAGCAGGTGCCAGACTTCCTTACGAGCGATGGCGCGGACATGTTGCATATTCACGAGTCGTTGTCCTCCAGCACCGCGACGAAGACATCCTCCAATTCCGGCGTGGCGGGCTGCAAGGCCGTGACTGTCCATTGCCGTTCCGCGGCGGCGGCATCCACCCGTGCCCGCAACGTCGCTGGGTCGGCGTCGGCGTGCAGACGAATGCGCAACTGGCCGGCGTGAGGAATGACCTCGCGCACTTCCGGCCAGTCTTGCGCCAGTCGCTCGAAGCTCACCGCATCGGGGCTGTTCAGTTCCAGAATGGGGGTCGGTAGCGGCCGGCGCAGCAAATCGTCCGGTGTGCCGGCGGCGACGATGCGGCCAGCTTGCATCAAGGCCAGGCGGTCGCAAAACAACGCTTCGTCCATGTAATGGGTGGTCACCAGAATGCCGATGCCGCTGTCGGCCACGTCATAGATCAGTTCCCAGAACCGCTGGCGGGCCATGGGATCGACGCCCGAGGTGGGTTCGTCCAGGAACAACACGCGCGGCTGATGTAGCAGGGCCGCTGCCAGACCCAGCCGCTGCTTGTAGCCCAGCGGCAGCGCGCCAGCCATGACCGCGCGGTGATCGCTCAGGTTCAGCAATTGCAGTGTCGCTTCCAGCCGTTCCTGACGATGCGCGCCGGTCAGGCCGTACAGGCCGCCCTGCAGGCTGAGGTTTTCTTCCACGGTCAAATCGCCATAGAGCGAAAACCGTTGCGCCACGTAACCGATCTGACTGCGGGCGCGGCGGGCGTGCCGCACCATGTCGATGTCCGCCACCCGGATTCGCCCGGCGCTCGGCGGCAACATCCCGCACAGCATGCGGATCGCGGTGGTCTTGCCCGCGCCGTTGGCCCCCAGCAGGCCGAACACTTCGCCGGCCTGGACAGTGACATGGATGTGATCGACCGCTACGAAAGCGCCGAAGCGGCGGGTTAGATCCTCGGCCAGGATGAGCGGGGTGGTATCCGGCATGGCAGTGGCAGGGCAGGACGAAGCGGGGATGGAAACGGAACCGTTCAACGGGCGGGCGCGGCCGTCCGATGGGCCCCGTGGGTCTCGGCCAGCGCCAATTCCCGCAATGCCGCGTCCTGCAGGTTCGCTTGCAAGGGCTGTAGGTTCAGGTCGGGGTCGAGTGCGCGCAGGCGGGCCTGAAAGTCGGGCAGCGGGTAGTCGCGGTCGAGCCACACCCGCAGTTGCTGGCCGACCGGAAAGGCCAGCTGCACCATCGGCCAGGTCAACAGCGCGGCGCGGCGAGTGCGCACACTCGGGCCGGCTACGCCCACCAGCTGGGCCTGGTCGGTACGGGTCAACTCCAGTGGCGTGCCCTGCCGTTCCAGTCGCCCGCCGTTCAATAGGCCCACCCGGTCGCAGCGTTCCGCTTCGTCCATGTTGGCCGTGGCGTACAGGATCGCCACCCCTTCGGCCCGTACCCCGTTCAGCAAGCGCCAGAACGCCCGCCGCGATACCGGATCGACCCCGGTAGTGGGTTCGTCCAGGAACATGGCTTTGGGTTGGCTGACCAGGGCGCAGGCCAGTGCCAGCTTCTGCATCATCCCGCCCGACAAATTGGCGGCGCGGCGTCCTTCGAACCCGGCCAGACCGGTGCGTTGCAACAGGTCGGCGATGCGGGACTGCGCCACGGCGCGCAGCAGGCCGTGCAGGTCGGCGAAGAACGCCAGATTTTCCTGCACCGACAGATCCCGATACAGGCCGAAGCCTTGCGGCATATAGGCGATCTGACTGCGCAAGGCCGGATCGGCGGCATCCCGGCCCAGGACGGTGATGCGCCCGGCGTGCGGCGACAATTGGCCGACCGCCAGTTGCAGCAGGGTGGTCTTGCCCGCGCCATCCGCGCCGACCACCCCATAGATTTCCCCCGGCCCGACCGTCAGGGTGACGTCGGCCAGGACGGTCTGTTTGCCGTAGGCGAACTGCAGGGCGGTACTGGCGATGGCGATGGCCGTTGCGCTCATGGCGTACTTGGCGCACTGGCTTTGAGGACGACGTCGGCCGGCTGGCCCAGTTTCAGTATGCCATCGGGATTGTCGACCTCGATCTTGACCCGATAAACCAGGTCCACCCGCAGGGCGCGAGTTTCCACCGTCTTGGGGGTGAACTCGGCGTCGGGCGAGATGAAGGCCAGCTTCCCAGTCCAGACCTGGCCGGGCAGGCCATCTACCCGGACTTCCGCCGCCTGACCCAGCCGGACCCGTGGCAGATCGGCCTCGTTCAGATAGGCGCGCACCCACGGTCGCCCCAGTTCGGCGATCCGCAGCACCGCCTTGCCGACGGCGACCACCTCACCGGCTTCCGCCAGGCGCACCGACACCACCCCGACCACCGGACTGTGCAGTTGCACGTATTGCAACTGCTGCTGGGCGGTTTCGACCGCTGTCTGTCGGGCGCGCAGTGCGGCGGCAGCCTGGTCGATTTCTTCCCGTCGCGGTCCTTCGCGCAGCAGCGCCAGATTCTGCTGGGCCTGCTGGAGCTCGGCCTGGGCGACGTTCTGGCGCTGGCGGGCCTGATCCAGCTGGCTGTCGGTGGCCAGTTTCTTCGGAATCAACTCGGCGATGCGCTTGAATTCGGAACGGGCGTAGTCGAGGTTGGCTTGGGCCTGATTCACCTTGGCTTCGGCGACGTGCAGTTCCTGTGGACGGGTTCCCGCCTGCAGGATAGCCAGCGCCGCGCGCGCGGCTTCTTCCTGGGCGACGGCGGCTTGCAGGGCTAGCTGGTAATCACGTGGGTCCAGCTCGGCCAGCAGTTGTTCGGTCTTGACCGCATCGCCTTCGTCGACCGGCAGATTGGCGATGCGGCCACCGACCTGGAAGGCCAGATCCAGCTCACGCGCTTCCACCGAGCCGGACAGTTCGATGCGGTCGGGATCGGTCGCGCGTTGCCACGGCCACTGGAACGCGACCAGCAGCGGCAGGATGAAGAAGGTCAGCAGCCAGACGAATGGGCGTTTCACGGGATCACTCTCCAGCGGAGGGCTTGTTCCTCGCTGTGGTCGATCATGGGGCGGCAGCTGGGATGGTGCGAAAGGCTCATGCTTGCCGTAGCCGCCAGCGGGGGCGTTGCGCGTGATCGATCAGGCCGTTATGCCGCAGCCAGCACCGCGCATCCTCGGCGTCCCGCTCGAACCAGGCGCGGGCCGAACCCAGGCGGAAAGTATACCCCCAGGCGTCCATGTCGGCGCACATCCGAACGCGCCCGACCTCGGGCAATTCATCGGCCAACAGGATCTGCAGGTAACAGACCCCATTTTCCTCGATGACCTCGCCACCGGCGTCGGTGTGCAAGCGGGTGCGGCGCTCGGCGTCCATGCAGATGTAATGACAGGCTTCATGCAGGGCGGAATGGACCGGAGTATCGGCGCGCACGAACAGGCGATCGCCGATCAAGCCGGCTTCGCGGTCGCCCCAATAGCTGCCTGGAATAGCGTTGGCCGGCGCGATGTGCACCAGGTAGAGGCCATAATGCTGCAGCAGCGCCGCCAGCTGCCCGCTGTCGAGATCGCCGCAATTCAGAACCGCTTCCATCGTAGCGTTGGTTTCATTCATGCCATGACATCCGGGATCAAGATCATCGTTTTTCGTTCGAACATGAAATTTTGGTGACGATTGTAGTCAAGCGAGGCATTTGGAATCATTATAAAATAACTAAATCGCATAAGCGCTTTGGATGCAAATGCAGCATTTTTCGCATAAACTGGCCCATCCCGGTTTTTGATTGCCGCTTCGGCATATGGATACCGGTTGTCGT